>Ga0268263_1002401_pt1 | contig 12409 bp, 11 predicted proteins | sample Biomet5_FD_190358 | JGI IMG/M metagenome (GOLD analysis project Ga0268263, IMG submission 190358) | Microbial communities from bioreactor (seeded with sewage sludge) at LBNL, California, USA - Biofuel metagenome 5 (SPAdes) (version 4) | ecosystem: Engineered > Bioreactor > Anaerobic >... | reverse complement strand
GTGGACTTCCCTATCCCTCGTTCCCCACAAACCAACACATTGGTGAGTCCGGGGAAGAAAGGAATGGATGAGACCGGTATGAAGAAACAGGTGTAGGTACTCCGAAGCGGATAGCGCAGAGCGCAATTTCCCGTAATGGGTACCAGCCGGGAAGCCAGCTCATCAGAAGGGAAGGTCGTGTCGTATAAAGAGAAGAACCGGGCGGCATCCTCTTTGTCGATAAAGCGGGGGCCGTCCTCGGCCGTGACATCCTGGGATGTGAACGGAACGGAGAGCGAAGAGAGCAGCAGGCGAGTGGAATTCGAGGGATTGTCCACCATAGCTGAAAGCTGATTGGAAAAGCGGTGCCCTGACCAATTCTTGCGGATGATGACCAACGTACCGGAACATTGCGTTTTCGCCAGCGCAAGGCATTCGATCAGGCTGCCGTAGTTCCAGCAGACCATCGTGCCATAGGGGTTCTCGGGTACCAAGGCATGGACATCACCTTCCAGAACGGAGACGGACGGGGAAGCGGCACTTCGAAGATATTCCAGCACGAGATGGCTGGTATCGACCGCCACGACACTCCGTCCAAAACCCGCGAGAGCGAGACTCAGGAAACCGACTCCGCAGCCGACATCACAGATGGTGCCGGCACATCGGGATGAGACGACAGACGCCAACACAGACGGCATATTGCCGTTTTCATACTCTTGAATTTGGTAACGTATACGCTCAGGGGTCCACTCAAACATCATTTTGCGACCAGAAGGAATGACATGGTCATGCCATAACGTCCGGTCTCCTTGTCATACCATTTGTCATCCACCGCATTGACGGACACGGCGACGGTCAGATTCTCCAATGAGTTCTGAGGGACATCAATGAGTTGTTTTTCCAGACCGTTCTCAACCGAAGAAAACACTTCCATGTTGGCATAGACAGATCCCTTCTCTTTCCAGGAAACGGCAAGGGGAAACGAAGTCCACATGGAGAATTTCAAGGAAAAACCGTGGGTGGTGTTGGAAAGGATATTCACGTTCATATATGCTTTCTGTCCGGAAAAGGGTAATTGCAACTCTTTCAGCGGAGCAGGCAACGCACTGGCGTTCCCCGCTATCGACTGGTCGGAAACGGACATGACCACCATGCCGGGAACCCTGGAGGCCGTAGGGACATCGGCAGAATAAGCCATGCCGACAGACAGAAAAAGGAGAAGAAACAAGATCAACAAAGTTCGCAGACAGCGTTTGGACAACTTGCTTCTCCTTTTTCTTTAGACTACGTCGACTCTATCATAGACATTCAAAACCTCTCCTGCAAGAGTAGGAAAGGGAAAGAGAAACTGCAATTGTGAAAAAGAACAGGATTCTGTCATTCTGCTGATATCCTTTACCAATGGGAAGTTACGTATCCCAAATGAAAAACAGGAAATACCGCAGATTGTCGAAGAAAAACCTTCGCTTTCCCTTTAGAAAACCATAGCCACCCCAGGAGAGAGGCGGCTATGGAAGAGATATATGAAGAAACTTTTGTGTTGCTTAGCTGTTGGTCACGATGGTGAATGTGATGTCGGCTTTATACGTGCCGGCCTTCACATCCGTCTTCCAAGAGGCGCTGGTCGGTTTGACGGTAATCTTTGCGGAACTATAATCCATGCCAGTCGTGGAGTTGGTCGAGATGATGTTGCCACCACTCACAGCCGTGGCGGAAACGAACGATGCATTCTTCTCATCGTTGAGATAGACATCTGTTCCGATGAGCTGGTCATTGTTCTTGTCATCACTCTTCAGGGCGCTCATCGTGTAGCTGACCGTGATGCCCTTGCCGTTGTTGCTCTTGGTGTTCACATAGAAGGAGTCGCCAAGTCCGGCGGCTTTGACAATGTCGCCTTCCGCCTCACTGTAGACTTTGGAACTGTTCACGACAATGCTTGCGACCGGTGCGATCGTGGTGGAAATCTCGACGCTCTTCGTGTCTCCAGCGGCAAACAGCATGGAAGAAGCAACAAGCAGGGAACTCAAGACAACCATCAACTTTCTCATATCGTACATCCTTTGGGCTTTCGCCCGTTGCAAGCAATCTTTGTTTCACTCTTTCCTGAGTGACACTTCTACAATATAAACAATCGTGACTTGTGTCAACATATTTTATAAAAAAGATTAAATATTTTTAATAAATACTTTTAATATTTTATATTATAAATAATTAACTAGTGTCACTATATTTCATAAAGTTCAAATATATCTACAAAAAACATCTTCTTACCACCTCATGATAAGCATTAATCTATTGTCGTCGGTCACTAGTTACCCACATTTTTGAGCAATGTAGCACCCACTGCTATAACGATTTATCTCTCATTTGTTTCTGTTCTTTGCTCAAACATGTTCCCTCCCCTTCACAGGGAAAGGAACAAACCAGACTTATTGTTCTCTCGTATGAATCATGTTCAGAAGTTCGTCCGTCGAGAACTCCGTACAAGGCGGATTCAGATACGCCTTCAGGAAGGTGAACCAACCGGCAAGGTTTTCGTCCAGATTCTGCGATCCGAACTTATCCAGTTCAAGAACGGCCATGCGATAGCAATAAGGAACCCAAATCTCCCTACCCCCGATAAGCCATGTGGGAAAACAATGGAAGCAATCTTTGGTGTATTCCAGTTTCTTTTCCTTGTCCGTGATCATGATACCATAGTAGTTCTCAGTCCGACGGAACGGATTATCCGAGTATGGATCGGCTTCCTGGGCATGGGAGATGACACGGGAAGCGAACTCATCAATCTCTCCGCCGAGCTGCAGTTCAACGGTCGCCGTATGACCTTCATCACGCCATGCGAAGATATTGAGCCATCTCCGCTTCAGCAGGTGGGAATCACAGGGAGTGCGTTCGATCATATCCATCCACTCAAACTTGTCAGAAGGGAACACCGCCTGCATGAACGACAACAACTCGTCCCGCGATCCATCACATCCCGTTCCAAAGAGACAGAGAAAATTCCGCCATCTTTCTTCCACATTCATTGCCATATTGGCCTCCTTGGACACTTGGTCCTAAGAAGTAATACCGCGAGAAGTGATGATTTGCTTCGTGATTTCAGAAAGAAAACCTTGAGAAAAAAACAACCACCCCGGAATTGGAGTGGTTTGAGAGAGTCAAAACAAGAAAGAGGATCAGCCGTTGACGCTCAACGTGAAGATGATATCGGTCGAATAAGTTCCCGCCTTGTAGTTGGTTTTCCAATTCTTATCACTGGACCTCACCTTAAAGATAAAGGTATGATGTTCCATGCCTGTTCCTGCAACGAAAGGCAATGAACAGGTCGCCCGTGAAGGACCGGCAAATGGCATATCAACCGCACCCTTATTGTCAATCTTGGAAGTTACGACCAATGGAATGTAACGCCCATAGTTCGCATCTGTAGTGGAAACCAATGCAGTCACAGAGTACGTGAGTTTCACACCACTATGAACATTAGTGGTGATATAGACATAGAAGGGCTCTCCATAGTTATCGCCATCGGCAAGCCCTTGGGCGGTGACGGTGTTGCCCTTGCCTTCAGCCTCATCGGTGACGACCATCGTGGCAACTTCATCGATTGTCGTCGATACGGTGACATTCTTCTCGTTATCCCCGGCGAACGCCGTGGCGCCAAGAAGGAGAAGAAGGGTCAAAACAATCATGTACTTCTTCATATGCTTTTCTTTTTCCGTACCCTATAGTACTCATATTCGCAACTTATGCCAAATATTTCTTCTATTAAAAACTTTTTCTTTTCTTTTTTTCATTGTTTTATTTGAACAATAACGAATTAACTCATGACAACAATCGGTATCACGGTAAAAACAATCCTTTGCCTTTGTTTTTTCTCCTGTTCCTGAAAGCGGAACGGGTGTACCATGTCTTCATGAACTACATCCTTCTTGTCTATCTTGCGGTTACGGTCATCCATGTCAGCGTCAGGGACATGAAAAAAGAACGTCTTTCTCAGATCACGAAAGTGATGCTGATGCCGATTCTGCTCTGGTATTACCTCTCGATGCAGAACCAAAGCGGGATACTCCCCGTCCTTGTTTCCATGGCGCTTGTCATGGGAACCCTTGGAGACTTTCTCCTGCTCTTCCCGGACAAGCCAGTCATGTTCGGCCTCGGGGCGGGAGCATTCCTGGTAGGCCATATCTTCTATATCTCCTACTTTGCCCATTTCCTTTCCTCCCCAGGCCTGATGCTCGTCGTCCTCTTGGTCGCCATCTATCCATTGGTCCTAGTCTACAAGATGCTTCGCCCATCTCCTCTCCACATTCCGATGTTCGTCTACGCATTGGTGCTGGTCTGTGTAGGCATATTCGCCGCAGGAGCAGGAAACATCGTCTCGCTCATCGGCGTGCTTTTCTTCATCTCGAGTGACGGCATGCTCGGCTACAACTCCATGAACAAGAAGTTCTCCAACGTCCCCATCATGCTGACCTACACGCTGGCGCAGCTTCTCCTCATCATTGGCATTCTTGCCGGTCAGGGTGCGCTCACGCTATGATGCGGATTTCCCCTTCCCCCCGCATCGACAGCGTCACCTTCTGCAAGGTGTTTGAGGATTACCAGGTCCCGATACGCCTGACGCAGGAACAGCTGGAGAGCGAGAACAAACGTCTCGGGTTCCAGCCCTCCCTTTCCGTCGGCCTGTACGACGAAGAACGGCTGGTCGGTTTCGTCCTCAACGCATGTCGGGACAACTTGGCCTACGACTGCGGAACCGGCATCTTCAAAGAGTACCGGCATCAAGGTTATGGGACAAAGATGGTGGAGAAGGCCGCCGCCCTTCTCGCTCAGGCAGGAATCCGTTGCTGGAAACTGGAAGTGCTTCAGGACAACACCTCTGCCATATCCCTGTACCGCCACTTCGGCTTTTCCCCTTCCAGATCCCTCAACTGCTACCGCATCATGACGAGCATGGTGCAGGGGAACGCTTCCGTGGAGCTTGCCGCATCCAGCGCTTCCGTCCTTCTGCGCTCCACCCCTGTGGCGCCGAGCTGGCAGAACAGCAATGACACCATCGCGGCAGGGCTTGTCCCTGTCTACGGCATCGTCGCCCAAGGCATATCTGTCGGATATATCGCTTTCACGCCTTCGACGGGGACGGTCATGCAACTCTTCATCGACGAGAAAGAAAGAAGGAAAGGATATGGGGCGGGAGCGCTTCAAGCCGCTTCCCATTTGACCAAAAACGCCATGATGAAATGCAACAACGTGGACGCTTCGTCCCTTGCGATGAACGGACTGTTTGAAAAAGCGGGATTTTCCTGCTATTGCAAACAATATGAGATGCAACGTCTCCTTGATTCTGCTATAGTTTCCCTGTAATGGACTACACCATAGATTTGCTGAAGCAAGAGGAGATACCCGCCGCGCGGACTTTGATGGAAAGCTGTTTTCCGAAGTCCTACCACTCCATTTTCTTCATCCATCCTGACAAAACCCTTGTCGCGAGAAGCGAGGGGAAGATCGTCGGAGGGATGAACATGGACATCGCCATCCTGCCGAACAAAAAGCGGGTGGGATACTTCGGCTGGCTCTACACGGACGACAGTTGCCGTGGTTCCGGCATCGCCTCGGCGCTCACCCTTGCCTCCATCGAATTCCTGCAAAAGCAGAGGTGCACCGACATTGTCTCCTGCGTGGAAGGCGACAACGGCTCCTCCATGAAAGTCATGGCCAACAATGGATTCTCCATCATGCCGCTCAGACGGCAGATGCAGAGATTCGGCCTGGGACTTGTGAAAGTCAACAGGATGGCTGACCGCTTCTTTGACATGGGGTATTTTCTCTGGCACATGCAACTGCCGGAAACCGAAACTCCCGTTGAATCGGAGCAGCGTTCCTTCCTCACCACCGCGCTCCTCAACATCCTCGCATGGATCCCCTGCCTCTCCGGATACAACCTGCTCCACTTGCTCTTTCCGTCCCTCATGCCGAACTGCCTGCAGGATTGGATGTACCAGAAATACCCGTTGATCCTGCTCTCCCTGCCGCTGTTCGCCTTGGCGGTCAGGACACTATCCATGGAGATATCCGCCCAGGTCCAACACGTCGACGTTCAATTCATCGGATGGGACACCGCCTGGCTCCTCGGTTTCCTCTGCCCGCTCATTCTCGGCATTCCGTTCCCCGTTCCCGGCAACGTCTACATCAGCGGCTACCACTGGCACAACAGCGAGATGGACGGCGTCCTCTGCAAGATGGCGCGTTCCGAACAGCTGTTCCTTGCGTTCTTCTGCATCCTGTTCCGGGGATCCATCGCGCTCCGCTACTGCTTCACCCTCCTGCTCCTCGATTCCCTCTTCTTTTTCTATCCGTTCACAGGGTTCAACGCCAGCAGAGTGAAGAAACGGGGAGCCGCGGCATTCGTCACCCCGGTCGCGCAAGTCATCGTAACGGCGCTTCTCCTGTTTCTCTGATGGGAATCTTGCCTTTCCGCGTCATCTCTTGCTATAGTTCATGTAATTATGGATGACGTTCCTTTATCCCCTTACCCAAGGTTGCCGCTATGGAAATAGCAGCCATTGTCGTGCTTCTCATATTGTCAGGCATTTTTTCCGCAACAGAAACCGCATACACCTCTTTGTCCGTCATCGACCAGAAAATGTTTGAGTCGAAACGGTCGAAGAGCGCAAAGCTTGCCTGGAAATTCAGCAAGAACTGTGACCTTGTCCTCACGACGGTCCTGATCTGCAACAACCTGACCAACATCACGCTCTCCGCACTGGTCACCTCGATGACCATCAGCAAATGGGGGAACGGCTATGTAGGGCTCGCGACCGGCATCCTGACGATCGTGCTGCTCACTTTCGGTGAGATAACGCCGAAGCAGATCGCGCTGCACAACGGACGCGGCATCGCACTTGCCATGGCCATACCGCTTGAAGTGCTGACCATCCTGCTCTTCCCGTTCATCTGGCTGTTCCGGAACCTTTCCAAATTCATCAACTTTCTGTTCAAGAACTCTGACGGAAAGAAACTCACCACGGAAAGCCTGATCCATCTCACCGACGCAGCGGAAGACGAAGGCGTCGTCGACCAATATGAGAAAGGCCTGATGCACCGTGCCATCCACTTCTCGGAGACACAGGCGAAAACCATCATGACCCACAGGACCGAAGTGTTCTGCCTGAAGGACACGATAACGCTCAATGAGGCGTTCCCGAAGATGGTGGAAAGCGGGTTCTCCCGGGTGCCGCTCTACCATGGCAGCCAGGAGAACATCACTGGGGTCCTGCTTCTGAAAGACCTCCTGAAAGCACAAGTGGGACATACGGGGAACATCAAGGTGACAAAGCTTTCCAAAACGCCGCACTTCGTGCCCGAGCAGATGCACATCGACGACCTGTTCTTCCAGTTCAAGCACCAGAAGATGAACATGGCCATCGTGCTTGACGAATACGGAGGGTTCTCCGGAGTCATTACGATGGAAGACGTGGTCGAGCAACTCTTCGGAGAGATCTACGACGAGCATGAAGCCCACCAAGGCGAGCTGATCACGGAGAAATGCCATGAGGAGGGCGTGTTCATCGTCCAGGCGGAGACACCGCTGCAGATGCTCGCCGACAAGTTCGAGTTCACCATCAGCGATGACGACGAGGAATCGGACAGCACGGTCGCAGGGTACCTTTTGAACCAGACGGGCGACATTCCCCATACCGGTGAAATCATCGATACCCGCTTCGGTCTCTTCAAGGTGCTTTCCATGACCAAAAACAGGATGGACACCTTGGAATATCGTCCGGGGAACCCCCAAGAAGAGGAATGAAGCCGCTGTTTCGTTGACGCATCTTTTTCCGAAGGCTATGATGGCGGTTATGAGTTACCCATTTCACGACATAGAGACAAAGTGGCAGAAGTATTGGGATGAGCATCAGACGTACAAAGTGACCGAAGACCCCTCCGTTCCCAAGGACAAACGCAGATACGTGCTGGACATGTTCCCCTATCCAAGCGGTGCGGGACTGCATGTCGGACATCCGGAAGGATATACGGCGACCGACATCTATTGCCGGTATTTGAGGATGAACGGCTACAATGTGCTCCATCCCATGGGGTTCGATTCGTTCGGCCTGCCTGCGGAGAACTATGCCATCAAGACGGGAACCCATCCGAAGATCACGACACAGAAGAACATCGCGACTTTCACCCGGCAGATCAAGAGCCTTGGTTTCAGTTATGACTGGAGCCGGGAGATCTCCACGTGCGAGCCGGAGTATTACAAGTGGACGCAGTGGATCTTCCTGAAGCTGTACAAGAAAGGACTCGCCTATGAAAGCCAGAGCCCGATCAACTGGTGCCCGAAATGCAAGACCGGACTTGCCAACGAAGAGGTCAAGGAAGGGAAATGCGAACGGTGCGGCGCGAAGGTCGAACGGAGGAACATCCGCCAGTGGGTACTCAAGATCACCGCATACGCCGATGAACTCTTGAAGGACCTGAACGACCTCGATTGGCCGGAATCGGTCAAGTTGATGCAACGCAACTGGATCGGACGCTCCGTCGGAGCCGCCGTCTTCTTCAAGCTGGAGAAGAGCGACAGGAAACTGGAAGTCTACACCACCCGCTGCGACACGCTCTTCGGAGCCACCTACATGGTCATCTCCCCTGAGCATCCATGGGTCGGCGAACTGACCACGCCGGAGAGGAAAGAGGCGGTCGACGCCTACGTCAAGGCATCCGCCCACAAGAGCGACTTGGAGAGAACCGACCTGGCGAAAGAGAAGACCGGTGTCTTCTCCGGCAGTTACGCCATCAACCCGGTCAACGGAAAGAAGATCCCGATCTGGATCGCCGACTATGTGTTGATCAGCTATGGCACGGGAGCCATCATGGCCGTCCCCGCCCATGATACCCGTGACTGGGATTTCGCCAAGAAGTTCGGCCTGCCGATCGTCGAAGTGCTGAAGAGCGAAGTCGACGTGCAGCAGCAGGCCTGGACGGAAGACGGCATCCACGTCAACAGCGAATGGCTTGACGGACTCAACAAGCAGGACGCCATCGACAAGATGCTTGATTGGCTGGAAGCGAACAAATGCGGCCACAAAGCCGTAAACTACAAACTGAGGGACTGGGTCTTCAGCAGACAGCGCTATTGGGGAGAGCCGATACCTCTCATCCATTGCCCTCACTGCGGTGTCGTGCCTGTTCCTGAGGACCAGCTTCCGCTCCGCCTGCCCGAGGTGCAATCCTATGAGCCGAGTGGAACGGGCGAGAGTCCGCTCGCCAACATCCCGGAGTGGGTGAACACCACCTGCCCGGTCTGCGGAGCGCCCGCAAAGCGCGAGACGAACACCATGCCGCAATGGGCCGGTTCCTGCTGGTACTACCTCCGTTACATCGACCCGCACAATGACAAGTGTTTTGTCGACCCGGAGAAGGAAAAGTACTGGATGCCGGTCAACCTGTATGTCGGCGGCGCCGAGCATGCGGTCCTGCACCTGCTCTACGCACGCTTCTGGCATGAAGTGCTGTACGATCTCGGCCTTGTCTCCACCAGGGAGCCGTTCAAGCGTCTGGTCAACCAAGGAATGATCACCAGTTTCGCCTATCAGAGGGAGGACAAGTCCCTTGTGCCCGTCGACCAGGTCGTCGAGGTGACCCCTGGAGTCTACGAGGACAAGGAGACCCATGAGAAACTCGACCGGGTGACGGCGAAGATGTCGAAGAGCCTGAAGAACGTCATCAATCCCGATGAGATCATCAACACTTACGGTGCCGATTCCATGAGGATGTATGAGATGTTCATGGGGCCGCTTGAAGTTTCCAAGCCGTGGTCCACCGAAGGCCTCGTCGGCATCTGGCGGTTCCTCGACCGTATCTGGAGATTGCTGGAGGAAAAGAAGCTTTCCGACGCCCCACTCTCCCCCGAGATGGACAGGTTGCTCAACAAGACTATCAAGAAGGTGACGGACGACACCTCTTCCCTCAACTTCAACACGGCGATCAGCGCCATGATGGTTCTGGTGAACGAGCTGTACAAGTGCGACGAATTGCCAAGGAAAGTGTTTGAGACCTTGATCCTGCTACTTGCCCCGTATGTCCCCCACCTCGCTGAGGAGCTCTGGGCGAAAACAGGCCATCAGCCGACCGTGACGAACCAGCCGTGGCCGAAATACGATGAGGCGAAGACCCATGACGAGGTTTCCGAGATTGTGTTCCAGGTGAACGGCAAGGTGCGCGCAAAGATCGCCGCCGACAAGTCCCTGACGAAAGAAGAAGTGCTCAAGATCGCAAGGGAAAACGAGAAGATCAAGGGATGGCTGGAAGGCAAGACGGTCGTGAAAGAGATCGTCATTCCAGGAAAACTGGTCAATATCGTCGTCAAATAGCCAATGGTTCCATTCCTTCTTTCAGAAGAGATGGAGTATGAGGACTCCGTATACGAGGAAAGCTCCCTTCTGGGGCTTTCCCTGGAACGGAGCCGTTTTTTCTCTGTCACATTCCGCTCCTGCAATTTCCAATCGACGGACCTGCAGGATTGTTCCTTTGAGAGATGCCTCTTTTCCGACTGTGATTTCTCGGCGGCCAAACTGGGCGGCTCCCTGCTCAAGGAGTGTTCCTTCTCCGATTGCAAGATGCTGGCTTCTTCCTTCTCCAAATCCGTTTTCTCACAATGCAGGTTCACAAACTGCAATCTTTCCTATGCCGATTATGATGGTTCCTGCCTGAAAAAGGGATGTTCATTCACAAAATGCATCTGCAAAGAAGCAGGGCTGACCAATTGCAAGTGGACCAATCCGCTGTTCAAGGAGTGTGATTTCGACGGGGCTTCGTTTACCGGCACGCCGCTCAGGAACATCGACATGTCCTCCTGTTCCTTGGAGAACCTGATCGTCAGCGAGCATCATCATGAACTCTCAGGAATGAAGATATCCCATGCGCAGGCGGCAAGCATCGCCGCACTGCTGGGCGTCACCATCGAGAATTGATCAGGAGCCGTGCTCAATGACCTTCGCGAGTCCGCCTTTGCTTGTCTCCCTATAGAGGGAAGGAAGGGCCTGTCCGGTCTCCATCATCACCTCGATGATGTCGTCGAAAGAGACTCTGTGCCTTCCGTCTCCGAGCAACGCATAGGTGCTGTTGTCCAGCGCCCTCATGGCTGCCATGGCGTTCCTTTCGATGCAAGGAATCTGCACAAGCCCCAGCATGGGATCGCAGGTCAGCCCGAGATGGTGTTCCAGTCCCATTTCCGCCGCATATTCCACTTGATGGATCGAGCCTCCGAGCAGTTGCGTCGCGGCACCGGCGGCCATGGCGCACGCCACTCCCACTTCTCCTTGGCATCCGACTTCCGCTCCACTGATCGAGCCGTTGGTTTTGACCACGTTCCCCAGGACTCCCGCGGTAAGCAGGGCGCGCAGAATCCGCACTTTCGGGAACTTGTATTGTCCGACAAGATAATAGAGGACAGCGGGAAGCACGCCGCATGAACCGCAGGTCGGTGCGGTGACGATGGTATCTCCCGCCGCGTTCTCTTCGGAAACGGCAAGGGCGTAACTCAACGCCAAAGCGGTGTTTCCGAACGGTCCGTTGAAGTCTTTCGCTTTCTCATAATAGGCCATCGCTTTCCGTGGCAGTTTCAAGCCGCCCGGAAGCACGCCTTCCGCATTCAATCCGTTATCAATGGCTGCCATCATCACCGTCCATATCTCATCCATGAAGGTCAGGATGTCCTGCCCTTCAAAACGGACGGCGAATTCCCAGAGTTGCAGGCCTTCGTTGTCACAATAGGCGAGGATCTGCTTCATGTGGGAAAGTTCCTTGGGATAGACCTGGGCAGGGGCTTCTTCCGCATCCCCTTCGATGACGACCTTGCCGCCACCGACGCTGTAATAGGTCTGCTCACAGGTTTTCTGCTTGTTCGCGTCAAACCCGACGATGGTGAGCGCGTTCGGATGGAACGGCTTGAACTCATCGGGATACCAGGTGATGTCGATATCCTTGCCTTTCGATGCGAACACCTCCCTGATGGCCTGGTCGGTCAGGTGGCCTTTTCCGGTCGCCGCAAGGGAGCCGTACAACTCCGCCTCATACGAAGCTTCGTCGGGATGGTGCTCAAGGAAATGGGTCGCCGCGAAACGGGGGCCCATCGTATGGCTGCTGGATGGGCCGTGGCCTATCCTGTAGAGTTCATGAAGTGATTCCATGGTGGAGTCACTGTACTCGTTATCTGATAAAAAACCAAGTCTTTTTCCTCTTCTCCAGCATGATATGCGTTACAGTTCACTGGTTGACCAGAGGAAAAGAGAGAAGAGGTGATTGAAGGGGCCAGCTACTCGGAGGGATCCTTCTTGGGCATGGGGGATTTGAATACGGACAGGACCTTCTCATGGATGTTGTCCCCGTTGGCGCGTGCCGTCTTGAGTATGCCGAATGCGTCGCAAATGTACTC
>Ga0268263_1002398_pt1 | contig 12422 bp, 9 predicted proteins | sample Biomet5_FD_190358 | JGI IMG/M metagenome (GOLD analysis project Ga0268263, IMG submission 190358) | Microbial communities from bioreactor (seeded with sewage sludge) at LBNL, California, USA - Biofuel metagenome 5 (SPAdes) (version 4) | ecosystem: Engineered > Bioreactor > Anaerobic >... | reverse complement strand
GGGGAGCGGAAGCTTTCTGCAGAATTAGAGCATATATTTCCACAATAAGAAAGAATGGTTTACCTGTTTTAGAGGGTATTCTCGCGGCGCTCAAAGGAGCGCCGCTAAATATACCCTGAATAGTTACAATTATTCTTAACCATCCTTGAAGCAAAACAATTCTGGAGTGTTTTGGGTAATGGAGGTTTCATGAAGTACTCTCGAGACTTTCGTGGCCATATCTGTAGATGCAGTTTTTACAATGTATTTCTTCTCTATGTAGCAGCTGCCGGAGAAGTGTGAGTTTATTGATTGTAGGATGCCTTTAAGGCATCCTGTTTGAATTCTATCCTGATTTTTGTTTTTTTCAGTTGTTTCAGGCAAGTTCTTTGTTGAAATATTTGTCATAGGAACTCATATCGAAATGTCCGTGTCCGCTCAGGTTGAAGAGAATTGTTTTATCTTCTCCGGTTTGTTTGCATTTGAGAGCTTCGTCGATTGCACAGCGGATAGCGTGAGATGATTCCGGAGCAGGGACTATACCTTCGGTCCTTGCGAACTGCACAGCGGCATCAAACACCGGGTACTGATCATATGCAACAGCTTCAATAAGCCCTTCAGCGTAGAGTTTACTTATAATTGGGGAGTCACCGTGGTAACGGAGCCCGCCTGCGTGGATGGCAGGAGGCACATGTTTGTGGCCCAGGGTATACATTTTCAGAAGCGGGGTCATTTCCGCAGTATCTCCAAAGTCATACCTGTATTCTCCTTTGGTCAGAGACGGGCAGGCTGAGGGCTCGACTGCAATTACTCTTGGATTATTCTTTCCTTCAATCCTGTCTTTAATAAACTCAAGGGATATTCCCGCAAGGTTGCTTCCTCCTCCGCAGCAGCCTATAACTATATCAGGATAGGTTTCAACCTGTTCAAGCTGCTTCTTGCATTCAGCCCCGATTACTGTCTGGTGGAGCATAACATGGTTGAGGACACTTCCCAGGGAGTATTTAGTGCTATCGTGTGCGATTGCATCCTCTACGGCTTCACTGATTGCTATCCCCAGACTTCCCGGTGTTTCCGGCTGTTCCTTCAGAATCTTTCTCCCAAATTCGGTATCTTCACTTGGCGAGGGCACAACATTTCCTCCCCAGACTGTCATCATGGATTTCCTGTAAGGTTTCTGGTAAAAACTGGAACGGACCATATAGACTTTACATTCGAGATCAAAGTAGTTGCAGGCAAGAGCCAATGCACTTCCCCACTGCCCCGCTCCGGTTTCAGTTGTGATCCTCTCGGTTCCTTCTTTCATATTATAATACGCCTGGGCAATCGAGGTATTTGTCTTATGGCTGCCTGCAGGGCTCACCCCTTCATATTTATAATATATCTTTGCAGGAGTTTTGAGAAGTTTTTCCAGCCTGTGAGCCCTGTAAAGAGGGCTGGGCCTCCAGAGCCTGTAAATTTCAAGTATCTCTTCAGGGATATCAATAAACCTTTCACTGCTCATTTCCTGCTTGATAAGACCTTTTGGGAAAATAGGTTCAAGAGCTTCAGGGCTGATAGGCTCCCGGGTTCTCGGATCAAGAGGAGGCTCGATAGGAGAGGAGAAGTCTGAAAGGACGTTATACCACTGTTTAGGCATTTCATTCTCGTCAAGGATAATCTTGGTCTGTTCCATAGGTTTTCTCCGTCATTCGTTTATGCACAAGTTCGTACTTCGACGTATATAAGTGTTATTTATTTTACATCTAAGGTGTTCACATCCCATTTATGTACTTTTGGGAAAAAGATGTTTGAAGAAAAGCTACTTATCAAAAATAGGGCCTGAAAAAAGAAAGACTGCCAGTAACTGGAATCAAAAAAAGGAAAAACAGCTAGAAGCAAAAACCGGGAAAAAAGTAAAGCGAACAGAAATAGGAGCCAAAAAACAAAAAACGGTTAGAATCAAAATATTGGTTCTGAAAAAAACAGTTAGAATCAAAATATTGATCCTGAATAAAGTTTGATTCTAAAAATATTCACTTGAGATTCTGAGAATTTTGCTTGAGATTCTAAGAGTTTCGCTTTATATTCTGAGAGTTTCACTTAATTTTAGGATGGCTTGACGATAACTGAAATTCTTGATTTTTAACCGGATTACTGTATCTTTTCTGCAAGCTCCACAGCAAGTTTTGCCACTTCAGTAGCACATCTCCCGAGCAGGCGTATCATTGGCTCTTTTCCCTGGCCTCCTTTATCACAGATGACTTTCGGCACGCTTCCGTACTTTTTGATTGCTTCGGCTGTACCCCAGTCCATAGTACTGGAGTTCTCCGGTTCTTCAGCCCTGTCAAAAGAAGAAATTCCAAGTTTCATATCTCTGCAGGCTGCAAGTGCCTCCCTGGAGTATTTTACGTTAATTGCTGCCCTTATTTCAGGATCATAACGAAGGAACGCGAGAATAATCCTTGCTACATGTCGGCTGGCCCCAAAATCCACACAACCCACAGGAACTGCCCGTCCCCTGTGTCTTACTATCCTGCCTTCGACGGCCGCAACATCTTCGTAGCTATCAGCTTCGGGAATAGCCATTCCTATATTACAGCCTACTTCGGGAATCAGTTTTGAAAAATCAGGGCTGCCTTCAAGAATCGAAACTGCTTCTTTTAATTCTCTTAAAACCAGGTAGCGTTCTTTTTCCTCCAGAATCAATCCAAGCTGGTTTACAGGACTTACCCCCCTGCCTGCAGGCCTGCTCCTGAGGATTGCCTGCTCAACGAATTTCTTTGCTTTCCTTGCAGCTTTCTCCAGGTTTTCTCCTGAGGCTAAGAAGGCAGTCACTGCCGCAGAGTAAGTGCAGCCCGTGCCGTGTGTTCCTCCTTTAACAAAAGTGCCAGGAATACGGGTAAAAGTCCCAGAATCAGCTTCATAAATCAAGTCAGTGGCATCCAGATGCCCTCCTGTAACAATGACAGCTTCAACACCCAGTTCCGCAATTTTCCTGGCTGCAATTTTCGCGTCCTCAGGGGTTTTGATAGACATGCCAGCGAGTGCACCTGCTTCGGATGCATTGGGCGTTGTAACCTTGCATAAGGGCAGCAGTTCTTCAGTAAGGACAGAGATAGCTTCTTTTCGCAGCAGGCTCCCTCCTGCTTCAGCAGCTATAACAGGGTCCAAGACAAGGGAAAGCTCGTACTTCTTTACTTCTTTTGCAACTTCCCTTACGATTTCTGATGAGGCAAGCATACCACTTTTTGCCCACTTAACCTCCATATCAGTGCAGACGGCTTCGATCTGGCTGGCGACAGTTTCGGGAGTGAGGTCAAAAGTTTTCAGCACTCCAGTAGTATTCTGTGCAGTAACCGATGTAATAGCGCAGGTTCCGTGTACTCCAAGAGCGGCAAAAGTCTTCAGATCCGCAGCAATTCCGGCTCCTCCCCCTGAATCCGAACCTGCAATAGTCAAAACAATCGGAGTTTTTACTTTTAAGATTTTTTCGGTCATGGATTTCTCTCTTTTATCATTCTTTTCCCTGCTACTTTCTTTTCCCTGCTACTTTCTTTTTCCTGCTACTTTCTGGAACTTTTTCTTCTGGCAATGGGAAATTAATTTAATATTGTGCCTTTCAGGAAGATTTTTGTAAGTTTAATAGAATTATTTGTAAAAAATATTCTCAACAGGTTTAAAGTGATCTTTTGTTTTTTCTGGGGGATTATCTCTATCCTGAAGTAATTTTCGTTCATTTCGCGTTCATATCAGGGTATTTTGTAGAGAATTCTCGTTCATATCAAGGGGTTTTTTCTGTATGATAACTTAAAAAATGATATATTGCTTCGATACATTTATATAGTGTATTTGCGACTTTGATGCAAATAATCATGTTTAAGACGCGGCGATCAATTTAAATCTGGATTAACTATTTATATTGATATAGATAATGACTTGATTTATAATGTTTTAAGGGGACTGTAAGGATGGCAAACCGACCTCTGGATATTTTGAACAACGCACTGGACACACCTGTAATCGTTAGATTGAAAGGCGCACGCGAGTTTAGAGGTGAGCTGAAAGGATACGATATTCACATGAACCTCGTGCTTGACAATGCTGAAGAACTAAGAGAAGGAGAAGTTGTAAGCAAGTTCAGCAGTGTCGTTATTCGCGGTGACAACGTGGTATACGTATCTCCGTAATCTATATCAAGCACTTCATCTATTATCGTTAAACCTCGGTGAGCATCAGGACTTATTGTGACTGGCCGCAGAGAGTAAATTCAGATGAATAGAATCGCTTCAGATTATCGAATACTGCTCTAGCAAATTAATTTTTATCAGGAGATTTAGGAATGAGTAAAGGTACTTCATCAATGGGAAAAAGGCAGAAACGCACACACGCTAAATGCAGGCGCTGCGGTAGTGTTTCTTTTAACGTGCATACAAAACAGTGTACTTCATGTGGTTTTGGGAAAACATCTCGTATAAGAGCTTACAAGTGGCAGGCAAAGTGCAAGTATTAAGTCTGTCTGTTCCACTTTCTCTATTTTTTACCTTCACCGGAGGTCAAAATTGAAAGAAGAATGTGGCGTTGCAGGCATAATTCTACCGAGCGACAGACCGCAATCCAATACTGTCGCATTCAAGCTGTATTACGCCTTGTATGCCCTCCAGCATAGAGGACAAGAATCCACTGGCATAATGGTATATGATGGTACATCTTCTCATTCCATTAAAGGCATGGGTCTTGTCCCTGATGTGTATAACAAAGATTCTCTGGGGCACCTGGTTGGAAATGTAGGAGTAGGGCATGTCCGCTACTCAACCACCGGAGGATCAAAAATCGAAAACTGCCAGCCCTTTGTCCTGAAATTCAAAGGAGGGGCAGTTGCAATTGCCCATAATGGGAACCTGGTTAATGCCAGAACGCTCAAGGATGAACTGGAGTGTGAAGGCCGTATTTTTATCAGTGAGTCCGATACTGAAGTTATTGGCCACCTTCTTGTAAAAGAACTGATAAGACACGATCCCATAGAATCAATCCGGAATGTCATGCGCAAGCTTGTCGGTTCCTATTCCCTGGTTATCCATATCGGCGGTGTTCTGTATGCTGTGCGGGACCCTCTCGGTCTTAAGCCGCTCTGCTTCGGGGAAGTCGATGGTGGATATGCAGTCTTTTCGGAAAGCGTAGCCCTTGATACCCTTAATGGCACCCTTATCAGGGATGTGCGGCCAGGTGAGGTCGTAGTCTTTACAGGCGATGGCTTTGAGAGCTACCAGATAGGAAACGAGCCTCATCCAGCACATTGTGTGTTTGAGTTTATTTATTTTGCAAGGCCCGATTCTATTATTGACGGAAAACTGGTCTACAAAGTGCGGGAAAATATCGGGAGAGAGCTCGCAAGAGAACATCCTGTAGAGGCTGATGTTGTTTCTCCTGTTCCGGACTCTGGGATTACTTCGGCAATTGGCTACGCCAGGGAATCAGGCACCAAATACCTTGAAGGCCTGATGAAGAACCGTTACATAGGGCGTACATTTATTCTGCCTGGCCAGGAATTGCGTGAAACCGCAGTTCGGCTCAAAATGAATGCTATCCAGGATAATGTCAAAGACAAACGTGTTGTTCTGGTTGACGACAGCATTGTCCGGGGTACGACCTCCAGGCGGATTATAGATATGGTCCGTAGGGCAGGTGCGTCAGAAATCCATGCAAGGGTAGGAAGTCCTGCAATTATTGCTCCCTGTTATCTGGGTATAGATATGGCTACCCGGCAGGAACTTATTGCCTCCTATAAGACCGTAAAAGAGGTTGAAAGCCTTATCAATGCGGATTCCCTTGGATACCTGAGTATTGATGGACTTATGAGGGCTCTTGAGTGCGATAAGTGTGACATGTGTCTTGGTTGCCTCACAGGTGAGTATCCTGTAGAAATCCCTGGAGAAAACTGCATAAGGAAGCAGACACGTCTGGATGATTTTAACAATAACCAGGAAAGTTCCTGAACGACTCTTCCCAGTCAATTCATAAGGAACTTTCTTTACTATTCTTTTTGAATTAGCTATTTTTGAATTGTTTCACTATCTATTTGATTTTCCACTACTCTTTTTGAATTATCAATGTCTATTTGATTTTCCACTACTCTTTTTGATCCGTTCGTAGTTTTTCTCTATTCTACGTTTATTCGTCATCTGGTTAAGCCTTTAAAAGCGTAACATTAACTGTCCTGCTTCTCGGTCCGTCCATTTCGGCAAAAAATATTCTCTGCCACGTTCCAAGCTCAAGTTTCCCTCCCGAAACAGGCAAGGCTTCGCTTGCTCCAAGCAGTACTGCTTTGAGATGGGAATCTGCATTGTTATCTATGCGATCGTGCCTGTAACCTGCGCCGGCAGGAACAAGCTTATTTAAAAGATCTAGTATGTCCTCTTTTAGCCCACTTTCGTTCTCGTTTATGATGATGCCTGCGGTAGTATGTCGTGTACTGATAAGGCATATGCCTTCAGACAAATTCAAAAAAAGGCAATATATCAGCAAAGAGAATTTACTATTATGAGAGTTGTTGAACTGAAGAAAGACCAGTCAGTGATTGAATAGTTACTGGAATCCCAAAATTACCACACACAAGCAAAGCTGTGACACTGGAAAAGAATCTTAGGATTCTCGAAAAGGAAGACCTTCAGGCAGTTTTAAAAGTTGCTGATCCTTTGGAAAAAGCAATTGTATTAACAGGGACTTCAAGCGGGCTTGCTGCTAACGAATTATGCGACCTAAAGGTAGGGGATTTCAAACGCGGTTTTGATCCAAATTCAGGAATTGTCACGCTTAAACTTCGCAGGAAAAAAGTAAGCTTCGATTTCATGACCTTTCTAACGCCTGAAGCTGCACAAGCAATTGAGGATTACTTGAGCCTTAGAAATATCGCAAAGCTGAAACAGTAGAACCCGAAAAAAGAATGTGATTGAAAAACAAAACATATTCAGTGACAACGATTTTTTTGTTCATACGAAGACAGGTTCCTGAGGAATATCTAAAAACATATGACGATAAATTAAGAAAGTTCGATCCAAAATCATTGATTAAGGTTTACCGGATTTTAGCTGAAAAAGCACAAAAGGAAACTCCATATGGGGATTGAGGAGTCATTCGAAGTCATAATATCAGGAAGTTTTTTAATTCTGCTTTATTAAATGCAGGTGCCGATAGCTTTTTTGTAGAATTTACCTTGGGTCTCACCTTGGACGAGACACGGTCAGCCTACTTCAGAGCCGCACCTGAGAAGCTTCGAGAAATCTATCAAAAATATGTGCCCTATCTGACGATCACAAAAGAGAATTCAATCGAAGAAAATCCCGAGTTTAAAAAAATAAATGAAGAAATACAACATATTAAATGTGAAAATGAAAATCTAAAGCTTGATAAATTTGAAAATAAAGCAATTAAAAGGTTGAAAAAAGAGTTTGAGAAATTAAGAAAGGCACAAAAGAAAAAAGAAAAGTTGAAAAATGTTTTTTCGGAAATCATTGCCGGAGAAGTTAGCACGTTAAATCAGGGTGAGGACTGGGAGGAGAAATATAACCATCACCTGAAAAGATTAAAGGCAGACCCAATTTATAGAAAGAGGTTTATTGAATTTGAAAAACCGTTTTTAACTGAAATATTCGGAGAGGAATATAAAGAGGAAACTGCAGCATTCAATAAAAAGGAGCAGGAGGAACACAAAAAGCTAACGACTGCAGAGGATAAACTATACGGTGCGTTAGTGGGTACAAAAACACTAGCAGATGCCCTTTAAATATATGTATAAAGTTTATCAATCATGATTTAAAGAGACTGTTTTACTTTCTGTACTTTTTATTTTTCTCACAATATTAAATATGTTTTTTAACAATTCTGCAGATTAGTATTAGGCTTTCAAGACTGTTTGACCAACGGTCTGTGAAAGCACTAAATGAAGACGGAGGCTTCTACACGGATCCAATTACAGCATGCCTTGTATTTGTTTTACATGTTTGGTATTACTTCAACAAACTGTTAAATGCAAATTTAACAGAACTGAATAAGACCGTAGAACTAGTAAAGCAGATCAGGGAGAAAATAAAACCATAAAGGAACTCAAGAGAGGTATATATTAAACGTGATCAGTTGGCACTGGTGAGTTTTGCTTACTAGATGATTGCCTCTCATTTATTACGAGAATATAGAGGTGCCAACCCTCTTATTTATTATATGAGCTCATCCCAAAACCAATTTTAGTCCCACATCAGTAAGAGTTTCAGAATTATTTTTCAGGATCATAAGCTCTTATTGATAATCCAGAATACGATATTCAGAGAAGCAATTTTGTGTTTTGGGATAGGCTCTATAACAATTATTGAAGTTTAAAAAATGCTAATGTTTCAAAAGTTATTTAAATTAAAAAACCATTTGATTGATTGCAATTGTATCTTTAAAAGATCAATTACACAAAAAAGAGGTGAAAAGTGTCTGACATGATACTGCTTCTAGGTAAGAGATAGCCAGTATCAAAAAAGAGTACCAAATTTTTTTTCACCTATTTAAAACCGCGAATATGGATCCGTGGTAAAAAGCCTCTTCCGCTCAAATTGGTCACATGTATATTGCATAGGGTTGCAAATTGCATGATTTGAGCGGAATTATAATTATTACTTAAATCGTTTTAGTACAGGGAAGAAATGTATCTCTTCCCTGTAAACAAATTACATTTTTATATTTTTCTCAAATATTTAAATACGTGTTATAATATTTAAATTTTCGTTCTGTGATAATGACTAGAGACGCTTGTTTTTTACAAAGAATGTACAATTACACATTAATTTTCATTTTCGATATCAGTAAAGCTTCATTCTATAAATAGACCTGTATTTATGCCTATATATTGGTAATTATGTTATTATAACACTACATAAGTAGTGATATAGTAGTATAATAGCAAAGGATGCCTTTATACTAGTGCAAATTTTTCACAAATAATATTAAATTTCTTCTGGAGTGCACATCTAGTCTGAACGGTGTGAGTACTGCTATGCTAGACCAGCTTTAAGCCTCTGTGTTTTTCAAATCCTTCATTGTTATATTAAAAATCGGTTGCAAAAGACATCATTTTTGATATGGCTAGTTGCCGCGCATGAACAAGAAGGGAGAGAGCAAGCAAAAAGATAAGAAGCGCAGTCGGGGTGATGCTGCTTAGACGCGGCCCCGACTGCTTGATTAACTGGGAGGAGGATGCTGTGCCCTCCTCCCGCTCCGCTTCACTCCGCCCCTCCTCCAGACAGACACAAAAAGGGATCCTCACATCAAAAGGGAAATGCATATCCAGCTTAAGGGCTAAAGCCCCGTCGGTTGGTTGTGGTTAATATCCCTCTTCCTCTACAAGCTGTCCGACAATTACTTTTGGTAATAAAAGAATTACTTCTTTTTTGATTTAAAGGCCTTATTTGCTTTCTTTTTAGCACTTTTTTACTACCAATAATTGTTGGACAGCTTGTAAAGAAGGGGGAATTCGTGACCCTCTGCGCTCCCGTTGTAATAAAATTCAGAAAATGTGGGAATCTAAAAATAGTAATCAGGAGGGTAATTTATCCAATCTGGTCATAAAAGACAGATGTACTTACTTGCCTGGCTAGATCAGTAACCCTCACTATCTTACTAAATCTACTCTGTTTTATCTATTCTTACTTCTATACAGGAAAATACAGAATAGACATACAATGCCGCTGATTATACTAAATCCCGGAGTGTTATTACTTTCTTTATCTACCTTATTTTCAATAGTACTTGAATTACTGCTTGCGTTACTGCCTTCATTAATACCTGCACTACTGCCTGCGTTACTACCTGTAATATTATTTGTGGCTTTTTGAGCAGGTTCTGCAGCTATTGTGTTGCCTTCATCTTTTGTACCTGTTATTGCGAAGGAAGAGTAGCCAGGTACGTTTGCTGTGAAATGCAAGAACTGATCATCTTCACCTGTTAGACTTACTGGCAGTTCCACCCATTCTTTTTTCTCATCATCGTACCAGTCAAGTATAATCGAGGACTTGTTTATGTTATTCTCATCTACCCATGAGGTATTAACTTTAAAATTGACAGATGGGCTCTCAATATTCTTTGAGGTGCCATAACCACCGTTTCCAACCCATATATTGAATGATTTGTAGACGATACCTTCAGGAAGCTCGGAAACCAGGCTCGACTTATTTTTCAGTTCCTCTACTATTGTAGTGGTTTTTCCTACGGTTTTTGTTGATCTGAATGTTATCGATTCAACGCAGGTTGCATTATTTGTAAAATTAAAATTCACATCATTTCCACTGGAAATAAAGTTCTGTAAAGTCTCTTTTACCTGGACGTTCTTCGCTGGTTCAGGGGATCCACCAACGCCACCACTGCTGCCTCCACTCTTGTGGCTGTTTCCTCCACTACTGCTACTACTGCTACTGTCGCCGTCACTGTTACTGTCGCTTTCGCTATTACTATCGCTTTCGCTGTTGCTATCACTTTCGCTGTTACTGTCGCTGATAGTGTCGCTGTTACCATCGCTTTCGCTATTACTATCGCTTTCGCTGTTACTGTCGCTGATAGTGTCGCTGTTACTATCGCTTTCGCTATTACTATCGCTTTCGCTGTTACTGTCGCTGATAGTGTCGCTGTTACTGTCGCTTTCGCTATTACTGTCACTGTCACTGTCACTGGAATTGCTTTCTTCCAGTACGTTTATTGTATTGATTTTTGAGGCAGTTTTGTTTTCATTGATTACTGTCAGGTTGACATCATAGTTTCCGGGAGAGGAATAAGTGTGCATTGGATTTTGCTCGGTTGAGGTTTCTCCGTCTCCAAAGTTCCAGTACCATTCATTTGCATTTTGCGACAGGTCTGTAAATTGCACAGAGAGAGGTGCATAGCCGCTCGTAATATCTGCATCAAAGTCCGCTACAGGAAGAATTTCTTCTTGACCAGGTTCTTCCTCTACAGTTATACTTAGAGATTTTGAGCTCGAACCATTTTCATTATTTACGGTCAGGACAACAGTATAGCTTCCGGCTGAACCATAGGTATAAGCTGGGTTCTGCTCGGTTGAGGTTGCTCCGTCTCCAAAGTTCCAGTTCCATTTGTTTGCATTCTGCGATAGATCTGTAAATTGAACGGAAAGAGGAGCAGAGCCACTCGTAGTATCTGCATTAAAGTTTGCTATAGGAAGGATTTTTTCTGGAGTAGGTTCGCTCTGAACAATTACTTTTTGAGTCTTTGAGCTTGAGCCCTTTTCATTTTTTACAGTCAGGACAACGTTATAGTTTCCAGCTTCAGAGTATGTATGCTTTGGGTTTTTCTCTGCTGAAGTACTCCCGTCTCCGAAACTCCAGGACCAGGAAGTTGCATCTGTACTTTTGTCAGTAAATACTACGTTCAATGGAGCTTTTCCGGAGGTAGGGGACATAGAGAATGCAGCAACCGGCGGGTTTACATCGTTATTCTCGGGAGTTTCATCATTATCTGCGTCATCGTTCCCTGTATCATCGCTTCCACCAGGGTTCCATCTTGCATAATACGGCGATCCTTCCTTATACACGCCACTAACACTTTCCGTCGTAACTGTTTTTGTATCATAAGATGTGTCTATGAATTGCCCGCCTCCAATGTAGATTCCAACATGACTGGTAAGCCAGTAATTTCTGTTATTTTTAGTAATATCTTTTTTCCAAAAAATTACATCACCAGGCGTGGGAGAAGCTGTAGTAACATAATATGCATTTTTTTTCATATTAGGAACAGTTTGGAACACTATGTCTTTGGCTCCGGCTTGCTTGTATACTTGATACACTAAGTGAGAACAATCAATGCCCGATCGGCTGTTGCCGCCATGTACGGATTTAACTCCAATCCAGCTTTTTGCGGCTGCTACTACTGTGGACTCGGATGTTCCTGCAGGAGCTGCTGATGCAAGGGGTATGAATGCTATTAAAATAGCTACAAGGAGTATGGCCATTAATTGATGTTTATTTATCTTCATTTTTGCTCAGTGCCCGTACTTTACTAACTTAGTTGTACTATCTGCATTTTGTTATCATTAGAGTAACACAATGACTCAACTGGACTTTTAAAAACATAACTCAATTTGAATGTAACCTTGGTACCAGTACTCATTTATGAACGTGAAATTGGATACATTGACTTTGCATTTATAATCAGTCAGTCAGATTTATCCAGTATCCTCTTTCCCAGATATCTAGCTTTTCCTTTATAGAACTGGATTTTTTAATAAAAGTGTCAGCAGCCTTTGCTTTAAAATGTAGTTGCAAATGTAGTTACTCTGGCGCGTACTGTATATCCTGACTTTGACAGTATCCACTAATTGGTACTGACTATTTCCCTTCTTTTTTATCCCAAATTGACTTGACAATTTGTTAAAATTTATAAAAATTTGTTATATATTCTATATAATTCCATTCTTTTTT
>Ga0268263_1002396_pt1 | contig 12438 bp, 12 predicted proteins | sample Biomet5_FD_190358 | JGI IMG/M metagenome (GOLD analysis project Ga0268263, IMG submission 190358) | Microbial communities from bioreactor (seeded with sewage sludge) at LBNL, California, USA - Biofuel metagenome 5 (SPAdes) (version 4) | ecosystem: Engineered > Bioreactor > Anaerobic >... | reverse complement strand
CAATGAAGACAGCAATTGTTTTAAAGCTTCGAGTTCCATTTTTTTACTCCAAAAGATGATAAGGAAAAATGGAACAACTATTATATTTTTTATGCGGTTGAAAATCCATTAAATTTGAAGAGGATACCCTCAAATTAATAAAACCGAGTACAGCGCTTGAAGAGGCTGCTTTAGAATATAAAAAAGAACACTTTGATATCGGAGAATATGAATTACATGGTAGCGCTCTGCTTGATAAAATAGAGCTTTACTCGGATTGGCTCAAAATTTTAGAAGAAAATTCCAATGAAAAAACCGTACATAGTGATTGGGTAGTAGCGAGTACATTTTTTTGTTGTTCGTAACCCTGATCAAAAAATTATAGGTATGATTGATATTCGGCACAGCCTAAACGACTTTTTACGTAATTACGGACACATTGGTTACGGTGTACGTCCCTCCGAACGCAAAAAGGGTTATGCCACACAAATGCTGAAAATGGCACTTGATTACGCGAGACAAATTAGATTATCAAAAGTGATGCTTGCATGTTATAAAGATAATGAAGCTTCACGCAAAATAATTCAAAAGTACAATGGTATCTTTGAAAAAGAGATTTTACATCCTAATGGAAAAATTGTACAGGTATACTGGATAACTTTATGAGTTTTGTGTAGTTGATGGGAACTAATATAAATTTTAAGTATGTATCGAATCCAATCTAAAGGGCAGCCCCAGTCAACTACACAGTACCGTTTTTATTTAATGAACTCTTATGAAAGTCATTTGTTAAAAATGTAGTCATTTTGAGAGAAAATTACTGTATTCTGTGGAGAAGAATTCTTTTTCCTTGATTGTAGAACTGAAAACTCAGATCCAGACCCTTTACGAACAGCTTCGTGCAAAGAACAGCCAAGTCAAAGACCAAAATGAGGATATGCACAAGCAGGCGGTCCACATTTAAACGCTGATCCCGAACAACAACCGGCTAAATCTCAAGCTACTTCCGGAAATTACGGAAAACAAAAAGCCCTGGTGGAAATTTTGGAATAGTTTCTAAGCAATGCTGATATTATTTCAAATAGAACAGTTATAAAAATATATATTTCTGAGTGATATTGATGAAAATACGCAAAAAAAAACCAGAAGAAAATTCAGGAATTATATTTGGAAGCGTACTTTTTTTTGTTGTAATGGCTTTAATTCTTAAGACGAGTACTTTGTTAAATATTTCAAATCAGATGATTGTTTGGGTTACTGTTGGTCTTGCCGCTCTAATGGTAACCACAGGGCATTATATATTCTCAAGAAAAGTAATCGACGAAAAAACGAGAAATGAAGACATAATAGCTATAAAAGGAAATCTGATAGGTTATTTTTTATGGATCATTGTATTAATAATTGCGAACTTATTAAAAATTGGAATTAGTACATTTGTAATGTTAGTAGGAGGTTACGCTACAATACTTTTGGTTTTAGTATACATAAATAAGAGAGTAGTTAAGGAGCAAAAATAGTTTCACAGTGAATATTTTTGCCCAATCCCCCCAAAAGTTGAATTAAGAGTATTCTACTCATTCAAAGAGGAGTTTTAAGAGTATGGGTCCCGCAACGCCTTGTTGACTCTGAAGGAGTTGCCAAATTCCTTAATGGAATTTATCTGAAAACTTCCCTCCACGCCCGCATGCTCACAAAGTGAGCAGATATCGGGCGGTTATTGGCAGAAAAAGAAGAAAAGAAGAATTGATAGCTGCCAAAAAAAGCGTTTTATTATTAGAAATGAGAGATTGTGAAAGATAGATTAATTTGCCAAAAAGAAATGCAATTAGTTGATTATACAGGTTTATATACATGTGTATATACAGTTTTATGTTAAAAGCCCAATAGTTTCTGATTTTTAGACAAAAACGTTCTCAAAGTTGAGAGTAAAACAGCTAAAACGCAGGGTTTCATCCGAAACCTCCGTGTTTCTCAACCTCATGGAAAATCCGATTATAACAGATTGCCTCAAAATAACATTTGATTTTATAAATGGGTTGAAAAATTAGATATTAAGGCAAATATGTACCTGAATTTCAGAATAATTTCCGGCTTATAATTAAAGTCAACAATATCAATTACCTAATTGTAGAAAAGAGTCAAGTTTTGAGACAGCCTGTTTGGGAATTATTTAAAAAGATTGTACTTCTTATGCGCCTGTTCAGCCGTTATTATATTGAAAACAAGAACCTCGCTTCGTTCAAAAGCAATTTCGTATAAAATGCGAAAATCGCCTACACGAAGCCGATAGGCTGTTTTGTGACTTCCTTTTACTTCTTTTTTGTTTTTCCCTGGCAAGGGATCTTTTAGTTCTTGAAGGGATCTTTTATTTGATCCCTACAATCTACAGAAACCTTTTCGAAGATATTAGGGTGGATCATAACTTTAAAGGTCATCGATGCTCACGAACTCGTCACGATGCTCTTTTATGAGCTTATCGCCTTCGTCTATAAGTTTATTGCAGTTGTGTTCATGGATCAATTTTCGTATAACGGTATTGTAGTCATCACCCATTTTCCCAATGGCTTTTAACTCATCACGGGTGTCTTTAGATATCTGTATAGTTGTAGTTTCTGACATAATAGTCACGTAGCCATTATGGTATTTTATAACTATATCACTTTAAAGAAACGATAAAGTAATTCATGTTTTTACTTTCTCAGTTTTAACAACCTGCTTAAAGCGTGCTTTTCTAAACTTGTTCATTCTATGAACTATAGGAATATATGATATTTGACCGATTACCGCACATCAAATGTCAAAAAAGTATAAGAAACACATAAGTATAGTTCTTAATGTCTTTTGATAGCGAAAAAATGCCTTAGTTTTGATTTTTATAAAATCCGCTCATATGAGCCCAGTACCAGCGAAGCTGTCACCAGGTGCAAAGTAGATGGTAACAAAATTTGAATGAACTCTGAGCCCCTTGTTTTCAACCGTAAAAATCAGGATTTTCTGAATATCCTAGTCTAAATTTTTCTTTTCCCATTAAGATTTTAACAGATAGCGTTGACCTGCCTTGCACTTCATAACAGCTTCACTGGTACTAGGCCAACTAGGCCAAGAATCCGTTTTGACTGCAAAATTCCTCAAAAAGACAGTACCACATTCAGTTCTGGATCAACAGGTTATGTCTCTTTTGCGTTTACCTTTAAAAGGTAATATTACCATCAAGAACATTGGCAATGCGGCATGATAACTGATGAAAGGTGCCGTGATCAGGGACAGAGTAAGAGTGGGCTGCAAATGTTTAACTCAAATTTTCTCCAATATATTCTGTCATATGGCGTCTTTAATTATTTCCTTCCAGGTGATGTTGAAGCTTTTGCGCCATAAAACCATGATGATAACCAGCGACAGGACAATATTCAGAATTACCCCGAAAGGGACATAGGTAAGTAGCAGGTGAACAAGGGCACATAACCCGCATACCAGTATTGAAGTCAGCATAATCCCCATCCGGTTCATACCCTGCGTGACTTGAAAATCCCGGTAGAAGGGGAGCTCCTTGCGGTTCAATTTAAAAATTAAGAGCAGGACCATAATCATATTTATAAATATCAGGATGAGATCGGGGATGATTTTTAAGCCGCATAAAAGGACGAATATTAAGGCGAGAAATAGGTAAATGGGGATGATAAATTTGACTATAAAAGCCTTCAAGGAGCCTTTTAAAAGTGGAACGGGGCTTTCTATGGGCAAAATCCGATAAATCCAGGCACCGTTGTAATTTTCGCTGGAGCTGATCATGGTGGCTGTAAAAGCCAGAAAAATAGCGGACCAATAAACAGTCAGATAAAGTTTGCTGTTGGCGAGGTCAACTAAAATGTCAGACCAGGAAACCCCACCCCCTATTATTCCGGACAGCATTAAAAAGGGCATGGCTAGGGCGAAAGCCAGCTGTGGATACAGCTGCAACTTGAGTTTTCTTTCATTGGAGAGCATATTCTGGGTGAATTGATAAAAAGCCTTTTCCGTCCGGCTGAAGCAAAGCAGGTTGGCGGCTGCCCGCTGTGTTTTTTCTCTGACGGCTGCACCTTTGTTAGCGCGTATACAGCTGCTGTTCAATTTTTGCAGTTTGCCTTCAAAATAGGGAATAACCAGGGTCATGTATAAGACCGCAGCGGCGGTCGGGACGATGAGAGCGAGCAGGCTTAAAGCAGTGAAGTACTGGTTGGAGTTGTGCTCGGTAAACAGGCTGAAAGGGGCGGCGAACCAGGTGGTGGGGATGAGGAAATGCCACCAGGCGGGATGGAAGGTGACGGTAAGGCGCGTCAGGTTGAATATCCGCCCGGTGAACTGGTAGCCGACCAGCATAAAAACCGAAAGCAGTATTTGAATATAATTGATCATATCCTTCAGTTTCTCGCCGTCAAAGAAGGATAAAACAGCCATGTACAAAATCGAAGTGAAAAAAACTACCAGGCAGCAGATCAACACCAGTTCGAACATGAAGATTAGAGCGAAGGCCACTCCGTATTTAAACAGCCCGACCAGCAGAGCCAACCCTGAAATGCTCATGGTAATGGTGAAGAGGTAGATTACAATATGCAGTAATTTGGCTGTATTGATGGTTCTGGCGTCAACCGGGCAGGGCAGCAGGATGTTTTTATCCTTCACGTCCAGGAGAACGGTGGAAAAGTCTGAAATCATGGTGGCCATCACCATAAATATAATAATCCCGAAAGTCAGGTTCATTTTATAAAAGAGCGGAAAAGGAACCAGCATCAGCAGGCCGATAAAAAACCCCAGAATTCCGTATGTAATTAGCGATGATTTAAAGAAGTTGCCACTTCGAGTCTTTTTTTGATTGGTCAGAATGGTGGGCACCCGGCGCTCATCCATGGTGAGCTGCACCTGTAGAATCCGGCGCATGGTGGGGTAATCAACCCCTATTTTCTTAAAGAGGAAATCGAATCTGTCCAGCAATTTTAATACGGTGAAATCTTTCATGATACTATGCCTCGCCCAGCACAGCGATGAATTCATCAGCTATTTCTTTATGCCGGTTAAAACCGGTAAGCTGGTTGAAGATTTCTTCCAGGGATCCCTCGCGGCATTTCTGGCTTAATTGATCAAATGAGCCGTCGGCCACTATTTGCCCATTATTTATCAGGATTATGCGGCTGCTTATCTTCTCCACCACGTCCATGATGTGCGAGGAGTAGAAAATGGTTTTACCCTGGGCGGCCAGGTCGGTCATGATTTCCTTGAACACCATTACGCTGTTGGCGTCCAGCCCGCTTAAAGGCTCGTCAAAAAACAGGATGTCCGGATTGTGCAGGAGGCTGGATATTATTAGCAGCTTTTGCTTCATGCCTTTGGAATAGGAGGCGATGTGGGCATGGTACACATCGGCAATATCAAATAAGGCCATGAGCTTACGAGCTTTCCGGTCTACCAGCCTGAAGTCCATGCCATACATTTCCCCGATAAATGTGAGGTATTCATGGGCGGTAAGGGTGTCATAGATCTCGGCTGTTTCGGGAACATAGCCGATTTTACGCTTGTATTCAATCCCGCCGCCGGCTATATCCTCCCCCAGGACTTTAACCTGCCCCTTAAAACCATCTACGAGGCCCAATATTATTTTAACCGTGGTGCTCTTGCCGGCGCCGTTGGGTCCAATGTAGCCGATGATTTCCCCCTGAAAGATATCCAGGTTGATGCCGCGCAATACTTGATTGGCACCATAGCTCATGGCTAGATCGCGAATGGAGACTACTGCTTCTCCTTTAGTATTCATAGTGTCCCCTGCTGTAATTACCATGAAAAGTATATTAAGGTTCATCGTCCTATTTATAATTAGAGTGTTTTCGCAAAAATCGCCAAAGTGGTAGATTAAAGAGTGAAAAATATATAATTTAAAATATTTGATGTACTAATAATTTTAGGAATTTTGTTTTTCAAAAATACTTATCTCTCATTCTTTCGTTTTTCTTACAGGCCCAGTACCAGCGAAGCTATCACCAGGTGCAAAGTAGATGGTAATAAAATTTGAATGAGCTCTGAACCCCTTGTTTTCAACCGCAAAAAGATCAGGATTTTCTGAATATCCTAGTCTAAATTTTTCTTTTTCCATTAAGATTTTAACAGATAGAGTTGACCTGCCTTGCACTTCATAACAGCTTCACTGGTACTAGGCCTATGAGTGTTAACAGGATAGCAAAAAGATCCAATTTTCATTTCAGATCTTTTGAGTTCGATATTAGGACTTGATTATTTATTTTTCGATTTGTTTCCATTGATATTACTCCCGGTTAATGGTTTTTAAAACTAAGAGTTATCAATCGCATTTTCGTTGATGCACATGTTTTGTAAAACTTGTTCATTCGCTCTTGAAAATCTAGTTTTGCAGGATACTTTGACATACGAACGTTTTGACTCAAAAGGTTCGTATATCAAAACAGTACAAAGTAGTATAACTTTCTTCTTTGGGTACTGTGTTGATGAGGTTTGATATCCCTATATATCATCGAATGCCGAAAATTTATTCAAGACTCTGTAGACTATACGTATCTTTACTATTCGAATAGGGCTAAGTCATAACTGTGGGTAAAATATACAAAAGATATATAACACCTAATGGCGATTTATATATATGAACATTGAGCAGAAAAAAATAATCGAAAAATCGATTTTATTTATTTTCATATTTATTGTCTCAACTATATTTATATACTACATTTTTTTTGCACAATTTGTGCCAACTTCATATTCACATACAGTGGAATATGCGAATGGAACAAATGTAACAACGTATGTTGACTCCGCAACAGACTTATATGAAAAAATTTTTATTGTAGTTTCAGGTATCGTCGGTTGTGCTTTAGGAATTGTAATATCTACTAGAATAATTAAATGACTGATTTTACTAAACTCCCAATTGACTTAAGTTATCTATAACTGTCATAGTCCTTTTTTCAAAAATACTTACATTTTTTAGTTAGTAACGCTTATTTAAATCGATGCCCGCAGAACCTGAGAAAAGTGTCTATGTGCTTCTTTAGTTTTTTATACATTTGATTTGGTTTGTCGAAGGAAACAAGCATATTCTTATAAACTATGTAATGATTGAGAAAACAAACACATAGGCATTTGTGGAAAAATTAGCCAACAAAGGACAATTTTCTTTATAATAAACAAACGGTAATATGTAAATTCCACTCTTTTTATTACGTTTTTCAAAAAAGTTATTTCAATTCTGCATACTAGAGGTGGCTTGTAGTTTCTCTAAGATTTTTATTTCACAGTACTTTCTACCACTTTAAAGATCATGAGCTTATCTGGAAAGTCCTGTTGCTCTGATGTAATCAATTTTATGTTATGGGATATAGCAAGCTAGCGATCCAAAACCTTACTTTCCACAATACGAGGACTGGAGAGTCTATGCATGAGTTTTATGTCGTTTTGCGAGAACGCCGTAGCTTGTGGCATGTTGTGACCCTTGAGTCATTAGATAATTTCACTTTGGGATAAGGTTTGGCTACTTCAAAAAAGCAATTAGATTATTGGTTACCTAGGTATGATCAACGCCAAGAAAGTATATCATTGTTGTCTTTTAATATGAAATACCGTCAACCATCACAGTTAAAATTTTCTCATTTTTTTCAAGCTCATTTTTTATTATAGTTGCATCCTTTTCTGTAATCCAATTCTTACCCTGTATATAATTACTGGATCCATCTCCAAATCTAATTAAACACCAGACGAACTTTTTCATCTGAAGATTATTTTTTTCCAGGATCGTAAGAAAGTTTTTGTCATGGGTAGCTTGTTCTGTTATTGGGTAAATAATAAAATCTCCTTTAGTAAAAGGATCTAATACAGGATCAGTCCAATTTTCGTCTTTCCTCAATCCATCTTTTACTAGATCCGACATATTATTTTTATTCACTTTTATGTAATATTTATAACCCCCATTATCCCAATTGCAATCTATACTATAGTTCAATATCATGTTGTAGTTTTCAAGGATAGCTTTAACTTCTGGCTCAGTAGTTCCATCTTCAAATTGGATAATAAAACCAGCTACTTCTGGTTTTTGAGTTTGTTTATTTGTATCAACAGGTTCTTTTGTAAATAATCCGTAGAGTATTACAACAGCTAGAAAAACAATAATGATAGCAGTTTCTTTATTTATTTTACTCATATCCATCACATTTAAATGAATAACAGAGGTTTTTACCATAAAATCTATGCATAACTTATAAATCAAAATGTACAAAACTTTCTATAAACTATCTCCTTTTCTTTTACACAAAGACAGTGTCGCAAATTTTCTGTAAATTCAAAGTCAAATTTTTGTAGAGTCTATCCCAAAACTCAAAATTTACATCTTTAGATTTCGTATTTTAAGTAACTAATCGAGTTTCTGATCGTGAAAGTAATCCTGATAATTGAGAGCAAAAATAGGTTTTGGGATGAACTCATTATCTTATATTTAATAGGATGATTTCTCCTTTGTAATGCCTCTACTTAAAGGAATTTACTGGCATATAATACACTCCCAAATTCTTATTTATTTGAGTGTATCACATCTCATAATTTTTTTTTGCAACGGAACCCTATTTTTTATTTTATTTTTATTTTATTATATCCCTAGCAGAGATTTTTTGCAACGGAACCTTTCAATTCCTTTTGAAGTCTTAATGGCTGTACTAAAAGATTTGGTTCTGTTGCAAAAATTCATAATTCTACAGAAATTTATAGAAGCTGAGTAAACTTTATTTGGACCAATATACTTATAATAAAATTAAATTTGGTAAAATTGTAGTTATGCGTAGGTCCTTTTATACTGCAAATTGAGAAATTTTAAACAACTTAACGTTGGAAAAAGTAAACTAGCCGTGATATAACCGAATTAAGGCAGTGTAGCGAATTTGCTGTAGATTTGAAGCTCAACTTTTAACAGTATATATAATTGATCTCATGATATTGAATTTTTAACTCTAGGACTGCTAAAAATTTCGTAATTTTGCAGCAAATTTGCTATACTACCAGTGGAAAATAACCGATTATTGGTTGAGATAAAAAATGAAATTCACATTAAACGCAAGAAAAGTATCGGAATTTAATAGAATTTTAAATCCGTTACAAAATTGCCTCAGAATGCTTGTACGCAAGCATGAATTAATTTTTTTGTTCGCATTATTTTTTTTAGTTTATAACCTAAATATGAGATCAATCATTAGTGGGGATACCCTTCCTACATCTCTATTACCGTTTTGTATTTTGGAGCACCATTGTGTGAACTTAGATAGCTTCGGAGCGTATATTGAGACGCTTAATAATCCATATATGTTTAGACAAATTGATGGCCATTATTTATCACAATACCCAATAGTTACTCCTTTAATAATCACACCTTTGTATTTATTTACATATATCTTGCTAAAAACTTATTCTTATCCAATAGATATGTTTGACCCAGGTTTTCAATCTATTGTGCTTATTATGGAAAAATTAAGTGCGTCTTTAATTGCTTCACTTTCTTGTATTTTCGTTTATTTGTCTATAAAAAATTTGACAAATAAAAAAATAGGAATCGTTTCAGCATTAATCTATAGTTTTGGGACCGATACATGGACAATAAGTAGTCAGGCTCTTTGGCAGCACGGCATGGTAGAACTACTCCTTGCCGCTATGATTTATATTACAATTAAAAATGAATTCCTTGAAAACAAATTAAATTATATTTTCTTAGGATTTCTTTCGGGGCTATATATATTAAATAGACCTTCTGATTCGATCCTTGCTTTACCTGTAATATTATATATTTTTCTTAAGATGAATAAAGAAAATATAAAGTGGTATTTTGTCTTAGTAATCCTATCAGGCAGCTTTCTTTTAATTTATAATATTCATTACTTTGGTAGTTTTTTGGGTGGCTATTCCAATTTAAGTAATGGGATGGAGTTAAATAGCGAAGTTCTTTCTCGTTTAGTTGGGCTACTGTTTAGTCCAAGTCGTGGATTATTCATATATACTCCAGTATTTTTGTTTTCAGTTTTTGGCTATTTAACAATAAAGGATCTTCCAAATGAAAAACTTAGATTTTTCCTTTATGCTCTTGGTTTAGCATGCATACTCGAAATGATGGTATACAGTATTTTTTTCTGGTGGTGGGGAGGACATTGTTATGGTCCCCGTTATTTAACTGGAATTTTGCCTGTTCTTGCCTTATACTTAGGGCTGTATATGAACAAAGCATCCAAAGAAACACATAAATATTCGAAGTTTTTAATATTTGGACTTATTGGAGTGTTTATTATATGGTCGCTGTTTGTGCAATTCGTTGGGGCATTTTATTATCCAATGGGTGATTGGGATAGCACTCCAAATATTGATGAAAACCCCCAAAGACTATGGGATTGGAATGATACTCAGATCATGAGAAGTTTTCATGCAGGTCCCTGCGCTTATGATTCACGATGGATTTCGATGTTTCATCATGGTTTTGGAAATATATATGATAAAGTCGCAAAAATATCTAATTACTAAATTTATAATACTAATTATGTGTTTCATTTCTTTTCGTCTTCATCGCAAATAATACACTGTTAAGATAAATTATTGTATAAATGTACCAGGGATTCAATAAAATTACTGACTCTGAAGGAGTTGTCAAATTTCTTTTTAACTAACTCATCTGAAAACTTCCCTCCACGCCCGCATGCTGCGAAGCAGCAGATATCGGGTGGCCGCTGGCAAAAATAAGAAAAAGAGATAGTCATGCATAGAGTGTTTTTCCACAATGATATATAAAGTCATACGGATATGTTGTATTATAAAAAGGAGAACACTACAGGATGAAAGAGTTTACTGTTGTCATCGAAAAGGATGAGAATGGAATTTACATAGCTTCTGTTCCGGAACTCCCAGAGATCACTTTTGCTTCTTTTTTAATTCCTTCAACAAGGTATGGGCTTATCGACCCTTCGGTTAATAAATCGACTTTTACTCCAAGAAACTCCGATAGCTCTCTCTCAATTCTTACCATAGTGAGCAGACCTTTCGTTTCGGAAAACTCTACCAGAACATCGATATCACTTTCTGGTCTTTCTTCTCCTCTTGCATAAGAGCCAAAAATAGCTACCTTGTTGCTCCTTCTTTCTTGAGGAATGAAGATATTTTTTTGAATAACTCTTTATTTTGGGAAGCACTCTCCATATTAGCATAATTTCGTTTTTTACAATTTAAAAATATCCTGATGAAAGAAGAGCCACTTGATTTGTCTTAAAATAATTTTGTTTTTGTCAATTATAAATTTAAAAACTTGTACACTACTCGAGAATGCGAACATTTTATATCATAAAGTTCGTATTTCATTACTGTTACTATTTATATGAGATCTTATTAATCCTTTAAATATTACACAGAATCTTGGTGAAATTGTGACATTAGAGAAATTTTACGTTTTTATTGATACAAACTTGCTCTATGATACCCGATTGGATTACAAACTTTTCAATACAGGGCTAATGAAGGAAATTTTAAAAGTTAGAAATAATTACAATGGAATTTTTGGAGATCATAAACAAATTTTCCTTCACTTTACAGAAATCGTAGTAAAAGAAGTTTTCTCTATAAAAAACGAAGTTTCCAAACAAAAATTACTAGATGTAATAAATACTGTGCAGTATCTTGAAAGGGAGACACTTAAAGCGGAATTAGAAACCGCCCGGAAAAATTTCACACAACAACTAATATCAAATGGCGAATTATTCATATCAGAGAATGAAATAATTAAAGTACCTTGTTGCAGTGACTGTTATTTTAAAAATATAGTTAAAAAATCAGGTCGTGTCCTTGAGTTATTGATCAATTCCGAAAAAGCGAGTACATCTCACGTATTTAATGAATATATTGAGAGATTCTTGCGCTTTCAGTTTTCAATGATTCAAACCCACGACCAAAAATCAATTGATAAAAAAATGCCGTTCAAACCCAAATTTGATGAGAAAAAAAGAGGGAAGTTGGGGATAATGGCTTTAAAGATACTGTCATATGGTATTCCATCATAGAATACATAAAAAAGCAAGAGATAACAGAAAATGATCAAATTATTCTATTGACTGAGAACATATCTGATTTTGAGTCTGAAGACACTTTAAGAGAATTTGAATCACTAACTGGTAAAAAAATACATATCACTAATTTTAAACCTGCAAATAGTAATTATTCAAAATCCCCGACGTTTTTAAGCATAATTTTGGAAAACTCAAAGGATCTCAAAATTGGTACAATAGACATTGCTTATCTAAAAACCAAAGATAAGATTCAAATTCATTGTATCCTCTTCAAATTGAGTGGAAATCCCTCAATTTCCACTCGCTGATCTTTTTTCTCTGATGAGTTGGGCCAGAGATGGCATCTCAAATGTACTGCCTACTCTATCACATATGTACTGATATGCAC
>Ga0268263_1002395_pt1 | contig 12441 bp, 8 predicted proteins | sample Biomet5_FD_190358 | JGI IMG/M metagenome (GOLD analysis project Ga0268263, IMG submission 190358) | Microbial communities from bioreactor (seeded with sewage sludge) at LBNL, California, USA - Biofuel metagenome 5 (SPAdes) (version 4) | ecosystem: Engineered > Bioreactor > Anaerobic >... | reverse complement strand
CTTTTTCATCTGCGAGGGACGACGATTGATTTTATAACGAATGTGCTTGCCTGAAAGGTTTTCGATGATGGCCTCTTCACGTTTTTCAGCTCCAAGATAGCCGCTGTCCCCATATACAACCGTCTCTTCTCTGGTCAGTAACTTTGAAGTCATGATGACGTCATTGACGTTCGCGGCTGTAACTTTCACCGTGTGAACCAGACCACTGTCTTTGTCCACACCTACGTGCGCTTTGTAGCCGAAGTGCCACTCATTGCCCTTTTTCACCTGATGTGCGTCTGGATCCCGCCGCTTTTCCTGATTTTTTGTAGAAGACGGTGCAGCAATAATTGTTGAGTCCACGATGGTGCCCTTCTTTAAAAGCAGGCCCTTTTCTCGCAGCAGTTTTACTACCTGTGCAAACAGCTGCTCCTGCAAACCATTGTGCACGAGGATATTCCGAAAGCGGCCGAGCGTATCGCCGTCAGGCACCTGATTGCTGGAATCCACGCCGCAGAAATCCGAAAAGGCGCGGCTGTCGATGGCCTCGGCAACCGTCGCTTCGTCGGACAGGTTATAGAGGTTTTGCAGCAGATACAACCGCAGCATCAGTTCCAGATCATAGGGCTTGTTCCCGAGCTCCCCTTTGTAGTAGCACGGCTTGATAATGGCGACCCATTTGCCCCAGGGAACGATCCGCTCAATCTGTTCAAGGAATTCCTTTTTCTTTGTCCGCACCTGTGCCAGTTCATCGTTCAGGGCCGACAGACTCATTTGTTTATCCATGACTGAATTTTATCACTTGGAGACATTTTTTGCACGCAGTTTTCTGTGCGGTGTTGCCTTAACTCAATTTTTACTGTAGTTACGCTTGAAACTCAGGCAAAATATTCCCGTTTAAGTATGTGATAGCAACGGCTGCTGCCGATAATCATTTTTCACCCTTTTCTGATGCATTTGTTCAAAGTATGTCAACAGTTTTAATGGGATTTTTATACGAGCAGTTTTCTGTAAATGCGGCGTGGTTCCTACCTTTTTCAGTTTCTTCTCGAATAAAAATACTTCTCGGATAATGCGCCATTGTAACCAATGGAGTTATTCCGTGTTCTCGATTTCTATCTCCCTTTTCAGCAGCATCCGTACCTCCGGTAACTGCGAAACGTCCGAAAGGAACGCCTTGACTTCCTCGCTTGACAGAGGAATGACAGAAGGAAAAACACTTTCCAGAATAGCCCAGCGCTCAATAAGGCGCACTGAATCAGACTGCCAGACAGGGCCGGTCAGCCAGATACAGATTCGCCAGAGCGAATATTGAAAGTTTTCCACAATAAATTTGTTGCTTGGGGTTATCCGCCATTTGCTGCGTCAATTGCGCGGTGTTGCCTTAAAAATCAGGTCGGAGAAAATAAACTGGACGAAAGCATAGAGTACTGATATATATTAATTGAATATATAAGAAAGTGGTGGATGTCCGTATAGTTGTATGGAGGTTTGCCTATGAGTGTAACGGTATCTGATTGTCTGAAGGTCCCAGCACTGCGCAAAGGAAAAGTCGTCGCCGGCGAGAAGGGGCTGAACAAAATCGTGACCTCGTGTTCAGTTTTGGAATATGCCAATCATTCTATGTTGGTCGACGAGCTGTTTTTGGGGAATGAGCTTGTTATCAGCGCGCTCACATCGGTGAAAGACGACGTAGATGGTCAATGCGCCGCCATCCGAAGACTCTGGGAAACTGGAGAGGTGGGTCTGATCATCTACTACGTCGGCATTTTTGTTCAGAATCTGGATCAGCGGCTTCTCTCTCTGGCGGATGAATTGGGCTTTCCCATTATCTGTATGCCGTCGGACAGCCTCGACTATCGATACAGCGAGGCGCTGAGCGAGGTTTTTGAACTGATCTTCAAAGACAACGTGGAGAAGGCGGACTTTGTTTCCGACACTATAGACATTATTGCCCAGTTGGCGGAACGACAGAAAAATATTCAGTCGGTACTGCGTATCCTCAGTGACAGGCTGCACAGCACGCTGATGCTCTTTGATTATTCCTTTTCCAAGAGCTGCGCGGCTAACTGGCCGATGGCCGCAGAATGGGACAGGGAAGAACTCTCTGACTATTACCACGCCCACAAATCGGAAATGGAACCTGACACGGCGTTCGAGATCCAACTGAGCGGCGTGCCGGTCAATTTGAGATATGTGTGCGTGAAACACAGTACGCAGCCAGATATGGTACTGTTTTCCTTTACCGAAAAGGAACCTGTTTCCACACTCATGCTGAAACAGGCGGCGGAAGTCATACAGATGTCCATGAGTATCTGGAAGCTTGATTTTGCTTCAGAGGGGCAGGATGAACTGGTCCTTGCGATTTTGAACAATGATCCCCTGCACATGCGGAAAATTGCGGCTCAGCTTCATATTGACATCGCGTCCATCCATACCATGTGGATTTTCAAAGCCAATGATCCGTCAGTGGTTGAATCGCAATTTCGGCGATATGTAGCCATTGTTAAGTTGTTCCTGAAAGAACACCGAAAACTGGCACTGGTCGATACCGTTGAGGATACGATCGTGGCTTTTATGGATGACGCCCCCTATGCTGAACTGGATGCAGGGCTTGCGGAGGACTTCATCAAGACACTTAACAGCACTGAAGAAAAATTCCGGCTTGTCGTCTGCGGTTCGTTGGCAGATACGGTGGCGGTTCGGAGAGCTTATGCTATGAGCGAAAAGTCGTGGCATACAGTTTGCGGTATCTATCCAACGAGAAGTTTGCTCACCTTTCGGGAATTAGCGTTTGCTGAAGAATGCGAGGTAATAATCCAGCGTGGAGAGGAATATACTGCGATGCTTATGCAGCCGTTGGAACCCCTTTTTGGCATGGAAGAAAAAGATGAGCTGGCGAATACATTGGCAACCTTTTTACTGGATGCAAACAGCAACTCCAAAGAAGCCGGTGACCTGCTGCATATCCACAAAAACACAGTCAACTACCGCATCAACAAAATCAAGAAGTGCCTCGGATATGATGTTACAAAGATGCCGGAAGCCTATGCCCTGTATCGGGCGATTGCGCTGCATCGATTGCTGAATGAAAATAACGAAAAAGAGATTTTGAGAATATACCACGGCAGCAAATAACCATATCTTTTTGCAGAATCAGCGCCCTTTTGCTTCACGGCCAAAAGAGCGCCGATTTTGTTATCCCACGAGAAAGGTATCAAATTACTTTTTCAGTTGGAGCAATCGTATCCCTTAGCATACATTGCATTTTTTGGCCGAACTGGGTGTTGGTACGAAAAAATGATGAGCGTATAGAAAGTTTGTGCGAAATGCCCAAAAATAAGCACATATAAGTGGGTATACCTCACGTCTTTTGTGCAGCAAGACAAAATACAAAGGAAATTCTTAAATAAAGAAACAAATACATTTTCCGCGCTTTCCGTTACAATAAAGACAACTTAGGGGTGTGTTAAGCAGGCAGACAGTCAGCTGCCAACAAAAATTTGAACGGAGGATTTAATTATGCGAATTTTTAGAGAGGAACAGATAATTAATTGCATCACAGGTGCGACATTGATGGCAAGCGGCGGTGGCGGATCCCTGAAAAATGGCCTGGATATGCTGGATAAGTACAAAAAAGATCATCCGGGCGCGAAAATCGAAATCAAGGTTATCAAACCGGAAGAAATGAATCCGGGTGCATATGCGGCCGTGACATGCGGTATGGGCGCCCCCATGGCACTAAAAAAGGTCGATTTTTCAAAGTATGCAACCAACGCGTATATGTGCCTGAAAGACATGGCAGCATTGATGACACCTCCCAGAAATATTGAATATTCCCTGTCGGTTGAACTTGGCGGATTCAGTACATTCATTCCTATGCTGATATCGCTGCTCAATGATGTGCCCATGGTGGATGCCGATGGCGCTGGCCGTGCAGTCCCGGCATTAGATACCCTGCTTCTCAATGTCAACGGTTGTGATACGTCGCCGTTGGCCATGGCCAACGGCGATAACGACAAGGTGGAGATCTTCTTGAATGACCCGAAAAATGCTCCGCTTGGCGAACTGATAGGCAGAAATATCTGCGGGGCATTTGGAAACATGAGCGGCCTTTCAGGATGGATGGTTTCACAGAAAGAGATTAATGACAGGATTATTACGGATTCGATTGATTTGTCAGAACGCGTAGGTCAATGCATTAAGTATTGCACTGATAACAAAGTTGAAGTATTTGCCAATCTAAAGGAACGTGGAATCGTTGATGCAACTTATTTGGGCAGAGGGAAAATAACTGACAAAAAGGTTGAGACTTCCCAGGGATTCGATTTCGGATATACAACGATCGAAACTGAAAAGGGCAAATACCAAATTAAATTCCAGAATGAAAATCTTGTTATTTATCTAAATGGTAAGGCATATATGACTTGCCCGGATATTATCATGATGTACGATGCAAAGACCTATTTGCCGCTGACAAATGCCGATAATAACATCGGCATGGATGTGGTGCTCGGAAAAATCAAAATCGACGATAAGTGGAAGAAAAATTCGAAATTCTTTGATTATTGGAGAAAATATCTTAAAATAGCTGGTTACACCGGCGAGTATATTCCGTATTAAACACTTGATAGATTGCCTGTGCTGGAGTTGTCACCAGAGCAGCCAGCGCAGGCAATCTGTGGATATGAAGGAGGGGAATCCTATGGGCGAAGAAACAACAACATCCACAGCGGAGAAAAAGGGGAGTACGACCGATAAAGGCATGTCCCAGATCCAGCCAAACGAAAAGCGTTCATGGTGGAGCATCGCTTTTATTTGGGTCGGCACCATGATCTGTATCCCCATGCTGATGGTCGGCGGAATCTTCGGCGGTACGCTGACCATGGGCTCTATTTTCTGGGCCACGCTTATCGGCTTTGCCGTGTGCTGCCTGATGATGGTAATGGGCGGTATCATAGGCGCTGATACCGGCCTGAATGCTACCATGTGCTCAACCCGCGCTTTCGGAATGCAAGGCTCCAACTTCACCATGGCGCTGGTCATCTTTATCTGCGAGTGCGGCTGGTTTGCGGTGCAGACCGCGACCTGCGCGCTGGCTTTCGATACGTTGTTGCTGCAGTTTAGCGTGGAATTCCCCTTCTGGCTGGCCTGTGTCATCTGGGGAATTGTGATGTTCATTACCGCCGTGTATGGCGTGAAGTGGATGGCCGTCTTGAACTATATTGCGGTTCCGCTGCTGGTCATTCTGTGCGCTTACGGCGGAATCCATACCATCAATGCCTCCGGCTGGAATACCATCACCAGCGCCGTACCCAAAAACCTGCTGGCCATGCCTGTTGCCATCTCAACAGTAATTGGTCTGTTTGCGCTGGGCGCTACCTGCAACTCCGACTATACCCGTTTCTGCAAGACCCGCGGCGATGTGGTCAAGGCCACGGTGATCGGCGTTATGCCCGCCGCCCTGCTGATGATCATGGTGGGCGCCATCATGGCCGTCGGCACCGGCAACTACGATGTAACCGCCATGTTCGCCGGTTTGGGTCTGCCCATTATTGCCATGCTGGTGCTGATCCTGGCCACCTGGACCACGAACACCGGCAACGCTTATATGTCCGGCCTCGCCGCCTGCAAGATGTTTGCCATAAAGGATGCCAAGCGCCCGCTGGTCACCATGCTGTGCGGCGTGTTGGGCGTGATCCTGGCCATTGCTGGCCTGGCGGATTTCCTGAATACGTACATCAGCATTCTGGGCGCCGTGGTACCCCCCATTATGGGCGTAGTCATCTGCGACTACTGGGTTATGTGCAAGGCAAAGAAGGAGAACTGGTCTCCTGTCCGCGGCATCAACTGGATCGGCATTATCGCCTGGGTCATCGGCGGCGGCTTTGCTCTGCTGGAAACGCTGGGCGTTGTGACCGTGTTCTCATCCGCACTGGACGGCGTCATCTTGTCATTCTTGGCTTACTGGCTCCTGTACAGCCTGCTGAAGAACACTTCTCTGGCCGGCAAGGGGAACCTGACAATAGAAGAAGCTTGTTTGATCGCACAATAAGGAGTGATTACCATGAGCAAAGAAACCGCATTAAACACTGTTCTCGCCGAATTCATGGAGCTCACGAAGATCCCCCGCCCCTCTCACCATGAAGAGCGTATCAGTGAGTATCTTTTCCAGTGGGCAAAGAGGCACGGCCTCCAGGTCGAAAAGGACGCGCTGAACGAGATCATCATTGATAAGCCTGCATCCACCGGCTGCGAGAACATCCCCACCGTTATCTTTCAGGCGCACATGGACATGGTATGCGTTGCGGAGGAGGGCGTGGCCTTCGATCCGCTGAACGATCCCATTAAGGTCATTAACGACGGCGTTACGATAAAAGCCGACAAGACCAGCCTCGGCGCGGACGACGGCATCGGCGTCGCCATGTGCCTGTACCTGTTGGGGGACGACTCTCTCCGTCACGGCCCAATCCGCACCATTATCACCACCAATGAGGAAGATGGTATGTCGTCTATGGCGCTGGACAAGAAATACCTCGATGGCGCGTATCTTGTCAATCTCGATTGGGAGACTATCGGTTCCCTTTGTAATTCCTGCGCCGGCGGCGACTTTTTCAATTACAGTCACATCGCCGATTGGCAGACGCCAGGGCGGTTTACCGCGTCGCTGGAGATCGGCTTCAGCGGTCTTCTGGGCGGACATTCCGGTGTGGGCATCAACAAGGGCCATGCAAACGCCCTCGTCAGTATCGCCACAGCACTGGACCTGCTCCATCAGGGCGGCATTGATTATCGCGTGGTGAGCTTTTCCGGCGGACAGGCGAAAAATGCTATCCCAGCCTTCGGCTCGGCCGTCGTCGCCATCAATCCTGCGGATGAAAAGAAAACCATGGAGCTCATCCGCGGCTTCGAGACCGAATTCAATGAGGCTTTCGGAAACATCGAAAAGAACATGGACTTCCGTTACGGGTTCACCGATGCGGCGGTAAAGCATGTGCTTAGTGAAGAGACGAGCTATGGTCTGATTGATTTAATGACCTCCGTCCCTAATAATGTCCATACCATGAGCCCGTTCGTGGACGGCCTTGTGGAGAGCTCCGCCAATCTGGGCATTGCCGCGGTAGATGAAGATCTGGTCAAATTCACGGTTTTTGCCCGCAGCTCGGTGGCCTACCATGCCACGCAGATCGGCGTGATCTGCAAAACACTCGCAAGAGTCTGCGGCTTTGATTTTGAAAGCGAAGGTCATGTGCCTGGCTGGGCGGTCAATCCCAACAGCAAACTCACGGTCATTGCCTGTGATGAGTATAAGCGCCTTACCGGCAGTGACATGATTGTTGAGCCCGTTCATGCCGGCGTAGAATGCGGCGCATTCGCGGAAAAGAACCCCCATCTGGATATGATCTCCATTGGCCCCACCCTCATTGATGTACACTCGCCAAAGGAGATTTGCAATATCGCAGACGTAAAAACCATCACAGACCTCCTGATTGCCATCCTTGAAAAGATTGCTGACTGATCCATACTCTCTCACTTTTTCACAATGCCGGGTACCGTGTAACAGCGGTATCCGGCATTGTAAAGAAATCCTTCCGAATGAGAGTGAAACGGGAAGTGATTTTTATGAATTGGCTGGATCAGAACAAGCTTAATGATCTATCACTAAACGACGGTTCCAACGAAAGGTATCTACGGCGTGGAGGTTTCGGATACCACCGTCAGCCGGATCACAGATAAGATTCTGCCCATTGCAAAAGAATGGCAGCTGCGGCCACTGGAGGCCGTCTACGCGGTGGTATTTCTGGATGCCATCCACTACCATGTCCGCAGCGAGGGACAGATCGTGAAAAAAGCCGTCTACATTGCCATTGGCGTCGACCTGGACGGAAAGAAGGATGTTCTGGGTATGTGGGTAGGCGAAAATGAGAGCGCCAAGTTTTGGGCTACCGTACTCAATAGCTTAAAAAACCGGGGCGTTGAAGATATTTTCATTGCCTGCACAGATAATCTCAGTGGCTTTTCCAACGCAATTGAAGCGGTATTTCCTCAAACGGAAATCCAGAACTGCATCATCCACCAGCTACGCAATTCCAGCAAATATGTCTCCTACAAGGACCTGAAAGCCCTGATGGCCGACCTAAAGTCCGTCTATGCGGCGGTGGATGAGCCTACTGCGTTGGATGCTCTGGACGCATTTTCAGAGCACTGGGACAAGAAATACCCGAAGATCTCTCAATCCTGGCGAGACAACTGGCCAAACCTGAGTACCTACTTCTAATACCCCCAAGAGGTTCGGCGGCTGATCTATACCACCAATACCATAGAGGGCTTCAACCGGCAGCTTCGGAAGGTGACCAAGTCCAAGACCATCTTTCCAACCGATGACAGCCTCTTCAAAATGCTATATCTGACGATGATGGACATCTCAAGAAAGTGGACTGGCCGGCGGCAGGATTGGAGCATCATCCACGCTCAGATGGCGCTATTCTTCTCTGACCGGATGCCTGGATAACACCGCCGGATTCGGACGTCAAGGGTAAACAAGCGGCTGCGCCGCCCTTGACATCCTCCCACGCCGGCGTTATGTTGAGAAAAAGGCGGCATCTGTCAAGCCGCTGCCGCCCAATAATATTTTGCCCTGTTTTACATCATCATTTAGGTAACCGCTGATTAACCCGCACTTAGAAAACAAAAACTGCGAACAGGCGGCTGAAATGGCAGCAAGCAGACGAAGAAGCCCGTCGATTGTGGATAACTTTCCTCGTTATCCCGCAGCGAGGCAATCCCTACGCCAGCCCGACTGCGCCAGCAGGTAGAGATTTACGAGCGCGCACAGCATGTACGCCTGTGTTTTGTTTTTCTTTAGTCCTCGGTATCGAACCTTGTCGTACCCGAAGATCCGCTTGATGACCAGAAAGACATATTCAACCTTGCTGCGTACCCGCGATTTCTGCGCCTCAATACGAGCATCCCAGTCGATACCCGGCGCCTTTGACTTGCGGTGAAACCTGTTTTTGGTGTTGGTACGGTAATCAATGGCTGACAAATGCGGATCGGACTGTATTTCCGGGCGCTTGGACATCCCCGTATAACCGGCGTCGCCGTAGACAACTTCGTCATCCTCACGGATTAGCTGCGGGACGACATTTCGCTCACTCACGCTGGCGGCCGTCACCTCAACGGAATGCACATATCCCGTTCCGGCGTCCACTCCGGCGTGGAGTCGCGCGCCAAAATACCACTGGTTACCCTTTTTTACCTGATGCATCTCCGGGTCGCGCGCTTTGTCAGCGTTTTTTGTCGAGGTGGGCGCGTCGATGATCGTCGCGTCCACGATCGTCCCGCCATGCATCAGCTTCCCGTGCTGGTCCAGGAAGACTTTCATACCGTCGAAAAACAGCTTGGTAACGCCGGCCTCGTTCAGCAGCCTGCGGAATTTGCACAGCGTCGTGGCATCCGGCGCCTGCTCTTCGCCCAGAAAATCCACCTTCATGAATTTTCGGAAGGCGTAGCTGTCGTAGATGGCGTCCTCAACGCCCTCGTCGGACAGGGAGAACCAGTTGGCAAGCAGATACATCCGCAGCATCGTCTCTGCGCCGCGCGGAGGACGACCGCGTTTGCCGCGCGGGTAGTATGGCTCAACGAGTGTCGTCCACTCACTCCATGGGATGACCTCCTCCATAATCTCAAGGAACTCATCCCTCTTTGTCCGGCGTTTCCGGCTGGCGTATTCCATATCCGCGATGCTCTGCTGTCTTTCCATCTGACTTACCCCACTGCGTTTTCTCCTATTTTACCATATCCTCCACCAGTATTAAATCAGCAGTTACTTAGAGTTTACACAAAATTCGGGATACACCTGGGAGCGGTTATTGCCGCTCCCTCTCTTGCGTTTCAGGGTTCTTCCAGAAAGCTGTCGTTATCGATATGAATCCGCTTGGCGTAGCTGAGCCGACTGTCCAGCCAGGAAAGATAATCCGCTTTGGCCTGCTCGTATGCCTGGCGATCCGCCCAGCTTTTGTTCTCTGCCTTATTCAGTGTCTCCCACGCGGAGCGGAACTGCTCCTGATGGGTATAGTTCTCGTCATAAAACTGCCGCAGCACCTCGCGCGGCTTCACCACGGCTCCGCCGTCCAGGCAGTACTGGCGGCGGAGCTCTTTTTGCTTTTTACCCTTGGCGGTGAGATTGGCGACGATGCGTTTGTACGCCGCGCTGACTTCATTCTCACCGCAGAAGCCGTCAAGGTTTCGCTGCTTGCTGGCACACGCTGGCGAGCAGTATTGCCGGGTGCTGCGCCGTGGAATGAAAAACCGACCGCAGAATTCGCATTTTTTAATGTGCTTATCCAATAGAATTGTCTCCCGCAGCAGATACATCACAAGCTCCTGCGGCTCCTCAAACCGTGCCATGGTTCCGCGCGGAATCCGGAGATTATATTCTCTTACCGTTTTACAGGCAGCTTCAAAATCAGCCTCACGCCGCGTACCCGGATTTCGGCGCTTATTTTTTCCGGCGTATTTCCCGAAGGCTTCGTCCACGGGAGCATGATTGCGCAGCACCTTCCAAAAGCAGGAGTACTCCTGCTCCCTCACTTCTACGGAGAAAAGCGTTCGGTCGAAGGTGAGATATACCCGCAGCCGCTGGCTCGGTGGCAGTGCGTTCACGTCAGCGGACTCGGAAAAATAGAGCTTTCCAATCAGATTCATGACCCGCTCCCGGTCATAGGTGGTCAGCCACTCGTAAAACTGGGGAGCGTCCGTCAACTCCATATTGAGCAGATCCCTTGTCGTGATCAGCCGAAGATAATCCCCGTTGAGAAATACCGTCAGGAGCTCCTGCGGGGACTCAAATTTCTCCACCAGCATTCCCGGCGCGTTCCGCCACTTGATTGTGCAGATGCAGCCGTCCTCCTCCAGCGAGAGGGTGAGCGGCGCCGCAAACTCGTCGGCGGTTGATTGCGTTCTGTCCATGTGCCCCTCCAAGCTATATACGATAAATTGTTTTTACCTGTTATATGTTATCACGCTCAAACGGCGACCGCAAGAGGGAAACTTGCTACACTGACGATAGAACCAGGAGTCTCTCAATTTTCAAAAGAAAGGAAGGATCAAAAATGACAACAGTCAAAGAACCGGCGGCTACGGCGAACCAACACAGGCTGAACGCCATAGACGGCGAAACCCTGATGACCACACCGCTGCCGCCGATCCACTTTACCATCGGTGGGCTGTTGCCCCAGGGACTGCACATCCTGGCGGGCGCGCCGAAGGCAGGGAAATCGTGGCTGGCGCTGTGGCTGTGCCTGTGCGTTGCCAAAGGCGAGGCCGTGTGGGAGTTCCCGTCCGCACGGGGCGATGTGCTCTACCTCTGTCTGGAGGACAGCTATTCCCGCATCCAGAACCGGCTGTTGGACATCACGGACGAGGCACCCGACAATCTGTTTTTTGCCACCATGTCGAAAAAGCTCCGCTGTGGTCTGGAGCAACAGATCGAACGCTTCCTCGCGGAGCATCCCGGCACCGCGCTCATCGTCATCGATACGCTCCAGCGCATCCGCAGTATTGCGAACGATGTAAATTCCTACGCCAACGACTACCGTGACCTGGGCATTCTCAAAGAACTGGCGGACAAGCACCGTATCGCAATCCTACTAATCCATCACCTGCGGAAGATGAACGACGACGATCCCCATGAACGCGTCGTCGCGGACTGCGTATCGTTCGCTTCCGTGCAAGCACGAAAGTTCACTCGCTTTGTCGCTCCTCCTTTTTCGGTCAAACCCGCTTCGCTGGGCTTTGCCCGGAGATACGCCATCTTTACTGCACCGGGCGGGACATTGAGTACAGGGAGCTGACGCTTGAGTTCGACGGGGATACCCACGTCTGGAACCTGCTCTCGGACAGCGTTACCGCAGAACCGCAGCCGCGGGATGAGCTCATTATTCTTCTTTCTGTATTTCTCAGCGAGCGCAAATCATTCACCGGCACGGCGACGGAGCTGGCGGAAGCATTGGAGATACGGAGCGGTAAACCTCTCGTTCCCGCCGCGCTGACCAAGCGGCTGATCCGCTGCCGGGACGAGTTGGCGGCACGCGGAATCACGTTTGAAACCCACCGCACCCGCGACCGCCGGGAGCTGCGGCTGTCCTGTGAAAACTCCATCGCAAGCCCAGCGCAGCGGGTTGCGATGGAAGAGGAGCCGCAGCGGAATGAATGAGCTTTCACATTTATGTGGAAGCGAACGATATGGAGCTTGCGGTGACGATGTGACGGGAATGACGGGAAAACCGATACAGGCCCAGTACCGAATCTGCTGTCACAGCCGTCACACCTGTCACGGGAGGATACGTAGATGCCCGGCGGGAGATTTCTCCCCTTTCGGGGAGAGCCAGCATCGCATTTGTCTGGACGTCGGCCACAGCCGCCGCCCTGCCAAACGCCCAGTTTGCGGGCAGAAGCCCG
>Ga0268263_1002394_pt1 | contig 12444 bp, 13 predicted proteins | sample Biomet5_FD_190358 | JGI IMG/M metagenome (GOLD analysis project Ga0268263, IMG submission 190358) | Microbial communities from bioreactor (seeded with sewage sludge) at LBNL, California, USA - Biofuel metagenome 5 (SPAdes) (version 4) | ecosystem: Engineered > Bioreactor > Anaerobic >... | reverse complement strand
TTGTCGGCAATGTGCGCCAGTCCAAGACCTGGTCGTTCCTATGGCGGGGAAGTGGCGCTGCGCCGATATGGCGGGAGTAACAAGAGCCCGGCAGGACCACCATGAATCAATCCGACGCGCTCCACCTCATCTATCTGGCACTCCTCTTGGCGGTCATCATCGCCCTGCGCTGGTGGCCGGGACTAAATCACCGGAAATTCGATTGGCGGTTGTTCAAGAGCAAAGGGCGCACGAAGCGGTGAGCCGGGGCACTCTTCACCCTACATCACCTCACATCATCCCAAAAGCGGGGAGAGGGTGGGGAGAGAACAGCCCTCCAAAAAACAAAAGGCTGCGTCCGGCCTTTTCCGACCGTCACAGCCTTTTGAAATAATTGGTGCCCGAGGCCGGAATCGAACCGGCACGTCCCGAAGGACAAGGGATTTTAAGTCCCTTTTTGTAGGTTTTCACGGTACTTAACAGACCTTCCAAGAAGCCGCCAAAAACGCCGTAATCCCCTTGACATATCAAGGCTTACGCCCTATTTCTCCCTTCATGGTTTTTCACCCTGTTTCACCCTTCCGTACGCTTCAAAGGATGGACAGGGGATGGACAAAATTCAAGCAAGGGATTTTTCCACCATGGCACGATGGAACCAGACGAGCTACCCAGGGGTGCGATTTCGCGAGCACGCGAGCCGGAAACACGGGATCATGCCAGACAAGTATTTTTCGATCTACTACAAGGTCGCTGGCAAGCGCCATGAAGAAGCCCTTGGTTGGTCTTCCGAGGGGTGGTCCGCTGCCAAGGCGGCCAAGGCTCTTGCAAAGCTCAAGGAAGCGCACGCCACGGGAGCCGGCCCATCAACCCTGGCCGAGCAGCGTAAGCAGGCCGAGGCCCGCCGCAAGGCCGACCAGGCCGCCATGGAGCGCGACGCGCGGCAGGGCGTGACGTTCGACGCGTTCTGGCACGATGACTACGTGATTGCCCTGCGCAACAGGGTGAAGCCCGAGTCCTGGCAGAAGGAGGAGGCCCATTTCAAATTCTGGCTTTCTCCCTCCCTGGGGAAGCTGCCCCTGCGCGAGATCACCGAGATCGACCTGGAGCGCGTCCAGGATAAGATACGCGCCGCCGGCCTGTCGGACCGGTCCCACGAGTACATCATGGGAACCTTCCGCCGCGTTTGGAAACATGCCTTCAAGCGTAAGATCGTTGCCGTGGAATGCCCCGTGGGAAAGATCGACATCCCCAAGCCCAACAACACTCGCCTGCGCGTCCTGACCCCGGAGGAAATCCAAACCCTGTTGGCGGAACTGGCCAAGACCGACCCCACGGCCCACGACCTGACCCTATTTGCCCTTCTGACGGGGTGCCGGGCCTCCGAAGCGTTCAAGCTCCGGTGGGAAAACGTCGATTTCGTGCGCGAGGCCGCGCTGTTCCCCGAAACCAAGAATCGGGAACCGCGCGAAGTGTTCCTCGCACCTGACTTGCTCGACATGCTGAAACGCCGCGGGCCGGGCCAGACCGGCGAGTACGTTTTCACCAAGCGAGACGGCACGACCTACGACGCGGCGCCGTCGTCGTTCAAAAACGCCTTGAAGCGCCTGGGGTTCAACGAAGGGCGCGCCCCCCGTGACCGGGCCACCTTCCACAACTTGCGACACTCAGCCGCCACCTACGCGGCCAGACGCGGGGTGCCGGTCAAGGATATGCAGACTATCTTCGGTTGGAAGACCCCAGGCATGGTTTTCAGGTACGCCAAGGGCTCCGAGGACGTGCAACGCCGCGCCATGAAAGGGCTGGCCAGTGCGTTCATGGAGGACAAGGGTGGCAAGGTGGTGCCGTTCCCGGCCAGCAAGGCAGAGGGGGAATAGAACATGAACGAATACAAAACCGAAGATGAAGCCCTTGCCGAAGCAGGTGAATCATATTTCCTTGAACAGACTCTTTCATTCATTCTTGCTGGCAAAAATATATCATCAAAAGACCTTGCCACCGCTTTGCGTTGTGACCATGTAACTATCCCAAAAGAAATTTTGCATTATGCGGCGGATAGGCTGGATGGTACACCGAAAAGACGTGGAAAGCCTGTTGATGTAATGCTCACATCAGCACGAGAAGCATTTTCGAATCGTGACTTTGAGGCCGAAGAAATTCAAGCAAAATTTTATGCAATGAAAAAAGATGGTCTTACAAACGAAGAAATTTTTGATTTAATTGGAAGAGAGTATCATAAGTCAAGCGATTGGGTTTCAGCTAAAGTATATCCTAGAGGGGAAAAGTAACAGTTTAACTTTTTCGAAGTAATCCTAGTCCCTGATTAGGTCTACCCTGACATTCACGTTTCATTCAGGCTTACTGTGGCCAACTAATAATGGAGGTTGACCACATGAGCATCCCAGAATCCGTTTTTACCCGCCTTTCCGCAGAGTTGCCGCCTGTTGTTGCCCGGGCCGCAGTCCCGCGCCTGCTGGGCGGATTGATTTCCGCCGGAACCTTAGCCAATGAGGATTCCGCCGGAACCGGGCCTGCCGGTCGCTTTTATCTTGGAAAAAAGGCCGCTTACGAGCGAGAGGCGTTGGTCGCGTGGCTGCGGGACCGCCTGTCTGCCTCGAAAAAAGCAAAACCGGGGCGACGGGAGGCGGCTTAACCATGGGCAGCGAAAAGAGAAGCGCCGGACCCGGGGGTGGAGCCCCGGCCGGCGCTGAAAAGGTGTGGGTCGAAAAATTTCAAAAACTCAATAATGGGAATCCCCGGGTTTGTCAAGAGACTTTCGAATGGCTATGGCGCTACGAAGGCCACTTCATTCCCCATTCTGCGAACTGGCTCATATGGAAAGTTGAGCAGCAAAAAGCACGCTGGAATATTGAGCGTTATACGCCATCCTGCATTGCGGTTGCAGCGGCTTCGCATGGTGCTATGTTTTTCAGTATCAACGGCTTCGATGAAAAACCTTTGCCGACGAAAGACAAGGCGAATAAAGAAATCAAACGTCGTGGACATCTTCACCTTGACTTTGATAGCAAAGGTGACATTGGCCTTGCTCTTCAAGATTTACGTACTCTTGTATTCAACATCTTGCCTCGGTACGACATTAATCCGTCAAATATCCCCATCTACTTTAGTGGATCAAAAGGATTTCACGCAACAGTGTTTGATGTTTGCCTAAGATTAGAGAAAGGTAGAACAATACTTTCTCGCATATACTATGAAATAGCGAGAAAGTTTAAACGTGAAATCCCCACGCTTGACCTTTCTCTCTACAAGTGGGGTTATGGTCAAATGTATCGCCTTCCGAACATTAAGCGTTCTACAGGTTTGCACAAGATTCCGTTGCGGTCTTCCGAGATTGCTGCCGATGGACTGACTGTCAATGACATCCTGGAGCTTGCGAAATCGCCGCGATTGATTGCACTTCCTCCGATTCCCAAAGGAGGGAACAGCGATGGGTAGTGTTTTTGACCTTGTTACGGGTGCTGAAAAGAAAGTGGAGAAGGAAGAAGGCATTCTTGAAAGTGCCATTCCAATGACCAGCGAACAAATTGAACGGTTCAGAAAGCTGTTTAGTGGAAGTGAGCCGGCTTGTGTAACCATCGCACGCACAAAAATGGATTACAGCGACAACCCGGACAAGTTAAACTTCCATAAGTTCGTTGTCTTTTTCAAAATACCTTATTACAAAGCCGCTGACATTTCGCTAGATAACGCATTGGAAGCGGAAGACAGTTGGCTCATTTCGTTTGATGGAAGTGATACTTATGACTCTTACGAATTGCGCCGGGAACATTTTAAACAGGAGTGGGCAAAAAACACATACGCCTTTGATTGTAGAGTAAATAAAGCATACGTGAAAGGCTGTCAGTGTTTGCCATGTCCGATGGAACAACAACGCATCAAGGAAGCCGAAAGCATTGGTAGCGCCGACGACGTAATGATTGATGATGGAACTTGGCAAGCCGCTGAGGCAGAAGAGTACGGACTGACAGAAGATGGCGTTGCTCTCGCTTTTGTGTATCGACATAAATCAGACCTTCGCTACGATACAAAGGGAAAAACGTGGTTTCACTGGTCTGGTAGTCGGTGGGAGGAAGACAGGACAAAAAAGGCCTTTGACTTTGCCCGCAAAATATGCCGAGCATACAGCGATGAAAAGCCGTCTTTTGCTCAAGCAAAAACAATCAGGGCCGTAGAATCGCTTGCATCGTCTGATCAACGCATTGCAGTCACCCCGGATATATGGGATGCGGATGATTTTTTGCTAGGCACTCCGGCGGGTACGGTTGATCTACGAACAGGTATTGTGCGTCCAGCAAGACCGGAAGACTATATCACGAAGTTGACAGCTTGCGCCCCCGCTGACACTGTTGATGCGCCTGTGTTTTTGAAGTTCCTGGACCAAGTAACGCAAAGCGATAAGGAAATGCAACGCTTCCTTCAACAGTACCTTGGAAGTTGTCTTACCGGCGACACAAGGGACGAAGCATTTATCTTCATCTACGGCGAGGGACAAAACGGCAAGTCAAAGCTGCAAGGTGCAATTAAGGGCATCTTGAACGACTACGCCAAAACAGCGACAGCCGAAGCATTTACCACAACCAAAGGAGATAGGCACACTACTGATTTAGCTATGCTGCATAACGCTAGAATCGTAGTAGCTTCTGAAACCAAGAAAGGCAAGGCTTGGGATGAAGTAAGGATAAAAAGTGTTACTGGTGGCGATGACATCTCATGCCGCTTTATGCGCCAAGACAACTTTACTTACAAGCCGAAGTTTAAGTTGTTCTACGTAGGCAACTTTAAGCCAAACATCACGGCGGTTGACTTTGCTATGCGCCGTAGAATCCTAATTGTTCCTTTCACGTTGAAGCTGGAAGAGAAGGACAAGGATTATGAACTGGCGAACAAGCTACGGCGTGAATACCCTGGCATACTGCGATGGTTGATAGAGGGTTGTTTGGATTGGCAGCACAACGGGCTTGTGCGGCCTGCTGCTGTGTTGGAAGCGACTGAACAATACTTCGTGGACCAGGATGTTATCGCTGCGTTCCTTGAGGAAGAATGCGAACTTGGAGCGGGTTTGTGGTGCAAGAGATCGGATGCCTTCCGGCGATGGGCTGACTTCGCCAAGGGGAGCGGCTTCCCGCCCGGGTCGATTGCGACACTGACGGAGCAGCTTGACCAGCGGGAGGGGATACGGAGCAGCAACAGTCATAAGGTCCGAAACGCGGACAAGATCGTGGGCACATATCGGGCGTTTGTAGGCATGGCCCTGAAAGGTGGAATGAGTGTGGCCGAAGCCCCGGGTGCGTTCTAGGCGGTTCGGGTGCACTTGAAGCGCTTTCGGGTGCGCGAAGGGTGCGCCCCGGGTGCGGGCTAAGTAGCTGAAATATATAATATGGGTGCGATGGGTGCGCTTTTTTAACCGATCAATGCTTATGGCGAAGATCGAAAAATCTTGATTTTTGTTCTTGTCTTGTACGCTGCCAATCGGATAGTCAAAGCGCACCCGCCGCACCCGCTCCAATGAAATCAAAGGGATAAGCCGCACCCGAGCCGCACCCGAGTTGCACCCGAGCCGCACCCGGCGGCCTGCTGCTGCCCCCAGCCCGGTGGGCACGGCCTCGCCAGCCGCCCCAGGACGCGTTCTAGCCTCTCGATCCGATACAGGTCATCTTGGCCCGCCAACGGGCCTTAAAACGCCGCATAGGCCGGGGGCGGTGAAAATCTCTAGTGATTTCAGATAGAAGACCGAGTGCGCTCTAAAATTTACCCGCTGTCGAAATTGTACGCTTTTTGTCCCACCATAATGGTAGGAAATTCACAAGGCGCAATTGGCGAATTTAATTTTTTTTCTGCATTATGCTGGGATTAGGTCAATTTTGACCTCATGCTTAACAGCTTTTGCGTAACTCTGAAGTTTCTTTATTGAGATATTCCGACCTGCTTCAATTTGCGCAACGGCAGATTGAGAGATGCCAAGTGCGTTAGCAACGTCTTTTTGCGTCATGCCCGCTTCAGCTCTTGCGCGAATCATTGCGCGCGTTATGGCAAACTCAGGTTCAAGCGCTTCGTATTCGGCGCGGTACTCGGGATCATCCCGCATCATTTCTTCGTGAACTGTTCTGGCGTCAAGCATTGAATACCTCCAAAAGGCGCTTTTCAGCGAGTCGGATTTCTTGTGGTGGCGTTTGTTGTGTCTTCTTTACGAAAAATCGAAGAACAACGTAGTTTTCTCCCCTCATTGATACAAAAAGTCCTCTCGCAATGCCGTCTTTTCCTTTCGCCCGGAACTCCCAAATATCATTTTTAATGTGCCGAGCGTTGGGCATAGAGACTGCGGTCGGGCCTTCTTCTTCGACGAGGCGGAAAATTTGCTGAAAACGAGCCGCTATGTCTTTTGGCAAGTCCTTAAATTCTTTCCGTACAGCGTCGTTGAGGAATTTTACGGACCAGCCCATGCGAGGCATATAAGGCAGAACTTATATCTTGGCAAGCCCTTTCGCCCGGGACGATTGCCCCGGGGCACTGTCTGTATCCGAGCCCCACGCGCGCGTGCCCTTGGCCAACCTCAGTATTTCTGATTTATGCAACTATTTCATGTCGTTGTACCATCAAAATTTCATACCTGGCCCGTCCACAAACGCTATGCCCCCACCCGCGCCCCGGTCGTCCGTTCCTGGGACATCACCGAGACCCCAAAATTTGTCACATTATATTAACATAATTCACTTTTTTGCAGGGGGGTTGTTGTAAATTCCCACGAGTTATGCTTACATTGTACTTACAGGAGGTGAGCACATGGCCACCAGTTACACACACATGCTGCGCATCGCTCCGACCACGGCCCGGCGGCTGAAGGCTTACGCCAAGGAAGAAGGACGGACGATGGATGCCGCGATCAACGCGTTACTTGATGACAAAGGCTTCCCCAAAGACCACCTCCCCGAGCCATTTCTTTGGGCCGGGGACCAAGAAGGCAAGGACCGCTTCCTGGCGATGTTGGAGGCGGCCGAACGTGCCGGCGACACCGCTCTGGCCGATTTCGCGCGCAAACGGCTCGCGCAGATCGAGGCCGACGAATGAGCGCCCCAAGCACCCCCCGTGAAGCCGAACGGCAGTTCCGCGAACAGGGCTTTTCCAGAAAAGCCGCGAAGATCGCCGTAGCGGGAATGCGCCGCCAAGGTGCTTTTCTGCAAAAGACCAAGCAAAACCCTTTAATGCGCCTATTCCGCGCCATGACCGGAGAGTAACATGGACGAAATTAAATCGCTCATCGAACAACAGGGGACGGCCTTCACTGACTTCAAGACCCGTACTGATGACGAAATCAAAAGCCTCGGCCGCGCTCTCGATGAAATTTCAAAAAAGATGAATCGGCCGTTTGCTGGCGCTTCTTCTTTCTCGCGCGACGACATGGAAATGAAGAGTCGGCTTGCCGACTTCATCAAGAGCGGCGATATGTCGCTGTTCGAGAAAAAGGCCCTCACGACTGCCGGCGACTCTGGCGTTGTTGTGCCCCAGCAACTCGCCTCAGAAATCGTGTCGCTCCAACAGAAGTATAGCCCGCTTCGGAACGTCTGTCGCGTTGTGCCGATTGAAACGCTCGCCAGTAACTACACTCAGCCGGTCAATACTGGCGGTACTGACTCTGGATGGGTCGGTGAAACCGATGCAAGGCCGGCGACCAATACGCCGAACCTGGAGAGCGTTGCGTTCCCTGACGGCGAAGTCTATGCGAATCTGCCTGTAAGCGCATGGTTCGAGGAAGACGCGCAAGTTGCTAACTGGCTTATTCAGGAGATCGCCAAGGAATTTTCCCGCAAGGAAGGCGCTGCTTTCATTTCCGGCACTGGCACGAAACAGCCGAAGGGCATCCTTTCGTATGCAACTGCGGCCACGGACGATGATACGCGCGATTATGGAACAATCCAGTACGTTGCCTCTGGTAGTGCCTCCGCTATCACGCCTGACGGATTGGTTGACTTGCTCTACACTTTGCGGCCAGAATACCGGGCGAATGCAACGTGGCTCTGCAACAGCAAAACCCTTGCTGCAATCCGCAAACTCAAGGACGGCGACGGTAACAGTATGTGGCAGCCCGCCCTGTCGCAGGGTCAGCCGCAACTGCTGTTGGGCTATCCGTTGCTTGAATGCAACGATTGGCCGGACATCGCGGCTAATGCTTTTCCGCTGGCTGTTGGTGACTTCAATTCCGCCTATTATATCTTGGACAGGACGCAGACGTTGCTGCGCGACCCGTTCACCGCGAAGCCGAACGTCTTGTTCTATGCCCGTAAGCGCGTTTCCGGCGCTTTGGTTGACTCTTCTGCGGTGAAACTCTTGAAGATCGCCGCTTAGTGCGGTCAAAATAGTTGCGTCGGCTTAACTCCACCGATGCGACGGTTCATCATTGCTTGGTCGGATAAACCTGCGGGACGCAGGCCGACCATATAAAAAATTTTGCGCCGGTACACACGCCCCCGTGGAAAGCGCCGCCCCTCCGCAGTAGTCATAGATCAAGCGCACGTAGCGTTACTACTGCGGAAGGGCATTTACTTCTCACTTCCTTCATGGATTACACTATGCAAGAAATAAACTATATCACATGTGATTGTTGCATTGCTTGGAAGCAAAGCATTATCAATCCTGACACCATGGAATGTCGTCGTTTTGCGCCACGTGTGATTGATGATGTTTGGCGTGGTGTGTGGCCAAATACCGATGCAACAGAAGGCTGTTGCGACGGCATAGCTAAAGACGACTTTTAGATTATTAAGTATAAAATGAGGAAATAAACATGAGATTCCCCGTTCAACATTCACGCGAATACGATGAATTACGGATGCTGCGCCGCGAAATGGCGGAAGTTGGTTGTGTCTTGCACAAAGAAAAAGGAAGATACAATACTTGGGCGTTATACATGAAACCACCTTGCCGGGCGCATAAGATTGCTACTGGTGAACTTGACAGCGTTGTAGCCGCTTTTAAAGAGTGGCGTTGGAAAAATATAAGACGATTTGCTGATAAGTAGCTGGATTTGTTTAAAAGTACCCGTTTGGTACTTTTGTATTCAAAATATTTTTATGAAAGCCCCTAATGCCAGGGGCTTTCTTGTTCTCCCCGTCCTCTTTGTATGCAAGAAATATTATATAACAATGCAACGCGTTTTAAAATTCAAATATATTACTAGTCTCGCTGACTGGTACACCACGTTTGTAACGCGGAGGTCTAGTGAATACAAAATATACTCTTTATTATTTTGGTATCGGTTTCAGTTCCCGCATCCGCTACTGAAATTAAAATATTTTTATTTGTAAATTTGGATTGTTACAATTATCAAGTCCACATTATCCGGCATTTTTGTCGTGTCCATTACCGGATTATTACCGATTTGATGTCATTTATTATACAATTTCGCTTTGTTATGTTGCTTTTAAAAAGACTTTGACCTGCAATGCTAACTATTGATATAAATTTCATCAATAACAAAGTTGAAGGAGTATTTCACATGCCCACCTTGGAACAACTCAAGGATTTGTCCGAAAGTCGCTGCCAGTTTCGTTGTCGTCCGCATGATAATTTCGAGTACGAGCTTTCCCGCTGTAGTTGTGTCCTCGCGTTCCTCGGTGCCGCTGCAAGGGAAATTGGCGAGAAGATGCGGGTGGATGATTGTCTCTCCTTTAGGTCAGAAGAATTGTATGGCGCGTCATACCTTCTGGAAGAGTTTCAAAAAAGCGTTGACGGATTGCTGAATACGCGGGGGAGGCGGTCAGTCGGGTAGCGCCTGAACGCTTGTGGCATCTGGTGGGCGCCCCCATGGGTCGCCCTTTTCTTTCCGACATTTCTGCAAATCAGCTAAGGAGAAAAATTTCTGACGCCTTGGGTGGGGGTAGAAGTCATGCCCAGGGCGGGGAAACGGAAGGCGGGCAGGTGCCGGAACAGAAAAAGTAGCGCCGCCTCGAACGGCGAGAAACGAAAGGGCGTCGCTGGTAACGACGCCCTTTTTTTCGTGGCCTGTCCATCCCCTCATGCCCGCCCGTACGCTTCAAAGGATGGACAGAGGATGGACAAAACAACCTGCCGAGGAAATTTAGCTTGAAGCCAATTTTCTTTGAAGCAGATAACCCATTAAAATTTCTGGTGCCCGAGGCCGGAATCGAACCGGCACGTCCCGAAGGACAAGGGATTTTAAGTCCCTGGCGTCTACCAATTCCACCACTCGGGCACCGAAACGCTTTTCTTGCCCCATCCAGGCCACTTCGTCAATTGAACCGCGGTGTACCGGCTAGAGGCAACAATCATGGCGTTCCTGGCGTTGCCTGCCGGGCATGCGGTTAGGCGAGGGGCGGGCGCTTGCGCGGTGGCGCCATGAAGGCCGGCGAGATGGGGTCGGGAACGTAGCGCCCCAGGATGGCGTCGATCTCGGCCTTGGTTGCGGCGTCGATGTGCCAGCCGTCGATCTCCCCGACCGGATCGAGCTGGTCGGGACGGCGGGCGCCCCACAAGGCAATGGTCGGCCCCTGGTCGAGCACCCAGCGCACGGCCAGGGCGAGCAGGGACTTGCCGAACCGCTCCTTGGCCAAGTCCCGGAGCGCGGCCACGGCGGCGAGGTAGTGGGGCCGGTGGTCGGGCTTGAATTTCGGATCGGCCTTGCGCAGATCGTCGCCCTCGAAGGTCGTCTCCTGGGTGATCCGGCCGCTCAGCAGACCACGGCACAGCGAGCCGTAGCACAGCACCGTCAGCTGGTGCGCGGCGGCATAGGGCAGCACGTCGGCCTCGATTTCCCGCTCGAAGAGGTTGTAGGGCGGCTGCACGGCATCCAGTGGCGCGACTGCCGCGAAGGCGTCCATCTGCTCGGGACTGTAGTTGCTCACGCCGATGGCTTTGATTTTGCCTTCCCGGCGCAGCTCCGCCAAGACCTTGGCCGTCTCTTCGAGGGGCGTTTCCAGATCTGGCCAATGGACTTGGTAGAGGTCGATGACGTCCGTACGCAGGCGGCGCAGCGAATCCTCGACCTCCTGGCGGATGCGCTCGGGCCGCGAGTCGCGAAACACCTTGCCGTCCTTCCAGTTGAGGCCGACCTTGGTCGCGATGCGCACCTTGTCGCGCAACCCGCCCTCGGCCAGGGCCTTGCCCACGATTTCCTCGGAGTGGCCGAAGCCGTAGACCGGGGCCGTGTCGATGAGGGTGATGCCGCGCGTCACGGCCGTGCGGATGGTGTCGATGGCCTGGGCCTCGTCCGAGCCGCCCCACATCCAGCCGCCGATGGCCCAGGTGCCAAGGGCGATGCGGGAAGTCGTCAGACCTGAGGCGCCGAGAGTGATCTGTTCCATGGTACGACTCCATGCCTCCGCACCGGGCGGAGGGAAAAGGAGATGGGCCGGCCTGCCACGAGACATCGCGACCTCCGGGCCGCGCACGGCGTGGGCCGGTCGAATCTTCCTGACTGTGCGTCGTTTCGGGAACGAGGGCAAGCCTCAGGTCGCGCTGACGCCGATGGCGCCCAGGCCCTCCAGGGCGCTGCGGAGTTCCGCCAGGGGGAGCCCCACGACGTTGGTGTAGGAGCCGCGAATCCCGGACACGAACGGCGCGGCCTGGCCCTGGATGGCGTAGGCGCCGGCCTTGTCCATGGGCTCGCCCGTGGCCACGTAGGCGGCGATGATCGGCTCGGAGAGAGGCGTCATGGTCACGTCCGTGGTGACCGTGAAGATTTCCGGCTCCCGGCCGGGGGCAAACAGGGCGCAACCCGTGACCACCTGATGCGTGCGGCCGGACAGCAGGCCGAGCATGCGCCGGGCATCCGCCACAGAGGCCGGCTTGCCGAGGATCACCTCCCCGACGGCCACGATGGAGTCCGCGCCGATGACCACGGCATCGGCCCGGGTCGCGGCCACGGCCGCCGCCTTGAGCCGAGCCATGCGGGCAGCGTAAAAGGCCGGGGCCTCGCCCGCATCCGGTGCCGGTTCCTCGGCTGGGCTCGGCACGATTTCGAAAGCGAGGCCGGTCAGCCCCAACAACTCACGCCGCCGTGGCGACGTCGAAGCCAGTACGATCGGGAAGTGGGCACTATACATGAATGGTAGGATTCGCGGGTAGAGGGTGAGGAGAGGCGCCTCCGGCGGCCAGGAGGGGACAACGGTCCCCTCCTGGACCACCCGAAAAGGGGCGCGGCCAGGCAGCAAAAGGATTCGTGAACAGGGGATCGCTCGTAACGGGAGTCCAGAGGGCGCAGCCCTTTGGCCGCCGGAGGCGTTTCCCCTCCGTCCGCTCCATCCCCCCGTCCCGTTAGGCCGGCTGCTTGCCGGCGAAGCGTGGAACCTCGGTTTCCCAGTCCTGACTGACGGCCCGGTCGCGCTTGTAGCGGAAATCGCAGACCGGAGCGCCCTGGGCGATGGTGCCCGAGCGGATAAGGCCCGTGCCCTGGGCCTTGGAGGCCAGGAAATCGTTGAGGCAGAAGTAGGGCGC
>Ga0268263_1002393_pt1 | contig 12445 bp, 14 predicted proteins | sample Biomet5_FD_190358 | JGI IMG/M metagenome (GOLD analysis project Ga0268263, IMG submission 190358) | Microbial communities from bioreactor (seeded with sewage sludge) at LBNL, California, USA - Biofuel metagenome 5 (SPAdes) (version 4) | ecosystem: Engineered > Bioreactor > Anaerobic >... | reverse complement strand
CGGTGGCCGCTGCGCTGGACAAACAGACAAAATCTGCGGTTGAGGCCCTGCTGCTGGAAGGCGTTATTCCAACCCTCGCGATACTGAGGGTAGGAGAACGGGACGATGATATGGCTTATGAGCGCGGCGCTATGAAGCGCTGCGCGAAGCTCGGCATCCGGGTCAAAAACGTGCTCCTGCCGTCCGGCGTAAACCAGGCCGCGCTCATGGCCGGAATAGAAAAGCTGAACGCGGATCAAAGTGTCCATGGCGTGCTGATGCTCCGTCCCCTGCCAAAAACGCTGGATGAAAAAGCGGCCTGCGCCGCTCTGGACCCGGCAAAGGACGTGGACGGCGTCACGGCCGCTTCCATGGCGGGGATCTATTCCGGCTCCGGCGAGGGCTTTCCGCCCTGTACGGCGCAGTCCTGCATGGAGTTGCTGCGCTACTACGGAGTGATCACCACCGGAAAGCGCGCGGCGGTCATCGGCCGCAGCCTTGTGATCGGGAAGCCGGCCGCGATGCTACTGACCTCCGCGGACGCGACCGTCACGGTCTGCCATACCAAAACGGCGGATACGCCGTCCGTGGCAAGGCAGGCGGATATTCTGCTGGTGGCCGCGGGAAGGGCGGAAAGTATCGGGGCGGAGTGTTTCCGCGCCGGACAGACGGTAATCGATGTCGGCATCAACTGGTCGGAAACAAAACAGAAGCTGGTGGGCGACGTGAATTACGATGCGGCTCTGCCGGTGGTGGCCGCGATCACGCCGGTCCCGGCCGGCGTCGGGGCGGTCACGACGGCGGTGCTGGCTGCGCACGTCGTCAGGGCGGCGGAGAGGGCGGCCCTATGAAAAAAACCGGGACTTTTATCTACGGCGTGCTGGGGGGCTTGTGCATCGCCATCGGCGGGGCGGCGTTCCTCAGCGCGGATTCAAAGCCGCTGGGCGCGCTGTTTTTCACGGTCGGACTTTTTGCAATCTGTACCTTCGGGTTCAATCTGTTTACGGGAAAAATCTGTTATGTGTTTGAAAACGGCCCTGCATACGCGCTGGACTGCGCGATTATCTGGTTCGGAAATCTGGCGGGCGCGTGGCTGGGGGGGACGGCGCTGCGCGCGACGCGGATAGCCCCGATCGCCGAGAAGGCCGTGATCCTGTGCCAGGCAAAGCTGGGAGACGGGCTGGGGAGCGTTTTTATCCTCGCCGTGTTCTGCAATATCCTGATCTTTATCGCCGTGGACGGCTACAAAAACAACCCCCATGAGCTGGGAAAATATCTGTCCCTGTTCTTCGGCGTGACGGTGTTCATCCTCTGCGGGTTCGAGCACTGCGTGGCCAATATGTTCTATCTCTCCATGGCCGGCCTGTGGAGCGGGCGGGCCGTGGTCTTCATTCTTGTCAATACCGCCGGAAACGCAATCGGCGGAGCGCTGATCCCGCTGGCGCGGAAAAGCACGGCGAAAAACCCCGCCGTGCTGTAAAGGAATCGTTGATTTTGTCAGAGTAGGACACGGCGCGTCAAGTGCCGGAGGATGGGAAGTTGCCTCCGGACGAAACATTCTCTGTGCGGTGCCGCATCCGCATCCGCTGCCACAAAAGGCATCCCCTTTCGTGGCACTTGCCGCGAAAGGAGTTTTTTTATGAAAACACGGCAAATCGCTTTTGATTCCGTTCTGGCCGCCATGTGCGCGGTCCTGGGCACGTTGGCGCTGGACTTTGGGAATCTCAAGATCACGTTTGAGGACGTGCCCGTCTTGATCGGTGCGCTGATGTTCGGGGCGCCGGAGGGCTCCGCCATCGGCTTTGTGGGGACGTTCATCTATCAGATCATCCGCTATGGCTTTACCGCCACGACGTTTCTGTGGATACTGCCGTACTGCCTCTGCGGCCTTTTCGTGGGCCTGTATGCAAAGCGCCGCGGCGTCTGCTTTTGTCAAGCCCTGCGGCCTTGGGGCTTGAAAATCAGTATTTTGGGTGTTCACGTTCTGAACAATTCTTGACTTTTCCATATCCGATGTGATACCAATTTCCCTCGCACCACAGGATGGTTATCTGATAATTAACCGGGATAAGATCTTTAGTATTGTAATAGGTTCCAGGCCCAGTATAAGTCTGAGCTGCTTTATTTGTTTTTCCAGTCGCCATAGTAATCTCTCCTTTAATTATTAGTAGATTTGCAAATCTATTAAGAAAAGAGAGTACTCTACTGCAAATGTAAATCGGAAATTCAGGAAAAAGCGAAACTTTGTTCCGCTTATCGTTCAATCGGAGTTAAAATCATAGACAAGCAAGTATTGCGGCTTGATCATATCGCCAACACCAAAGGCAAAGATGCCAGTATCAAAGCATACGGGAGAATGCCACTCCTGCAGTTCAGCGGCGGCGACCGGCGTTCTATCAAATATAGTAAATTTCTGGCTGCTGCTGTCATAAAAGCCCATCCGAACAAGCGCGGCTCCGTCCCACGAAAAGCAAAAGCCTCCTCCTAAACAGCTGTAAATGCCGCCGGTGCCGGACTGCCATTCATAGCCGTCGATTTTCCGCTCCGTTCCGTCGGCAAGGTCTATTACAGAGGCGGTTTTGTCCGGATAACAGCAAAGATACTTTGCGTGGGATAGCTTTTCATAGATGGGTACGTCAGAATCAGTGCCATTATATCTTTTCGCATCGGATAGAAGTTCCCGGGTCGTGCCGCTCTTGCAGTTGTATGCATACACCGGAAGGGTGCCGTTTTCATTGTCCTGAACGGTAATCAAAATTCCGTCACGCCCCAAGTCGGGCTCCCAGTATGCGAAGAAACGGCCTTGTATGCCTGTGAGGGTCCGCAGGTTCTGAACTTCACCGTTTTGCATAAGCCCATATTCGCCGGAGGTATACTGCAGGAGCATCCGGGTATTGGTGCTGTCAAAATATACGTCCGTGCAGGGCTCTGCTCCCGTGTCGACAGGCTCCGCTTTGCCGGTTTTAAGATCCAGTATGGCTAGCTCCAAATGATTGGTACCCGAGCCGCTGCTAAGCAGCACCCGGTCGGTGGCCCCACAGTAGGGCTCGGCATAGGCGATGCGTTCTTCGTCTTCACCGTCAAGATTATCAATGACGAGTGCCCCGTCCTCCAGCCAGTAGTTGAATTTTACCGGCATCGCTCCGCTTGGGAATTCGACATTGCCCCGATAGGAGAGCGCCTTGCGGGGCGTAAAAGCGCCGTCTTCATAGTGATAGTATAAAATGTCGCCGGTATCGGTCTTCACCCGGCAAGCATTTTTGCCGTTGCATATTCTGAATTCGCCGTTCACCGCAAAGTAATATCCGTTCACAAGTCCGCCGCCTGACCACTTTCCGATGGGCGCGAGCGGCTCTGACGCATGAGCGGATTTGTAATCCGGCAGGATTTCCCGCTCCGGCACGTGGACGCAGGAAATACTATCTTCCTGCGTCAAAACCAGGCTTCCCTTCTCCGGCGTAACCGGTGCGACTTCCGCAGTTTCCGGCTCCCTGCCGCAACTGCATAAAATTGCTGCCATGGTAAGCAGCGTCACTATTGCGAACCATCTCTTTTTCATTGCAGCCTCCCTATTTATAATTAAATATGTTCCGCTGCTCCCTACGCTCCAGTGTAATCTTTCTTTTGGTCATAAATGAAACTTCCAAATTGGTGCTCCTATTTTACACCAACTCAGCGGTTTACACATAATCAGGGATAGTCTCGGCGGCCACTGAAGACGCTTTCGTTGCCGGCTGACTTTATTCCCCCACAGACTGCAAACCAATTTGCGCATAACTCTTGACACTACCCTCCGAAAAAGGCGCGGCTGTCGATCGCTTCGGCCACTGTCGCCTCGTCCGACAGGGCATAGAGATTTTGCGGCAGGTACAGCCGCAGCATCAGTTCCAACCGGTAGGGCCTATTCCCGCGCTCTCCCCTATAGTAGCACGGCTGGATGATGGCTTCTCCTTCTCCCCACGGAACGACGCGCTCGATCTGTTCCGTGGTACCGCTGTCTCCTGTGCGGTGTTGCCTTAGACAAATTTGTAATCCTCCGGCATGCGGTTAAAGCAATAAGCTCCGATACCTTTTAATCCGATATGTACACTAAGGACGCCGCCGATATGGCATAACGTCGTCATACTGTTTGGCAGCCCCTCTTTAATCAGCTTTTCAAGCATTTTTGCCGTAGGAAGATCATCTGCATGGTTAATGGCGATAAGCTGCGTAGGAAATGCTTTCGCTCTTCGGATGATCTCATTGGCTACAGTCTGGACCGCCCTTTGTTGAGGTAAGATAACGATACCTTTTTTGCAGAGGGTGTTATCTTACCTCTTTTTGATGTATGTTAGATAGCATAACTCTTTACGTCGGCTCCTATCTGTCTGAAATAGGAGATACTTTCGGTAGGCTTGTCACCTGTATCAACTCTGCCGACAAAGCTATAAAAGATTTCGATTTTGCGGGTGTTCGTTTCCTTATCCAGTTCGTGAATAAGAATACGGTCAATAAATTCATGGACGTTTTCGTAGGTCAGTTCTTCAATCGCTGTGTATCTGCGTACCAGTGCGACAAACCTTTTTACGTCCGCGCTGCGCTCGGTGGCGTTGTCGATTTCCTGTGACAGCTCCGCAATCCTCCGGGTCAGCGTCTTTTTTTCTTCATCATAGCCGGAAGTCAGAAAAGCAAATTGTTCATCTGAAAGTTTCCCTAAAGCGTTGTCCTCGTAGAGCTTGCGGAATAAGATGTTCAGCTCGTTAATACGGTTCTGCGCCTTGTCAAGCTCTTTCCGCTGCTGTGTCAGCGTCTTTTGTACTGCCTTTGCGCTGCACTCGTTGGCTGTTTCGATAAACTCCTGTTCATGCTCTTTCACATAAGACGTTACTCGCTGCAAGTCTGCAAGGACAAGTTCTTTCAATACGCTTTTGCGGATATAATGCGTAGTGCAGAGCATATCATTTCTTGCCCGGTTGCGGTAGTTGCCGCAAGTGTAGGCGTGTTTCCGTTCAAGCGTCCCGGCTCCGCGTACTGCATACATTTTGTAGCCGCAGTCCCCGCAAAAGAGCAGCCCGGAAAACAGGTCAATTTCATCAACCTTTGTCGGGCGTTGCCGGGTGGCAATCCGCTTCTGTGCAAGTTCAAAGGTTTCTTCATCAATCAAAGGTTCGTGAGTGTTGGGGAAGAAATACCTTTTTTCCTCCGGGTTCTTTTTCGTCTTTTTCGACTTATAAGATACCTTGTAGGTTTTCCCGGTTATGGTATGCCCTAAATATTCTTTCCTTGTCAGAATGTCGTACAGCGTCTTATCCGGCCAGTTGTACCATGCGTTGAGCTGTGGGCGGGGGTGGCGTTTGCTCCCTGTCCTGCGGTAGCGCAGTTCCCCGACGGTCAGTATTTCATTGTCCCGCAGCCAGTTCTGGATTTCACACATACGGTCGCCCCGTACATACATTGCAAAAATCTGTTTTACGACGTGCGCCGTTTCCGGGTCGGGTATCAGATGATTGCGGTTATCCGGGTCGATAAGGTAGCCGTAAGGAGCTTCGCCGTTGACGCGCTCGCCTTTCTGCGCCTTTGCCTGTTTGACAGCCCGGATTTTCTTTGAGGTGTCGCGGGCGTAAAACTCGTTGAACCAGTTCCGCAGAGGGGTAAACTCGTTATCTTCCCTTGCTGTGTCTACACCGTCGTTAATGGCAATGTAGCGCACTTCATATTCGGGAAAGACAATCTCTATCAGCTCCCCGGTTTTCAGATAATTACGTCCCAGACGGGAAAGGTCTTTTGTTATGACGGTCGCCACGTTCCCGGCTTCAACCTCATGCAGCATGGCTTGAAGCCCCTCACGCTCAAAGCTCACGCCGGAAAATCCGTCGTCTACGAAAAAGCGCGTGTTGAAAAAGTGGTGTTCGTCAGCATACTTTTGTAAAATCAGTTTTTGGTTCTGTATGCTCTCGCTTTCCCCGGCTTGCATATCTTCCTGGCTCAATCTGCAATATAAAGCGGTAATCTTGTCTGTCTGTAACATTTTGTCCTCCTTTCCGACGACAGACAAGCATGGTATTTGTACTGTCTATATTATACCACATACCGCTGCCTGTGTCATGTATAAAATGTGAAGAAACGCCCTATTTCCGGGCGTTTGCGGGGTTCAGTTCCATGTCTTTGCGAATGAGTTTTTTTATCTTTTTATCCAGTGTGTCCGTTGCGCGTTCACTTGCGGACGAACATACAAGGTAAGTAACTTTTCCTATTTTATGCTCCGTTGTGGTAACGGGCGTTTGGTTTTGCGTCAAAGAAAATCCCCCTTTCTTTCGCAAACATATAATATAGTCTATGAATAGCAGCAAGTCCACTATTCAATAAAACAAAGGCTTTAATCGGACGGTTATTAGCATAACCTCATGGGAATTTCACCCCGGCATGGTTCTCATGCCGCCCTACCCATTGCCTGCGACGCTCTTAACGCTCGGACTGTGGCTGTAAGGAAGTATCATTGTATATTCTGCGTGTCGTCGCCCGCAAGCCGCTACACTTGCTTTCCGGCGCGGTGTTGGTCGCTCGGCTGTCCGGGCGGGGATAACCTCACCCGGATAGCGTCATGGCGCACCCGCCGTATGGCTCGGCGCAAAAGGAACGTATCCGATTTGCCCTATGCTGCGCCGCCGTTATCTTGCGCCGCTTTCTTTGTCAAGGTTCAGAATGGCTTTGCTGCCGCGTCAGCAGCGGAACGGAAAAGGGGGAGAGAGAAAGCGTCCCGCCGCCGCTGCGGTTTATTCCTCTGCCTTAAAGGTGAGGACAGCCATCATCAGTTTTGCTTGCAGCCGTTCCCGAATGTCGTGGTCTACGCCAAAATAGACGTTCCCGCGCTCGTCGTACAGCTTCCGCATGGAGAGGCGGGCTATGTAGCCGCTGAAATGCTGCAAGACAATCTTCATGGCGTCCGGGTCGCCCTTTGTCGCTGCCACAATGACAGGATAAGGAACAAGGGCATTTTCCGGGTAGCCGGGTTCGTTACCATTCGTCCCATTCATCAGCATTTTCCTCCAGATATTTTCTTAATTTCTCAAAAGAGCTTGTCCGCCTGTACTGTATCGTGCTTCTCGACGTGTTGAACAGCTCCGCAATCTCGGTATCGTTCATTCCCTCGAAGTAATACAGCAATATGGCTTTGCGCTTTTCTTCCGGCAAAGTACGGATTGCTTCAAGAAGCAGCTTTGGCGTGATTTTCTTCCCGGCTTTCTCAAAGACGGTTTCGGCGGCTTCACGTTTGAAATATTCATCAAACGTATGAAGCTGCCGCGCTTCGTCTAAGGTCATGTCGGAAAAGGTCACTTCCTTTGCCTTGTGTCTGCGAAGTTCTCTATGGGTGTCGCAAGCTTCATTGTGCAATACCGTATTACAAAACTTCTGAAAAGCACACTGTTTGTAAAACTCCCTGCTATTAGGTTCCACATTCTCACCTCCTTTCTCGTTGGAAAGTTGGTGGTGCTTCCCCCCTTTTCGCGGGGCAATACGGCGTTTTTCAAAAACGCCGAAGATTTTTTGAAATTTCTTCAAAAATTTTTTGAACGTACAAAATGCGCCCGTCCGAAAAGCCCGGACGGGCGCATAGGCATTGTAAGCAGTATCCAGATGATTAGACAGTTCATATATATAAGCGTAGTTTCCCCCGGTGGTGGGCGGGCTTTTTTTGATAAGTCAATAACTGTCGGATTTTGTCGATATGCTTTTTGCTTCATGGCGGCTACCTCCTTTAGCCGCCGATTTCAACAGTGATACCGCGTCATTTCATTAGAAGATAAAAAGAAACGGCGGCTTTGATTTTTCAAAGCTGCTGCGGAAATCAAAGAACGACAAGCAACAGTTCTGATTTTGCTCCAATATGGTTATTAGGGGCACAAATTAAAATCAAAAAAGAGCCGATAACAGCAGTATTTCAAACTGCATATTATCGGCTCTGCGTCTGTGCGTCTGGCTCTTTTAATTAAATTATTTCTGTTGTTTTTTGGCTTTATTATATGTATTAGCTAACTGTCCACAAGCTGCTTTAATCTCTCTACCATGAGAAACTCTCATGGTAACTTCAAGTCCTGTTTGCTCTAATTGATGTTTGAACGCAACCATTTCTTGTTTTTGTGGTGCTCTAATTTTTGAATTACTCGTCGGGTTGTATTGCAGCACGTTAATCATAACATTTTTGCCCTTAAACCATTTTGCAAGTTGCCTTATATCTGAGGAACGGTCATTTATACCTGGTAAAAGCAAATACGCAAATACCACTTTTCGATTATGCCTTTGAGAATAGGACAATGCTTGCTTAACAACATCTTCAATAGCGTACATGTGCATATGAGGAATGATACAGTTTCTCGCAGCCTGTGTTGCTGCATGTAAAGATATTGTCAACTGAATTTTTAGATGTTCTTCGCGCAATTTTTTTAATTGATTAACTGGACCAACTGTTGATACGGTAATGCCGTCGGTTGGAAAGTTAAGTCCATTTCTATCTCGAAGAATATGGATTGCTGCAATCAAGTTGTCGTAATTGAATAAAGGTTCTCCCATTCCCATAAAAACGATACGATTTACTTTTTGACGTATCAATACAACCTGCTGCACAATTTCAGACGGTGTTAGATTACGAACAAAACCATTGCGTCCGGACTCACAAAAAATACAGCCAACAGAACAACCAACTTGCGTACTTACGCAAACAGTCCCACCATCTCGCCGTTTAATAAAAACCGTTTCAATATACCTGTTATCTTTCAATTCATAAACATACTTTTCAGTATCGCTACTTTTATAGACTTTTTTTGTTGATATTGATAGATTTTCTTTGTGAAATGGCTGTTTATACAATTCCGTATATAAGGCTCTTGCTTTATCCTCTCCAATTACTTCCGACATTTCTTTGTAAGTAAATCCGTATGGGTCATTCAATATTTCCGTAGGTGTACTTTTAGGTAAGTGTTTCATTTAAATATCCTTCCTTTTCAAAATTAAAAAGTTTGTTTTTCAGAGTTTTTGATTATGATTTCTAGTTTTTCAACATCAACGATATGCGTTAATTTACATTTAGGGCAGAAAAGAGGAAAATTTCTTAATACCGTATTATAAAATACTTGAACCCTCGTCTTTCCGTTACAAATTGGACATTTTATCCAATATTTTTCAAGCATAATATTTCTCCTTTTGCGCAAAAAAATGCAGGTCAATTCTCAACATGAGCATTGACCTGCATTTATACATATAATACTACAACAAAATTAAGGCATAGTTTTTATACTATGTCTATACGTCGTTAGTTTTGTTGTATAGCATACGCAAAATAAGCATGACAAAAAAGCCCATATTGAAAATGGGAAAAATCTTTTTTGATTTCAATGCTTATCGAATACGCATGCTATGTAACATAAACATTCCCCCCCTTTTATATAATATTATATACAAAAGCAGCTTGTTGTCAACATATATATATATGAATTATTTTGGCTAACTGATAGAACTACGTAGACATATCCAAGAAGAAAGGGGAACAGTAAAATGTAATAGGGTGAATAACTATGGCAAAAAGACCAGTACCACGATACGACTTTAAGGCTTTTGGGGCAGCGATAAAGGCAGCGCGTGAGGGATGCAAGGAGAGCCGCAAGAAAGTAGGCGACGAAATGTTTATCTCGCCGCGCTACCTTGCGAACATTGAGAACAAGGGGCAGCACCCAAGTTTACAGATATTCTTTGAGCTGATACAGCGTTACCATATATCCGTAGACCAATTCCTTTTAGAAACGCCGCCGGAGAAGAACACGCAGCGGCGGCAGCTTGACGCGCTTCTTGACGGTATGAGCGATACAGGCATACGGATTGTAACCGCAACGGCAAAGGAGATTTCCGAAGTCGAAAAAGAGGGCGAATAGGAATGTCCGACTTAAAACTGAACAGGATTTAGAAAGCGTTGTAATCTTTTTTGAGGTTGCAGCGTTTTTCTTTTGCGTAAGTTTGGCAAAATCGCTTTTTCTCCGTAGTAGGTGATAAGAGCCTAAAGGATAAAAACATTCGTAGCAAGCATAGGAAGCGGGTACCACTTCCGTATTTTCGCCCTCCCGCGCTGCGGCGCGTCGGTTGAAAATTGCTTGTTGGGAAGTGTCCCAAACCCTCGGAACGGAAAGGAAAGGAGCGAACACATGGACGGACGCAAAAGGACAGTGCAAATCAAATTCAGAGTGACGGAAGCGGAACGGGATTTAATACTGGAAAAAATGAAGCTCGTACCCACCCGGAACATGGCGGCGTATCTGCGGAAGATTGCCATTGACGGGTATATCATTCAGATAGACCACGCCGATATAAAGGCTATGACCGCAGAGATACAGAAAATCGGTGTCAACGTCAACCAGATAGCACGCCGCGTAAACGCGACGGGGAACGCATACCAAGAGGACATAGAGGAAATAAAGGGGGTGCTTGCGGAGATATGGCGGTTACAAAGATTAAGCCTATTAAAAGCACTCTAAGCAAAGCCCTTGACTATATCGAAAACCCGGACAAGACGGACGGGAAAATGCTTGTGTCCTCTTTCGGTTGCTCCTATGAAACGGCAGATATTGAGTTTGAATATACCCTGTCGCAAGCACTCCAAAAGGGGAACAATTTAGCCTTTCATCTGATACAGTCCTTTGAGCCGGGGGAAGTCGATTATCAGAAAGCCCATGAAATCGGAAAGCAGCTTGCCGACGCGGTAACAAAGGGGCAGCATGAGTATGTACTCACGACGCACATTGACAAAGGACACGTCCATAACCATATCATTTTTTGCGCGGTGAACTTTGTAGACCACCATAAATACAATTCCAACAAAAGGAGCTATTACGGCATACGGAACATGAGCGACAAGCTGTGCCGGGAAAATGGCTTGTCCGTTGTCGTCCCCGGCAAGGGCAGCAAGGGAAAGAGCTATGCGGAGTACCAGGCAGAAAAGACGGGTACAAGTTGGAAAGGCAAGCTGAAAACCACTGTTGACGCGCTTATCCCCCAAGTTTCCAGTTTTGAGGAATTGCTAACGCGGTTACAGGCGGCGGGCTATGAGATAAAGCCGGGGAAATATGTATCATGCCGCGCACCCGGACAGGAACGCTTCACCCGCCTTAAAACCCTCGGCGCAGACTATACAGAGGAAGCCGTAAGGGAACGGATAGCGGGCAGACGGACAAAGGTGGCGAAAGCTCCCAGAGAGCAGCGCGGCGTGTCGCTGCTTATCGACATTGAGAACAGTATCAAGGCAGCGCAGAGTAAGGGCTATGAACAGTGGGCGAAAATCCACAATCTGAAACAGGCAGCTAAAACAATGAATTTCTTGACGGAACATAAGATTGAGCAGTACGCGGATTTAGTCAGCCGGATTGAGGAAATGGCAGCGGAAAGCGGACAGGCGGCAGACGCATTGAAGAACGCCGAAAAGCGGCTTGCGGAAATGGCGGTGCTTATCAAGAATGTTTCCACCTATCAAAAGACAAAGCCTGCCTATGACGCATACCGCAAGGCAAGGAACAGGGAGAAGTACCGCGCCGGACAGGAACAGGCAATTATCCTCCATGAAGCCGCCGTAAGGTCACTGAAAGCGGCGGGCATTGCGAAGCTCCCGAACCTCGCCGCGCTGCAATCGGAGTATGAAGCCCTCCAAGCGCAGAAAGAAGCCCTTTACGCCGACTATGGAAAATTGAAAAAGAAAGTCCGGGAATATGATATTATCAAGCAGAACATTGACAGCATTTTACAGGCAGACAGACAGCCGGAACGGGAAAAGGAAACAGAACGCGGATAAGGATAGCAAAATCCCCGCCGCTGTGCTATGATAGGGCTATCAAAAAGCAGAGGAGCGTTGAGCATGGAAAACCAGAAAATGCCGGAATATGAAACCATACGCGCCGCCGTTGCCGGGGAGAAATGGGCGGTGGAGAAAGTCGTGGATTGCTACAAGGACGAAATCGACAGGCTATCGACGGTAGCGGTCAGACAGCCAGACGGAAGCACGAAACAGGAAATCAACGAAGATATGCGCCAGTCTATCACAAAGAAGCTGATAGAAGCCCTCCCGCAGTTCCCGCTTGAAGAAATGGAAAAGGGAAATGTCAGATAGGCAAAAAAAGAACAGGGCGCGGAAGCCAGTATATGACTTCCGCGCCCTGTCTTTTTATGGGTGCTGTTTTCGTGAATGTTACGCAGTAGAACGCCATTTTCGGGGGTAAAGGTATAAAGTATCGCCTATCCGATTTTCACGCCCGGAAAGCCCTGTAAATCAAGGGATTTTCCGCACCTACTGCGTAACAGGGGTGCGTCTTTTCCTCATGCGCTCGGCAGCTTGTCTGCGGGTGATACGCTTCCGGCAGACGGGGCAGTATTTGACACTGTTAGAGGTTGACGCAAAGAACGCGCCGCACTCGGTACACTTCTTCTTGTCCCCTGTCTGGTAAAGCTCCGCATA
>Ga0268263_1002392_pt1 | contig 12463 bp, 11 predicted proteins | sample Biomet5_FD_190358 | JGI IMG/M metagenome (GOLD analysis project Ga0268263, IMG submission 190358) | Microbial communities from bioreactor (seeded with sewage sludge) at LBNL, California, USA - Biofuel metagenome 5 (SPAdes) (version 4) | ecosystem: Engineered > Bioreactor > Anaerobic >... | reverse complement strand
GCCCTGCATCGCCCGCTCCTTGACGGCCATCTGGCGGCCCTCCCGGACCGCCCGGTCTCCGGTGATGCCCTGCCGCAGCAGGGCCAGCATCAGAAACACCGTCTGCTCCGCCACGGCGCCGGCATTGCAGCCCTTGTTGTTGCATACGTAAATTCCGCGCGACCGCGCGGCCTCCAGATCAATGGCATTGTAGGCGACCCCCTCCGAATGGACCAGCTTCAGTTTCGGCAGCTTTTCCATCAGGCCGCCCGGCACCGGGGTGATGGCGTCCACAAACAGCACCTCCGCGTCCGGCGCCGCGCGCAGGATCGCCGCCTCCGACGCATCCTTGGATAGAAACACCGGTTCCTGCTCCCGGACAAACGGAAGCGCCGGCCGATACGCCTCGTAGCGCGCCCGCGCGCCCAAAATCAAAATTTTTATGGGAAGCCCTCCTTCGCCCGTCCGGGGAGCCCGCGCCGCGCGCCGCCCGGATCGTTTTTTCCAAAAACCAGTATAGGCACCCTGCGCGCGCTTGTCCACCGGCAAAGTGTCCAAAATCGCGCGCGGCGCCGAAACTGGCGGATGCGTCATCCCCCTGCAAAAAAGCGGCGGGGAATCTGTGAAATTTGACAGTTGCGGGGGACGGCGGAATCTCTTATACTAAAGGTGTACCTTAAAGGTATTACCTATATAAATTCACGGTCAAAACGTAATTTGATATGAGGTGAGAGAGATGAGCGAACATCCTGCGCAGTCCAGAACGATTCGGACCCAGCTCCTCTTTGAGATGAAGGAAGGCGCTTATGCGCAGAGCGAGCGGCTTCCCCGGGAGAGTCTCCTCGCGGAAAAAATGGGGATCAGCCGCACGCAGCTGCGGGATATTCTGGCCTCTCTGGAGCGGGAGGGCTTCATCACCCGCCGCCACGGCGTCGGCACCATCATCAACCGCCATGTGCTGGGCGTCCAGACCCGCATGGACATTGAGGTGGAGTTTCTGGACATGATCCGGCAGAGCGGAAAAACTCCCGCGGTGGCCTTCGTCAGCGTGTCGGACGGAACCGCGGATCAAAAGATCGCCGCTCAGCTTCAGGTCCCGGAGGGAACGCCGCTGGTCCGGGTGGCCCGTCTGGTGACGGCGGACGGCGTGCCCGCCATCTACTGCGAGGACGTGGTCAATAAGGAGCTGGTGCGCGGCGAGGCCACCGTCCGGGATTATAAGCTGCCGATCTTCCACTTCCTCCAGCAGTTCTGCCACGTGATTCCCTATCTGGATCTGACCGATGTGCGGCCCACCGCGGCCGATGCGCGGCTGAGCGAGTTGATGGACGTTCCCATGGGGACGCCCCTTCTGAACATGGACGAGGTCGACTACGACATCGACGGAAACCCCGTGTTCTGCTCCAACGAGTACTATGTGGACGGCATCATCCGCCACACGGTTATGCGGAAAAAACTGTAAAGGACGCGTACTTATGAAGGAACTGGAACTGAAATACGGCTGCAACCCCAATCAAAAGCCCGCCCGCATCTTTCTGCGCGGAGGCGGAGAGCTGCCGCTGCGCGTTCTGAACGGACGTCCCGGCTATATCAATTTTCTGGATGCGCTGAACTCCTGGCAGCTGGTCCGGGAGCTGAAGGAGGCCACCGGACTCCCCGCCGCAGCCTCCTTTAAGCACGTCTCCCCGGCGGGCGCCGCCGTGGGGCTGCCTCTGAGCGACACGGACAGGAAAATCTGTTTTGTGGAAAAGGACGCGCCGCTGTCTCCGATTGCCTGCGCCTACATCCGCGCCCGGGGGGCGGACCGCCTGTGTTCTTACGGCGACTGGGCGGCGCTGTCCGACGTGTGCGACGCAGCCACGGCGCTCTATCTCAAGGCGGAGGTCTCCGACGGCATCATCGCCCCCGGCTATACCGGCGAAGCCCTGGAGATCCTGAAAACCAAGAAGAAGGGCGCCTACAACGTGGTGGAGATCGACCCGGGCTACATTCCCGCCCCTCAGGAGTACAAGGATGTGTTCGGCATCACCTTTGAGCAGGGCCACAACTTCTCCCGCATCGACGAGGGGCTGCTGACCAATATCGTCTCCAAAAACCGCAGCCTGCCTCCCGCGGCAAAAACCGATCTGCTGGCGGCTCTGATCACCCTGAAATATACCCAGTCCAACTCCGTGTGCTATGTGAAAAACGGCCAGGCCATCGGCGTGGGTGCCGGACAGCAAAGCCGTATTCACTGCACCCGTCTGGCGGGCAGCAAGGCCGACAACTGGTATCTGCGCCAGCATCCCAAGGTGCTCGCCCTGCCGTTTGTGAACGGCATCCGGCGGCCCGACCGGGACAACGCCATCGATCTGTATATCTCCGACGAGTGCGGGGACGTGCTCTCCGACGGCGCGTGGCAGACGGTTTTCCGGACGCGGCCGGAAGCCCTCACCGCAGACGAACGGCGCGCCTGGATCGCCTCCCAGAGCGGCGTAACCTGCGGGTCCGACGCATTCTTCCCCTTCGGCGACAATGTGGAGCGGGCGCACAAGAGCGGCGTTGCCTATATCGCCGAGCCGGGCGGCTCCATCCGGGACGATCACGTCATCGCTACGGCCGACAAGTACGGAATGGTGCTCTGCTTCACCGGGCTGCGGCTGTTTCACCACTGACCCGCTCCCGACCGGGGCCCGGAAAGAATCCGGAGAGATTTTACCCGGCGGACTTGTAATTGCGCAAATCTGTGTTATTCTATTCCAAATATGGAAAAACACACAGCGACGTCCCTTTTAAAATTCTGAAAATGAGGTGGCCGCCCATGGCTTACTATTTTGATGAGCCCTCCCGTACCTTCAGCGAATACCTTCTGGTTCCGGGTTACTCCTCCGAGGAGTGCATCCCGTCCAACGTCTCCCTGCAGGCGCCCGCCGTCAGGTTCCGGCGGGGAGAGACGTGTCCGCTGACCATGAACGTCCCCATGGTCTCCGCCGTCATGCAGGCGGTCTCCGGCTCGGAGATGGGCATTGCCCTGGCCAGAGAGGGCGGCATCGCTTTCATTTATGTCTCGCAGCCCATTGACGCGCAGGCGGAAATGGTCCGCAGGGTCAAGGCCTATAAAGCCGGCTTCGTGGGCAGCGACTCCAACCTGCATCCGGACGCCACCCTCTCCGACGTGCTGGCGCTCAAGGAGCGCACCGGCCACTCCACCATGGCGGTCACCGACGACGGCACCGCCAACGGGAAGCTTGTCGGTCTCGTCACCAGCCGCGACTACCGCGTCAGCCGAATGGAGGAAACGGCAAAGGTCCGCTCCTTTATGACTCCTCTGGAGAAGATCATCTATGCCCCGGAGGGCACCAGCCTCAAAGAGGCCAACGACATCATCTGGGACCACAAGCTCAACGCCCTGCCCATCGTGGCCAAGGACGGGCGTCTGGTGGCCTTCGTGTTCCGCAAGGATTACGACACCCACAAATCCAACCCGCTGGAGCTGCTGGACAGCCAGAAGCGCTATGTGGTCGGCGCGGGCATCAACACCCGGGACTATACCGAGCGCGTGCCCGCTCTGGTGGAAGCCGGAGCGGATCTGCTGGTGATGGACTCCTCCGAGGGCTACTCCGTCTGGCAGAAGCGCTGCCTGGATTGGATCCGCACCCGGTACGGCGATTCCGTCAAGGTCGGCGCGGGCAATGTGGTGGACGGAGAGGGCTTCCGCTTCCTGGCGGACGCGGGCGCCGATTTCGTAAAGATCGGCATCGGCGGCGGCTCCATCTGCATCACCCGGGAGACCAAGGGCATCGGCCGCGGACAGGCCACCGCCGTCATCGACGTGGCGGCCGAGCGGGACAGGTACTTTGCCGAGACCGGCGTCTACGTTCCGCTGTGCGCCGACGGCGGCATCGTGCAGGACTATCACATTGCTCTGGCGCTGGCCATGGGGGCGGATTTCTGTATGCTGGGCCGCTATTTCTCCCGGTTCGACGAGAGCCCCTCCGCCCGCGTGCTCATCGGCGGCAGCTATATGAAGGAGTACTGGGGCGAGGGCAGCGCCCGGGCCCGGAACTGGCAGCGTTACGACCTGGGAGGCGATAAAAAGCTCTCCTTTGAGGAGGGCGTGGATTCCTACGTCCCCTATGCCGGAGCCCTGACCGACGGGATGTCCACCACCCTTGCCAAGATCCGTTCCACCATGTGCAACTGCGGGGCGCTGACCATCCCCGAGCTGCGGGAAAAGGCGAAGCTGACGCTGGTCTCCTCCGTCTCCATCGTGGAGGGCGGTGCCCACGACGTGCTGCTCAAAGATACCACCAACTCCGCGAACCGCAAATGAACGCGCAGCTCCCGTGCAAAACGCCGGGGGAAGGCGGGGAGCCAAAAGCTCTCCAACCTTCCCCCGGCTTCTTTTCCTTCTCTTTTCCGGACGGCGGACGCGTCCCTGCTCATTCCTCGGCGAACCGGTAGCCCACGCCCACCTCCGTGAGGATGAAGCGCGGGTGGGCACTGTCCCGCTCCAGCTTGCGGCGGAGATTCGCCATAAATACCCGCACGCTTTTGCTGTCGCTGCTGTCATAGCCCCATACCTGCCGGATAATGTAATTATGCGTCAGGACCTTTCCGCGGTTTGCAATGAGCAGGAGCAGGGTTTTATACTCCGTGGGCGTCAGATGCACCTCGGCGCCGTCCACGCAGACCCTCCGCTTTTCATAGTCCACCTCCAGATGGTCGCAGACGAAGGTCGTCTCCCCCACCGCAGAACCGCTCTTCTCCGCAGTCCGCTCTGCTACCCGGATGCGTGCCATCAGCTCCCCCATATGGAACGGCTTGGTAATGTAGTCATTGGCGCCAAGGTCCAGTGCGGCGATCTTTTCCTTCTCCTGTCCCCGGGCCGACACCACCAGGACAGGAACGCTGGAAAACGCCCGCAGCTCCCGCAGAAGATCCATGCCGTCCCGGTCCGGAAGGCCCAGATCCAGCAAAACCACCGCAGGCTTGTGGGAGGAAAAAAGAAACATCCCCTCGTCCGCGCTCTCCGCGATGACAACCTTGTAGTTCTCCTTGCTCAGAGAGATGTCGATAAAATGGGAAATATAATGATCGTCCTCTACCACGAGGATCGTGCTCTTTTCACTCATGTCCGCACCTCCATCGGCAGCGTAAAGGAAAAAATCGACCCATGGGGCAGATTATCCTCATACCGGATCTCGCCCCCGTGCGCCTCCACGACGGTTTTGCAGATTGCCAGGCCCAGCCCCAGACCGCGCCTTCCGTCCACGATCCTGTCGTCCTGTGTTACAAATCGCTCAAACAGCCGGTCGCGGATCTCCTTCGGAACGCCGTTTCCGGTATCGGACACGGAGATCACCAGGCGGGCGGGCTCCGCCTGCACGCGCAGGGCGATCTTGCTGTCTGCCGGCGTGTGGCGCGCCGCGTTTTCCAGCAAATTGATAATCACCTGCGCGATAAGCTTGCCGTCCATTTTGGCTGTTACGACCTCCTCCGGCAGCGTCACAGAGAATTTCCGGTCGCGAAAAAGCCGCTCCGTGTGCTTGACCGCCTCGCCCACCACGTCGTCGATCACCTCGTCGTCTTTTTGCAGCAAAAGCTGGCTTTCGTTGATGCGGGTCATATTGAGAATATTTTCCACCAGATCGGAGAGCCATATGATCTCCTCACTGACGTCGGAGGCCAACTTGCGCCGCTCGGCGTCCGTCAGGTCGCCGTAATGGTCCGAGAGCAGGTTCCCCGCGCCGGACAGCGCCGTCAGGGGGCTGCGCAGATCGTGGGCTATGGAACGCAGCAGGGTCGTGCGCTGGCGCTCCCGCTCCATGGCAAGGCGGATGCTCTCCCGCTCGGAGACGAGACGCTCCCGCTCCAACGCGATCCCCAGCTGGGTGGAGACCGCCTGAATAATGAGTTCCTTTTGTCCCTCCGGCCTGTCTCCGGAGAGAATGAGCCGTCCCAGCGTGCCCGCAGGCGTCCGGATCGCGTAGCCGCCCGGCAGATTCTCCGTATCCGGCGACAGCTCCACCCGGACCGTAAGGCCGGTGTATTCGCGGATCAGGTCCTCCGCCCGCATGATTACGCTCTCCTGTCCGCTTGCGGACAGAAAACCCGTAGCGATCTGATAGAGCGTCCGGGTGGTCTGCTCGTTTCTTCCCGCCACCTCCATCTCCGTTTGCAGTTTACTCGTCACCGTTCCGGACACGACGGCGGTGACCATGAAAAACGCAAGCATCATCAGGTCGTTGGTGCTGTATACCTGAAAGGTGAACTTCGGCTCCGTATAGAGGTAGTTGAACAGCATGACGGAGACCACCGCCGCGCACAACGCCCACAGGCGGCTGCTGGTGAGCACCGCAGTGAACAGAACGCTCAAAAGAAACATCATGATGATGCTCTCGTTCCCAATCCCCAGCAGGCTGACCAGGGCGGAGAATCCCGCGAAGAAAAGCACCGTCAGCATGGACTTCAGCGCATTTTTCATTGTTTCCGGCATTGATCCCGCCCTCCAATCCAAAGCAGCCGTCTGCATACATTATAATCGCAGAAAATCTATTTTTCTATAAGCTTCAGAATGTTTCTCTGCTCCCCGGCCAGGACGATGTGCTCGTCCTTTTGAAAAACGTAGTCGGCGCTGATTGTCGGCAGAACATGCGTCCCCCGGCGCACGCCGATGATGTTGACGTTGTGGCGCAGCCGCACATCCAGCTGGCGGATCTCATGTCCCACCCATGAGGCGGGCGGATTGATCTCCATGACGGCATACTCCGGGGAGAGCTCGATGTAGTCGAACGCGCCGTTGGCGGAATAGCGAAAGGCAGTGCGGTGCGCCATGTCCCGCTCCGGATAAACCACGTCGTCCGCCCCGATTTTTTTCAGGAGCTCCGCATGGATGTCCCGGTCGGATTTGGATACCACGCAGCCCGCGCCCAGCTCTTTGAGCCGCGAGGTGATTTCCATGGAGGACTGAAAATTCTCGCCGATGCAGACAAAGCACACGTCGAAATTCCGAACGCCGAGCTCCCGGAGCACCTCCGTGTCCATACAGTCGCCGACCTGGGCTCTCGTCACCCGGGGCGCGATTTTCCCGATTTCCTCCTCGTCCACGTCTACGACCAACACCTCGTTGCCCAGCTCTGTCAGTGTGATTGCAAGATTTTTTCCAAAACGGCCCGCGCCGATTACCAGCATAGATCTCATCATCATGTCCTCCTTAACCGACAATCACTTTTCCAATGGGATTTTTCAGCTTGAACGAGCCGCTTCTTCTTCTCATGGCCAGAAAGACCGTAAGGCTGCCGACCCGTCCGGCATACATCAACAAAATGAGAACGATTTTTGACACGACGTTCAGCGAGGCAGTGATCCCCACCGAGAGCCCTACCGTTCCGATGGCGGAGAAACATTCAAACACCGCGTCTGCAAATCGAACGCTCTGTGAGCACAGGACCAGAATTCCCAGCGTGGTCATTCCCAGATACACCGACATGGAGCAAAATGCCCCGCGGACAAGTTTTTCCTCCAGCCTGCGCCTGCCGACGGAGGTGTCCTCCCGGCCGGCCAGCGATGCGCAGGCCGACAGGAGAACCACCGCAAACGTCGTGACCTTCACGCCGCCGCCCGTTCCGCCGGGCGCAGCGCCGATAAACATCAGCAGCACGGTGAGCGCCTTGCCGGCGTCGGTCATGGCGGCAATATCGACCGTGTTGAAGCCCGCCGTTCTCGGCGTAACGGCATGGAAAAAAGCGTTCAGGAGCTTCTTTCCAAAGCTCATCCCCGACAGCGTTCCATTCCATTCGAAAAGCAGCATCGCCAGCGTCCCGGCGGCAAGAAGCACGGCGGTGGCAAGAAGCGTCACCAGCGTATGCAGCTGCAGCGCCCGCCTTTCCCTGTGGGCCTCCACAAGGTCGTTCCACACGATAAAGCCGACGCCGCCCAGGATAATGAGCAGCGCAATGGTGAGCACGACCACCGGGTCGTCGTCGAAACGCGTCAGCGAGGAATAGGGGGAGAGCACGCCCATCAGATCGAAGCCCGCATTGCAGAACGCGGACACGGAATGAAACAGGGAAAACCAGAGGCCGCGCCCCCAGCCGAACTCAGGCACAAATCGGGAGGCCAGCAGCGCGGCGCCGCAGCCTTCAAACAGCGCGGTGCCGGAGAGAATCCGGCGCGACATCCGCACAACTCCGGAGAGCTGGCCGTCCCCCACGGATTCGGCCAGGAGCAGGCGCTGCCGGAGGCCGATACGGCGATTTGTCAGCATAAAAATTGCGATGACCGCGGTAATAAAACCGAGCCCTCCGACCTGGATCAGGATCAGCAGCACCGCCTGACCGAAAAAGGAAAACTGCGTCCAGGTGTCATATACGACGAGGCCCGTCACGCAGGTGGCGGAGGTCGATGTAAAGATTGCATTAAGAAGCGGGATGCTCTCTCCGCTCCGCGACGAGACTGGAAGCGCCAGCAGAACCGCGCCTATCAGGATGATGCCTGCGAAACCCGCTGCGAGAATCCGCGTTGGGGTCCATTGTTCTCTTTTCATTTTTCGCTCTCCCGCAACTCGTTCAATATTCCTTCCAGACTTTCTCCGGGAAGCAGGATCCGATCCGCCCCCGCCGCGGTATAGGCCTCTGAAAGCAGCGCCGTACCGCTCCTGGCGATCACGTAAATTTCAGGATCACACCGCCGCATTTTGCGGCACATCGCAAGGTTTTCCGCGTCGTCTCCGCACAGCGCGAGCAGTGCGGAAAAGCAGCCGTTCTCCGGCAAAAAGAACGCATCCGCCATGAGGCAGCGAAAGCCTGCCGCCTGAATCCTCTCAAGCTCCGCCGGAGTTCCGAAAACCAAGAGCTCCGCCTTTTGCCGCCCCGGCGGGGCGCTGTCCGGACCCCGATATGAAAAAAAACGATCCATGCGGCGCACGACAAAATATCCGAACAGCACGGTCCCCGCAATGCACCCCAGCAACAGCGCATCCATTTTTCACGCCCTCTTTCCGTTATTATTTTAGCGGGTGAAAAATCCGATTGCTGTCCATTTTATCCGCGGCGTGTTATTTTTTTGTTCTGAAACCTTTTTGCCGTCCGGGATCAGAGAGGACAGCTTTCCGCCTTCCCGTATCCGCAATTTGTCGCGCAGCGCCTCTATTTAATCGATTTTTTATTAATTTTTAAAAATCGCTTGTATTTTTTGGGTGGATTTCGTATAATGTTTTCATCGTAAACGATTGCTTTTTTTGATTCAAAGGAGGAACGGCGGATATGACAGGGAAGCCGAGGATTCTGGTCGTCGGAAGCTTTGTAATGGATCTGATCGCATCTACGGAACACGCCCCCCGCGCCGGGCAGACCGTGGTGGGAACGTCCTTCCGCACGGCGCCCGGCGGAAAAGGGGCAAATCAGGCCGTCCAGGCGGCGAGGCTGGGCGCGGACGTCACCGTCATCGGCTGTGTCGGCGGCGACGTGTTCGGACGCGAGATGCTGGATACCGCCGCCCAGGCCGGAGTGGACGTCAGCCATGTCAGGATCGATCCCGCCGTGTCCTCCGGGATCGGCCACGTGCTGCTGGAGGTCACCGAACACGGCGCCCAGAACCGGATCACCGCCATTCCCGGCGCCAACCAGTCCATCCGGCCCGAGGATGTCGCTTGGGTGCGGGAGCATATCGGGGAATTCGGGCTTGTGATGCTTCAGATGGAAATTCCCCTGGAGATCAACCTGCTGGTCGCCCACTGGGCGCAGGCAGCCGGCGTTCCCGTCATGCTCAACCCCGCTCCCGCTGCGCCCTTGAGCGACGAGCTGCTCTCCTGCGTCACCTATCTGACACCCAACGAGCAGGAGGCCGCGGTGGAGACCGGCTGTCCGCTGCGCATCGGGGAGCACGGAATTCAAAAGGACGACATGCAGGCTGTCGCCAGGGCGCTGTGGGCCCGGGGCGTCAAAAATGTGATCATCACACTGGGCTCCAACGGTTCCGCCGTGGTAGGTCCCAACCACATTCAGTATATTCCCGCCGTTCAGATGCCACACGTAGCGGACCCCACCGCAGCGGGCGACTCCTTTGTCGCAGCGTTCTGCGTGGGACTCGGCATTGGCCTGACGCAGACGCAGGCGCTGACCTTCGCCAGTTATGCCGCCGCCATCACGGTATCCCGGATGGGCGCAATGCCCTCTCTCCCCAAGCTGGAGGAGGTTGTCGCCTTGCTGCGGGAACACGGCTGCGAAGAATTTGACCTGCGCGCGCTGGACGCTCTGAAATGACGCAATGACGCCTGCGGCGGTCCAGCAGACGGAAAATTTGGGGCGTGTTTGTGCCCTGACGACCGCGTCCGTATAAACAGTGAAGAACCCGCCGTGAATCAGGCGGGTTCTTTTCTGCGCGCATATCTGGTGAAGAGCGCGCCGGCGGCCCGTTCCCGCGGCGTTGGGGCGGGGGCTTTTGGGACACGCGATTCCCGCTGAACCGTCCGGTTCCGTCGGGTTGTTTTCCGCTGCCGAGCCTGTCATAAGAAGCGAACAGGCAAAAAAAATCGCCGCGAATGATCGAACATTCGCAGCGATTTCTGTTTTGCGGCTACTCGTCCCAACGGCCGGAACATCTCCTGCGCACGCGGCAGCCGCGTGTCTGCGCAAGCCGCTCAGATATCGGAAACTCTGGTGCGCCAGGAGATCTCGGATTCCAAGTCCTTCTTCAGCTTTGCGTTCTCCGCAATCAGATCGTCATAGTGACGGCTCTGCACATAATATTTGACGAAGCTGAAGGTTGCCTCCTGAAATTCCTCCTCCGAGTACTGGGGCAAAAGCGAGCCGTTAATGCGCTTAAGTCCCTGCACGGATATGATGACAAGGCGGCGGTTTTTCTCCGAGAGCTGGATGATCTTCAGCGTCTCCGGAATGTTCAGATTCAGGTCGTAAATGGAGTTCACCCGCTCCAGGAGCCTGCGCTGTTCCGGTTTCGCTGAAACGATCACGCCGTACTTTTCAAACAGGTTCTTCAGATAATCAGCGGAAACCTCCTCCCGCGTAATGGTCCCCTTCCCAATTCCCGAAAGCATCGTATTGGACAGAGAAAAACTGACAAAAACCTCGTTGCCGGTCTGAGGATAGCCCATAATCGTTTACCTCCCGATGTTTTCATTGATTTTACCTGACGGGTACGCTCTGGTGTATTTTATTATAACACGCTTTGCGCAAATCTCAACACTCGCCGCACAAATCTGTGATGCGAAGTTTGCGTCTCTCCGGGAAAATGCTTCCCGGCAGCCTGCGTCCCCGGATCCGGGGGACACGAAAACGGCCTTGGGCGGCATGTGGGCGGCAGGGCCAAAAGCCGCCCGTTCTTCCTCATTATCTGCGATCTGCACATGAAAAACAGCAGCGGCGGAGGCGCACGTACCCGACGCCCGGGGAGAGCCGGCCGGGCTTTTCCCTCTCTCCCGCCGGTGCAAAACATGCTTCTCTGCAAAAAAGTGCCGGGTGATTCAAATCACCCGGCACTTTTTTCTTTGCGGTCGACATTCCCGCACTTGCCGGAACTGTCGGTTTTCTGCACCGTCGGCCCGTCAGGCCTTGGGCTGCTTTTCCGCCTCGTCTTCTCCGTCCTTGGTTTTCTTCTTTTTCGAGCTGGCAACGGCGGCAAACGCGACGATCACGATCAATATGAGAATTACGATTCCACTGGGTGCCATATAGAAATCCTCCTTAAAAAATAATTAGCGACAAATTAACTTTATAAATAATTTTCTTAACGAAATCTTTATATAAAAGAATAACAAACTTTTCACAAAAAAGCAAGCAAAAATTTGCCGGATTTGAAAAAACAGTGTCTAAGCCTTGCAGCGCCTTCGAAAGCGGCGTTGTGATTTTGAGAAAGCCCGCAGGCGTCCGGATCTTTTCCCGTCTCTGCGCCGCAAAAGCGCGTTAACGGGAAACGGCGTATCCGGCAAGAAGCGCTTATGTTTCCGTACAATTTATTTGAAAGTTTTCAACCGATGCAAAAAAATAAGAGCAGGTTGTTTTGCAACAACCTGCTCTTATTTCGTGGTACGCCCGACTGGATTCGAACCAGCGGCCTTTAGAGTCGGAGTCTAACGCTCTATCCAACTGAGCTACGGGCGCATGGAAAAGACGCTTTTCCGAGGATGCGGCGCCGTCCCTGTGGGGAGCGCGCTCGTTCAGCGCCTTGATTAGTATAGCAGGGAAATGTCGAACTGTAAAGCAATCGATGAAAAAAATTTTTCACAATATGAATAAAAAGATTGTTAAAAAAGTTGACAACTTGCCCGCTTTACGGTAAACTATCACCAACCACTTCAGGCGCCCTCCTACCCGCATAGAGGTCTTTTCCCCGCGGAATTTCCGCGGATCGATTCCTGTCTGCGTTGTTTCGCTATCCTGCGCAGGCGGGGGAGAAAAAGGCCGACTGTCCCTTTCGCACAGGCATTTCATATTTAGGAGTGATTTGTTTTGAAAAGAGAAAATATATCGGATGCCGTCATTCG
>Ga0268263_1002381_pt1 | contig 12527 bp, 10 predicted proteins | sample Biomet5_FD_190358 | JGI IMG/M metagenome (GOLD analysis project Ga0268263, IMG submission 190358) | Microbial communities from bioreactor (seeded with sewage sludge) at LBNL, California, USA - Biofuel metagenome 5 (SPAdes) (version 4) | ecosystem: Engineered > Bioreactor > Anaerobic >... | reverse complement strand
GGCGGCTATACCACGTACAAACGGAATTTCAACAATCTCCGGAAGATGAGCCTTGAGGCGATGGAGCAGAAGCCCGACATGCTTGTCTGGTCGGAGACGGCGTTCGTCCCTTCGGTCGCTTGGCATGAGAGTTATCCCTCTGACCCGAACACCTCAGCCTTGGTGGAGGAGTTCACTGCATTTGGAAAGAGTCTTTCCGTTCCGCTTCTGACGGGCAATCCCGAAGGAGTGTTGGACGACCCCACGAAACCTGCGATTCTTGAGGACGGTTCTTGGAACCGCAAGGATTACAATACGGTCATCATGTTTGAGAACGGGGAGATCAAAGGAACGTACCGCAAGCAGCATCTGGTGCCGTTCACTGAGCATTTCCCCTATCAGAAGCAGATGCCTCATCTCTATGCCCTGCTCAAGGCCAATGATTACCATTGGTGGGAGAAGGGGACGGAATCGGTTGTCTTCGAGACCGATGACGGCATCAAGTTCTCCACCCCAATCTGCTTCGAGGATGTCTACGGGGACATCAATGCGGCCTTCGTAAGGAATGGCGCCGATGTCCTGATCAACATGACCAACGACAATTGGTCCCAGTCCGTAGCCAGCGAGATGCAACATATGGCCATGGCCGTTTTCCGTTCCGTGGAGAACAGACGCACCATGGTCAGGGGCACCAACAGCGGCATGACTTGCGTGATCACTCCAGAAGGGAAGGTGGTCGATCCGATGGAGCCGTTCAAGGCCGGATGGCATGTCTACGAGGTGCCTGTCTACAACCAGGGGTTTACGTTCTATACGAGACATGGGGATTATTTCGCCAGGATCATGGTGCTCCTCTCCGCATTGTGTCTGCTGAGCGGCGCCGTCGTACGGGTGAAGAACAGAAAAAAGGAAGTATGACATGGAATACCGCACCGTATCCATTTGCATCATCGGGACGGAACTGACGCGGGGGGTCATCACGGACAAGCATGGCTCGATGCTTGCTTCCTCGCTTTCCCGTCTTGGGTATGATGTCGAGGCGATCACCATCGTTCCTGACGACGGGACGATCGCTCCTGTCCTCGAAGAGAGTGTGAAAGGGTGTGATGTCCTGATCGTCACGGGAGGTCTTGGGCCGACAAGTGACGACTTGACGCGAAGCTCCATCGCCAAATTGGCCGGGGTGCCATTGGTGCAGGACAAGAGTGTCTATGACTGGCTGTACAAAAAGGTCGGGGAACGTATCCATGGGGCGAATCTCGTGCAGACAATGTTTCCTGAGGGCTTTCTTCCGATTGACAATCCGAACGGTACGGCTCCCGGTTTCCGCGGAATCATCCCCTCCGGAGACAAAGAGGTTGTCTGCATCGCAATGCCTGGGCCTCCCCGGGAGATGGATCCGATGTTCCAGAATCTCGTGGTGCCTTATCTTGCGGCGCTTCGAGGGCATGACGATACCGGACGGGACGAGTATTCCGTGTTCCTCATCGGGGAATCGAAATTGGAAGAGCTTTGCGAGCAGGTAGGCATCGACGGAGTCGCCTGGGGGACCCGGTTCCAGGATTACCGCATCAGCCTCTATCTCACCGGGGAAGAGGGAAGAAGGAAGGCGTTCGCCTCTCGTCTGAAAGAGTTGACGGGACCTTGCCTTGTGGTCGATGGCGACCATGAGGCGGTTTCCCTGCTGGAGGATCGGCTCTCTGAAGGAAAACGTACCGTGACGACGGCCGAATCCTGCACGGGCGGACTCGTGGGAAAGCTTCTTACGGACAAGGCAGGCTCGTCCGCTTGGTTCTGGGGTGGCGCGCTGACCTACGCCAATGAGGCGAAGAGGAAGATGCTTGGCGTATCGGAGGGGGTCCTTTCCTCTGTGGGCCCTGTTTCTGAGGAGTGTGCGCTTGCCATGGCGGAGGGGATCAGGACGGAGTCGGAAAGTGACCTTTCGATTTCGACGACCGGTTTCGCGGGGCCGACAGGGGAAGATGTCGGCAAGGTCTGGTTCGGTTTCGCAGGCAAGGGAATGGAACCTCAGGCTGTTTGTCTCCACTTCACTTCATATGGAAGGGACTCTGTCCGCCGAAAGGCGGCAGTCGCCTCATTTCTTCTCGCTTCCGCATTCCTTGATGGGGTTCGATTGCTTGACATGGTTTGCAAGTGGCAATATATTTAGGAAAAAGTGTGGGTCGTGAAAAGTTCAATTCTTAAAAGCCCATGTCATTCGTATCCAATCATTTCACAGTAAAGAACAGGTTCTCAAGAGAATCCTGCCATTTCGGAGAATAATTCATGTCTGAAAATGAAAACGAAGGAACCACAGTTCCACAGGAACCAGCGGCTGTAAAGAAGCCGGTGATTCGTCGGGTGAAGAGAACCCCTCGTAAAGTGGCCGCTGTCGCAAAGCCTATAGTGAAACAAGCGGAACTTCCTCTTGTTCCTCGGGAAGAAGAGAAATCCCCTGCGCCTGTTGAGCAACAACCGGTGGCTCTCCCTGTGGCTCAGAAACCGGTCGTCCATACGGCTCCGGTCCATGTCCCTGACGAGCAAGCCCGCTCGGCGTATGAGGAACGTGAAGACCGCGAGGAACGGGATGAGCGCGAAGAACGGGATGAGAGGGAAGACGAAGAGTCCTCCGAAGAGCGGGAAGAAGAATCCCGTCCTCAGGAACAACAGGAGCAGATGCCTTCAGGGCAGGACTATGCCGAGTCTCAACCGCAGATGCAGCCGCGACAGAACAACAATCAGCAGATGCGCCGTGGTGGCTACAACAACAATCGGAACAACGGTCGCAACAACAGGGGCGGAAGAGGCAATCGTCAGTTCCAGAAGAACAACAACAATAATAATAACAACCAGAATCAAAACCAAAACCAAAACCAGAATGGGAACCGTCAACAACGGCAGGAGTATTACCCACAGGACATCAACATTGAGGAGCATCCCGAGGCTCCCGTGCTCAATGTGAATGAGTATTCCGCACTTCCCCTCGATGCCCTTCGGAAGATTGGGGTGGAGAAAGGGATTTCCCAGGATCTCATCCTTGACCTTCGGCAGCAGGAGATTCTTGCGGACATCCTGAAGCGCCATTCCCAGGCCGGTGGCGTGATCGTCGGTGGTGGCACGCTGGAGATTCTTCCTGACGGGTTCGGTTTCCTCCGCAGTCCCAACAACAGTTATCTCTCCGGACCGGAAGATATCTATATCTCTCCTGCCCAGGTGAAGAGCTTGTCGTTGAAGACAGGGGATGTGGTCTATGGTCAGGTCCGCACTCCGAGAGACGGAGAGCGTTTCTTCGCTATCCTGAGGATCCTCACCATCAATGGTGAAGAGCCCATCAAGGCGAAGTCCCGCTCCGCTTTTGAAAGCCTGACACCGCTGTTCCCTGATGAGCGGATCAATTTGGAGACACCGGAAGAGGACATCTCGATGCGTATCATCAACATGTTCTGCCCGATTGGAAAAGGCCAGCGTTCCTTGATCATCGCACCTCCGAGAACGGGTAAGACCGTCCTGATGCAGAAGATTGCCAATGCGGTCAGCGAGAATTACCCTGACATCGTCTTGATGGTCCTGCTTGTGGATGAGCGTCCTGAAGAGGTCACCGATATGCGTCGGCACGTCAAAGGTGAGGTCATCGCCTCCACGTTCGACGAACAGGCTTCCCGCCATGTGCAGGTCGCCGAGATGGTGATTGAGAAGGCGAAGAGGCTGGTGGAGTACAAGAAGGATGTCGTCATCCTGCTGGATTCCATCACCAGACTCGCACGCGCGTACAACCAGACGGTGCCCGCTTCGGGAAAGATCCTTTCCGGCGGTGTCGATTCCAATGCGCTCCATAAGCCAAAGAGGTTCTTCGGTGCGGCACGGAACATCGAGGAGGGAGGATCCCTCACCATCATCGCTACCGGTCTCATCGAGACAGGTTCGAGAATGGACGAGGTCATCTTCGAGGAGTTCAAAGGCACAGGCAACAACGAGATCATCCTGGACCGCAAGCTTGCCGACCGGAGGGTTTTCCCTGCGATCAACATCAAGAAGAGCGGTACGAGACGTGACGATCTGCTTCTGCCTTCGGATGAGGCGGCGCGTGTGTGGCTTTGCAGGAATGCCATGGGGGATATGGATGAGCAGGAGCTCACCCCGTTCCTCATTGACAAAATACGCAAGACTAAGGATAATGAGGCGTTCTTGCGTTCTATCAACACGGAAGTGCAGAGTACTGTGCCTTCTTATTGATGGCGATTATGGAAACTCATCTGCTGTATGTTTCAGCAGAGTATCATAGACTGGAGGATTTGTTATGAAGAAAGGGATTCATCCTGATTATCAGCTTCGTGAAATCCATTGCTCTTGCGGCAATGTGATCAAAACCAAGACCACCTCGAAAAACCTCGAGGTTGAAATTTGTTCCGCATGCCATCCGTTCTATACGGGTCAGCAGAAAATGGTCGATACCGCTGGACGTATCGAGCGGTTCAACAGGCGGTATGGTCTGGACAAGAAGAACTGAGCCGAAAGGCCGTAAAGAGAGGGGTTGCATGTGGCAACCTCTTTTTTTGGCTCATTGCATCTGCTTTTTCCCCTTGATTCTTGAAAAGATACTTTTCAATTTGCAGAGAACTGAAGTAACACTTTAAATCTCTGCAAAATATGCTATACTTTCTCCTATGATATACATTGAAAGAACCATACGTCCTGTTCTTGAACGTCTCGCGATCCAATATCCTGTGGTTACGGTGTATGGGCCCAGACAATCAGGAAAAACGACACTTGTGCGAAATGTGTTTCCTGGTTATTCGTATGCGAACCTTGAGGATTTTGATACAGGAAATTTGGCTAGAAATGATCCTTATGAGTTTTTTTTACGATATCCGGAACCCGTCATCATCGACGAGGTACAGGAAGTTCCTTCGCTTCTTTCCCAAGTGCAAGTACGTTGTGACGAGCGGAACGAAAAAGGCCAGTATATCCTGACAGGAAGCCAGCAACTTGCGCTCAAGGCAAATGTGCAGAGCCTTGCAGGCCGCACAGCCATCCTTTACCTTTATCCGCTATCTCTGGAAGAATTGTCTCATGCAGGAATCTCTATAGACCGAGACAAACAGATGCTTGCAGGTTTCTATCCGGCTCTTTACCAAACGACTCCGCTGGAACCAAGCGAATACTATGGTAGTTACGTTTCGACCTATCTTGAACGTGACATCAGAAAACAAAACATATCCTCTCTTTCCCTTTTTCAGAATTTCATGCGGCTTCTCGCTGGAAGAGTCGGACAACTGGTAAACTATTCGGATATTGCCGATATACTAGGAGTGTCAAGCGTTACGATCAAAAGTTGGCTTTCTATCTTGGAACATAGCCATGTGGTTTTTTTTCTCAATCCTTGGTTTCCAAGCAGGGACAAGCAGATTGTGAAGACGCGAAAGATTTATTTTTGTGATACAGGACTGGCTTGTTCTCTTCTCGGCATCCACACTCCTGATCTCGTGCACGGTGACAGAGTGTTTGGTGGTCTCTTTGAAAACATGGTGATCATGGAAGCAGTGAAGTGTCTTTCCAATCAAAATCTCGAACCACGATTATTCTTCTTCAGAAACACAAGCAGGATTGAAGTTGATCTTATAAGGGAAGATTCCATGGAACTTGTTCCCTATGAAATTAAGGCTTCACAAACGATTCGTCAGGATTTCGGTCTCAACATGGATGCATTCCAGGCTTTGTATCCTGACAAGGTCTCCTCCCATCATACGGTCATCTATTCTGGTTCAGGAAACGTTTCATTCAAAGGCACACAGTATGTCAATTACAATGAAACCTCTACCTTGTTCACGGAAAAAGAACCTGCATTCATCTTTGATCCTTGGAAGAAGGAGTAACCAACTCTTCTCATGCAAAGAAAAACTGATTGTCTTGGAACGATTGTTGAAGATAATCGCAATGTGTCGATGGATGCGTTGGACAAAAGGGGCATGCTCAATGGCATGCCCCAAGTTGTCACTTGACCAGATTGTCGATGATGGCGGAAGCCACCTTGAAGCCGTTCGTCATGCCCATGGAGAAAGCTCCTGAGCTTGCATCCAGGCTTTCCAGGACGGTCTGCCCTTGGTGAGGCCTGTCGTAGTTGACGATGTCCCTGATGACGAGAAGATGGTCCAGTTTGCCGAAGTTCTTGGCGACGACACCGAAACCGTTGTCTTCCATCTGGGTGTCCATATAGGCACCGTCCGTGGTGTAGATCGCGCAGATCTCATCGGCTCGCTTCGCGGAAGCGGGGCCATGCCAGTAGCTGTCAGCGGTCACGGAGATGCCGGTCTTGACGCTTGGCTTTTCCGTCGCTTCTTCCGCGCTGTACAGGGCACGATACTTTGCCGCGTCCTGGGAGTCGTCCAGGGCGATGTCTTTGGTGAGCGCATATGCTTTCTCGACAAGAGCCTTGTCCATGACGACAAAGGCGCTGTTGTCGTAGCTGTCGCTGTGCTTGAAGGTCGACGTCGTTCCTGCGGGAGTATCGGATTGTTGCCAGCCGTTGCCCAGTTCATAGTCGACGAGATAGGTCGCGATGATGACATCCCCGAGCGTGATGCGTGCGGGGTCTCCGCCGCCACATCCACAGACGACAATGTAGACGGTCGAGAAGTCGAACCGTTTGTCGCTCAGGATGGCGGTGAGCGTCGAGGCGGCCTGCGCCTTGCCCATTCCCGCAGTGGTCCCCATCACGCCGTTTCCGTTCAGGTAGACGGGTTCAGGACAGCCTGGAATCGTGTATTCGGTGTTGCCCTGTTCAAAATAATATTCGTAGAAGTGCTGGAACTCGCCGGCGAAGTCACCGTTCGGTTTCCCGATTTCGAACATGCCGAAGACAAGCGCTTTCACCTGTTTCGGAGCCTGTTCCTTGGTTCCTTCCGCAAAGAGCAGGGTGGTGCAGATGCAGAGAAGAAGGACGATGCAGAAACGTTTTTTGTTGTAATTCATACAAACCTCTCTGTTTAAACCGTGTACTTCACCACAAACCTTGAATTGGTGCAACAATATTTTGAAAAATAGTTGCAATATGTGGGTATTCAATTCATATAGGCGTGGCGTATGGTACAATTGTTGCTGAAGCGTTGCGTTGCTTGAGGGCGAGCATGGTCTCTTTTATGGGGGATGTTTTCTGATTTGTGCTGTTTTGCTGCTCCTTTATCCTTTTGGAACAGAATGAGTTGGGAAGGGGGGTAAAAGAGTTTTCAAGAATTTTTTGTTGCATTTAGCTAGGTTGTGTCCTAGAATCATGTACGTAATCGCAAGATTTGGCATGGAGTGTCATGGAAACTATTTCTGATCAGCATGTGAATGAATTCGGCCAAAAGCCTCAGATGATCGTTGAGGTTCCTGGTGTGTGCACATTGATCGGAAGTTTCGCCGAATTCTGCAACGGTTGGTCACTCGTCGGCACTTCGCTGTCGACCATTTCGATCGCAATCTCCAAACGTGAAGACTTGATGGTCCGGATGTTCAATGCGACCATGAACGACCGCAAGCGTTTTTCCCTTGCCAGCGTCAAGTTCCGCAAGGAGGACCGCTGGGGAAACTACATCAAAGGCGTCATTGCGACCTTCCAAGGAGAGGAGCATCTCCTTTCCGGAATGAACATCACGATCGCAGGCTCATTGCTTCACGGGGACACCATGTCGACCAGTACGGCTCTCGCGCTCGGCACTTCCCTTCTCTTGAACAGTTTCTACAAGTTCGGACTGGATGACAGTACCTTGATCCGGATTGCCTATCAGTCCAATGTGTCGTTCAATGAGGAAGCGTGCCGTATCAGTGACTTAGTCACCATGTTGTGCTGTCCGAAAGGTAAGTTGCTCCTGTTTGATCTCAGCGCGGTCCAGTTCCAGGTGCTCCCGTTCCCGTTCGGGGATCCTGAAAGCGAATGGGAAGCCGTTGTCCTGGACAGCAAGATCTCTCCGTTAGCCATGCGGGAAGAGCTGATCTTGAAGCGTCAGGCGACCAAGGATGCGTTCGTTGCGCTGAAGAAGTTGAAACCGAATGGAGCCATCCGTGAGTTCCCGGAAAGCGACTTGCATGCACGAGCGGTGACGCTTCCTGAGTCAATGCGCCATATTTGCACCTATGTCCTGATGGAGTCCCATCAGGCAAAAGCATCCGCCGTCCTGCTGCAGAATGCCGATGCGGCGGGGTTCGGCAAGATGATGGTGAAGATACAGAACGGACTTCGCGACTTGATGGAGATGACCTGTCCTGAGGTCGATTGGCTGATCAAGCGGGCATCGGAATTGAATGGGTGCATCGGGGCCGTCCAGGTGTCCAATGGACTTGCGGGGAATATCTTGCTTCTCTTGAGCAAGGAGGCTATGGCACAGTATAGTAAACGTCTGGAGGATTACGAACACATTTTCGGCTTTCATCCTAAGTGGCGTGTGTATGCAAGCGGGGTCGGTGCCAAGGTTGTGTTTCCCTGATACAAATGACGATTTTACTGGCAAATGATGATGGATATCGCAGTGAAGGCATCAAGGTGCTCGAAGAAGTGCTGAGCTCTCACGGCCATGAGGTGTGGGTCTGCGCTCCTTCCTCCGAGAGAAGCGCATGTAGCCACAGCATGACGCTCAGGACGAAGATCACGGCGACCCGTTACGGGAAGAACCATTATCATCTTGATGGGTATCCTTCTGACTGTGTCCTCTATTCCGTCAAGGGCAAATTGTTCCCTCATGAGCCTGATCTTGTGATCGCAGGCATCAACCATGGCTACAACATCTCCACCGACACCATCTATTCAGGCACCATCGGCGCGGCTGAGGAAGGTGTGCTGTGCGGTTTGCCGTCCATCGCCATCTCCTGCCAAAAGGATGAGGAAGGGAAATTCCCGTTCCATGCATCGGCGGAATTCCTTTCCGGACATCTGGAAGATTTCATGTCTGTCTGCTCGACGACGGCGTTCGTCTCCGTCAATGTGCCTCCCCATCCCTCTGGGGCTTGGTCTCCCTCAACCTTGGGCTATCTCGACTACAACGATGTCTTTCTCGCAAACAAGACGGAGGAGAAGCAGGTGTATGAGGGGGGAAGCACCTGTTTTGGTTCCTCCATCATCCTTGAGCTGAAGGGGTCGAAGCCTTGTATGGAAAGTGAAGGCATCGACACCGATTTCCGGAAAGTGGAGAAGGGCATCATCTCGGTGAGCGTGCTTTCCGTACTTCCTTCGATCGACAGGAACGGACAGGAGAAACTGATCTGCCTGAGCGAGGAGCATCATGGATAATCGATGTCTGGGCTGTGTCCTGCGCTGTCATGAGGGACGTTGCCCCCATGAGGAGAGGAAGACCCATGCGTGTCGGCTCGGTGCGATCGATTTCGCTCATCATGAAGGAAAGGCCCCTTCGCTTCCTGTGGTGGTTATGGTTCCGCAGGAGCGGAAGGTTTGTGTCTTTGCCACTCCATTCATGTTCATAATGCATCCTCGGTTTTGCCAGGATGATGATGTTTCGGTCGCTTGACCTCTGACGGCATCATCACTACTTTTCAAAGCGAGGAATCATATGGAACAAAAAATCGTCTATATGGACAATAATGGGACAACCCGGATGGCCGACGAAGTGAAGAAAGCGGTCGACCAGGCGGAGAATCTCTATGGCAACGCTTCCAGCATGCACGGTCTTGGCCGTGAAGCGGAAACGGTGATCGAGATCGCACGGAAGCAGGTCGCTTCCTTGATCGGTTGCGAGAAAGGCCGCATCGTCTTCAACAGCGGCGCAAGCGAATCGAACAATACGGTATTCAATATTTTCCGGGATCGTATCGATGACAAAGTGGATGGACGGGATCGGATCGTCACGACGACCATCGAGCATCCTTCCATCATCGAGACGGTGAAATACCTGAAGAAGAAGGGATACAAGATTGATGAATGCCCGGTGGACAAAACCGGCAGGGTCGATATGGATGTCATGAAGAGCCTGATGGGAAGCGATGTCGCCCTCGTCTCCGTCATGACGGGAAACAATGAGGTCGGGACCATCCAGCCGGTCGCGGAGATCGCGAAGATGGCTCATGCCTGTGGCGCATACATGCATAGTGATGCCACCCAGGCGATCGGGAAGATTCCTGTGGACATGGAAGGTTGGGGTGTCGATTACCTCTCCCTTTCCGGCCACAAGTTCTACGGGCCGAAGGGCGTGGGGGTGCTTGCCATCGGCAAGGGCGTACCCTATTGCCCGTTCCTCCATGGCGGGCATCAGGAAGGCGGATTTCGCGCAGGCACCTACAACACGGCCGATATCGTCGGCATCGGTGTTGCTGCGGAGCTCGCGGGAAAGAACCTGAAGGATGAGCATGACCGGCTTTGGAAGATGAGGGAGATGCTCAGGACAGGGCTGACTGCGGCGATTCCGGATGTGGTGGTGAATGGTTCCGCCAAGCCGGAAGAGGTGCTTCCCGGCACGCTCGACATGTCGTTCCCGTGCGCCGAAGGTGAGTCGATCCTTCTTTATCTCGACCTCGACGGCATCGAGGTCTCCACCGGCAGCGCATGCGCCAGCGGTTCTTTGGAACCGAGTTATGTCCTGCTTGCCTGCGGACTTCCTGTGGAGCTTGCCCATGGTTCCATAAGGTTCAGCCTTGGAAGGTACAATACGGAGGATGACGTGCGGTATGTCATCGAGAAGATGCCGCCGATCATCAAACGGATCAGAAAGATGTCAACAAGGAAGTTACCGGAATGAGTGAACAACAAAGTTTTATGGCCAATTGGGTCTATACACCGACAGTAAAAGAGCATTTCATGCATCCCCATCACCTCTGGGACGAGGATGAGGACAAGGATTGGAAGCCGGATGGGGTCGGGGAAGTCGGTTCCCTTGCCTGTGGCGACCAGATGAGGGTCGGCATCAAGGTGAAGGGTGACAAGATCGTCGACCTGAAGTGGCTGACCTATGGATGCGCAAGCGCCATCGCGAGCACCTCCATGATGAGCGACATGGCCATCGGCATGACGCTCGACCAGGCCTACCATATCACGCCGACTTCGATCACCAATGCGCTTGGGGGGCTTCCCGAGCACAAGTTCCACTGCTCCGTTCTGGGAGACAAGGCACTGAGGGCCGCCATCGACGACTATCTCAAGAAGAACAATCTGCCCAACACTTTCCAGAACTCCATCGCCAGGATTATCTGCGAGTGCAAGAATGTCACCGACATGCAGATAGAGGAGCTGGTGAAGAGCGGCAAGGCGAAGACGCTTGAGGATCTGCAGAGGCTGACCAATTACGGCACCGGTTGCGGCAAATGCAAGGCCAAGGTCCAGGATCTGTTCGAGGATTTCAAGCACATTTACAACAAATGAACTTGAAGGAGACCTCAATTCCTTGCACAACAAAGAGTTGAGGTCTTTCTGTATCCATGCTCTGTACCATTTCTGTACCAAGATAAAATGATCATTCCTTTTCTGGAGAAATTGAAATCTGTCACGGTGACTTGACCTGTTCCACCTCAATCTTGAACAGCTGATGGGCTTTCTCCACATCGGAGAGCACGGTGGATTCGACAGGGGACTTGAACCAGATGCCGCAGGGTTCTTCGTCGAGGTTCCTGCTCGGGTGGATGATGTCCCCCACCTTGAGGGGAATCTCCTCGGTAAGGAAGGAGGGAAGTTTCCTGATCTCCTGCAGACCTTTGATGGCGGTGACCCTGCCTTCCTGCACATAGGGCAGTTCCGCCAAGGCAAAGGCGACATGGCGGACAGGAAGCGTCGGAACGTCGGACTGCCCCGTCGCGAACACCTTGACGGTTTCTTTCGGGATGTCGATGTGCATGCCCATGTTGGTGTAGATCTCATTGGAGGAACCCATGATACGGGAGCCTATCTCGATCATGACGGGACCTCTCTGTGTCATCTTGATCTCTGAGTGGCCCGGGCCCAGCTTGATGCCGACGGCCTTGTAGACCTGCTTCGCATAGGCGATGAGCTTCTGGTATCGCTTTTGGTTCAGGTCGACGAGAAGGTCGTAATAGTACAGGTTGTCGGCGTACTTGGTGCTGATCTTCCGGCATTCCCAGATGGAAGTGACCGTCACTGTTCCGTCTGTCCGACCGAACAGGTTCACGGCGTATTCGGGGCCTGAAAGGTATTCCTCGACGAGAAAATAGGTGGCGACCCTTCCATAGTCATCCAGCGTGGTGAGGATGATGTTGGCCTTTTCCCGGACTTCCTCATCACTCTTGCAGAGAAACACATTCTGGCTTGCGGCTCCTGCCGGGGTCTTGACCATCACCGGGTAGTGCGTCTCCTGGTGGATGAATTTGAGGGCTTCCTCCGCATCGGTGAACTTATCCCCTCTGGCATGGTCGAGCCCTGCGTTCTTGACCGCCTGTTTCATGGCGTATTTGTTGCGCCGTGCCAGAATGAGGGAGACATCGTTGCATCGGAGGGAGAAGGCATCGGCAAGATAATCCGTATATTCGGTGGAAATCTCCGAGCCGGCGATGAAGGCGATGATGTTCCGCTCGCTCTTTCTCAATTCGTCCCGAAGCTCTTCCCAAGTACTCTTCCT
>Ga0268263_1002376_pt1 | contig 12558 bp, 11 predicted proteins | sample Biomet5_FD_190358 | JGI IMG/M metagenome (GOLD analysis project Ga0268263, IMG submission 190358) | Microbial communities from bioreactor (seeded with sewage sludge) at LBNL, California, USA - Biofuel metagenome 5 (SPAdes) (version 4) | ecosystem: Engineered > Bioreactor > Anaerobic >... | reverse complement strand
GATTTTACCTCGGCCGATATTCTTTACACCATTAACCAGATAAGGTCGTATACTGCCGCCGATTCTCCATACGCAAAATATAACAGCCTGATTTCCGACTGTACCGCCGTGGATGAAAATACCATTTCCCTGACGATGACGGAACCCGGAAACGCGGCGCTCTATTTCATGACATTCCCCGTGCTTTGCAAGGCCTACTGCGAGAATGGCAGCCTTGATAATGATGTACCGGTGGGGACGGGGCCATATTACGTATCAGACTTCAACATGCCGGATGGAATGACATTGCAACCGAACTCGGTGTGGTGGAAACAGCAGCCATACATCCAGAAGCTTAATGTCGTCGGTTCGCCGGATCATGACTCTGAGATGAGCTCTTTTGAACAAAACCTCATTAATGTTGTGACGACCTCCGAACTGACGGTGGATACATACCAGAAGTATAACGAAGTGGACTATGTCGATTATCAGACGCAGTATTATGATTGCCTACTGCCCAACATGACGGGCCTTTTCCAGGACGTTAATCTGCGGCTTGCGCTAGCCTATGCGCTGGATAAACGTGATATTATCTCCAAAGCGCTTCTCGGGCATGCCGCGGCGGTGGATTACCCCGTTCCTCCGGATTCCTTTCTCTCCGGCGGCTCCGCGAACATATCTGAATTCAATCGGCAAAAGGCGATGGAAATTCTGGAAAAATCCGGCTGGAAGGACCGTGACAACAACGGCGTCGTCGAGCAGGTCAACGGAAATCAGATCACCGAATTAAACTTTGAACTGCTGATCCCCACGGATTCCAAAGATACTTATCGCGGCGACGTTGCGGATAATATCGTTTCCCAGCTGAAGGAATGCGGCATGAACGTAACGATTAAGGAAGAGTCCTCAGAAGATTACAAAAAAAGCCTGGAATCAGGATCGTTTCAACTGGCATTGTGTACATTTTATCTGGACGTCAATCCGGACGTGACGCCTCTGGTGGGTACGGAAGGCTCCTGTAATTACGGCAAGTTTTCCGACACCGAATTGGATGGTCTTCTTAAGACCTGTAATACCGCAACGGAAGACGGATCCATGAAAGAAGCATACCTAAAGATGGAAGACCGTTTTCTAGCTGTTATGCCGCAGATCGGGCTTTATTTTCGGACCAACGCGCTTCTTTATAAAGCGGATATCACTGTTGCGAACGGCATGCGGGACCGAAACCTTTTTTCAACGATACCCTCATGGTATATGTATGAGAAGGAGGCGGATTGATGAACGACGGGGCTGTGATAACCAGCACGCAGAACGATTTCGTCAGAATATCGCGCAGCCTTCATGAGAAAAAGGGGCGGCAGGAGCAAAAGGCTTTTCTGGTAGAAGGCCATAAATGTGTCGACGAGTTGATTACCTATGCTCCAATACTATTGCGCGCCATGATTGTTACGGAGGGCGGCGGACAGGAATGGACGGAGAAAGCCGTTAAGATGGGGAAGCGCGTCGTCACAGTGGCCCCTCACGTGATGAAGGCGCTGTGCGACTGTAAAACGCCGCAGAGCGTGGCGGCTGTGGCAGACCTGCCCGACGGGGAGGAAGCTTATCAGGGCTTCATCGTCGCGCTTGACGATGTGCAGGACCCTGCCAACGTCGGCACGATCATTCGGACAGCCGACGCGGCCGGTTGTGCCGGTGTCGTGCTGTCGGCGGGGAGCGCGGACCCTTTTTCGCCCAAGGCGGTGCGCGCATCGATGGGCAGCCTGTTCCATCTTCCCGTAGTTCGTACGGAGCTTCGTCCGTATGTTGAAAAATTGCGGCAATCCGGCATCCGCGTGGCTTGCGCCGACCTGACGGGAACAACAGCTTTCAGCTTGGATGCTGACACGACATGCCTGGTGATCGGCAACGAAGCGCGCGGTATTTCCAAAGAAATATCTGACATCGCCGATATCCGCGTTAGGATTCCGATATACGGAAAAGCGGAAAGTCTGAACGCGGCGGTTGCCGCCGGTATACTGATCTACAAAATCCGCTCTTGATTCGTTGAGGCTGAATGTGATATAATTTTTCAAATAATGCAAAGAAGCCGGAACAGTAACCGTTCAGCTTTGCGGGCTTAAGAGAAGGGGACCTTGGCTGGAAGTACCCGCCCGTTTGAATGGTGAACTTTCGCCGGTTGAGCAGCTCCGCATGGAGACGGGACGCTACCGTTACAGCGAATAAGACCGTTGCCATATCGGCGGCGGTGAATTTGGGTGGTACCGCGGACTTTCGCCCCATGGCGAAGGTTTTTTTATTTCCCTGATTGCTTTTTTAAGGGAATGGTTATGTGACGAATGATATGGCCGGTATAAGCCGGCTTTGAAAGGAGTTATCGATGAACTTATTTTTGGGGCTGGAAGAGCTCGACAAAAATGCCCTGAAGGAGATTGCGGAAAGCGACGCTTTGGCCGATCTTGAATCCATACGTTTAAGACTGCTCGGCAAAAAAGGTGAACTGACCGCTGCGCTCCGCGGGATGAAGGATATACCGGACGATCAGAGGCCGGCTTTTGGCAAGCGTGTTAACGAACTGCGTGATGAGATAACCGCGGCGCTGGATAGAAAAATAGGCGAAATCAAGCAAGCTGAGAAAAACGCCCGCCTGATTGCCGAGAAGGTGGATGTAACGCTGCCGGGCAAAAAGCAGAGAATCGGCGGGCTGCATCCTCTTACGCGCGTTTATTATGAAATCAGGGATATATTTGTCAGTATGGGCTTTGACGTGATGGACGGCCCGGAGGTGGAGTATGACAAATACAGCTTTGAAATGCTCAACATTCCCAAGGATCATCCGGCAAGGGACGAGCAGGATACGTTTTATATTACGGAAGATATCGTCCTGCGCCCGCATACGTCTCCGGTGCAGATTCGGACGATGCTGGCGAACAAGCCGCCCATCCGCATGATCTGCCCGGGCCGCGTTTACCGCAGCGACGACGTGGACGCCACGCATTCGCCGATATTCAACCAGATAGAAGGCCTGGTAATCGATAAGAACATCAGCCTGGCAAATTTGAAAGGAACGCTCAGCGAGTTTCTGAAAGAGTTCTATGGGGAAGACACTGTCACAAAGTTCCGCCCCGGCCACTTCCCGTTCACAGAGCCCAGCGCGGAGGTGGATGCGACCTGCTCAAAATGCCATGGCAAAGGCTGCACCGTCTGCAAGGGAACGGGCATGATCGAGGTGCTGGGCAGCGGTATGGTGCACCCGAACGTACTTCGCAACTGCGGCATTGACCCGGATGAATATTCCGGATTCGCTTTTGGTATGGGGCTGGACCGTTTAGCGACCATCAAATACGGCATTACGGATATCCGGCTGTTGTTTGAAAACGACATACGCTTTCTGGCTCAGTTCAAATAGGAGGAACAAAAATGATAGCACCATATAAATGGATGTGTGATTACGTCGATATGGATCTTACTCCGGAAGAGATTGCGAAGCGCCTGATTATGACGGGCACGGCGGTCGATGGGTTCAAGACGCTCGGCGCTTCACTGGAGAAGGTTGTGGTGGGGCGCATCAACACCATCAAAAAACACCCGGAAGCCGACAAGCTCTCCATCTGCCAGGTCAATACGGGTGAAGAGGAACTGCAGATCGTCTGCGGCGCGAAGAATATATTTGAAGGCGCGATGGTGCCGGTGGCGACGATTGGCGCTAACCTGCCCGGCGGCTTCAAAATCAGCAAGAGTAAGCTGCGTGGCGTCTATTCCTACGGCATGCTGTGTTCCGGCCAGGAACTGGGGCTCACCGCGGCGGATTATCCCGGTGCCGACGTGGACGGGATCATGATATTGCATGGCGACGACGAACCGGGCACACCGCTGCGCGAAGTCCTGGGCCTCAATGATACGGTCTTTGATATTGAAATCGGCGCGAACAGGCCGGACTGCCTTTCGGTGATAGGCGTCGCGCGAGAATGTGCCGCTGCTTTAGGAAAAGATATCGTAAAGCCGGACGTAAGCTATACGGAAGGTGCGGGAGATATCAGTGACTACGTGAACGTGACTGTGGAAGACAGTGATCTTTGCGAACGCTACGTCGCGCGCGCGGTAAAGAACGTGAAGATCGGTCCGTCGCCCAAATGGCTTCGCGACCGTTTGATTTCGGCGGGAGTACGCTCCATCAACAACATCGTGGACATCACAAACTTTGTCATGCTGGAGATGGGCCAGCCGATGCACGCTTTCGACCATAAGGATATCCGCGGAGGCAGGATCATCGTCCGGCGCGCCAGAACGGGCGAGTCCATCGTCACGCTGGACAGCAAGGAACGCGCGCTGTCGCAGGATATGCTGATGATCTGCGACGCGCAGGGGGCCATCGGCATCGCCGGCATTATGGGCGGCGAGAATTCCGAAATCAAGACGGACACGACAACCGTTATATTTGAGTCAGCTAAATTCCGGCAGGGCAACGCCCGGCGGACGGCGCGCGCGCTGGGCCTTCAGACCGAATCGGCGATGCGCTTCTCCAAAGGCATTGACGCCGCCGGTTGCAAGACTGCAATGGATCGTGCGCTGCATCTGGTGCAGCAACTGGGTGCGGGAGAGATCATTCCGGGCGAAATTGACATTGTTTCGGCTGATCTGTTCCCCAGAACCGTGCGCGTTGCGGCGAACCGGATCAACGCCAAATTAGGCACGGCGCTGCCGGCGGAGGAAATGGCGAAATATCTTAGGAACGTGTTTATTCCAACAACGCTGGAGGATGGCGTTCTGATCTGCGATATTCCGAGCTTTCGCGGCGACATCTCGATGGGCGACGATATCGCCGAAGAGGTAGCCAGAATGTATGGGTATAACAACATCCCCAGTCAGATGATGACGGGGGCTGTGAAGCGCGGCGTCTTTTCCGCCGAAGAAGCCTGCACCGATAAAGCGCGACGTCTGCTTGTCAATCTGGGATGTTACGAGTGCATCACCTATTCGTTCGCATCCGCAGCCGACTATGCGAAGCTGATGCTGCCGGCTGACGACAGGCTGCACAAAATGGTCCGGATTATGAACCCGCTGGGCGACGAGCAGGCGCTGATGAGGACGTCTCCCATTCCGGATATTCTTAAGGTGGCGGCAGTCAACTTGAACCGAAAGGCGAAGGATTTCCGTTTGTTTGAGACCGGACGTGTTTATCTGCCTTCCGATGATGCGGGAGAACTTCCAGACGAGCGAAAGTATATCTGTATCGCGCTGTGCGGAGACGAGGATTTCTTCTCTGTCAAGGGCGTGGTGGAGAACCTGCTGGATGTGTTCGGTATCCATAACAGGCGATATATGGCCGACGGAGCGGAATACTACCACCCGGGCCGCAAAGCGTCGGTTTACGCCGGCGGGGAAAAGCTGGGCGAGTTGGGTGAAGTCCATCCGGATGTATGTGCGGCGTTCGATATCGGAAAGCGCGTCTATATAGCCGAGCTGGATCTGCAAAAGCTTTGCAGCGCTGCCGACGATGTAGTCAAATACGAACCGCTTCCCCGGTTCCCGGCAGTGGAACGCGATATAGCGCTGATCGTAAACGACGATGTACCCTCCGGCGATCTGCTTGACTGCATACGTGTTAACGCCGGACCGTTTTTCGAGAGCGCGGCGCTGTTCGACGTCTATACCGGCGATAAGCTGGGCGTGGGGAAGAAGAGCCTGGCCTATACCATCGTTCTTCGCGCGAAGGACCGGACGCTGCTGGACGAGGAGGCAAATGAGGCGCGTGACGCCATTGTCGCCGCCGCCGGGGCAAAATTTGGGGCAAAATTGCGTGATTAACACAACATTTTGTATATTGGGTTGTTGTATTATTCTTTATGTTGGTATATAATGACTTCAATATTATGATATATTGGGGTGTTGATGAGCGATGGAAAAGACGCGCACCGTGGTCAAGATTTGCGGCAAAGAATATACGATGTCCGGCTTCGAGAGTGAAGAATATATTCACCGGGTCGCCATCTATGTTGACCGCAAAATGTCGGATCTCAAAAGCCAGTATGTAAACCTGAATTCCGGTACGCTGGCGGTCTTGACAGCCCTGAATGTTGCAGACGACCTGCTCAAGCTGCAGGACCAGTTGGAGGCCCTGACTCAGGAATACCAGATCCTGAATGAGGAACTGAAAAAAGCCCGAAGCGGAATGGCAATTGAGCGGGACAACCTTCGCAACAATGTATCGGCTATCAAGAAAGAGAGAAACCAGGTTTTTGACAGCTATAAGTAACATCTGAGACGGACATATTTTAAAAGAGGCGCGCTATATTAAGTGCGCTTTTTTATAAATGGAAACAGATATGTTTACAGTTTTGACATATTGCGCTGTTGAAAAGAAGCGATGATATCTTTATACTGGAAATAACTCATAATCGCAGGAGAAATGAATGAACACGATTGGTAATTTTCTTCAAAATATACCGCTGTATACTTTGCTGAGTGGTCATATCGCTCAATATCTGCTGACGGAGCTTTATTTGCTGCCGGCTTTCGCGATCGGCCTGTCTTTTCATGAAGCCGCTCACGCCTGGATGGCAAATCGCATGGGAGATCCGACAGCCAGGAATCTGGGGAGGATGACGCTGGACCCCACGAAACATATTGATCTTTTCGGCGTCATCTCGTTTCTAATCATAGGCTTCGGCTGGGGCAAGCCCGTACCCACAAACCCAAGGAATTACCATAATTATAAAAAGGGCAACGCTTTGGTCGCGCTTGCCGGCGTTACGATGAATCTGGCGCTGTCGTTTGTTTTCTACTTTGTACTCTTCATGGTCGTCATGGTGTTTGGCGTCACCAATCAAATTGTTCTGCAGATACTTTCCAACATTGTTATTATGAACATAGTGCTTTGCGTGTTCAACCTTATTCCGATACCGCCGCTTGACGGCCATCATCTAATCAGCGGATTTATCGCGCGCAAGAGCCCCAAGTTCTATATGATGTACATGAGATACGGCCAGTTCGTACTGCTGATTTTGGTATTTGCGACAAACATCATCAGTTATTTGCTCAATGGAGCTGTGACCGGTGTTCTATATCTGTATTCTCTGTTTTTCGGGTTGTTTATGTAACGATGGAAACGTATGATTACAAGGTCAGAATTGAACAGTTTGAAGGTCCGCTGGACCTGCTTCTTCACCTCGTCGGCCGCGCGCGCATCGATATCGAGGATATTTTTGTTTCGGAAGTGACGGGACAATATCTCGAATACGTTTCCGAGATGGACTCTCTTTCGATGGAGAGCGCGAGCGAGTTCCTTGAGATGGCGGCGACGCTGCTTTACATCAAGTCGCGTATGATACTACCGACAGAAGAAACCGAGACCGAAGAGGAAGACCCAGAGCAGGAACTGATTTATCGGCTGAAGACGTATAAGATTTACAAAGAGGCGGCGGAAGCCCTTAAGGGGTTTGAGACAAAAGCGGAACGCGTCTATTTCAAGCTGCCCGAGGAGATCGGGTTCCCGGAAGAAAAGCTCATGATCGAGCAGATGACTTTGGAAGGTCTTTACGCCGCTTATATGGAGGTGCTGGGCCGTCAGCCGGAAGCAGAGGCTGAGCGTATCGAAGAAGTGGAGATACGTAAAGACGCTTATACCATCAGAGAACGCTCGCGGTATATACTGCATATTCTAAACCAATACGGCATGACCACCTTCGGAGCGTTGTTTTCTGAAGCGCATACAAAACTGGAGGTCGCCGTCACTTTTATCGCGCTGCTCAACATGATGCATAAGAATCTGGTATCCATTCAGCAGGATGGCTGCTTCGATGAGATCTATATTTCCAAAAGGACCGAGGAGGCCGTGGGTTGAACGACGATATGATAGCCGGTGCGCTGGAGAGTATATTGTTTATGGCGGGGGATGCCGTTGAAATATCGGATATTGCGGCGACGCTGGAAATTGAGACGGAGCAGCTTGAAAGTATCGTAGAACAGATGATGGAGAAGAGACGGAGGGAACGCTCCGGACTTCATATCATTCGGGTGGACAGCAAGCTCCAGATGTGTACAAACCAGGAATATTCCCACTATATTGAGGCGGCATTGGCTCCTGTTAAAAAATCGCGCTTGTCTCAATCGATGATTGAAACGCTGGCAATTATTGCCTATAAGCAGCCCGTCACCCGTTTTGAAATCGAACAGATCCGTGGGGTCAAGAGCAGCTATTCAGTGGCGGCGCTGGTTGAAAAGGGGTTGATACTGCGCGCGGGGAGAAAGAAAACGCTGGGGAACCCCGTCCTGTATGTGACAAGCGATGAGTTTCTGCGTCACTTCGGACTGCGTTCGGTGGATGAACTGCCGGAATTGAATCTCAGCGAGGCATGAATCATTTACCATCAATTAGATAATAATAGCAACGTCTGATCAAATGAGAAAGGCGTTGTTTTTTATTATCATCGTGTTGCTGATTGCAGCGGCAGCCCTTCTGATTCTGCTGGCCCTGCTGCTTAAAATTAACTTGCTCATCAATTGCCGTGACAGTATGGCGGTTTTGTCCGTGAAGATGTTCGGTATTACTGTTTTACATAGAAAATATGAAATCAAGCGGGAGAAGGGCGAGATATTCACGCTCTACTGCACCGATAAGCCAAAACCCAAAAGGGTTGTTTCACTTCTCGATATCATCAAAACGGCCAGAAAGAAAAACCGGAAAAAAAGTAATGAGAAGGCGAGAGGCAAACTTTTTGCGTATATCAACAAAAAAGCCTCATATCATCTTCGCTTCCGCGTGGCCGTCGGGCTTGGCGACGCTTCCGCGACGGCCATGCTTTGCGGTTTCATCCAATCCATCTCCGGAGCACTGTCAGCCGCATTGCCGGATAAGCGGCACAGAATTGACGTCACTGTCTTGCCGGACTTTTCAAAACGTACTTTTTCATTTCTCGCGGACTGCATAATCAAACTGTCTCTGGCAGATATTATTATTGGTTATTTGATGTACAAAATCAGCAAAGGGCGGTGAACAATATGCATCCGATAGAAAACATTATGCAGACTGCGATGAGCGAAATCAAGGAAATGGTGGATGTCAACACCATAGTGGGCGATCCTGTTATATCCACGGACGGCGCGACGATTATACCGATTACGAAAGTATCGTTCGGCTTTGTCGCAGGCGGCGGAGAATATGGTGATACCGGAAAAACGAACGGAGCGGACTCCGGGCAGGCTCCGCCGCATCCGTTTGCAGGCGGCGCCAGTTCCGGAGTCTCCATATGCCCGGTCGGTTTTCTGGTGGTCGATGAAAACAACATACAGCTGATGCCCGTAAGCGGACGGACAATGGTCGAGCATTTAATTGAGGCTGTGCCTGAATTTATTGTGGAGATCAAGGACGCCTTGAAACGCTGCCGGGACAAAGGGGAGGAGTAGCTTTTGAGACGGTCGCTTCTAAAAATAGCGGTAATTGTTCTGGCTTTTATGTCCGTATTCTCGTATAATATCACTGCGCCGAAAGCAACGGAGCTTAGCGTGACCGCCAGGTCTGCTGTTGTTATGGAGGCCACAACGGGTCGCGTGCTCTATCAGAAAAACGCGAATGAAAAGATGCCTATGGCTTCAACCACCAAGATCATGACCGCCATTGTTGCGTTGGAGAACGGCGATCTTGATGATATGGTCGTAGTGGGGCCAAACGCCAGCGGCGTTGAGGGTTCGTCAATCTGGCTGTCGGCAGGCGAGAAGATGACCCTTTCCGATATGCTGTTTGGGCTGATGTTGGCCTCGGGAAATGACGCGGCGGTTGCCATAGCAGAGCATATCGGCGGCAGCGTTGACGCATTTGTGGATATGATGAACGCAAAGGCTCAGGAGATTGGCGCTTACAACACGCACTTCGCCAACCCCAACGGACTTCCGGTGGATAATCATTATACCACGGCTTACGATCTTGCGTTGATTTCTTCCTATGCGATGCGCAACGAGATGTTCCGCGAAATCGTCAATACCCAGTATAAAACGCTTCCATGGGAAGGCCACGAGTGGAACCGCGTCGTTAAGAACAAGAATAAAATCCTCTGGAATTACGAAGGCGGCAACGGCGTGAAGACCGGTTACACCGAAGCGGCGGGGCGGTGCCTGTCGGCGGCGGCGGAGCGAGAGGGCATGCAGTTGGTGTCCGTGGTGCTTTCCGCACCTGATATGTTCAACGACTGCATGGCGCTGATGGACTACGGTTTTGAGAACTATGACAACAGTCTGGTTGTGAAAGCGGGCGATAAGCTGGGGGATGTCTCGGTTAAAGACGGGGTTGAGGACAGCTTTCCAGTCTATACGACGGAGGATATTTTTTATCCAATGACGCAGGAAGAGATTAAAAAGCTTAAAACGCGTGTATATATTGACGAAAATATAACGGCGCCGGTCGCTAAAGGCCAGCAGGTTGGGCATATTGACCTGTGGCTGGGCGCGGACAAAATACAGTCCGTTGCGCTCTGTGCGCCGAATGATATTGGCGAGAATTCGTACTCGTTTAATCTGAGCAAACTTCTTGGGCATTGGTTAAACAAAAGGATTCCCGCTATGTGACGAGGGGTATACATGAGGCTGAATAAGTACATAGCATCCTGTGGTGTGGCGTCCCGGCGGGCGGCTGACGCTATCATTGCAGAGGGAAGGGTGACGGTCAACGGCAGACCTGTGGAAACGATCGGCATGGATGTGAATCCAGATGCTGATGAGGTTGCTGTAGACGGCGCCCTTTTATCATTTCCCGGAAATAATGTTTATATCATGCTCAACAAGCCGGCCGGAGTCCTTAGCACCTGCCAAGATGACAGGGGACGGAAAACGGTTCTGGACCTGGTCAATGGCGTTGAACAGCGGTTATTTCCTGTCGGACGTCTGGATTATGACACTGAAGGTCTGTTGCTGTTAACCAACGACGGTTCGTTTGCCTATCGCTGCACTCATCCCAAGCATGAGTTGGACAAGACGTATATGGCAGTGGTTCATGGGAGGCTGGACGAAGGTGCGATCAAGCATCTGCAAAGCGGCATAATGCTGGACGGTATTAAAACAGCTCCGGCTAAAATCGAGATGCTTGATCGAAACACGTCAAGCTATCGTTTGAATATTACGATACATGAAGGCCGAAACCGCCAGGTGAAGCGTATGTTTGAGGCGGTGGGGGCCCATGTTATGGAACTGAAAAGGGTCGCTTTTGGAAAATTGACTCTGGGTGATCTCCCAACAGGGCATTGGCGTTATATGACAGAATCGGAACTATCTACTATGAATATACCGGAATAAAAAAATTTTATTGGATATTGTGAAAAAAGGAACGAATTTTTGTAAAATTATAAAGGAATATAGGGCATTGATGTAGAAATAAGAATGCGGGTTAAGTTGGTATCTATTTGACTCGCAAGGGTCAAACGTTTATATAATTTCTTACGGAGGTTAAACTACATGAGCGAACTAACTGGTTTTGACTTACTGGCTCAAAAACGGCAGTCGGCAGTAACCGGAGATTCGGAGCTTATCCAAACGCAGCATGCGATGAATAAACTCACGGCGCGCGAACGTATTGCCAAACTGCTGGATCCGGAAAGCTTTGTGGAAACACAGGCTATTGTTCAGCATTCGAACGCCGTCGATGGCCAAAAAGAGGTCAGCGCACCAGGAGAAGGTGTGGTGACCGGTTACGGAACAATCGATGGACGCGGCGTGTATGTCTTTTCTCAGGACTATACGGTGCTGGGCGGTTCGATGGGCAGCATGCATGCGCGCAAGATTTTAAAACTGTTGGAAATGGCGGGAAAGACGGGGCTGCCGGTCATTGCGTTGCTGGATTCAATGGGCGCACGGCTGGGTGAAGGCGCAGGCGCGCTTGAAGGCTTCGGCAGCGTCTTTTCAAAGATGGTTGAGCTTTCCGGAGTGGTTCCGATATTGACCGTTGTCTGCGGACAGTGCGCTGGCAGCGCGGCATTCTTTGCACCGTTGAGCGATTTCGTTTTCATGGCGGATGGCGTTGGGGGTATTTATACAGCGGCGCCGGGTGCGTTTAATGAAATGGGCAAGAAGCCCGATCCTCAGTCCGTCGGCGGCGCGTCCGTCCACTATGAAAAGACAGGGCTTGTTCATTTCAAATGCGAGTCTGAGGATGACGCTTTGGGTTCTCTGCGCCGGTTACTTTCTTATCTTCCGGACAACAACCTTGTTGATACACCGGACATTGACGGCGGGGACGATCTCAATCGTTTGATCGAAAACTATTCCGGCAGCTGGGATATTACAGCTGTCATATCTTCTATATTCGACAACGGCATATTTATTGAATCTCAGGCCGGTTATGCGCCCGATATGAAAACGGGCTTTGCGCGGCTTGGCGGACGCAGCGTGGGCGTTGTGGCCAATGCCCCCGGCGCATATATTGATTCGAAATGCGGCAGCAAAGCAGCAGGATTTGTGAATTTCTGCGACGCTTTCGGACTTTCGGTCGTCACACTGGCCGATACAGCGGGCTTTGTGAAGGATATCGCGCAGGAACAGTGCTGCCTGATTGCGAATGGAGCGAAGCTGATTCAGGCTTACGCCGGGGCGACAGTG
>Ga0268263_1002374_pt1 | contig 12564 bp, 8 predicted proteins | sample Biomet5_FD_190358 | JGI IMG/M metagenome (GOLD analysis project Ga0268263, IMG submission 190358) | Microbial communities from bioreactor (seeded with sewage sludge) at LBNL, California, USA - Biofuel metagenome 5 (SPAdes) (version 4) | ecosystem: Engineered > Bioreactor > Anaerobic >... | reverse complement strand
GCCCGCCGCTGGAGAGCGGGGTGGCGCCGCCTTCCAGCGAAACGATAGCGCTGTTGCTCGTTGCCCAGTTGATACCGTAATCGTAGTTTGCCGGGGTCACGGTGGCGGTCAGCGTGGTGGTCTTGCCCGCGTAGAGAGAGACGCTCTGACTGTTGGGGGAGATGCCGGTGGCATAGACCGAATTCGCGGCAAAGGCCGTGGGCATCAGGCACGCGGCCAGCGCCAGGGTCAGGATCAGCGCAAGAGACTTTTTCAGTTTTCCTTTCATGGATGCACCTCTCATTCATTTTCTCCGCCGCACCGCGGCATCAGCGCGATCGGCCGCGCTGGAATTTGCAATACTAATCATACCGCACATCCGGCGGTATGGAAATAGGATTTTCCATATTTTTCAGGACGAATTCCCGTGGAAAAGGTTCCTTACTTTTTCAGCGGCAGGATCACCTCGGCCATAAATTTGCCGTCGTCGGCCATGGTGACGAACTCGCCGCCCATGCCCTTCATCAGCTTTTCGCAGGTTTTCAGGCCCACCTTGGTGCTCTCCACCCGGTTGGGCACCTGGGGCACGCCGTTGGTCACGGTGACATGCAGCCGCCCGTCGTTCTCCGTCTGGGTCAGGAACACCACGGGCTTGGCCTTGTCGCCGTGCTTGCGCACATTGGCGAATATATTGTCAAACACCCGCTTCAGAAACATCACGTCCGCCCGGACCACGCAGGGCTGCTTCAGCTTGTTTACGATGACGTGCCAGCCGCCGTCGCTCAGTTCGGCGGAATATTCGCCCAGTATCTGTCCCAGCAGGATCTCGCCGTCAAATTCCTCCATGGTTACGGGCAGCTCGGCGCTGTCATAGACCAGAAAATAACTGAAAAGCTCGTCGGTGAGTTCCTTCAGCCGCATGGCTTTTTCATGGGCGGCGTCGGTATACTGCTCCCGCTGGGGCTCCCCGGTGTAAGCCTTGTCCTGCAGCAGCTCCAGATATCCGATGAGCGTGGTGAGAGGCGTGCGGATATCGTGGGAGATGGCGGCAATGAGGTCCACATTGGCCTGCCGGGCCTGGGATTCGCTGCTGATGCGCTGGTTCACCGCCGTGCGCATATTGTCCATATAGACGGCCAGGCGGCCGATCTCATCGTGCCCGGACACGGTGACGACGTGCTCCAGGTCCCCCTGCTCGATCTGCCGCGCGGAAGCGGAGAGCTTTTTTACCCGGGTGGTCACTCGCCCGGTATAAAGCACCACGGCGACCACCATGACCACGGCGGCCAGAATGATGGACAGAACCTCCACCAGCGTGTAATAACGCAGGTAGGAGTAGTCGTCCAGCGCCACCTGAAAGATGCCGTCCGAGAAGCTGACGGGGGAGAAGGTGTAGGAATTGGCGGAATCCTCGTACAGCTTGGCGTTTTTACTGTCGGTGAGGTTTTCGTAGCCCCAGCTGCCCGCCTCAAATTTCGGGTGGCCGTTCTGAAACACCAGGATGTTCACATAGCCGTTCTTCATGGTCCAGCCGGCGATTCTGGAGAGATCCGTGGAGGTGAGATTGTTGAGCTTGACGTAGCTCTGAAACTCGCCAAGGGTCTGGGAGACGCGCTGCGCGGTGGCCTCATCGGAGAGATACACCCGGTTGACGACGCCGTAGCCTGCCTTCTGCGCGAGAAAGAACATGCCCACGGCCGCCCCCAGAGCCAGCAGCAGCAGGCTGGTCATTTTTATCTTCAGGGAACAATATCGGCTTATTTTCGTCTCACTCGTCAATCTGATAGCCCTTTCCCCACACGGTGCGGATGATTTTTGGGTTTGCGGCGTCGTCCTCGATCTTCTTGCGCAGATTCAGGATGTGCACCATCACGGTGTTGGTGGAGGAGGAGAGAAATTTTTCGTCCCAGACGTTTTCGTAAAGCTCCCGCACGGATACGGCGCAGCCTCGCTTCTTCAGCAGGTAATCGAGGATGTTGACCTCCAGATCGGTGAGCTCTACGGTCTCGCCGCCCTTCATCACGGTGCGGTTTTTCCGATCCAGCGCCAGTCCGCCCTCCAGCGGGGCCTTGCCCTTATAGACCATGTATCTCCGCAGCAGAGACTGCACCTTGGCCAGCAGCTCCGCCTGAGAGAAGGGCTTGCCCAGAAAATCGTCGCCCCCGTTGCCATAGGCGGCCAGCTTATCCTGCTCCTGAGTTTTGGCTGTGAGGAACAGCACCGGGGCGTTGGTCAGCGCCCGCAGCGAAACGCAGGCATCCACCCCGGACATCCCCGGCATCATGATGTCGAGAAGAATCAGATCGGGCTGGGCGCCCCCGGAGAGAAGCTCGAGGGCCTCGTAGCCGCTGGCGGCTTCGGTCACGGAATAACCCCGGGTCTCCAGCAGCAGGCGGACCACGGTGCGGATACCGGGGTCGTCATCCACTATTATAATGTTTGCGTCATTCATTTTATTTGCCTTCCCTTTGCGCTGCTGAACGCATTCTAGCATAAAACAGGCATTTTCAATACTTAAAACCGCTGATTTAAGAATTGTTAAGAGATGGTAAGGCTAAACCCGTGGTAGAATATGCCCGCAGTACGGAAACGCGATCCCGGCGGCGGGCCGGAACGTTTTCAACGATGGAGGTAAAAATGAAAAAGTCCAAAAAAATCCTGACCACCGCGCTGGCGGCGGTGATGCTGCTTTCCGGCACGGTTGTTCTGACCGGCTGCGGCAGCGGCGGCAGCAAGACCCATGCGGACGAATACGTCTACGTCCCCGAATATGTAAAGATTACCGGCGCGGACGGGCTGGGCATCGGCACCGTCCGCTACGCCAATAAGCAGTTCTACTTCTCCACCTACGGCAACAGCGGCGGAAGCGGCGGCGGGGTCATAATGTATGACAACGGTGCCACGCAAAAGATCGCCGCGTCCGCGACCTCGGTTGCCACGCCTGCGGACGAAGCCGCGGACAGCGGAGCCGCGATCTACGCTCTGGGACTTGACGGCGCGGCCAAGAAGCTGGATTGCTACAAGCCCTCCGCCATCCCCGCCGGCAAAGAAGGCAGCGTCAACCTGTCGGCTTACGATGTGGACGCCTCCGGCAACCTCTATGTGGTGGAGGAAGCCTACATATACCACTTCGAGCTGCCCGCCGGCTTCAGCGGCACCGAGGACGACAAGTATCAGTATCAGGTGCAGGATGGCGACACGTTCACCCTGTACAAGTACAGCGCCGACGGCACCGCGGTCTATCACGCCAACCTCACCGACCTGGTGGGGAAGGATAACGGCGCCTACATCAACAGCCTGAAGTGCGACAATGCCGGCGATGTCTATTTTATCAACAACCAGACCGCCTACGCGCTGGATCCCACCGGCAAGCTGCTGTACAAGTGCGATTCCGAAGGCTGGTTCGATCAGCTCTTCGCCCTGCCCGACGGCCGCATCGCCGTCACGGAGACCACCAGCAGCTCCACCACTGACGGCAACTATTCCAGCAACGCCAACCTCATGGTGATGGACAATACCAGCAAGTCCGCCACCGTGCTGTGCAAGATGACGAATTCCTCCTACGGTCTGGTGTCGGGCAACGCCACCTACGGCGCCATCTACAGCAGCGGCGCGTACCTTTACGGCGTGGATACGGCCGCCGGCACGGCCACCCCCATCCTGAACTGGCTCAACTGCAATATCGACAGCGACACCATCACCGGCGTGGCCTGCCTGGATGACGGACGCATCGCGTGCGTGTCCAACAATTATAACGACAAAACCGGGGAATCGACCCCCGAGCTGGCGCTGCTGACCAAAACCAAGGCCACGGAGGCCAGCAAGAAGAAGGTCCTTACCCTGGCGGCGCAGTATATTGACTCCAACCTCAAAACCGAGGTCCTCAGCTTCAACAAGACCAATCCCGACTACCGCATCGAGGTCACCGACTATTCCCAGTATAACACCGATTCCGATTATGACGCCGGCCTCAAGAAGATGACCACCGATATTCTCGCCGGCAGCGTGCCCGATATCATCTATACCCAGGGAATCAACGTGGAGCAGTTTGTCACCAAGGGGGTCATCACCGACCTTGACCAGTTCCTGGCCAAGGATAAGACTGTCACCAAGGATTCCATTATGCCCAACGTCCTCACCGCCATGGAGGTCGACGGCAAGCTTTATGAGGCGACGCCCAACTTCACTCTCTTTACAGTCATGGGCAACCCCTCCGTGGTGGGCACCAAGATGGGCTGGACCGTGGACGATCTGAACGCGGCCTTTAAGAAGATGCCTGAGGGTTCGACCATTTTGGATGAGACCGTCACCCGCCCGGACATCCTCAATACATGCCTTTCCATGGACATGGACGACTATGTGAACTGGACCACCGGCGAGTGCAGCTTCGACAAGGGCGGCTTCCAGAAGCTCCTTGAGTTCGCGAACAGCTTCCCCTCCGATTTTGACTGGAAGAATTACGACTGGGAGGACTATAAAGATCCCTCCATCCGCATAGCGGCCGGCAAGCAGATGCTGATGCAGGCCTATATCGGCCAGCTCTCCAATTATTCCATGTACAAGGCCGAATTCGGCGGCAAGCTGACCTGCGTGGGCTTCCCCACGGCGACCGGAGTCGGCAACATGATCTACTTAAACGGCGGCTACGCCATTTCCGCCAAGTGCTCCAATCCGGACGGCGCCTGGCAGTTCGTGCGCACCTTCCTCACCAAGGATTTCCAGGAGGGCGGCGACAACTACGGCCTGCCGACCAACAAGGATGCGTTCAACGATGCCATGAAGGCCGCCATGACGCCGAACTATCAGATGGATGAGAACGGCAAGCCGGTTTTGGACGCCAACGGCAAAAAGATCGAGCAGCCCATCGGCAGTATCGGCATCAGCGCCGACAAGACCATCAACTACTACGCGCTCACCCAGGCCGACTCGGACGAACTGATGACCGTCATCAACTCCGCCACCAAGGTCCTCCGCCAGGACCAGAACATTACGGATATCATCAACGACGAGTGCGACGCGTATTTCAAAGGCGAAAAATCCGCCGAGGAGACCGCCAAGCTGGTGCAGAGCCGCGTCAGTATCTACGTCAACGAGCAGTCCTGATGAAAACGGATACCGGCGGAGGGTGAACGCCCTCCGCCGGTATGGAGCGAGAAAATGAAAAAAATAGAGCTGAAACTGAGCCGTAAACTGCATAAGCCCGCCCGGCCGCCCCGGCTGAAGGAACAGTCGCCCAAGACGAAGGACTTCATCCGCAGCATGTGCTTTTTGTCGCCCAGCCTGCTGGGCGTCATCCTGTTTTTTGTGCTGCCGTTCTGCGTGGTGGTGTACTATTCCGTCACCGGCGGTTTCATGAGCGGCAAGTTCGTCTTTCTGAAAAACTTTATCAACCTGTTCCACAACAAGGCCTTTCTTATCGCGTCCAAAAACACGCTGAAATTTTCCTTTACGGCGGTGCCGCTGGCCGTTATACTGGCCTTGGGGCTGGCGCTGATGCTGGAGGCCCGCATCCCGCTGAAGTCTCAATTCCGCACCTTTTTCCTCAGCCCCATGATGGTGCCCGTGGCTTCCGTGGTGCTGATCTGGCAGGTCATTTTCAGTTATGGCGGCACCATGAACCAGTTTCTCGCTATTTTCGGCGCGGATAAGATCGACTGGCTGAAATCCGATTACTGCCTCACGGTGATCACCATCCTGTTTTTGTGGAAAAATTTGGGCTACAACATGATTCTGTTCATGTCGGGCCTTGCCAATATCCCCAAGGAGCTGCTGGAGGTGGCTTCGGTGGAGGGGGCGAAGCCGGCGTACTGCCTGTTCGCCATCAAGCTGCGCTATCTCTCGCCCACGATCCTGTTCGTCACCATCCTCTCCATGATAAACTCCTTCAAGGTCTTCCGCGAGGTCTATCTGCTCACCGGCGATTACCCTTACGACGGCCTGTATATGCTGCAGCATTTCATGAACAACACCTTCAACAGCCTGGACTACCAGAAGCTGTCCGCGGCGGCGGTAGTGATGGCGCTCTTTATGGTGGCGCTGATCGCCGTGATGTTCTATGCCGAGGACAAATTCGGAAAGGATGTGGAAGGATGAGAAAGAAACGCTATTTCGGCCGCTTCGTCATGTTTCTGCTGTGCGCGGCGTTTGCCGTTGCCTTTCTGCTGCCGACGGTGCTGACCATCACCAACTCCTTCATGACCGAATCCGAGATCAAGGCCAACTACGGCCCCGTGTTCGACAAGGACAGCACCTCCGGCTACCGCAGCGGCACTGTCACGTTGAAATTCATCCCCGACAAGGTCACCTTTTCCCAATACATCAACGGTCTGGTGCGTTCGCCGGACTACCTGCTGAAATTCTGGAACAGCGTCGTCCTCGTGGTGCCCATCGTGATCTTCCAGGTGGCTATCGCCTCGGTGGCGGCCTACGGCTTCACCCGATGGCGGGGGAAGGTGCGGGCTTTTATCTTCTTCTTTTACGTGATCCTGATGCTTATGCCGTATCAGGTGACGCTGGTGCCCAACTTCCTGGTCAGCAAGTGGCTGGGCATCCTCAACACCCGCTGGGCCATCGTGCTGCCCGGCGTTTTCGCGCCGTTCTCCGTGTTTTTGCTGACGAAATATATGCGGCGCATCCCGTATTCCCTCATCGAAGCGGCGAAGATGGAGGGCGCGGGGGAGTGGTACATCTTCACCCGAATCTGCATGCCGCAGTGCCGCGCGGCCACCTATTCCATTGCGATCCTGGTGTTCATCGACTACTGGAACATGGTGGAGCAGCCGCTGATCCTGCTGAACAACACGGATAAGCAGCCGCTGTCCATTTTCCTTTCGCAGATCAACACCGGGGAGATCGGCCTTGCCTTTGCAATGGCCACAGTCTATATGATACCGTCACTGCTGCTGTTCCTGCACGGCGAGGAATACCTTGTCGAGGGCATAGCCAATTCCGGTAGCGTTAAGGGGTAACGAGATATGGATGAAATCAAAGTCAAAAAAAGAGATTGGGTCAAAAACGCCGCCATCATCTTTCTGGCGGTGATGCTGGCGCTGACCTTCTTTTCCAACACCATCATGAACCGCTCCCTGCCGGAGGTGGCCACCCAGGCCGTCACCAGCGGGCAGATCACCTCCAAGGTGCGCGGCACCGGCACGGTGACGGCCAATGGAAACTATACCGTCACGCTGGACCAGACCCGGGAGATTGCGTCCGTCAAGGTCAAGGTCGGCGACACGGTCAAGGCCGGGCAGGTGCTGTTCACGCTGTCCGCTTCGGACAGCGACGAGCTTATCAGCGCTCGGGAGGCGGTGGACTCCGCCGGCGACGCCTACCAGAAGCAGCTCATCGAGGCCGCCAAGAATTCCGGCGACGTCACCGTCACCCGCGCAAGGGAAGCACTGGAGGACGCCAAGACCAACTTCGCCGCCTGCGTCTATGTCACGGCGGCTCAGGTGGCCGCGGCCAAGCAGGATTACAATACCAGGATCGCCGTCACCAATTCGCTGGAGGCGGAGTACAATAAGGCCAAAGCGGCATTGGACAACGCCGGCGGCTGGACCGAGCCCTCCGGCAGCGGGGATTATTCCACCGTGGAATCCGCCGCAGCGGCCCTGTCCGACGCCCAGACCACGCTGAGCGCGGCGAGAATCCAATACAACGACAAGTATACGGTGTTTGAAAATATTGCAAAGGAGCGGATGGCCGGCACGGGCAGCGGGTATTCGCTGGACGCCAACAAAAAAGCGCTGTATGAAGAATACAGCAAATACCTCGACAGTAAAGGAGAGCCTGTTTCGCCCGATACCCCTGCGACAGTTGAAGGTGTTGAAACCAAAGAATATGGAATGGGCGCTCTTGCTCAGGCCTATGCTGCAATCACGGATGCCCAGGCCAAGGTGAACAGCGCCCAGAACGCCTACAACAGCGCCCAGACGGCCTATTCCAATTCCGTGTCCAGCTCCACCAGCGGGAACTATCCCCTCAAGGTGGCCGCCGACAAGGCCAACATGGCCTATCAGGCCGCCAAGGTGGATTCCGATACGGCCAAGGGCATCCTGGACAATCTTACTTCCAACAAGACCGATTACGACACCGCCAAGCAGGCCGTCTACGACAAAGAGGATGCCCTGACCACGGCGCTGGCCGGCGTCCAGACCTCGTCCCTTGACCTGAACACCGCCAAGCGCGCGCTGGCCCGGGCGCAGGAAAAGCTGGCCGACGTCGCCAAGGGCGCCGCCGCCGCCGATATCAAGGCCCAGGTGGACGGCGTGATGAAGACCGTGGACGCCGTGGCCGGCAAGAAATACGACGCCGCCGCCACGCTGGCCACCATCGAGCTGCCCGAGCAGGGCTATACGGTCAGCTTCTCCGTCACCAACGATCAGGCCCGCAAGGTCCACTCCGGCGACCAGGCCGAGATCACCAACTATGGCTCCGACAGCGTGCAGGCCACGCTGCAGTCCATCAAGCCCGATCCCCAGAACGCCCAGACCAACAAGTTGCTGGTGTTCAACATCACCGGCGATGTGGAGCCGGGTGCCACGCTGACCATCTCCGTGGGCGAAAAGAGCGCCCAGTACGACGCCATCGTGCCCAACTCCTCCATCCGCAGCGACGCCAACGGCGATTTTGTGCTGGTGGTGATGTCCAAGAGCAGCCCGCTGGGCAACCGCTATATCGCCACCCGCATGGACATCGAAAAGGTCGCCTCCGACGAGACCAACACCGCCGTCTCCGGCGGACTGAACTACGGCGACTATGTGATCACCACCAGCAGTAAACCCATCAACGATAAGGACTACGTCAAACTGGCCGATTCATGAAAAAGCTGAACATAAAACTGAAAAAGCCGGATTTCAAGGGCCTTTGGCGGCACTGGATGACGGTGAAGAAGATCTGGCGCGTGCTTACTGCGGTGTGTCTGGGCCTGTGCCTGGCCGCCGTTTGCTGCGCGGCCGCCTTTAAAGCCGCGGGCGGCACGCTGAAAAGCCAGCAGGCGGCCCTGCGGTGGGCGGGGGAAAGCGGCGCCAGGTACGCCCAGGTCTCGCTGTTCCTGCCGGACGGGTCCGGTCTGGATAAGACCAAGATTCAGTCCTTCCGTCTGAAGGTGGCCGACTCGGTGAAGGACACCACGCCCGACACCGTGAAAAACCTCATGACCGACGCCTGGAGCACCACCGGCAAGGTCAGCATCGCGGGCGGCCACGGAAAGTCCGACGCCGCCGTGCTGGCCGTGGGCGGGAACTATTTTTATTTCCATCCGCTGGATCTGGCCTCCGGCAGCTACTTTTCCGACGACGATCTGATGGACGACCGCGTCCTGCTGGACGAGGAGCTGGCCTGGAAGCTCTACGGCGGCAGCGACCTCGCCGGCCTCACGGTGCTCATTAACGGCACGCCCTTTGTCGTGGCCGGCGTGGTGAAGCATGAGGACGACTTTGCCGACAAGGCCGCCTATACCGACGGCGCGGCCCTGTATATGTCCTTTGACGCCTACAACAAGGTGCTGGCCGCGAGCGCCGCGCCGTCCGCGTCCGGCACAACCGGAACCGGCACGGGCGGTCAGACGGGTACGGCGGCGACCGGCAGCACTGCTCCCAATACCACGACGCCCACGCCCGCCGCGGCGACGGCCAAGGCCGGCATTACCTGCTATGAGGCGGTACTGCCCAACCCGGTGTCGGGCTTCGCGTCCGATCTGGTTACCGCTGAGCTCAACGCGGATAAAGCCGGTGAGGTGGTGGAAAACAGTGCCCGCTACACCGCGGGCAATATCTGGAAGGTGCTGAAGAACTACGGCCAGCGCACCATGCATGCCGACACGGTGGAATACCCCTACTGGGAGAACGCGGCGCGGCTGGTGGAAAACCGCTGCGGGCTTTTCCTGTTGCTGGAGCTGCTGTTCTGGTTGCTGCCGGCGGTATTTGCCTGCGTACTGCTTGTCAGGCTGTACAAATATCTCAGGAAGAAGCTGCGGAATCAGTATCTGGTGCTGAAGGACCGGTACGAAAACAGGACCCTGTTTCACGGCATGAAAGGATCGGACAACGATGGCGGAACTGACGCTTAAAAATATGATCAAGGTCTACGACAATCAGGTGAAGGCCGTGGACGATTTCAATCTGAAGATCGCGGACAAGGAATTCATTGTGCTGGTGGGCCCCTCGGGCTGCGGCAAATCCACCGTGCTGCGCATGGTGGCCGGACTGGAGGAGATCACCGCCGGTGAGCTCCTCATCGACGGGGTGCGCATGAACGAGGTGGAGCCCAAGGACAGGGACCTGTCCATGGTGTTCCAAAACTACGCCCTGTTCCCCCACATGACGGTGTATGAGAACATCGCCTTCGGCCTGCGGCGGCGCAAGGTGCCCAAGCATGAGATCGACCGCATCGTGCAGGAGACCGCGGAGATCCTGGAGATCACGGAGCTGCTGAAGCGCAAGCCCAAGCAGTTGTCCGGCGGCCAGCGCCAGCGCGTGGCCATCGGCCGCGCCATCGTGCGCCATCCCAAGGCCTTCCTCATGGACGAGCCTCTTTCCAATCTGGACGCCAAGCTGCGCAACCAGATGCGCGCCGAGATCGTCAAGCTGCGCAAGCGCGTGAATACCACCTTTATCTATGTCACCCACGACCAGATCGAGGCCATGACACTGGGCGACCGCATCGTGGTCATGAACCAGGGCGTCATCCAGCAGGTGGGCACGCCCCAGGAGGTTTTCGATCACCCGTCCAATATGTTCGTGGCGGGCTTCATCGGCACCCCACAAATGAATTTCATTGACTGTGTGCTGACCACCCGGGACGGCGCGGTCTGGGCGAAGGCCGGGGACAATTTCGTCGCGCTGCCCCATTTTGCCGCCTTCGACGGCGGCGCGGAGGAGGGCAGGCAGGTCGTTCTGGGCATCCGCCCGGAATACGTGACGGTCGGCGGAAAAGAGGGCCTCCCCGCCGTGGTGACCCTGAAGGAGCTCACCGGCAGCTCCGTCCAGCTGCATCTGAAGTTGGGGGAGGGGGAGATCATCGTGGTGGTGCCCGTCACCATGGCCGCCGGCATTCCCGAGGCGGACGACGGGGACGACGAGGCCTCCCGGGTGTTTGTGACCCCCGACCGGGAGCATATCCAGCTGTTCGACCCGGAGACCCAGCAGACGATTCGGTAAGGGGAAACGGCGGCAGCTGAAAAACAGCCCGGAGACTTGCGTCTCCGGGCTGTTTTGATTTGATTTATGGCTGGACGAGAGGGGAAGAATCAGACGATGTTGTACTTCTTCAGCAGCTCGGCCACCACGTTGTTGGTCAGCAGTTCCTTGCCGAGGCTCAGGAACGGAGAGATGGTGGGCATGATGAACTCCAGCGGCTTCTTGCCGTCCAGCAGCTTGCTGGTGGCGTAAAGCAGGTCGCGCACATCGTACACGCTGGCCCAGACCTCGGGCACGCCGCGGTCGACGTTGCACAGAGTGTAGACGGCCTCCATGCCGGTGCGGATGGAGTACTCGGTAGTGAACACGGTGTCGCGCGGGGTATCGGAGAACTGGCCGACAAAGGCGATGTTGACGCTGCCGTCGGGAACCACTTTGGGACGGTCGCCGGTGGCGCGGGGCTCAAAGAAGGTGGTGACATAGGGCATCATGCAGGGCGTGGTGTTGCACTCCCCGGTGGCCAGAGCCATGATCTCGTTCTCGGGGATGCCGATATGATACAGCCACTCTGCGCACAGCTCAATGCCGTTGCAGTCGGACATATTTTTCTTGATGAAGTCGCCCTTGTCGTTCCAGCAATTCAGGCCGTAGACCCAGATCAGGCAGTGATCCGTGGGCTGCTCCAGGAACTGGCCCTGACGGTTGATGGTCCAGCTGACCAGCCAGCTGGAGTCCTTGCAGGTCACGATGCCGCCGGAAACGACCTTGCCGGACAGAGGATCGCGATGGCAGATCTTCTCAACGGCGGCCAGAATCTTTTTGTTGGCGGTGTCCACGGTCCAGGATTCCCAGCTGGTCTCCTTTATGTCCTTGAAGAACTTGTCGGGATGGCCGAAGGACGGATCCTGCGCGGCGATGTTGCGCCACATCCTGCAGCTGGGGGTCTCGCCATTGTTCATGTCCACCACGGGGGCGTGCGTCTGGTCGCCGTAGGCGGAGTTGTCGCCCTGGCAGCCGTTGGTGATGATGACCAGATCGTTCTCGGTGAGATTGATGGTCTTGGCCACGCCGGTCTGGGTGTACTCGATCTTTTTGGCGACCTTCCTGTCGGGGGTGCAGTCGCACACGACGTTGGTGACGGTGGTGTCGAATTCGATCTTCCCGCCGTGGTCGGTGATGTACTTGCACATCGGCATGATCATGGACTCATACTGGTTGTAGCGGGTGAAACGCAGTGCGGACAGATCGGGCAGGCCGTCGATATGGTGGATGAAGCGCTGCAGATACAGCTTCATCTCAAGGGCGGAATGCCATTTCTCAAAGGCAAACATGGTCTGCCAGTAGATCCAGAAGTTGGTGGCGTAGAACTCATCGTCGAACACGTCGTCGATGGTGACGTCCTCCAGATCGGCGTTGGGTGTCATGAACAGCTTCAGCAGCTGCATGC
>Ga0268263_1002367_pt1 | contig 12579 bp, 10 predicted proteins | sample Biomet5_FD_190358 | JGI IMG/M metagenome (GOLD analysis project Ga0268263, IMG submission 190358) | Microbial communities from bioreactor (seeded with sewage sludge) at LBNL, California, USA - Biofuel metagenome 5 (SPAdes) (version 4) | ecosystem: Engineered > Bioreactor > Anaerobic >... | reverse complement strand
CGCACTTCATCGCCTCTGCGACCGATGCGACCACATCCTTCGTGATCGTGCCGTCGCTCTTCAGCGTGACGAGCAGGGAGAGATTGTCGTGAGGCTTGTAGATGTCGTCAATGATCTCATAGTCGAATCCCTCACCGACCACAATGCCCTTGTCGGAGAGACCGGCTTCAAGAAGCCTTTGCATCAGCATGGCAGGAAATCCACGGAAAATGTTGCCGGCGCCGAAATGGATCCACACAGGCGCCTTGACGGTGTTTTCCACCATCGCCGCATGGTCGAAATGGGGAAGGCGGTATCCTTTCGCCTCCCATACCTTTCTCTCTTTCAAATCCTTCAATTGCAATTTCATAGTGTCCACTCCTTTTCATCTTTCGTGAAATAGTCAGGATAGCGGTCAAGCAAGACAACCCGCTCCTGCTCCAGTTTTCCCATATGCCCGGCCTCGAGTTCCTTGACCAAAGCCTCGTTTCCGCCACGGAACGCACTCTCCAGTTCCTGGTGGCGGAGGATGATGTTGGCAAGCACATCGGGCTCTCCAAACGACAGAAGGCGGATGCGGTGGTAATTGCCGCTCTCCTTCTGGATGATGTTCCAGATGCGCTCCAATCCCGTGGAGGAGAAGACCACATGGTGGAAATCGTCGTCCGAGGTGAGGAAAGCGACCATATCGCCCGCCTCTTTCGCCTCCTTCTGCTTCTGGATGGCGCCATCCATGGAGAGCAGGTCCTTCTCCTTCCGTTTCCGGCAGAAGAGGCCTGCGGCATCCTGTTCCAGGCTGGAGCGGAGAAACCGCTCCACCTCCACCTGGGAGAGGTTGATCCTGGCGACCCTCGTCCCGCTCTGGGGGATGATGTCGACAAGACGCTCGTCCCTGAGCTTCAGGAGTGCGTCACGCACCGGGGAACGGCTTGTCCCCAGCCTGTCCGCCATCTCCTGAAGATTCAGCTCACTTCCCGGAAGCAGTTTGAGCGAAAGGATCGAGGAGCGCAGGCTCGCGGCGATGGCGTCGCTTGCCGTCATCCTCTTCATGCATGGCTCCGCTTGTCGTTCTTCTCGATGGCTTCCCAGAGTCCGTTGATGTAGGCGGCCCCGAGCGCCCTGTCGTACAGACCGTAGCCGGGCATCGCCTTCTCCCCCCAGATCATGCGGCCATGGTCGGGGCGGATCGGACCGTCGAAATGGATGTCGTAGAGCGCCTTGCAGATCTCATACAGGTCGAACGAGCCGTCGCTGGAGAGATGGGCGGCTTCCTCGAACACCCCGGGGGCAAAGTGATGGAGATTCCGCACATGGGCGAAATGGACACGACCGGGCAGGGCGCGGATGATGCCGGGAAGGTCATTCTTCGGATTGGTGCCAAGCGAACCGGCGCAGAAAGTCAGGCCGTTGAACGGCTTGTCCACCGCCCGCATCAACTTCAGGATCGACTCCTTGCCCGTGATGATCCTTGGCAGCCCGAAGACAGGCCATGCGGGATCGTCCGGATGGATGGCCATCTTCATGTCATACTTCTCGCACACCGGCTCGATGGCTTTCAGGAAATAGACAAGATTGGCGAACAACTTGTCGGCGTCGACATCCTTGTATGCCTTGAACAAATCCTGCACATGGGCAAGCCTCTCCGGCTCCCAGCCCGGCATGACGTGACCGTCGCTCTGGCTGTTGGTCTGGTTGAAGAATGTCTGAGGATCGATGGCGTCGACCACCTTCTGGTCGTAGGCGAGCACGGTGGAACCGTCCGGCCTTTTCTTGGCGAGGTCTGTCCTCGTCCAGTCGAACACCGGCATGAAGTTGTAGCACACCATGTGGATGTCTTCCTTGCCGAGATGCTCCAGCGTCTTGATGTAATTATCGATGTACTTGTCCCTGGAGGGAAGCCCGATCTTGATGTCGTCATGGATGTTGACGCTCTCGATGCCCTCGATCTTCAAGCCGGAAGCCTCCACTTCCTTCTTCAGGGCTTTGATGCGCTCCTCCGGCCACATCTCCCCCGCGGGAAGATCATAGAGGGTCGTGATGACCCCGCTCACTCCCGGAATCTGTCGGATCTGCTGCAAGGTGACGGTGTCGAACTTGGAACCGTACCAGCGAAGTGTCATTTTCATAGATGTTCTCCTTCTATGCTCTTATTCTAACATACTAATATTTTAGTTGCAACAAAAATCTTTCATCTTTGCTTATTTTGACATGAAAAAACCGTCCCCCCGAAGGAAGACGGCTCATTACGGACAGAAATGATTGTTACAGGTTGAACATGACAGAGGCACCAAGCTTTCCGGCATTGAAGTCCGGCTTCAGGTTGCCGACGTTCCCGGCATCGGCGAAGTTGTAGGTGCTGTCGACGATGTAGCTCATGCCGAGGCTTACCGGTCCGATCAGGAAATCGACCGTGGCACGGTAGGACATCGGCGCGTTCTTGATGGCATCGCCAAAATTACCATCGCTCATCGACGAATGGTTCAGGTCATAGAACTTCCAGTCACTGCCGTTGGAGTACAGGGAGACACGAGGTCCCATGCCGACGCCAATGCGCAGGAAATCGAACAGGTCGAACGCCAGACCGGCGGTCAGCATCGTGGACACTTCATGATAGCCGTCATGACCGGCAATCTGCGCCTGTCCGGCATAGGTTCCCATCGCCGTGATGTTGAACACCAAGAGCTTCAGACGGAGATCTGCGCCAAAGTTGTAGTTGTTGATGTTGCCGAACGCGTTCTTGTCGTCAAGCACACTGCCCGCATTCACGTTGTACATCACCGTACCGCCGATATTGAACCCGAATGTCTTAGCGAACAGCATTGACGGGATCAAAGCCACAATCATGAGAACAATGAGAACTTTTTTCTTCATAACGGTCTTTCCTCTCTTCTTTCAAAATACTCTAGTTTTTCATTTCTTGCAACGCAAGTATGTTCATTTCCATTGATACAGAACCGCGACACCGAACTTTCCGTTGTCCCAATCAGGCTTGATCAGGTCCTTGATGTTCTCCCACGAGGCAAACCGATACTTCGTCTCGATGTCGTAGAACAGGTCAACCGTCACCGGTCCGAGCAACACGTCGCAGGAAGCGTGATAGGCGACGGGGGAATAGGCGAACACATCAAGCGCCCTTGACACCTTCTGCGGCATCCCCTCCTTGTCATAGTACCAGAATACGCCGCTGTCGTCCGTCACCATCTTGAACCGGGGGCCAATCTGCAAGCCGAGCCGCACCCGCTGCCACAGGTCAGCGGAGAACCCCGCCCCGAGCAGCACTCCATACTCATTGTACTCCCCCGCCCTCCGGTAGGAACCGTCCAGGATGAAATCGACCCAGAGCACCTTGACCCGGTTGACGTAACTGAAGGAGTAGGAGGAAAGGGTATTCCCTCCCTCTGACGGATAGACACCGACTCCTAGTCCCGTGCCGAGAGACGTCGTCTTTTCCCCGCTCCAAAGAGGCAAGATGGAGAGAAGCACCAACAAAAGCATCAAAGCGACATATCGTCTACGCATACATCCTTCTTCAATACAGGCTGAACGAGACCATCAAGTCAAGAGAACCGTCCCCTGTCTGGAAATAATCCTTCACCGAATGGTTCTCCGCCATTGTAGCAAAAGAAACAGAAGTGGGACAGCGGTAAGCGGTATGGAACGAGAAATTTCCGATGTTCATCGTGATGCCCATCTTCCAATAGAGCGGACTCTGGGAGAAAAACTGCCAGAAATCCACCGAATCCTTCTCCACGCCCGCCACCAGATAGGAGAAACTTGAGTTGCTGTCCGACTTCTTCGGAACCAGCATCTGCATCGACGGCCCGAACCCGAACTCAAGGTTCGAGACCGAAGAGAGCGGAACGGAAAGCCCCAGCATCGGAATCAGGGAAAGCTTGGTGCTGGCATCGGTATAGGAGGTGTTGGCAAGCACATGGAAATCAAGGAAGAACAACCAGGTGCGGAAGGAGATGCCGCCTCCGACCTGCCAGGACTCCGCTTTTCCCATGCCGGAAAAATAGTCACCATCCCCCGAATAGGTGTAATCGCCGAGGACATCTATGGAAAAATCGGTCAGCGAACGTGCGGAGGCTCCCCCCAAGCACAATCCACAAATGATGACCAGGACAATAAAACGCTTCTGCATACCTTCTTGCACCTTCCATTCATAAGGGAAAACAAAAGTTATACAAAAAGGATACAAAATCAGGACAATTTTTCTACTTGCTCCATCCAGAGCGCCGCCGAGGCATCGCTCGGCATCCTCCAGTCCCCCCGAGGGGAGAGCGTCACGGAGCCTACCTTCGGCCCGTCGGGCAGGCAGGAACGCTTGAACTGCTGGGAGAAGAAGCGCCTGTAGAAGTTCTTCAGCCACTTCAGGATGAACGCACCCGAATAGACGCCGTCAAACGTACGGAGCGCCAGACGGTAGACTTTCGCCGGAGTGAAGCCCCACCTGACCACATAATAAAGGAAGAAGTCATGCAGCTCGTACGGCCCCACGATATCTTCCGTCACCTGGCTGATCGTCCCGTCCTCCTTCGCCGGCAGGAGCTCCGGACTCACCGGGGTGGCGATCACATCGAGCAGGATCGCCTTCTCCTCTTCCGGGGCGTCAAGCGCCTCATGCCGGACAAGGGAACGGACCAGCGTCTTCGGCACCGAGCAGTTCACCCCATACATCGACATATGGTCTCCATTGTAGGTCGCCCAGCCGAGGGCAAGTTCGGAAAGGTCCCCCGTCCCGATGACGAGCGCCCCCTCCTTGTTGGCGATGTCCATCAGTATCTGGGTGCGCTCCCGCGCCTGACAGTTCTCATAGGTGACATCGGTGACCTTCTCGTCCTGACCGATATCGAGGAAATGTTGCCGCACCGCTTTCGTGATATCCACGATGCGGAGCGTGACACCGAGCGTATCGGCAAGCTTCTCCGCATTGCCTTTTGTGCGCTTTGTCGTCCCGAAACCGGGCATCGTGACCGCAATGATGCCCCTTCTATCCAATTTCAGGCCATCAAACGCACGGGTGCAGACAAGAAGCGCCAGCGTGGAATCTAGTCCGCCGGAGAGGCCGACCACCACCTTCTTTCCCTGAACGTGCGAAAGCCGCTTCTCCAGTCCAAGACTCTGCAGATGGAGGATGGTCTCGCACCTCTCCTCCCTCTGCGCATCGTCGGACGGTACGAATGGATAGCGGGAAAAGGCCCTCGAAAGCTTCACTTCCTTGACCGGCAAGGCATACTCGACGATCCGGCAATCCTTCCGAGCCTCCTGGAAGAACGTGGTGAGCTTCTTCCGCTCCAGGGAGAGCCGGTTCACATCGACCTCACTCCTCACCAGCGTTCCGCTCTCCGCAATGCTCTCGCTGAGAATCGTCCCATTCTCGGCAATGAGGTTGTGGGACGCGAAGACAAGGTCAGTGCTCGATTCACCGAAGCCCGCATCGGCGTAGAGATAGCCGCATACCAGTTTCGCGCTCTGGGACGAGACAAGGGAACGGCGGTATTCCGCCTTGCCCACAAGTTCGTCGCTCGCGCTGGGGTTTGCGATGATGGTCGCGCCAAGAAGCGCCAGGTCGACCGAGGGGGAACGGGGCACCCAGAGATCCTCGCAGATCTCGATGCCAAAGGAGAACTCCCGTTCCGTCGTGCAGGAAAAGATGAGCGGGAAGCCGAACGGCACGATCTGCCGGCACAGATAGACATCACTGACAGAGTCCGGACCGGGGGTGAACCACCTCCGCTCATAAAACTCCTGGTAATTGGGAATGTTCCGCTTGGGCACGACTCCGAGAATCTTGCCGCCGAAAAGCGCCACGGCACAGTTATAGAGCCGTCCGCCGAAGGAGAGCGGAGCTCCGACGACGATGACCATGTCAAAGCCACGGCTGAACAGCACAAGGTCGGAAAGCGAGGCAAGCACTCCGTCCTGCAGCGTCTGCTGGAGAAACAGGTCACCGCAGGTGTACCCGGAGAGGGAGAGTTCCGGGAAGACAAGGAAACGGACCCCGCTTTCGCTTGCCTTCTCGACGCACTCCTTGATGCGCTCCTCATTGAACGCCGGGTCGGCGACATGGACGACCGGAGACGAGACCCCACAACTGACAAAACCATCCCTCATGCTTCCTTCTCCTTTCTGTCGAACACCAGGCACGCTTCCTGCTCAAACGTCTGGGGATAAAGGTCGAACACCTTGAGCCGCACAGGGACATAGCCCAGGGCGATGAAGCGCGCGGCATCGCGGGCAAGCGTCACCGTGTTGCAGGACATGTAGATGACGCGATCCGGCTCCCATGAGGCGATGAGGGAAGGCACAGTGCCCAGCAATCCCCCTCTTGGCGGGTCGACGATCACGGTATCGACCTTCTCCTTCCCTTTCCACTTCGCCACGTCCATGGAGAACGGGGAACCAAAGGGAACATTCAGTCTCGCAAGGGAGAGGCAACGGGGCTCCCTCTCCACAAGGATGTTCTTCTCCCTCTTTCCGACGAACGCGCTGAAGGTGCCGACCCCGCTGTAGAGATCCATCACCCGTTCCCCGACGGCCTCATCACGGACGAACTGCCCCATGGAAGGAAGGACGAACCGGTTTCCTTGGAAAAAGACCGAAGCGGAGACGGCGAAACAATGGGAAAGCGCATCCACATGCACCACTTCTTCCCCGAACGAGAGACCATCCTTCCCGCTGATGACAGGCACCTCGAAGAGACCGTCCTTCCCCTTGTTCAGGAACATCAGTTTCCGAGCCTGCTCCAACAGTTGCCTCTTGTCCTTGAGAAGGACGTTCAGCTCTTTTTCCAGGATGGGACAGTCGTCGACAGGCACGAGCCTGTTGCTCTTCCGGCCAAGATACCCCACCTCCTTTTTCGCAAGGTCGACATGGAAGCGGGTACGCAGACGATAGCCCCACATGGGGCCGGTGGTCATCTCATCCATCGGCACCGCATCGATCCCGGCCACTCTCCTGAGGTTTTCCCTGACGAGGTTTTCCTTCACTTCCGGCTGTGCGCCATCGGAAAGCATCTGGAGGTTGCACCCTCCGCACTCGCCATAGAACGGGCACTTCGGGAAGACACGGTCGGGCGAAGCGCAAAGGATGTTCTCCACATGGCAGGAGGTGTAGTCAGGAGTGCGCTTGTCGACGGAGACCTCCACCTCTTCCCCTGGCAGGGCGCCATCGATGAACAGTATCCTTCCGTTCTCGTCATGGGAGAGGGCGACACCGCCCTGCACCAAGGTCTCAGCGCGCGCTTTCATTGATGAACCTGTCGATGAATTCCCCGATGACATCCATCCCCTGTTGCCAGAACGCCTTGCTCCTGATGTCGACCCCGATACTGGAAGCGACATCCATGGCGCTCATACGCCCGGTACGGGAGAGCAGGTCAACATACTTTTTTTCAAAGCCGTTCCTGTCCTTCTCATATTCAGCGTAGAGGCCTAGGGCGAAGAGTTGGCCGAAGGCGTACGGATAGTTGTAGAAGCTGAAATCGCTGCTGTAGTAATGGCTCTTCACCGCCCACATGTAGGGATGGTACTCGCTGAGTTCCCCATAGGTGCGCTTCTGGCAATCGACCATCAACGCGGAGAACTCATCGGCGGTCAGCTCCCCTTCCTTCCGCTTCTCGAACACCTCCCGCTCGAAGTAGAACCGGCAGAGGATGTCGACACACACCTGGCAGGCATCCTGGATGAAATGCTCCTCCAGCGTCACTCGCTCTTCTTTTCCGGCATCCTTCAAGGCGCCCTGCAGCGTGACGAACTCATTGAAGATCGAGGCGGTCTCGGCGAGCGTCATCGGATAGGTGCGGAGGAGATGGCTCTGCGGCAGCACGATGCTGTCGTGGAACGCATGGCCAAGCTCATGGGCGAGGGTCGAAACTCCGTTGTAGGTGTAGTCGAAGTTGGAAAGCACCCTGCTCTCCCCGAAACGGGGGAACGCCGTATCATAGGCTCCGCCGACCTTGCCGGGATGAGGCTCGGGGTCGACCCATCCGTTTTCGAACGCTTTGGTGACAAATGCGCCCATCTTCGGCGAGAATGCGGAAAGCTGAGCGATGACGAACCGTTGCGCTTCCTTGTAGCTGTAGCTCCGTCCGCCTCCGCCCACTGGGGCAAAGAGGTCATAGAAGGCAAGCTTCTCCAGACCGAGGGCATGGGCCTTCGCGGCGAGATAGCGGCGGAACATCGGAAGGTTCCCCTCCAATGTGGAGAGCAGCGCATCGAATGTCGCATCGTCAATACGGGACTCTGCGAGGGAGCGGGCCAACGGACTCGCATAGCCTCTGGCTCCATCCAGCGTGATCGTGGCGCCTTTCACGCCGTTGAGGGAAGCGGCGAACGCCTCCTTGTGCTCGTCCCAGACCTCAAGTTCCTTGTCGAAGGCAAGTTTCCTGAGCACCCGGTCAGGGCTGAACGCCAAGGCACGAAGCTCAGTGGCCGTCTTCTTTTCCCCTTTCGCCCAATCGATGGTGGCGGACGAGGAGACGCTCTCCTGCAGGCGGGAGAACGCATCGGTGCCGGAACGCGAGAGATCGGAGGCAAGCGCCTCCATCGGCTCGCTCATGGTGTGCTTCTGCTCTTCCAAAGCCTCACCGAGCACAAACTGATAGGCTTCAAGGGAACCGCCTTTTGCGGTTTCCCTCCTGATCTCCTCCGTATGCCGTGAGAGGTAGGCAAGCATCTTCACCACCAGCTTCTGCACCTCAAGTCCCGCCTCTTCCGTAAGGGAGACCGCCTTTGCGTACTTGGCACTTGCCGTGTCGGTGCTCCGAAGCGCAGATGCGAAGGCTTCAAGAGTCTCATCGATGTCCAGTATTTCCTCGTAGCGGTGAATGGCGTCAGCAAGTTTGCAACTGTCGGCGTCAAGTTCCACCCCAAGCGCTTTCGATTCCGTCCGCTCCCTCTCGACATCCCCCAGAAAAAGCGGTGTGTCGACATCTCCGTAGAGCGTCTCCATGTTCCATTTCGGCAATTTTTCCATCAAAGGTCCTCCAATCCGTATTCGGCGATCTTGTTGATCAGGGTGCGTCGCGAGATGCCAAGCTCGCTTGCGGCTTTCGTCCGGTTTCCTTCCCATCGTTGCAGGGCGCGGATGATGGTGTTTTCCTCCACATCCTTCAGGCTCTTCGCCTCTTCGTCGTCCACCACCTTCTCGGTGCTCTTCTTCTGCTCTTTGGTGAAGACGTTGCCGTGGAGGTCAAGGTCATCGACGGTGATTTCCTCTCCGGAAGAGAAGATGACGGCCCTCTCCAGAATATTCTCCAGTTCACGGACATTGCCGTAGAACTGATAGTTCTGCAGTGCGGCAAGCGCCTCAGGGGTGAACCCCTTCACCTTTCCCGCGACCTGCTTGTTCAGCTTTGCGAGGATGCCGGCGGAGAGCAGGGGAATGTCGTCTTTCCTCTCCCTAAGCGGCGGGATCTGGATGCGCACCACGTTGAGACGGTAGAAGAGGTCCTCCCTGAACTTGCCGTCCCTGACCATCTGCTCAAGGTCCTTGTTGGTGGCGGCGATGATGCGGGCGTTGATCGGCATGGCGGTCGTCGAGCCGAGACGGGTGATCTTTCTCTCCTGCAGGACACGGAGAATCTTCACCTGAAGAGAGAGCGGCATATCACCGATCTCGTCCAGGAAGAGCGTGCCTCCGGTGGCAAGCTCGAACATGCCGGTCTTCCGGTTCACCGCTCCGGTGAATGCGCCTTTCTCATAGCCGAAGAGCTCACTCTCCAGCAGGTTCTCCGGCACGCCACCGATGTTGATGGCGACGAAAGGGCCGTTGCAGACGGTGCTCTTCGCATGGATGTCCCGCGCCACGACCTCTTTGCCTGTGCCGCTTTCCCCGGTGATCAGGACGGTAGAGGAGCTGCTCTTGATCTTCTCGATCAGCGCCTTGATCTTCATGACGGCGGGGCTATCCCCGATGAAGGCGTCATCCTTGCCGCTCGAGCGGCTCTCCACCTCCACCCTGCTCCGCAGGTTCTGCGCCTCGACCAGTTTCTTCAGACGGATGACAAGTTCCTCAGGATCGAACGGCTTCACCACATAATCCTGGGCGCCCTCCTTCAGGGCGGTCACCGCATCGGCGATCTCGCCATGGGCGCTCATCATGATGACGGGCATGCGGAACCCTTCGGTGCGGAGCCAGGCGATCAGCTGCTGCCCATCCATGCCGGGCATCTTCAGGTCGACCAGCATGGCATCGTACGGATTGCTCTTGATCATCCGCTGGGCGGAAAGCCCGTTCTCCGCGAGGTCACTGTCGATCCCATCAATCTTCAGGTACTGTTTCAGGAGATTCCTGATGTTCTCCTCGTCATCCACTATCAAGACATTCATCAATTACGCACTCCTCAAATAGTGGGCATCACCACTTCAGCGATTGTACCGCCTCCGTCACGGGAGCGCAACCGTATCTCACCGCCCGAAGCGCTGACGAACTGCCGGGAGATGGCCAGCCCTATGCCGCTGCCATGGATCTTTGTCGTGAAGAACGGATCGAAGATCTTCCGCTCGTTCTCCTTCGCTATGCCGTCGCCACGGTCCAGCACAAGGACATGGAGATTCTTTTTCTTGTCCGTCTCGATGACGACCTTCACTTGAGGATCGCGGTCGCTGCAGCTTTCAAGGGCGTTCTTCAGCAGGTTCTCAAAGACGGAACGGGCGCGGTCGCTGTCCATCCGGATCCGCTCGTTTCCGGACGAGACGATGGGAATGGGCCGGGCAAAGGTGTCGATGATGCCTTGCAGGAGCGCATTGAGGTCGATGGGCACCGGGGAACCGACGGGGTTCTTCAGGAAATCGCTGATCTTGTTGGTAAGGAGCGTCAGCCGCTTCACTTCCGTATCCAGAATGACGATATCCCCGTCATACTGCGAAGGAAGCGTCTTCTTCAGCAAGGCGAGCTGGAGCGTGATGGCGGAGAGCGGGTTCTTGATCTCATGGGTCAGCGTGCGCGCCGCCTGGCCAAGGCTGACGAGGCTCTCCTGCTTTTCCAGCATCTGCCGGTACTCCCGGTTCTTCAGGTAAATCTTGATGACAACGACAAGAAGGACACAGAGCAGCAATGCGGCGACGCTGCCGAGGAACTTGATGCCCACGACCTGCTTGTGGTAGGTCGTCCCGTCCATGACGACATAGAGGACATCGGGGAAGTCGATCGGGACGGAGAGCATGCCGTCGGTGCCGAGCGAAAGGTTCCCGGTATCGAGCAGGATGTTGAGTCGGGAGTAACGGACATACTCTATCCTGCCGGACTCCTTGTTGTAGGAGATCACCCCGGTGTTGATCTGCTGGGAACTGTTCTTCAGCATCGACTGGGAGACGGAAAGCACCTGAGGGACGGTGCCGAGCGAGAGGATGCGACATCCCATACTGTTGTAGATGCCGATGCCGATGACCTTCTCGTCATCCATCGTCTGTTTCGCTTTCGCGTTGTCCCCGTCCTGGATGGCGAGATAGATGGAGTTGAACGAGCGTTCCGCCTCGCTCTGCGTCTTCAGGTCCTCCCGTTCGAGAAGGGCCTTGGAAAGGAACAGCACAAGGAACAGCAGGACGGAAAACGCGACCACAAGGGAAAGGATGACCACCGTCCGCTCATGCCGGTCACCTCCACCAAAACCACCTTTCTTCACCAGCATCCTCCTCATCATCATTCATAGTTCAGCGCCTCGATCGGGTCAAGTTTCGCCGCCTTCAGGGCAGGATATCCACCGAAGAAGACACCGACCGCCATGGAAAAGAGAATGGCGAGCGCAAAGGAAGTATACGACAAATGGAGGCTCCATTTCATCAGGTGGGTGATGATGACGGAAAGGGAGGCTCCAAGGGCGATGCCGAGGAGCCCTCCGATGAGGGAAATCGTCAGCGCCTCGCTGATGAATTGGCCGCAGATGACGGTGGGGGTGGCCCCGAGCGCCTTGCGTATCCCGATCTCTTTCGTCCGCTCCGTCACGCTGACCAGCATGATGTTCATGATGCCGATGCCGCCGACGAGCAGGCTGATGGCCGCGATGGCGGCAAGGAACGAGGAGAATGTCCCGGTGATCTCGCTGGACATCTCGGCGAGGGTGGCCGGGCTGAACAGGCTGTAGGCGTCAGTACCGACAAGGTCATCCAGGAAGTGGGTCACATCATCGGATACGGCGATGGTGTCCGACCCGTCGCCGACAAGGCAGACGTAACTGCTGACCACGCTGGTCTTGCGGAAACGCTGCTGGTAGGTGTTGTAAGGGATGAAGACCGTCGCATCGTAGGAGAGGCTGTAGGTGGCGTCCTTCTCCTGGAGCACCCCCACGACAAGGTACGACTTCGCCTGGTTGCGGAACAGGGAGATGTATTTGCCGATGGCCGGTTCGTCAGGAAAGAGCTCCTCAGCGACATCGTGTCCGATGACGGCGACCTGCCTTCTGTTGACGTTGTCCATCACGGAAAACCCTTCACCCTGGTCAAAGGTGAGGTTCATCATGCTGACAAACGTGGAGGAGACACCGTTCACCGTGGCGCTGTAGGTCTCCTGTCCGTTCCGCACCTGCGCCGAAGACTGGGCGACAGGCATCACGATGGAGAGCCCCGGCACGTTGAGTTTCAGTTTGTCGGCGAACGC
>Ga0268263_1002364_pt1 | contig 12592 bp, 11 predicted proteins | sample Biomet5_FD_190358 | JGI IMG/M metagenome (GOLD analysis project Ga0268263, IMG submission 190358) | Microbial communities from bioreactor (seeded with sewage sludge) at LBNL, California, USA - Biofuel metagenome 5 (SPAdes) (version 4) | ecosystem: Engineered > Bioreactor > Anaerobic >... | reverse complement strand
TTAAAAAACCAAAATAAGTACAACCTTACTGCCCAAGATAATGATGGGATCTATTGTCAAAAAAGGTTGAGTAGAGTACTTTCATTTATTTGTGCATGTTATTCAAAGAATTTCATGTGCGTTTTATTTAACTGTCAAAAATTTTGAATTCATTTTAAAAATTTATTAAGTTTCTTTGATAGAGTCTCAAAATTAAGTGGCACAGGCATTTATGTAGCTTCTGATAATAATCCAGAGAACAAGCCAACCAATGGCTGAAATTATATCTTTTTTTAACTGTATTTCCATGTGCTTATTTAATCGGCGTTTCTTATTTAAATTTTTTCTTCTGTTTGGAAATCGGGTAATCTATTGTTAATTCCAGCAGGGGAAATTTTCTTCTCACGAACCAAAATAAAACGGGACGGACTAACCATCAGTTGTCCTGCATGTCTTCTTCAAAAAAATCATCATCCGGATCCGCGATATCATCAACCAGATTAGAGATATAATACTGTAAATTGTTCCCTATTACGTAAGGGCTATTTTCCGATTTCCGGTATAGTTTATGAAGTCTATCTCTGAAGTACGGGTAAAAATTTTGCCCTTCTTCAGTTCTGGCCAGCTCACAAAACTTTTCTATCATGTCAGATCCACCAACGCGAGATGCTTCGTCAATGCCTGAAAATTCATGAATATACTTCATAACGATTTCCACAAGAGTAAGAGCCAGATCCATTGTCCCTTTTATGTTTCCGGAAGCCTCTGAATAGTCGTTGATAGCCTGTTTTGCTACCAAATATTGGGGCCTACTGGCTGCCCCTCGTGGAGTATAATATGCATTTATAACCTTTTTCCGGTATGCCTCAAGAATTTTGCTCTCGTCTTCCGTTTTCGCATACCTGGCAGTGATGTATCTGCGGTTGTCCGCGGATTTTTTGTACAAATCGTGCAGCAGGTTGATAAGTTCTTTCTGGTCTGATTCTTGTAACGATTTCTTCAATTCAGACCATTTTAAAGTTGCTTCTTCTGCCATGAAAACTCACCTGAGTTTTTTTTATTTACGAGTCACTTTGTTCTTCCTCAAAGAAATCTTTAATATCTGATACGAGGTCGTAAATTGCCTCCTCGAAACCCCATCCGACATTTTCCAGGCCCACATCGACCTTAAGCAGTCTTTCCCTGAAAAAATGATAGTATTTCTGTCCTTCCTCAGTTTTTAATTGTTCACAAAACCTATCCAGCATCCCTTCAATGTTGTCATAGAATTCGTCGTCTATGACTCCATAAATACGGGCAAATTGACCCCCTCCTTCAACGTATGTAAGCATCAGGTCCAGAGTCCCCACAAGGTCTCCCGAAAAATTCGAATAATCACTGATAGCTCTTTCTGCTATAGAGTAACGGATTTTTCCTGATACATTTTCCGTTGAAAACACTTCTTTAATGATTTCCCGATACTGCTCCAGCATCTTATTCATTTTCTTCTTTACACTCTCTCCAAGGTATCTGGAATTTATGAGCATGCGGTCTCCAACCGAATGTCCATAAAGTTCACGAATAAGATCGATGAGTTCTGTTTTTTCGGCTTTCTGCAGGATTTTCTCCACCTGTGCCCATTTTACAGAATCTGCTTGTTCCATGAAAACCCACTTCCATTTTTTGTGTTATGAGTCACTCTGCGCGTCTTCAAAAAAATTTTCAATTTCTTTCACACGCAGTTTTATTCCGTCTCCAAATCCCCATGCCATTCCTTTTGTTTTCCTGCGGATCTTCAAAAGCCTTTCCCTGAAAACGGCATAAAGGGTTTTGCCTTTAGGTGTTTCTAACCTGGTGCAGAACTCTTCAAAGGCGCTGTATATCTCTTGATAAAACTCCTCGTCTATATCCCCGTATTCACTGGTAAATTCCACCCCATTTTCGACGTAAAAAAGCATCAATTCCATCGTCCCTGAAAAATCCCCTGAAGCCTTTGAATAGTCGCGAATTGCTTTTTTTTGCAACCGAGTACCTGAGCGTCCCATGCCATTTTTCCGGAAAAAATTCATTTTTTATTACTTCCCTGTAAGCTTCCAGAATTCCGGGCTCAGCATTTGTATCTATGGACCTGGCAAGCAGATACCTTCTATTTTCCTCAGAATACCTGTAAAGATCCCGAATAATATTAATAAGTTCTTTTCTATTTGTGTTTTGTAGGGCCTTTTTTAAGTCAAGCCACCCTAAGTCCGGATTATTTTTCATTTTACAGCTCCATAAGGCAAAAGTTCCGTTTCCTGAACCTCATTATAACCCACATTCGGCAGGTCGACATAAAAATCCATTTAATTTTTCTATTGATATCGTTTTTTTTGAAACTTTTAAAATTTAATTTAAATCAAAAATTACTAAATGTTAACCATAACATAATTAATATATATCTATATTAAATGGGAAAAATGACAAATGAAATTAGATATGCAGTCTGCATGATACTGATTTATAACTGAACCTACAAAAAATAACAATTAAGGATATTTAAATGTTGGGATGTACTTGCTGCCGAATGTAGGTTATAAGTATTAATCCGAGTATAATCTTCTTTTTCAGGCTATTGCCTCATAAATGCTATGGCTGTCACCGGCATAAGAATCATAAATGTGCTGGAAGACTGTATTGCATTTCTCTTCATAGATTCTGGAGTCGTATGATTCGGGCAGTCCCCTATCAAGTTCATTTTCAATTTCTTTTTTAACTGCGGCCATTGCCTGCTGTTTTTTCCGCCAGTCCAGAACGAGTTTCTCAGTTTTTAGTGTGGAAAGCAGATATCTTGCAACCTGCTTTACCTGTTTTTTATCTTTCTCTGTTAGATCAGGTTTTTTTAGCTTGTCAAAGAGGGAGAGTTCTTCTTCAGTTAAATTTTCCTTTATTGCTCTCTCATCTTCTTTTTTCAGCTTTTTAGCAAATTCGATCAGTTCTCTGTAAGGATAATCTACGTTAGCTGAGCCTGAATTATAAGTTTCGATCAGTTTTTCGAAACTTTTCTGGTAATCAAGGCGGCTGTTATTAATTTTAACCATTTCTTTTAGTTTGTAAGAAAGAAGATTTTTCAGCCATTCAAACTCAGTGTTCTTATGCTGCTTATCAAATCTATCTGCCAGGGCATCAAAGTCGATGTCTCTAAGAGCAATTATTCTGCCCTTTTTTGATTCCTCAATTATATATTCTCTGGGCTTAATCGATGTATCGAGGACTCGCTGTATACCATTCATTGCTCTTGAGATATCGACTTCAGGATCAAGAGAACGAATTTCGTTTACAAGTTCTTCGTAAAGAGTTACCTGCGGAAAAAACTCTGAGGCCCGTTTGTGGGGAAGTATAGATTTGTATATTTTTAGAGCAGTCTCAGCTTCGGTTAAAAACTTCTTTTTTGTTGACTCGTTTATGAGAATAGCATCAGTTGCATCTTTCAAGAGATTTATTTTATCAAAACTCGACTTCGTCTTGATGATTTTGTCAGGACTTACCGAAAGGCCGGAAAGGAATTTATTTATTTCTTTGAGCTTCTGTTCAAGGGCTTCCACAAGTTTTTCTTTCGGCTTGATCGGGATTTCAACTCCGCCGGATCTGGGCATTGCATAAATCTTGAGGGCCTGTTCAAGATTTCTGAAAATACCAGCATAGTCGACAATGAAGCCTCCTGGTTTATCTCCAAAGACCCTGTTTGCCCTGGCAATCGTTTGCATGAGGCTGTGGTCTTTCATGGGCCTGTCAAGATAAATTGTTGAAAGCGAGTGGACATCGAACCCTTCTCTCCATTTGCTGTACACGAAAGCAATTTTGAGCTTGCTCTTTGAATCCTTGAAAATTTTCTCAAGATCTTCCGCAGCTATTCTTTTCCTGTGCGGCTTTATATCCAGCCCGTTTTCCTCAAATTTCTTTACCTCATTCTGCCCTTCGCTGATAACGACTGCCATATCAGTGTTTTCAAGTTCGGAGATCTGTTTTTCCAGATCTATAGCTTTCTCGCCTTCAGTTATTTCTTTTCTCTTTTCTTTGAGTTCGTTAATATGCATTTTCCAGTATTTCTGGACTTTATCGTACATCCTGACCGTTGTAAGCTTATCAATGGATACGACAAGGGATGTAGGAGTGAAGAATTTCCCGCCCTTCTGGCCTTCGGCCATTGCGAATTTGCCGAGGAAATATTCGTAGATTTTTCCGAAAGCATCGCCTTTAATTTCCGGGGGCAGTTTAAAGGCTTTTAAAAGAGCAACAAGCAGGTCATTTTCAAAAGAGGTGTAGTTTTTTGGCAGGGTATCGGTCAGTTCTGGATTTTCGGCTTCAATTGCTTCCATTGCGTCATTTACGGCTTTCCCTATGTTTTCGCTTTCTGGCAGGTTCAGCAGATACGAATATCTGGCTATTTTCGGAAGATACAGGACTCCTTTTGCCTGAAAATCAATTTTTGAGAGCTCTTTTTTCCTTCTGCGACTGGATAAGTTATTTTCCAGCACCAGTTTCAATTCCTCTTCTGCCCTGGCGAATTTAAATTCAGCGTACCTTAGAAAAATTAATCCGAGTACAGGCACAGAATATTCCGAGGCTTTCAAGCCGGAATTAGCCCGAAGTTCATTCGCTACGTCCCATAACCTATTTTCAGTTTCGTTATTATTGCCTGCCATTTTCACATCTTCTTTTGAACTTGTTTCTGCCTTTCATTATGGATTAACATATAAAAGTTGCTAAAAGAATGGAAGTGGAGTTATTCAGGGCATAACTCTTTTGATATAGTTATTGAAAACTTAACAGGAAATAAAAAGTTTCCGTGATTCTCGACCGAAGAAGGAAAGCAATCGACCTGTGGAAATTTTAAATAATTCTAGAAATAAAGTCCCTATCAAGAAGTAGTAAACCCATAAAACTCAACCGTTTCAAAGAAGGCAAAAATATTCCAAGCGCATACGACAATCGAAGAGGGTCGGTAATATTTGAAACCGATGAAGGAATCCTGCTGGTGAGCAGTTCAGGCTCTTACTACAGGCTCCCCGGAGGAAGACCGAAGAAAGGGGAGGTTAGCATCGGAGCCGCAATCCGGGAACTTCGGGAAGAAACAGGGCTTCGGGCATACGATGTAAGATACCTTTTCAAATTTCATGCGTCCAAGGTCTTCAAGATTAAGGCCAAAGGAATGCCAGAGCCAAAAAGTGAGATCCACCATTTTGCGTTTTTCAAACCGGGTAAGGAAATGAAGGTACGGGTCTCTGAAAACACCCTCAAATTACTGGATATTTATTATGGGCTGAAAGAAAAGGAGAGTAAATAAGAGTAAATAAGAGTAAATAAGAGTAAATAAGAGTAAATAAGAGTAAATAAGAGTAAATAAGAGTAAATAAAAGGTTATGTTTTAATTCAGAGTCGTTCTTTGCAGTTTTTTTCATACTTGCTTTTTTCAGATACATGTTTGATACATGTCTAATCGTTCTACCGATTCCCTGCGGCTATAAATAAAAGCCAAAGCCAAATTATCCTTTCGTGTCTAGATAAAACACCTTATACACTGGTTTCATGGATAAGTCATTCTTTTTCTCCTGTTCTGCCAGAATTTCATCACTTGACATTATACCTTATATGTACTACACGATACCTGTCATAGAGCGTTACGTTCAGGGTCAGGAGGAGGACGAAAAAGAGCGTGGTAAAAAGGTTGATCGAACCGTCGTATCTGAGCAGCAGGAAATCGAATGCAAGGACTATGCCGAAGTTCACCATGGTCATTACTATGAATTCCCGGATTATAGACCTCCAGTGAGTCCCATGCTTTGCAAGCCAGTGGCTCAATGCAGTGTTTATTATTATAATGATAGCCATACCTATCGCTAGCTGGAGGTTGGTTGAACGTACCCCGGGAAGGACCTGGGCAAAAATTATGCTCAGAAGGGATACCAGCACTATTTTTTCGACAAGCGCATTATTGAAGAAACGTTCTGCAGAATCAAGTACCGGAAAATTAGTTTCACTTACCTGCCCGGAAAAACCTTCTGGAGCAGCAGGAAGAGGGTCGGCTTCAATTGCAAAACCAGGCTTCATTGGAGGCAGGTCTCTCAGCAGCGCCCATGCCATGCCGAGCAGGAAAAGAGCCCATGCAATCAGAATGAGGGCGTTTGCGGGATTGGCTCTTATCCAATCGGTTGTGTCCAGTTTGGCAATATGTATCCAGTATTCCTGTGGAAGTTTTATGAAGACCCAGATCAGGGCCGCAGCCGTAATTAATTTCTTTTTTGTAAGCACTGCAGGGTTCCATTTCAGGCGGACTCCTTCATAGAAATAGAAGAAATACTCAAAGGTATTGGGAAAAATAAGCAATAATGGACGCAGGTGTGTTATTTCGAAAAGGGTTACTCCGACCATTCTGTAATAAAAAAGGAAACGGCTCATCTTAAAGGCAAAAAGATTCGGCCAGTTTCGAAGAGTTGAAAGGTATGTAATTGCCAGATAATAAATGTCCAGCGCCTTATCATAGCCCTGGTAACCTTCCAGAGGCAGGCTCGTAAACTGCTGGAAAATTGTCTGGTCTATGGTATCAAGGACCATAGAAGCGATTACTGCCGGCAGAGGATATCTGGGAATGGCGAGTGGTATAAAGAAACGTAACATAACTACAGCCCAGAAAATCAACATATCAGATGTATCAGGCACGCTAAATTTGCCCCCTTTCCCCAGAATTTTTGACCCTGTTTCCTGATTTACCAAGTCTTTCGAGGTTCAAACCTTCAGACCGAAAATTAGTGTTATAAGCTGGGTCCAAGAAATTAATGTCGTGTATCTTTATTAAGTTGAAACTAATAATTACTATTTATACGCCATTCTTTATTATATTACTCTTATAAATCATACAACTTTCGACTGCTTAGACTACTATTTTTATATTAAAACCAGCCTACTCATTACGAAATTAAAATATGACTAATTTTTATATAAATCTAAATTATAGATATTTCTAATTAATCTAAACTAAAAAAGCCAGCTAGATGCCAGTCACCTTGCCTGCATGCAGCCGGGGTCATTGGAGCTTAAGGCGAGAAATCTTGCGGATATATGGGGACGCTCTGCTGAGAACAGATTATGACAAAAGGGAATGGCCTTGCTCTTGAAACAGTAAAAACTTTAGTAACAATTGATATCTTAATTAAGATTCTTAAATTTAAAAATAAAATTGGTTCTGGAATGAGCTCTCACGGAGAACGAATTATAAAAGGAAGTAGTAAAAAGAGGTAGTAAGAAAATTAGTTTGAACAGGCAGTAGAATTTAGCTAAGTAATTTTGAAATTTATAATATAAAATCTTTGTGGTTAAGTCGAGAAGTATTTAATAAATATTTGCTGATTTAAACAATATTAGTCCAATCAGAGGATAAGCCGCTTGAAAATTTTGAGTGTTCTTTATTACATCAAAGAAAAAGAAAAATCATTTCCACTTATGTTTTATATGTGATTGATATTCTATATCATGCAGTTCTAAATGCTAATATTGAATGGGGTTCATGAGTAGCATTTAGCAAAAATGTAGAGCAAGGTAAATGAGGTTCGCCATTCCTCAGCCCTGCCCTCCACAAATCCGAAACCCCGCCTGAATGGAAAAGCTACTGAGGTTTTTTGCCATTCCTCAAGCTTTAGTTCGGAGAGGTTTCAAGGGAACCGGAAATGAGGTTCGCCATTCCTCATTCCGGTTCCGGATATCAGAAGCAAAAAGAAGTGAGAGAAAATCCCTCTCTATACTATTTTTACCTCTCACTTCAATTTGTTTCCAACTGCAGTCCAGCCTTTGATATCTGTCGAATCCTTTTGATTCTGCATTTAACTTCAGTCTATGCTTTTTTATGGTTATCTATTCCTCAGCCCCTCCCTCTTCCAAGTTGCTCCTCTTTTTTGTCACTTCCTCTTCCAGGCTGCTCCTCTTTTTTGTCACTTCCTCTTCCAGGTTGTTCTTCTTCAACTTCCCTTGGCTGATCTGGCGTTCTGTCACTTCCTCTTTCAGGCTGTTCCTGTTCTTCCGACGATCCATGCTTTCCATTACTTCCTCTTCGAGTTTGTTTCTGTTCAATTTCTCCTGATTGCTCCCTTTTTCCATCACTTCCTCTCCGAGGTTGCTCATTTTTGTCACTTTCTCTCTCAAGCTGCTCCTGACTCATTTAATGCCTCTTTTTCTCTGTTTCCTCTTCTCTGTTTCCTCTTCTCTGTTTCCTCTTCTCTGTTTCCTCTTCTCTGTTTCCTCTTCTCTGTTTCCTCTTCTCTGTTTCCTCTTCTCTGTTTCCTCTTCTCTGTTTCCTCTTCTCTGTTTCCTCTTCTCTGTTTCCTCTTCTCTGTTTCCTCTTCTCTGTTTCCTCTTCTCTGTACCTTCTCCTTTTTCTTTTCCTTTATTTCACATGTTTTTGTTAGTAAATTCTCCCTCAAGCACTATCATTGTTATCTTCATTTCAGCATGTGGATGAACGGGATTGGTATTCCTGAAGACTTTAGTTTAGAAAACTCCAATTCTCTTGGATACAGTTAGCGGAAACCCTGGTAGATCAGTTAGGAGGAGAAGTTGAGTTAAAAAGAGATTCTGGAAATGAGTTTTTTATAAGGTTTGCAGTACCAGTATAAAACTGAAAAATAGTAAAATCGGATTCTCATACAATGCTCAGTTTACAAATCTTGTAATTTTGTCAACTATTTTTCTTCACTTTTCTACAAGGAAGACCCAGAATTGCACAGGTTTCTTCTTCTTTTTTATTCGATACGGAAAGACTGCTATAACTAAGGACATTGACAGCATCCTGAAGTTTTACCTTTATATTCAAATAAGACCCCCCATTTCCCTATCAACTTCTATTCTAACACAAACAAATATTTGGTTATGAAGTCTAATGATGAAGCTTTACCTTGTAATGTGGCATAGTCAATCTAAATTATAAACCAATTATTTTATAGATTGTAATCAGACTCAGAGATAGAGATATAATAAAATTGATTGCTCCACTAAGAACCTATCCGAAAAGTCAGTAATGCATATCGAAAAGTTGCAATAAATCTAAATGTTCGGGCATCCGTTCCGGTTTTGCATATTGCATATTGTAAAAGTTATAGCAGGTAACCACTTTTCGGATAGGCTCTAAATGAAAATCTTCTAAAGCCCATTCTGATACTCCTGAATAAACAGCCAGCAAACATGACTATAAGAGATATTAATAGTAAGGGTAGGTAGGAAGGTTGTTCGGATGGAGTTATCATTCCTGAGACTATTTTGACATCTGTTTGAAAATCAGCGTTACTTATTTTGATATGATATATTCCTGATGCTTTCGGTATAAATGAAAAGAAATCGATGGTTTGTTGTTCCATAGCTTCCTTTTGTGTTCCAGTCTCATCAGATGGAGTAGGAGTAAAACTTTTTTCCCAGAAAAACTCTTTTTTTTGCGGATCAACTAAGGATATATTCAGCGATTCTGAATTTAAAGCCCGTTCTTCTGTTTTGAATACAACGGTTACTTTTTCATTTTCAGTTAGCAATATGTTTGCTTCGAGGTCTTTTGATGGCCCAATGGACTCATTTAAAATATTGTCTCCTGAGATATATTCCGCTATAAAAGGAAGAGTAATTAACAAAAAAAAAATTATAACGGCAACTAGCCAAATAATCCTGATAATGTGAGTAAATACGTTATCTGACATTTTACCCGCCTGTTTACAATTAATAAAGCTTTAAAGATTCATACAGAAATAATTCATCATGTCTGTTTTAGGTTGACTTGTCCGTAGATATAATACAGCCATTACGAAAATCTGTCCACACGATCCTGTTACCACAGATAACAGAATAGTATTGGTGGTGATCTGAGTTTCAGCATTAAAATAGTGTTATAGTATAAGATACCTTGTAATATTATTTTATTATTTTATAATTATTTTCATGGAGTAATGCGGAGAGCCACAAATATTAGATCTTTACAGGCTGTCGAGTGAATCGATTCCAAAGTATGTTCAAAATGAATTTTTTGAAAACCAGATCGAATAACTCTGTGACCGGCTGCGTTTTCCGTGTTACAAAATTCCATGTGACTTTAAAATAATATTTGCGTCATAAGCCGTAATTATTTTTTTATTATGTATGTATTTGAGAATCGATGCACTAGAAAAGACAAAGACGAGCAACTAAATATTGCGAAAGGGATAGTTAAAAAAGCTTTACTGAAATTACAGGAATAGCGGTCGACATGGATACAAATGGGCTAGTGTCGAGTCCACCGCAAAATGTCGTATAAAATCGGTTGCAATTATTCGGAATCATTGAATCTTTGATGATTGGCTCGACACTAGCGATATACTGTTGAATTATTCAAAGCTATTCATCGATGTTTCTGTAGAAGTGTACGAGATATTACCAGAGAGATTAACGAATGAAGTCAGAAACATTGCAACTAAAATTAGAGAAGCAGAGAACGATATGAAATTCGTTACTCAGGGAGATACTTATAATATAATATTTGGCAAATAGGATGAATGTGCAAGATATGCATTTCAAGTTTATAATACATTTGACGAATATTTCCAAGATGCGTGATTATTAATCAAGAATTTTACCTGCAGAAAACTCAAAATTGCATTTTGAAACATAATCCAGTTTGTCCCACTCCCCAAATTATATGAAAAAATAAAATAATTTTTTAGGTTCTCAATCCGAGTTTATATACTCATGTCTGAAAGGCCGCTCTCCTGCGTCGAGCGTGACAAGAACGACACAGTGCGACGAATGATGTTGTACAGGTCAGAATTTAGGATTTCTAACCGTACGCTACTTTTAATCAGTATTCAAAAACAGCTTCAATCAAGGGCTCTGCAAGTTTAATCACATCTTCTTTAAAAGCATACACATCCTCTAAAACCGCAGAATTTTCTCCCCCTAAAAGTTCCTGTTTCAGTTTTTTACCCAGAATATCGTCATTTCCCGCTGCCAGCCTGAGCACAATAGAACCTGGAAAAATGGCCGTTCGGCAAGCAAGCCTGTCACAATCTCCATCCGTGATCCCTAAAATGGGAATTCCAAGCCTGGAGAGAATGTCGCCTGCTATTGTTGTGGTGTCATCTCCCACGGTAACTACAAGTTCGGCATCAGCAACTAGCTCAAAAGTATCTTCCGCAGCATGGTCTATAAGTACAACTCTTCCTGTGGCTGGTCTGGAAGAAAAACCAGAATCTCTGACGCACACTTTCGGTTTCCGGGCTTGCAGGGGAGAGAAATTGCTTCTTCTCAGGCCGCCGCTTTTTACCCAGGCTTTTGCAAGGTCAACAGGGTCTCTTATTTCATAATTATGAAGTTTTTCGAGCCCATGTTCTTTTATTTCTCCCCCTTCGATTGCGACAATAAAACCATTTTCGGAGATTATGCTTACTTTAGAAGAAAAGGCTTTTCCAATCACGGTTCCGTTTACCAGGATATTTTCTCCGGGAAAAACGCCTGAAAGCTTGCGTATAACCTGGATTTTGCCTGTTGCCGGGCACTTTTTTACAAGAACAGAATTTTGAACTCTCGAACTTTGAAGGGGCAAAGGACTTTCCACAGGAAGTCCCAGGATTTCAGAAAGCTTTTCAAGATATTCTCCGTATTCTCGGGCTTTTTTATTGAGAGGTATCAAAATTCCATTTGTACTTTCCGGACTTTCGATCTGGACAAGAGGTTTTATCTCCGGCTCTCTAAGCCGATAAGTAACCATTTCTCCAAACACCTTCCCTGTTTCAATGTTTTTTCCCCGGTTCAGGAGGCATACAAGGTCTGAGGCTTCGAAAAGCGATTCAATGCAGGCACTTGGCTTCTGGTGCTGGCTTATGTCTATAATGTTTTCAAGTCCGGCATCCAGAACAGCTACTTTTCCCATTGTTCCGCCAAGCTTCGCCTCGACTTTGCCCACGCAGGAAAATCTTTCAAAAACTCTTTTAGCCTCTCCCGAATCAATCACTTCGGGACCATGGATTACCAGACCGATTTTCATTTTCACTCCGTTTGACAGAAGAAGCATATTAACATGATCCTCAGTACAACTCTTTATTTTTCCTTTTTCTTTCATTTTCTATCATTAATATTTCATGACCAGCCAAGAATTATCGAAAATTAAATTATTGATAGCGAAAATACTGATAGCTAAATTACTTACTGATAGCTAAATTACGGACAACTTAATTCCTCAATTACATTTTAATATTTTAATACTAGTGGTTAGATTCTGATATCTACCCATAAAAATAATTATTTAATTGTTCTATAACTAACCTTATGTCTCGTATAAGCCGTCGCCCCAAATTATCATTTACTCAAAAAGATTTAGACTATCTTATCAAGCTTAGCCGATCTAGAAATCAAGCAGCAAGTATTATTGAGAGATCTAAAATCATACTTTTAAGCTATCAGGGGAAAAATGATACTGAAATATCCAGAGAGTTGGAAGTAGATTATACAACTGTCAGAAAATGGATGAAAAGAGTTTTAGATTTAGGGGTTAAAGAAGGTTTAATAGATAAGCCCAGAAGTGGGAGACCTCAAGACATTAGTGCCGAATCACGAGCTTTTGTAATTTCACTTGCATGTATGAAGCCGAAAGATC
>Ga0268263_1002360_pt1 | contig 12625 bp, 12 predicted proteins | sample Biomet5_FD_190358 | JGI IMG/M metagenome (GOLD analysis project Ga0268263, IMG submission 190358) | Microbial communities from bioreactor (seeded with sewage sludge) at LBNL, California, USA - Biofuel metagenome 5 (SPAdes) (version 4) | ecosystem: Engineered > Bioreactor > Anaerobic >... | reverse complement strand
GTGTTGGCCCGGGTCCCCACCGGAACCGGAAATGTGACGTTGGAATAAGTGTATGTCTGCCCCGTGTACTCCGGCGTTACGGGCCATACGCCCACGCTGTGATCCTCGACGGGTGCCGTCGGCACAGTCGGCGTAGTCGGCGTGGTCGTATATTGGTTGACGACGGCGCTTCCCAGGTTCCGAATCCCCCCCTGGACGGTGACGTTGGTCAGACTGACTTCCCCGCTGACGCCGGGGGCGACGATCAGATCCCCGGAGATTGTCATGTTTTCCAGGCTGGCGCCGTCGGCGGCGTTGATCATCAGCGTACCGTCGGTGCTGCCGGTATAGGTGTCGTTGACCTGGCAGAGAACGGCGATCATATTGTTGAGGATATTGACGATCTCCGCCCGCGTGATGGCGTCCGTGGGACGGAAACGATTGTCGCTGCCCACGTCGGTGATGTATCCCGCCGCCGCCATGGCAGAAAGATATCCGGCGGCGTAGTCTCCGACGGCGGAGGCATCCGCATAGGACAGCCCGCCGGAAGATTTTTCAATTCCGAAGGCCCGCGCGATCATGGCGATGGCCTGCTGGCGGGTAATGTTGCTGTGGAGATTCGCTCTGCCGCCGGTCCCAAGATAAACCCCCGCCGCGTTGAGCTTCAGAATGGAGCTCTCCCAATACTCCCCCGCCGTGTCAGAAAACGTCAGCGCCGGTGACTCCGTCTGGTACTGGAGAAAACGGACCAGGATTCCGGCAAAAGCGCCGCGGGTAATGGTGCTGTCCGGGCGGAAGCTCCCGTCCGAATAACCCTGTAAGATTCCATACTGAGCGCTCCATTTCTCAATGGCGCCCTCCGCCCAATGGCCGGAGGTATCGCTGTACGACGCCCCCCATACCGTCGGGATCATCACGGCCCCCGCCAGCACAAGGGCAAACAGTCTTTTCATGAGGCATTTTTTCCGCATGGCAGTCCCTTTCCGTCGGTTTTTGTCGAATCGCAAACAGGAAAAACTCCGCAGGCCGGCAAAGGTCTGCGGAGTTATGTCAAATGCTCAGCGACGCGTGGCAGTCCCTCTTTCTCTCATCATAACAAATACTTTCCATTTCGTCAACAAGAAACTTATGTAAACTTTTCCCAGCTGCTCCGCGCCTGCCCCTGTTCACTCGACCGTGACGCTCTTTGCCAGATTGCGGGGCTTGTCGATGTCGCAGCCGCGCTGGAGCGCCACATAGTAGGCAAACAGCTGCAGAGGAACAACGCCCAGCGACGGCTGCAGGATCAGGTGCGTCGAGGGAATGGAGATCGTGGCGTCCGCCGTCTTTTCCATCTTCTCCCGGTACTCCTCCGTTGTCAGCGCCAGGACCTCCGCGCCCCGTGCCTTGACCTCCACCACATTGCTCATGGCCTTGTCGAACAGCGGCGCGTACGTCCCCAGCGCCACCACCAGCGTGCCGGATTGAATCAGGGAGATCGTGCCGTGCTTGAGTTCGCCGGAGGCATAGGCTTCCGAGTGGATGTAGCTGATCTCCTTGAGTTTCAGCGAACCCTCCAGGCCCATGGCGTAGTCCAGATTCCGGCCGATAAAGAAAACGGAGTCGTGGTTAAAGTAGCGGGAGGCAAAGTACTGGATATCGTCGGTGGCATCCAGGATCCGCTGCATCTTTTCCGGCAGCTCCCGCACGGCGTCCAGAATGGCGCGGTACTCCGCCGGCTCCACCGTTCCCAGAAGATCGCCCAGGTACAGGCCCACCAGATCCAGCAGCGCCAGCTGCGTGGAGTAAGCCTTGGTGGTGGCGACGGCGATCTCCGGCCCCGCCCAGGTATAGAGCACGTTGTCCGCCTCCCGGGCGATGGAGGAGCCCACCACATTGACCACCGCCAGCGTCCGTCCGCCGCGGCGTTTGGCCTCCCGCATGGCGGCCATGGTATCCAGCGTCTCGCCGGACTGGCTGATGACAATGACCAGCGTATGGCCGTCCACCAGCGGATCGCAATAGCGGAACTCCGAGGCCAGCACCACCTCCACCGGCCGGCGGAGCAGCCTCTCCCAGTTGTATTTGCAGACCATGCCCACATGATAGGAGGAGCCGCAGGCGATGATGAAAATACGGGAGACCTCCCGGACGTATTCCGCCGTCAGCGAGATGTCGTCCAGCACCACCCGGCCGTTTTTGATCCGGGGCGACACGGTTTTTCGGATGGCCTCCGGCTGCTCCATGATCTCCTTGAGCATGAAGTGCGGATAGCCCCCCTTCTCTGCCGACGTCACGTCCCAGTCCACCGTGCTGCGCTTTTTCTCCACCGGCTCCAGTTCGCTGGTAAAGACGTCGATGGCGTCCGCCGTCACCACGGCGATCTCCCCGTCGTCCATATAGCTGACCTCGCGGGTATGCTTCAGGATCGCCGTCACGTCGGAGGCGATGAAGTTCTCGCCCTTGCCGTAGCCCAGCAGCAGCGGCGCGTCCTTCCGGGCGGCGATGAGGGCGTTGGGGTAGTCCGCGCAGATGATGCCCAGCGCATAGGAGCCCTCGATCCGGCGCAGAACGCGGCCGACGGCCTCCAGCATATTGTGGCAGTCGTTATAGTGGTATTCCAGCAGCTGGGCCACCACCTCGGAGTCCGTATCGGAGACAAATCTGACGCCCATATTGGCGAGGTGTTCCTTGATCTCCAGATAGTTTTCAATGATGCCGTTGTGCACCAGCGCGATGCGCCCGTTCTCGCTGACGTGGGGATGGGCGTTGATGTCGTTGGGCTCCCCGTGGGTGGCCCAGCGGGTATGGCCGATGCCCAGCGTTCCCTCCAGGTCGGCGCCGCCGTGAGTCAGCTCCGAGAGGACCTTCAGCCTGCCCTTGGCCTTTTTGACCTGCAGCCCCTTCGTCTCGGAGCGCACCGCGATTCCCGCGGAGTCATAGCCGCGGTATTCCATTCTGGCCAGCCCGTCCAGCAGGATCGGAGCCGCCTGGGCTTTTCCGACAAAACCGATAATTCCGCACATATACTCAGATCATCCTCCTGATAAAAGATTGGAATATCAAAAGGACAAACGCGCAGACATTTGCCGCTTTTACCGCGGTCACAGCCTCTCTGTTCTGCGGTCGCCCGCAGGTTTGTCAGCTGTGTACGCATCCGCGGACACGGAGGGACATCCGCCGAAAACTTCGATTCTTCCCTCTCCTCGTCGTCCTGCCCGGTCGCCCCGGCAGGCACATGGCGCTTTATGACGGGGCTTGCGCCCGTTGATTCTCCTTTCTCCTCTGCGCTTTTTATGATAAGCTCCGCGCCGCGGAGCAATATCCGGATTTTGGATAAAGCGGCCGCCGCCGGCAAATACTTTCCCGCAAGGGGGCGAACCGTATGGCGACAGCCTTTTTTCGCACGGTCATTCTCTATTTTCTCATCATGTCCGGCCTGCGGCTGATGGGCAAGCGGCAAATCGGAGACCTGGAGCCCAGCGACCTCGTCCTGACCATGATGGTCTCGGATCTCGCCACCGTACCCATGCAGGACTTCGGGATCCCGCTGCTCTCCGGCGTCATTCCGATTCTGACGCTGCTGGCGCTGTCCATGCTGCTCAGCCAGCTGTCTTTGAAAAGTCTCCGTTTCCGGGCGCTGCTGTGCGGAACGCCCGCCGTACTCATCGACCGGGGGCAGCTGCGCCAGGATGTCATGCGCGAAAACCGCTTTACCGTCGACGAGCTGCTGGAGGAGCTGCGGATACAGGGTTACTGCGATCTGGGCGCGGTCAAATACGCGATTCTGGAAAATTCCGGACAGCTGTCCATTCTGCCCTGGCCGCGGGAGCAGCCCGCCGCCGCCAAGCGGCTCCACCAGGTCGTCCCGGACGACACCGTCCTTCCCTATGTTCTGATCAACGACGGCCGCGTTCTGGACCGGAATCTCAGCGCCTGCGGCAAAAGCCGCAGCTGGCTGGAACAGGAGCTCTCCGCTCTGGGATACCTCTCTCCAAAGGAAGTTTTCCTGATGACCTATGAGGAACAGGGCGGCATCCAGTGTCTCCGAAAGGAGTCCGCCACATGAAGATGTTTCTTCCGCCGATTCTCCTGCTGACAATCCTCCTGACCTTTTCCCTCGTCAATTGCTCGCTGATCACCCGTCAGACAGACCGCTGGTCAGAGCAGCTGGCAGCCGCCGACGCCTGTGCCGACGCCGGAGACTGGCCCCGCGCGGCGCAGGCCCTGGAGGACAGCTACCGATCCTGGAGCAGCCGCCAGACCTACCTGCACATCGTGGTCAAGCACGAGGAGGTGGACGGAGCGGAGGCCCTGTACCGCCGCGCCGCAGCGATTGTCCAGGAGCAGGCGCTCTCCGAATTCCGCGCCGAAATCGCAGATCTGCGCAATCAGCTCCGGCTGCTGGCAGAAATGGAGCGCGTGAGCATCGGCAATATTCTCTGAGGGCGCGCTATTTGTCGGCCAGAAGCTTGTTCAGCTCAGCCATGAAGGTGTCAATGTCCTTAAACTGGCGATAGACTGAGGCAAAGCGGACGTAAGCCACCTCGTCGACGTTTTTGAGCCGCTCCATCACCTTCGCGCCGATCACCTCGGTGCTGACCTCCCGTTCCATGGAGTTTTGGAGGTCCTGCTCGATCTCCTCGGAAATTCTCTCCAGCTCCGCCATGGGAACCGGCCGCTTCTCGCAGGCGCGGATCATTCCGCCCAGGATTTTCCTGCGCTCAAAGCTCTGCCGGCTGCCGTCCTTCTTGATGACCACCATGGGCAGACTCTCCACCGTCTCATAGGTGGTAAACCGCTTCTGACAGGAAAGACACTCTCTGCGCCGGCGGATGCTGCTTCCCTCGTCCGCTGGGCGGGAATCGATCACTTTGCTCTCGCTGTAACCGCAATAAGGGCATTTCATGGTCTTACCTCCCCGTATTATGCCGGCTCTCCGGCATTCTCTTTATGCCGCGGTCCGCTGTTTTCGCCGCGAAGCGGCGCCCCGGCGCAGGGCGCAGGGTCCTCTTTTTCTGTGCGGCGGCCGCTTTGGGCGTATTATACCACACCCCCACAAGATGTGGTAGACATAAAATCAAATTTTGGGGGATTTTTTTGACGTTCAGGGAAACAGGGGATTTTCCTCCCGGTCGAACCGGAACACGGCGTATTCCCTCTCCCCGATCACGGTCACCTGTGCGAAGCAAAAAAAGGCGGCCAGCGGAAATGGACCCGCGGGACCGCAGGGAATCGCGAGCCGGAACCCCTTTTCCTCCCGGGAGATCAGCGCCCCCTCCGCGCCGAGCACCCTCTCCCGGAGAAACGGGCTGTGAAACACCTGCTCCGGCGCCGGAGCCGCCGTCCACGCCTTTTCGGGCGCCCCGCAGGCGCGCAGTTCCGCCCGCTCCAGTTCTCCGGCGCGCTGCGCCTCCCGTCGGGAGATCTTTTTCCAAAGAACCAGTTTACCTCCGGAGGGCGCAGGGATCCCCAGGGGAAGCTCTCCCTCCGTCCCCACCGCAACCAGACGGAACACGCCCTGCCCGGGCGCCTGACACACCGCATGAAAAGTGAGATACAGTCCCTCTTCCCGCTGCTCTGCCTCTCCCGTTTTTTTCCCGTTCAGCAGAATCGGAAGCGAATTCATCGCCGCCCACCTCCCCACAAAGAAGGCCGTCCGTGCAAACATATGCACGGACGGCCGAATCTATGAAAAGCAGCGTCAGGCGATCGAGTAGCTGCCCCTGGCCAGGACCTTGACCGTTGCGGCGGTGGCCTTTACCCCGCGCCCCTCCACCGTCGCCATATACAGATGATTTTGGCTCAGGGCCTTCCCGCCCGACAAATCGGTACCGCCGGTCTCGTCGACGAGACCGGGAGAGGAGGCCGCCACACAGGTGGCTGTCCCAACCCGGAGCAGAACCTCGCAGCCGATTCCCCCCGTCAGCGTCTGTCCCTTGGAGAGCGTCACCACCGTGAAGGTCGCGCCCGAGGAGGTTCCGGCCTGGCCGATTTTGGCCGACAGCTCCGTGTTCCGCGCAGTGATTTTGCTGTCAACCTGATTCAGAATGGCCGTGAGATAGGTGTCGTTCAAATAGCTCAGCGTCACCAGCGGATCTGCCGAGGAGCCGACGTCGGCGGCAGCGGAGAGCGTAATATTCAGGGTCAGGGAAACCAGCAAAAGCGCCGCCGCGCGCAAAAGCCACCTGTTCTTCTTCATAAGTACCTCCGTTGTTGTCTTTTGACCCGGCCCGCTGCGGAAAAGGACGGTTATTTCCTTTTCCGCGGGCAGGCCGGTTAAACCATTCGGTCGTGCGGCAGGCCAAAACTGACCGCGATTGCTGTATCGATCTTCTCCATGATCTCGTCGTCCACGCGGCCCATCCGCTCACGCAGCCGTCTTTTATCCAGGGTCCTCACCTGTTCCAGAAGTACCACGGAATCCTTTGACAGGCCGCAGCTTTGGACCACGGGAAGTTCAATATGTGTCGGCAGCCGGGCTTTCCCGGTCTGGGACGTGATGGCGGCCGCGATCACAGTCGGGCTGTACCGGTTTCCGGTGTCATTCTGAACAATCAAAACCGGGCGGACGCCCCCCTGCTCGCTGCCCACCACCGGAGAGAGGTCGGCATAGTAAATCTCACCGCGTTTGACACTCGTATCCACTTGCGTTCACACTCCGCCGAAAGAAGTACCCGCCACTGCCGAACGCTCGGCAGTGAGGCCACTTTCATTCTCCCACGCAGCCGCGGAATTTATACTTGAGTCAAATCGGTAAATTCCCGCCCCGCACTATTCTATGCGCAGGATGCCGACAGAGTGCCGGTGCGCTTACAGCGCAAGCGCAAGACGCCGCTCCACAACCGCTCCCTTTTCGATGTAGATTCTCGGTACGCGCCTGGAAATGCCGCAGGTCAGCTCATAGGTGATCGTGCCGGCCATTTCGGCCATCTTTTCGGCCGGATTGCCCTCTCCGAATACAATCACCTCGTCGCCGGTTCTCACATCCGGCAGCTCCGTCAGATCCACCATGCACATATCCATGCAGATGCGCCCGCAGATCCGCGCCGGACCGTCTTTTGTTCTCATCTCCCACCGATTGGACAGGCACCGGAGCAATCCGTCCGCATAGCCGATGGGCAGCACGCCGATCCGGCGGGTTTTGTCCGTGAAGTAGGTGCGCCCGTAGCTGACGGAGGTGCCCGGCGCATAATCCTTGATGGGACCGACCGTGGTTTTGAGCGTCATCACCGGCTTGAGCCCGAATTCCGCGCTCATGGGCTCCGTACCGAAGAGCACCACGCCGGGGCGGCACATGTCCCAGGCGTAATCCGGATAGAACAGCACGCCGCCGGAATTGTCGCAGTGGTGGATGCGGAACCGAAGGCCGGCCCGCCGCTCCACCTCGCCGACCATATGAACAAAACGCTGATATTGAATTTGTGTAAAGGCTTTGCACTCCACAACATCCGGTTGATCAGACACGCAAAAGTGCATGAACACGCCCTCCCAGTCCAGATGGGGCAGCGTCACCGCCTCCAGAATTTCGGAGAGGCTCCGCTCGAAATGCGGCTCATCGCACAAAAAGCCGAGGCGGCCCATGCCGGTGTCCAGCTTCAGATGGCATGTGAGCGTCTTTCCGCATGCCCCGGCCGCCGCGGAATAGGCCCTGGCCAATTCCAGAGAGGGGACGTCCTGGGCCACGCCGTTGTCGATGAGCGTCTCCGTCATGTCGGGAGGCGTATAGCCCAGCATCAGGATCGGCAGGCGAACGCCGCCGTGCCGCAGCTCCTGCGCCTCCTCCACATTGGAGATCGCCAGATAGTCGGCGCCCAACCGCTCCAGTTTGCGGGCCACCGGCACCGCGCCGTGTCCGTAAGCATCCGCTTTGACGACCCCCAGATACTTCGCCCCCGGTCCCATCTGCTTCCGGAGGGCGCGGTAATTGTACTCCAGATTGTCAAGGTTGATCTCCGCCCACGTCCGCTTGAGTATCTTTTCCATTCCGTCCGGTCACCTTCTGTATGATTTTTTGATATCGCCCGGTTCTGCAAATACGCCTCCGCGCCGGAGAACCGCCCGGCCCTGTCCCGGTGCAAATCCGCCTCATTTGGCCAGTATATCACCAAATTGAAATCCCGTAAACCGGGCCTGCAAAATTATTTCGTCCTCTACGCTGATCTCTCCGAAAACCGGCGTCCCCTTCTCCTCGTTCAGCCAAACGGCGGAGACGACCTTCCCTCCGTTTTCTCCCGTCTGATCCAGGCAGAGCCGCCGACAGGAAACGCCGCCCAGTTCCTCCCGGTTCTCCTCCAGCAGCCAGCCCTCCCGCAGGGCGGCAATCAGCTGCGGCAGACAGGCCGCAGGGGAGAGCTTCTCGCTGCTGAGCGTCCCCATGTTCAGGCACGCCCCCGCGTATTCCACCTTCAGCGTCCGCCCGTCGACAATTGCCTTGACACCCGCGATGCTCTCCGGCGCCAAAATCTCCACGGTGCTCTCTCCGGTCGGCACGCAGTCGCACCGGACGGAAAAGGTCAGCAAATCCTCTGTGCCCGCTCCGCAGGTAATTTCCGCTTCCATGGTGCATCCGCTCATGTCCCGGTAGGGCTGGCGAAGCGCTTCCGCTTCATTTGCCGCTTTGTTTCCTCCGCATCCGCACAGAGACAGGCAGAGGATCATCATTGGTACGCAAAGCCGTTTGCGCACCGAAATACCTCCTTACCGATTAGGCTGAAACGACGGATCGAAACGCCGCAGGCAGCAGCCCCAGCACATCCGACGGCACCACGGCGTACTCCGTCAGTTCCTTCGCCCCCAGATCACCGGCCCGGCCGTGAAGCCAGACGCCGCAGGCCGCCGAGAGCACCGGCGGCGCGCCCTGGCACAGCAGCCCGGCGATGACGCCGGTCAGCACGTCGCCGCTCCCGCCCTTGGCAAGGCCGGAATTTCCCGTGGTGTTGACCAGCACGTTGCCCTCCGGCGACGCCGTCAGCGTATGGTGTCCCTTCAGAACCAGCGTGCAGCCGTGCTCCGCGGCGAACGCCCTCGCCGCGCCCACCCGGTCGCCGGAGCGCAGATCCCCGCCCAGTCTGGCAAATTCGCCGTCGTGAGGTGTCAGGACCGTGACCCGGCCGCGCCGCGCGTCCAAAACATCTATATGCCCGGAAAGCGCGTTGATGCCATCCGCATCCAGAATCACCGGCTTTTCCGTCTGCCGCAGCAGCGCGCACACCAGCTTCGCCGTCTCGTCCGACCGGCCAAGGCCCGGTCCCAGGGCCAGCGCGCTGCAGCCTGCCAGCTTCTCCTCAATTATCTGTAAAGCTTTATAGCTTGTTAGTCCTTTTTTCTCAGGGAGCGGGAACGGCATCGGGCCGGCACAGCGCCCGGCCTCCACGCTCCAGATACTCTCCGGAACCCCCAGATAGACCAGACCGCACCCGGATCGCTCCGCCGCGGCGGCCGTCAGGTAGGGTGCGCCCGTATAACCCGTGCTGCCCCCAATCACCAGCAGCTTTCCAAACGTCCCCTTATGGCCGTCCGTCTTGCGCTTTGGCAGAGAATGGCGCACGAAATCCGCATCCACCGTCTGGACCGGACAGATCAGTTCCCGGACCAGCTTTGCCGGAATCCCGATATCCTGTACGGTGACCTCTCCGGAGCACACGCCGCCGGCTCCAGAAAACTGTCCGATCTTAGGAAGTGTAAAGGTTACTGTCCTGTCAGCGTGTACTGCCATTCCCATGATTTTTCCCGTGTCGGCGTCCACGCCGCTGGCAAGGTCCGCCGCCAATACGATGCCCGGGGCATCGTTGAGCAGAGCCACTGCCGCGCCGAATGCCGATTCGGGTGCGATTTCCCGGGAAAGTCCCACGCCGAAGATCGCGTCGAGCAGGAGATCGCTGTGCAGGATCCAGCTCCGCTGCTCCGCAGAATCCGGCGCCCACGTCTCCAGCCGTATGCCGCACTCGCTCAGCCGCCCCGTCATCTCCAGCGCATCCGGGGTCAGCTTGTCATAGCTGCCGGCCAGAAATACCCGCACCTTCACGCCCGCCAAAAACAGCAGCCGCGCAGCGGCGATCCCGTCTCCGCCGTTGTTTCCGCTGCCGCAGAGCACCGCGGCACGGCAGCGGCCCGGCTTTTTCGGCGCCAGCAGCTCAAGGGCCGCATCCCGAAGTCCCTCTGCCGCCTGTTCCATCAGGTCGGCGGAAGGAATTTTCCACTCCTCAACGGCCTGTCTGTCCAGTTCCTTCACCTGCTCCGCTGTGGCCAGTTTCATAATGGAGCCCCCCTTGCTTTTTTCGCTATTTTACCACAGCCGCCGCCCTTTCGTACAGTGTTTGTAACTCTTTTGTTGTTGTCTTTCCCCTCTTTTATCTTATCATGATTCAAGAGACAGCCATTTGTGCTGCGCTCTTTGTAAGGGGGAAATTTTTTATGAAAAAGCGGATTGTTTCGGTGCTGCTGGCACTGACGACCGCGGCCGCGATGCTCTGCGGCTGTGAAAAAAATTCCGCCGCAGCCGCCTCTGCCGCCGCATCTTCCGCAGACGGGCCGACGGAGGCCGCGGTGGAGGCGGCCTATCTCTCCGCGGAGGAAGTCTACAACTGGTTCGACCTCACCTCCCTCCCAACCTCCGGCGCGGCGGTGGAGCAGGGCGGCCTCTCCTACCGGCCGGTGGACTATGAGGGGCTGAACACCTACGCGGACCTGGAGGCCAGGGTGCACTCCCTGTTTGCCCCCTCTGTGGCGGACGCTCTGCTGAAAGAGGGCACCAATTATCGGGACATCGGCGGCAGGCTCTGTTCCACCGACGCCGCCCGGGGCTCCAACCTCTATTTTAAGGAGCGCACGTTTTCTGTAAGCCAGACGGATGCCGCCCACTGGACGGTGACGGTCACGTTCTGGGGAGACAGCTGGGAGTGGGAACAGCCCTCCGTCACCATCGGTTACTCCAAGGCCGTGCTGCATTACGAACAGACGGACGACGGCTGGCGGTTCACGGACTTCTGCTCCAGCGACGCGCTGGACACGGACGCGGACACCGTATTCACCTTCACTTACGACGACGCCTCCTTTGAGGCGTCGGATTTCGGCAGCTATTCCGACCTGCAGCTGGCGCTTTATCTGATCCATGCCGACGGCGCGTACACCGAGGGGACCTCCGACATGCTGTACCAGCGGTTCGTAAAGGATCCCGGCGCATGGCTCACCCTGCTGGGGGGCCTGCATGCGGAATGGCAGGATGCCCTGACTTCGCTGCTGGCCGGCGACGCAGCTGTCTGGCATCCGGATGAGGATTTCACGGCCCTTCTGGACGGTCTCTCCCCCGCCGGAGATGCGGAACAGGCTGTGGTGGACGGGCTGCGCACCAAGTATGCGGATGCCAAAACGACCCGGAATTCCACCGTCACGCCGGAACAGGAGTTCTCCCCGGGGACGCTGACGACCACCCCATGACCTTTCCGGACAATCAGCCCCTCTTTTCCATGCTTCAGCCGGGCCTGCAAAACGGCGTGCATCCCTGGGGCTGCGAAGGGCTGAGCGGCACGCCGGAAACCGCGGAGGGCTGCGACTGCGGCCAGGGATACCGGGTCGTCAGCGGAAACCTGACCCTGCAATACTTTGAAGACGACCACGGCCTGCAATCTCTCACCTCCATGACCACGATGACGCCTCCCTCCGGACGCGGCGGGGCGCCCGCTGCGGCGCGGCGGAGCCTGGGTATACGAACAGTCCGTCGGGTGCAAGCGCATCGCGTTCTATATGAAAGAAAAGGAGATCGTCTGCATGGAGCTTGAGGATCTGACCGACTCCCAGCCGCTTTCGCACTGAGACGCTTTCGCCCCGTATCGCCGAAAAATGGCGCCGCGGGGCGTTTTTCTCCTTGCAATTCCTCTTTTTCTATGCTATAAGTAATAATTGTTATCAGCGTTGAACGGGAAAATAACCGTATATTGCCGCAAAGAGAGGTCTGGTCACCGGCTGTAAGCCAGACTGCGGACATCCGGTTTGGTTCGCCCGGGAGCCGCCGCGGAGACGCGGCCGGGATCTCCCCCGTTATCGGGAGCACGAGTGCGCGCGGGTGTCCGCGCGAATTTGGGTGGTACCGCGGAAGGTCGCCTTTCGTCCCAGAAATTTGGGAGGATGGGCGCTTTTTTTATTGTCCGAAGCGGACATCTCCCGCCCGGCGGCCGCAAGGCGGCATACGGGAAACTCATCCGATGTAAAGGAGTTTATGCTATGAAGGAACAACTGGAATCAATTCGTAAAAACGCGCTGGAATCCATCCGCTCCACCGAGGCCGGAGCCGAGCTGGAAGCTCTCCGGGTCAAGTATCTGGGCAAAAAAGGCGAGCTGACCGCCGTTTTGAAGCAGATGGGCTCCCTGTCCGCCGAGATGCGGCCGGTGATGGGGCAGATGGCCAACGAGGTCCGCGCCAGCCTGGAGACCGCCATCGAGACTCAATCCGCCATTTTGCAGGAGAAGGCGCTGGAGGCAAAGCTCTTTGCCGAGTCGGTGGACGTGACGATCCCCGGCAAAAAGCTGGAGCTGGGCCACAAGCACCCCATGTATACGGTGCTGGACGAAATCAAGGCCATTTTCATCGGACTGGGCTTTGAGATCCTGGACGGGCCGGAGGTGGAACTGTCCGATTATAACTTTACCAAGCTCAACACGCCCGACG
>Ga0268263_1002353_pt1 | contig 12652 bp, 11 predicted proteins | sample Biomet5_FD_190358 | JGI IMG/M metagenome (GOLD analysis project Ga0268263, IMG submission 190358) | Microbial communities from bioreactor (seeded with sewage sludge) at LBNL, California, USA - Biofuel metagenome 5 (SPAdes) (version 4) | ecosystem: Engineered > Bioreactor > Anaerobic >... | reverse complement strand
TGATTCCAGCCTCTTGACGACGCCGTTTCGGAAGTGGGTAGTTTCAAATCTGTCAAAGAAAACAAATAATCCGAACCCGTCTCCGATTGGAAAAAGGTTCGGATTATATTGCTTTGGTGCCGGTGGTGGGACTCGAACCCACACGGTGTCGCCACCGGCGGATTTTGAATCCGCTACGTCTACCATTCCATCACACCGGCGAAAGTGTTCCTATCATAGCATAGCCACCCTTGAATTTCAAGTGAGATTTTCTTGTGCCGCCCGCTCGCATGTATCGGGCCGTCCGTTCTCAGCTCTGCCTCGCGGCGGTTGGAAAGAGGGAAAAGAGATGCTATTCAAATCGAAAAAAATGTGTTACAATAACACAGTTGGAGTCCAGCGCCTGAGAGAAACGGCAGAGAGGAGAGAAGCCATGAAACAAATCCTGCGGGCAGCGGTTGTGATCGGCACGCTGCTTGTTCTGTGCCTGTGCGCCATGGGCTGTTCTCTTCACCTGACCGCCTCTCCGGACGAATTGTACTCTCTGCCCAAGCTGCCCGACGAGTATACAGAGCTGGACAACTGCATCCAGCAGCTTCTGGATAACGGCGCCGAATATGCGGCGCCCACCTCCGGAACCAACGTCCAGCCGGTTCAGCTGATGGACCTGGACGGCGACGGCCAACAGGAGGCAATCGCTTTTCTGCGCAAAAGCACGGACGAAAAGCCGCTGAAAATTTATATTTTTGCGCCCCAGAAGGACGGCTACGAGCAGCGCGCCGTCATCGAGGGCAGCGGTACGGCGATATACAGCATTGCTTACAGCGACCTGGATCAGGACGGGAAAATGGAGCTGCTGGTAGGCTGGAAGGTCGGCACGGAGCTTCAGGCGCTCACGGTGTATTCTCTCCGCGGCAGCGAGCCGGAGGAGCTGATGAGCAGCAACTATGTGAAGTACGCCGTCACCAAGTTGGAGGGCAAAAAGACGCAGGAGATCGTGGTGCTCCACGTGGACGATGAGGGGAACGGCGTGGCCGATTTCTACACCTGGCAAAAGGGCGCCGCGCTGGAGCGCACCTCCTCGGCGCGTCTGTCCATGACTATGGCGGAGCTGAATTCCGGCCGGGTGACAAAGGGCGCGCTGAAGGACCAGTCTCCGGCCCTGTTTGTGACCGGAGTCAGCGATTCCGGAGTGGAGATCACGGACATTCTGGCGGCCCGGGGCGATGAGATATTCAACGCGGTTCTCTCGGACGTAACGGGCGTTTCTTCAGAAAACTATCGCTTCCTCTCTTTGTACCCGACCGATATCAACGCCGATGGCATCACAGAGGTGCCGTCTCCCGTCAGTCTGCCGGTGCGGGCGGGCAGCGATTCGGAGATCTGCTACCGGATCGACTGGCAAAATTATGACGCGGACGGCGTCGGGACCACCGTGGAATCCACATATCACGACACGGACGACGGCTGGTATCTGGTGATGCCGGACGGCTGGAAGGGGAAAATCCAGATCTCCCGCACGCAATCCGGCGTGGACGAGATGGCGGTGACCTTCTCCATACGCAGCAGCCCGACCTCACCGCAGGATTTCCTTCGAATTTATACGATTACCGGCAACAACCGGGAGATCCGGGCCGTCCGTGGCAGCCGCTTTATTCTCTCCCGGCAGGCGGAGACCATTTATGCGGCCGAACTGCTGAACGCTAACGCGGGCTGGGAATTCGGCATCAGCGAAAGCGACCTGCGCGCGGCGTTCAACCTGATTGTGAAGGAATGGCTGCCCAGCGACAGCTGAGCCTGCCGGAAAATGCCGGAGGATATTGCGCTTCCGGAAAGGAGCATGACATGAAAAAAGTTCTGGTTCTGGAGGATGAGTCCAGTATTCGCAGCTTTATTGTGATCAATCTGCGCCGCGCGGGCTACGACGCCATCGAGGCGGAAACGGGCGAGGACGCGCTGGAGCGTCTCCGGGAAAACCCCGACACGAAAGTCGCCCTGCTGGACATTATGCTGCCGGGCATCGACGGCTTTGAGGTCTGCCGCCGCATCCGGGCCACCAATACAAGAATCGGCATCATCATGCTGACGGCCCGCTCTCAGGAGATGGACAAGGTGACGGGTCTGATGACCGGCGCGGACGATTATGTCACAAAGCCCTTTTCTCCGGCAGAGCTGACGGCGCGGGTGGACGCGCTGTTTCGCCGCGCCGGCGGCGAGGAGACCGTCCAGACCGGGGAGATCAGCCAGCCCCCGTTTTTGCTCAACACCCGCAACCGCACGCTGGAAAAGAGCGGGGAACGCATCAAGCTGACACAGGTGGAGTATTCCATCATGAAGGTGTTTATGGAAAACCCCGGGAAGGCTCTCTCCCGGGAGGAGATCCTGGATATGGTCTGGGGACGGGATTATTTCGGCGAGCTGAAGATCGTGGATGTGAACATTCGGCGGCTGCGGCTCAAAATCGAGGACAACGTCCAAAACCCGACGTATATCACGACAGTCTGGGGCTACGGCTACAAGTGGGGTTTTTAAGGCACACAGGCGGTTCCCGCAGGGGAACGCCCGCATTGTAAGGAGAACGGAACGCATGGCGGAGAAACAGCCGGACAGCACAAAAAAGAAAAAAACCCTGCACGTGCGGGGACTGCGTCAGCGGTGGCTGCTCAACACCGTTGCGCCTGTATTCGTGCTGCTGATTTTGATTGTGACGCTGTTCTCCGCGGGGGTGGCCAGTTATTATTACAGCAGCATGCAGAAAGGACTGGAAAGCCAGGCCCGCGCTGCCGCTGATGCCTTTGACAGCTACTTTATGACCAGCTACTATGACTACTATCAGCAGGCGATCAATTACACCGACTCCTTTGAGGAGAAGGACCGGATCGAGCTGCAGTTCATCTCCACCAGCGGGCGGATCCAGGTCAGCACCTCCAACCTGACCGCCGGCCGCTCCCCGGGCACCAGCGACATCTCGGATGCCGTTTCGCAGGGGAAGCTGTCGCCTTTTCAGGGGAAGGACCCGCAGACAGGGGAGAATATTCTGGCGGTGTCCTGCCCGCTGAGCTTCAACGGCAAGGTGGTCGGCGTGCTGCGCTATGTGACCAGTCTGCGGGCGGTGAACCGCCAGATCCTGATTTCCGTGCTGGCCATCTTTTTGATCGCGGCCGTGTGCATGGCGCTGGTGCTCATCGCGAATCTGCTGTTCATCAACAACGTGGTGGAACCCGTGGCGGTGGTGTCTGACGCCGCCAAGCGGATCTCCGCCGGCAGCTACGGCGTACAGGTCGAGAATAAGTATACCGACGAGCTGGGCGAGCTGGTAGACAACATCAACAACATGTCGCTGAAGATCGGTCAGAACGAAAAAATGCAGACGGAGTTTATCTCCTCCGTCTCCCATGAGCTGCGCACGCCGCTGACGGCGATTAACGGCTGGGGAGAGACGATTCTGGCCGACACCACGGAGGACCCCGTCCAGATGCGGCGGGGCATCCGCATCATTTTAAAGGAGTCCCGCCGGCTGACCACCATGGTGGAGGAGCTGCTGAGCTTTTCCAAAATGCAGGACGGCCGGTTTACCCTCCAGCTGGAGGAGGTCGATCTGCAGGCTGAATTCGAGGACGCCATCTTCACCTACCGGGAACTCTTCCGGCAGGAGGGCATCGAGCTGTCCTACGAGCCTACGGACGATCTGCTCCCTCCCATCCCCGGCGATCCGGAGCGTCTCAAGCAGGTGTTCTGCAACGTGCTCGACAATGCCGCCAAGCACGGCGGCTCCGGCAAGCGCATCGAGGCCTCCTGCCAGAAGGAGAACGCGTTTGAGGTCATCCGCGTCCGGGACTTCGGCCCCGGCATTCCCGCGGCGGAGCTGCCCTTCGTCAAGCAGAAGTTTTACAAGGGCTCCTCCAAGGCCCGCGGCAGCGGGATCGGTCTGGCAGTCTGCGATGAGATCATTAAGCTTCACAACGGCGTGTTCGACATCGCCAACGCCGCCGGCGGCGGCTGTGTCGTTACGATTCGCCTGCCCATGAAATGAAAAAATAGAACAAATGTTGCATTTTTCGAAAAAGTATTGTAGGATTGTTTTGTAATAAGCGGAAAGGAATACCATGGCAGAGAAGAAAGAAAGCTGCTTTCGCACCAGCATCGGCGGACAGGCCCTGATTGAGGGAATTTTGATGCGCGGCCCCGAGCGGCAGGCCATCGTGGTCCGGGACCAGGATGGCAGGCTGGTGGAAAAAGTCGACGAGCTCCGGCTCATCAAGGACCGCTATCCGATCCTGGGCTGGCCGCTGCTCCGGGGCGTGGTGAATTTTCTGGCCGCGATGGTGTGCGGCGTTCAGGCGCTGATGTATTCGGCGGATTTTTACCCCGACGAGACGGAGGCGCAGCCCTCCAAGTTTGAGCTGTGGCTGGAGCGGCACATAGCGGGCAAAAAGCTGGAGAGCATGATCGTAGGACTCTCCGTGGCACTGGGAATCGGCTTGTCGCTGTTTTTGTTTCTGGTGCTGCCCACCTTTCTGACCGGCGCGCTGCTGCATTTCTTCCCCGGCTTTCCCCTGTGGGGCCGGAACGTGATCGAAGGACTCCTGAAGATCGTCATTTTTCTGCTCTACCTCTTTTTGTGCTCCCGGATGAAGGATATCCATCGGGTGTTTCAGTATCATGGGGCGGAGCACAAGACGATCTTCTGCTATGAGGCGGGACTGCCCCTGACGGTGGACAATGTCCGCGCGCAGCCCCGGCATCATCCGCGCTGCGGGACCAGCTTTCTCTTTGTGGTGATTTTTGTGTCCATCTTGTTTTCCTCGGTGGTATTTGCCTTCTGGCAGTTTACCAACGTGTGGCTGCGGACGCTGGTACATCTTCTCCTGCTGCCCCTGGTGGTGGCGGTGACTTACGAGTTCAACCGATGGGTCGGGCGCCACGACAACGCTCTGACCAGGGTGCTGACGGCGCCGGGCATGTGGATGCAGAATTTTACCACCTTTGAGCCGGACGACTCCATGATGGAGTGCGCCATCCGCTCGCTGGAGCTGGTCATTCCGGAAGAAAAAGGAAAAGATGAGTGGTAATGGCGACGACGTATAACAACTTATATTTGGATGTCCGCAGAAGGCTGCGGGGCGCCGACGTGGGAGATCCGTCGCTGGAGGCCAGGGAGCTGGTCTGCTTTGCCACAGGCAAGACCCGCGGGCAGCTGGCGCGGGACGGAGGCCTGTATGCCTCCCCGGAGCTGGAGAAACGGACATGGGATCTGGTGGAGAGGCATCTGCAGGGCGAGCCGGTGGCGTACTTGATCGGAGAGTGGGAGTTCTACGGGCTCCCTCTGGACATTTCCGAGGAGGTGCTGATCCCGCGGCCGGATACGGAGACCCTGGCGGAACAGGCCATCGGTTATTGCAAGACGCTGGGGGAATGTCGGGTGCTGGACCTGTGCGCCGGGAGCGGCTGCGTTGGTTTGGCGGTGGCCTCTCAGGTTCCGTCGGCGCGGGTCGTGCTGGGCGAGATCAGCGACGGGGCGCTGAAGATCTGCCGCCAGAATATCCGGCGCAGCAATCTCTCCGGCCGGGTGGTGCCCGTTGAGATGAACGCGGCGGAAAAACCGCCCCGGAACCTGGGAGAATTTCAATGCATCGTCTCCAATCCGCCCTATATCCCGACGGGGGATATTGAGGGGCTGGACCCGTCCGTCAGAGACTACGAGCCTCATCTGGCGCTGGACGGCGGCAGGGACGGACTGAATTTTTATCACACCATCGCCGAGCTTTGGAAGGATGTGCTGGGACCGTCCGGCCGGCTGTATTTCGAGGTGGGCATCGGCCAGGCGGACAATGTTCTGCGCATCATGCGTTCCGTGGGCTTCGGCGATATTCAGGTGGTCAAGGATCTGCACGGCGTCCCGCGGGTGGTATTCGGCACGCTGTGCGCGCACATTTGAGCGCGGGATTCCCGGACGGAACCCGTCCGCCGCGCAGGCCGGGCATCCGGAAATGCGGAGTGCTCCGCCCGGCAAGACAGATAAGGAGGAAAAACCATGGCAGAGAAGAAGGAGAACCCCGCAAAGGCGGAAGCGGCGCTGTCCGCGAAGAAACAGGCCATCAACACGGCGATGCAGCAGATCGAAAAAACGTACGGCAAGGGCTCGATCATGCGTCTGGGGGACGGATTGAACATGGATGTGGAGTCCATTCCCACCGGCTCGCTGTCGCTGGATCTGGCGCTGGGCATCGGCGGGCTTCCCCGGGGCAGGATCGTGGAGATCTACGGACCGGAGTCCTCCGGCAAGACGACGCTGGCGCTGCATGTGGTGGCTGAGGCGCAGAAGCGCGGCGGAGACGTGGCGTTCGTGGATGCAGAGCACGCTCTGGATCCTACCTACGCACGGGCGCTGGGCGTCAATATTGAGGAAATGCTGATCTCTCAGCCGGACACCGGGGAGCAGGCGCTGGAGATTACGGAGGCGCTGGTCCGCTCCGGAGCCATCGACGTGATTGTGGTGGATTCCGTGGCTGCGCTGGTTCCCCGTGCGGAGATCGAGGGCGAGATGGGCGACAGCTTTGTGGGGCTGCAGGCGCGCCTGATGAGCCAGGCGCTGCGCAAGCTCACCGGCGCCGTGGGAAAGACGAACACCATCGTCATCTTCATCAATCAGCTGCGGGAAAAAGTGGGCGTCATGTACGGCAATCCGGAGGTCACCACCGGCGGGCGCGCCCTGAAATTCTACTCCTCCGTCCGCATAGACGTGCGCCGTGTGGAGACGCTGAAAAACGGTTCCGAGATGATCGGGAACCGGACCCGGGCAAAGGTCGTCAAGAACAAGGTGGCGCCTCCGTTCCGGGAGGCCGAATTCGATATTATGTACGGCGAGGGAATCTCCCATGAGGGAGAACTGGTGGATCTGGGCACCAGGCTGAATCTGGTGCAGAAGTCGGGCTCCTGGTTTGCCATGGGCGAGACCCGCATCGGACAAGGCCGCGACGCCGCCAAGCAGTATCTCAGGGAGCATCCCCAGGAGGCGGCCGCGCTGGAGGCGGAGATCCGCAAAAACTTTGACAAGCTCATGAGCAATCAATCCAAAATCGCCGCCCGGGCGGCGGGCCGCGCAGTGGATGTGAACGCCGACGATTTCAACGATGAAGCTTGAGCGTGTCGAGCCGTCCAAGCGCAAAGCCGGCCGCGTCCTGGTCTATCTGGAGGACGGGACGCTGCTCCGGTGCACGGAGCGGGAGCTGCTGTCCTTCGGCCTGCGGGCCGGGGACGAGCTGGACGCAGCTGCGCTGAAGGCTCTGAAGGAGGCGGCCGCAGGCTCCGGGACCCGCGAGGAGGCCGCGGCGCTGATCGGCAGACGGGCGATGTCCCGGGCGGACCTCGTCAGGAAGCTGCGGGAGCGGGGCGCCTCCTGCCGGGAGGCCGATGCCGCCGCCGAGTGGCTGGAGGCCATCGGCGCCCTGAACGACGCCGACTATGCGGCGGCGCTGGTGCGCCGCTGCGCCGGCAGCTTTTACGGTCCCGCCCGCTGCCGGGAGGAGCTGCGCCGCCATGGGATTGATCGGAACCTCTGGGATGAGGCGCTGGCCGCGGCACCCTCGCCCCAGGAGCTGATCGGGCGGTATCTGACCGACCGTTTCCGGGCGCGGGCGGTGGACGCGCTGGAGCTCCGGCGAGCCTCCGACGCCCTGGCTCGCCGCGGATTTTCCTGGGCAGACGTCAGGCCCGCTCTGGCGGCCTATACGGACGATCTGCCGGAGGAGTGAGCGAAATGGAACTGCTGGAGGCTATCGGTACCCGCCGCAGCGTGCGGATGTACCGACCCGATCCGATTTCCCGGGACTTGCTGGAGGAATTGCTGCAGGCCGCCTGCTGGGCGCCTTCGGCGGATAACGCCCAGCCGTGGTATCTGGTCGCGCTGACGGATCCGGAGGAACTGGCGGCCCTGCGCGCCGACATGGAACAGGTGGCCGGAGAGGTCCGGCCTCATTTGGAGCGGATGTTTCCCGGCTATCCGCAGGTGGTGAGGGATACGACCCGGTTTCTCCGCTGCCTGGGCAATGCCCCGGCGCTGGTGCTGATTTTTCTGCAGCATCCGGACTACCCGGTAAATCGGGACGGCATGGTAGAAAGCTGCGCCGCCGCCGTGCAGAATCTGCTGCTGACCGCCCATGCGCGGGGGCTGGGAGCCTGCTGGGTCAATGCCGCGGCGGGAACCGCCTGCGGCCGGGAGCTGCAGCGGCGCTATGCGCCCGGCAGGGGCGAGTTTCTCAGCATGGTGACGTTGGGCTGGCCGGAAAAAACGCCCTCCCCGCCCGCCAGAAAGCCCGGCCGCTGGGTGATCCGCTGAGGACGGAAGGTTTCCGATGAGAGGAGAAATGCACTTTTGAACAAGCGCGTTGCGTTTATCTCTTTGGGCTGCGCAAAAAATCAGGTGAACTGCGAGCAGATGATGGCCTCCGCCGCTGCGGCCGGCTACACCGTCACCGCCGACCCCGCCGGGGCGGATGTGGCGGTGGTGAACACCTGCGGATTTCTGGAGAGTGCCTGTCAGGAGGCCATCGACGTCATTTTGCAGACGGCGGAGCTGAAAAAGAGCGGAGAACTTCACAAGCTTCTGGTGACGGGCTGCATGGCGCAGCGGTATCAGGACCAGATCCTTCGGGAAATGCCGGAGGTAGACGGCGTTCTGGGCACCGGCAGCTACGGCGACATTACCGCCGCGCTGACGGAAGTGCTGGCCGGGCAGCGCCCCGCCCGCTTCGGCAGCATCCACACCTGCGGCCAGGAGGGGGAGCGTATTTTGACCACGCCGCCCTGGTATGCGTATCTGCGGATTGCGGAGGGCTGCGACAACCACTGCGCCTATTGCGTGATCCCATCCCTGCGGGGAAAATATCGCTCCCGCCCCATGGAGGGGCTGCTCTCCGAGGCCCGCGAGCTCTCCGATGCCGGCGTGAAGGAGTGCCTGGTCATCGCGCAGGATATCACCCGCTACGGCAGCGACTGGGACGAAAAGCCCCACCTGGCGGAGCTGCTTAAAGAGTTATGTAAACTTGACTTTCACTGGATCCGCCTCCACTATCTCTATCCCGACGAGATTACAGACGAACTCATCGACGTCATTGCCTCCGAGAAGAAGATCTGCAAGTATATCGATCTGCCCATCCAGCACTGCAACGACACGATCCTCAGGAAAATGAACCGCCGGGACACTAAGGCGGAGCTGCTGGAGCTGCTGGGAAAACTGCGGGCGCGGATTCCGGGGCTGGTGCTGCGCACATCGCTGATCACCGGCCTGCCCTATGAGGACGACGCAGCGTTTGAGGAGCTGTGCGCCTTTTTGCGTCGGGTGCGCATTGAGCGAGCCGGCGTGTTTCCCTTCTCCCCCGAGGACGGAACGCCTGCGGCGAAGATGGAGCACGTTTCCCTGGAGACTGCGCTGCGCCGCAAGGAACTGCTGGAGGACGTCCAGTCCGACATCATCGACGATTACAATCGCTCCTGCCTGGGCGGCGAGCGGGAGGTGCTGTGCGAGGGCTTCGACGAGCAGGCGCAGATGTATGTGGGCCGCAGCTATGCGGAGTCGCCCGGCATCGACGGGGTCCTCTATTTTACCTCCGAGGAGGACGTGGAGCCGGGCGCGCTCGTGAACGTACGGCTGACCGGCGTAATGGACGGCGAACTCACAGGGGAGCGGGCGGAGAGAGCCTGACGCGGGATTCCGGATCCGCCGGGCTCCCGGCGGAGAGAAACGCGCCGTCCCACGGTGCGCGGCGAAAGGAAAAGAACATGAATTTGCCCAATAAATTGACTCTTATGCGCATTATATTGATTCCTGTTTTCATGGCGATACTCTATTGGGGTTTTCCCGGCTCCAATTATGCGGCGCTGGTGATTTTTATTGCAGCCAGTCTGACGGATATGCTGGACGGCAAAATCGCCCGCAAGCGGAATTTGGTGACGGATTTCGGGAAGTTTGCGGATCCCCTGGCGGACAAGATGCTGGTGACGGCGGCTATGCTGTGGTTCGTGGAGGCGGGGCGGATGCCTGCCTGGGCCCTGCTGATCGTGGTGTGCCGGGAGTTTGCCGTCAGCGGACTGCGGATGATTGCCGCGGATAAGGGAAAGGTCATCGCTGCCGGTTGGTCCGGCAAGGTCAAAACGGCCTCCACCATGGTATGCATCATCCTGATGTTCCTGTTTCCGGGGATCGCCCTGCTGGACGGCTTCTGCGTGGGCGTCATCACGGTCACGACCCTTTACTCCGGCGTGGAGTATTTTGTCAAGAACCGGGACGTTATCGCCAGCGCGTAAAATCCGCTCGAAAGCGGCAGAGACGCTTTTTGACTGCCGCCCGCAAGCCGGACCGCGCCATTCGGCGCGGTCCCGATTTCCTGCCGCGGCACTTGACACGCCGGGGAAATCCTGCTAATATACTGGAAAGTTCATAGCGCGATGATCGGAAAGAGTAACGGGATTCGGAACGGACAGAGAGGGCGCGTCACCGGCTGCAAGCGTGCCTGCGGGAGGAAACTGTGAAGTGCGTCCGGGAGCGCGGGGGATGCGGAAGCCCTCCGTCCGGCCTGCGTCACAGGGCCATTGAGTGATAAAAGAGAGTGGAACCGCGGGGAATCCCCGCCTCTCGTACTTCGGTGCGGGAGGCGTTTTTGTTTTCTTCCGCCCGTGACAAGGGAGCAATCGAAGATGGCGAAGACAAGACTTGGGGAACTGCTGGAGGCTTACCAGCACCGCGATCCGGCGGCGCGCACGAAGCTGGAGGTATTTTTGCTCTATCCCGGCGTGCATGCTGTGATCTACCACCGCGTGGCGCATTTTTTCTATCGGCATCGCTGTTTTTTCCTGGCGCGCTGGATCTCCCAGCATGCCAGAAAAAAGACGGGGATCGAGATCCATCCCGGCGCGACCATCGGCCGTCGTCTGGTGATCGATCACGGCATGGGGATTGTTATCGGCGAGACCGCGGAGATCGGGGACGACGTGCTGCTCTATCAGTGCGTGACGCTGGGCGGCACGGGCAAGGACAAGGGAAAGCGCCATCCCACCATCGGCAACAACGTGCTGATCGGCTCCGGCGCCAAGGTGCTGGGCCCTTTTACCGTGGGGGAGAACAGCCGCATCGCCGCCAATGCGGTGGTGCTTCAGGAGATCCCGCCCAACTGCACGGCGGTGGGCGTACCCGCGCAGGTGGTGCGGGTGCGGGGTGAGAAACCTGTGGCCGATTTTGCGGACAATGTAGACCAGGTCAACGATATGGAAGATCCCGTTCAAGAGGAATTGCTGGCGCTGTTTCAGCGGCTGGATGCGCTGGAACAGGAGCTGAAAAAACAGAAAACAGAAAGGACTGCCTGAATGATGCAGCTGTACAATTCCGCGACCCATACGAAAACAGAATTCAAGCCCAACCATCCCGATATCGTCAAAATGTATACCTGCGGGCCGACGGTGTATCACTTCGCCCACATCGGCAACCTGCGCTCCTATATCATGGAGGATGTGCTGGAAAAGTACCTGCGCTATACGGGCTACAATGTCCGGCGGGTCATGAACATCACGGATGTGGGCCACCTCACCTCCGATGCCGACACCGGCGAGGACAAGATGCTCAAGGGCGCCCATCGGGAACACAAAACGGTCATGGAGATCGCCCAGTATTACACCGACGCCTTCTTTGACGACTGCAAAAAGCTGAACATCAAACGGCCCGACGTAGTGCAGCCCGCCACCGGCTGTATCGGCGAGTATATCAAGATCATCACAAAGCTTCTGGCCGACGGCTACGCTTACCAGGCGGGCGGCAACGTGTATTTCGACACCTCCAAACTCAAACGCTACTACATTTTTAACGAGCACAAGGAGGAGGATCTGGCCGTCGGCGTCCGGGAGGGCGTGGAGGAGGACAACAACAAGCGCAACAAGAACGATTTTGTTCTCTGGTTTACCAAGTCCAAATTTGAGGATCAGGCTCTGAAGTGGGACTCCCCGTGGGGGACCGGCTATCCCGGCTGGCATATCGAGTGCTCAGGGATCTCCATGAAATACCTGGGGGAGGATCTGGACATCCACTGCGGAGGAATCGACAACGCTTTCCCCCATCACACCAATGAGATCGCCCAGTCCGAGAGCTACTTGGGCCACCATTGGTGCAACTGGTGGATGCATGTGATGCATCTGGTGACGCCCGAGGGCAAGATGAGCAAGTCCAAGGGGGAGTTCCTCACCGTCTCCCTGCTGGAGCAGAAGGGCTATGATCCGCTGGTCTACCGGTTGTTCTGCCTCCAGTCTCACTACCGCCGGCCGCTCCTGTTCACCTGGGAGAACCTGGACAACGCCCGGGTGACCTATGAAAAGCTCATCGCCCGGGTGGCGGCCCTCTCTCCCGCGGACCGCGGCCCGCTGGACGAGACGGCGCTGGCGGCGCTGAGACAGGAATTTGCCGCGGCGATGGACAACGATCTGGCCACCGCACAGGCGCTGACTGTTTTGTACGACGTTTTGAAATATAAGACCAACGACGCCACAAAGCTGGCTGCGCTGGCGGACTTTGACGAGGTGCTGGGGCTGGGCCTTCTGGATCGGGCGGCAGCGCGTCGGTCGGCAGACGAGGCGGCAAAAAAAAGCGCCACCGCCTCCGGCGGCTTTACCGTCCAGGGCGAGGGCGACG
>Ga0268263_1002352_pt1 | contig 12661 bp, 9 predicted proteins | sample Biomet5_FD_190358 | JGI IMG/M metagenome (GOLD analysis project Ga0268263, IMG submission 190358) | Microbial communities from bioreactor (seeded with sewage sludge) at LBNL, California, USA - Biofuel metagenome 5 (SPAdes) (version 4) | ecosystem: Engineered > Bioreactor > Anaerobic >... | reverse complement strand
ATTTTTGAAGAGCGCCAGACGTATCAGGATATTCTCGGATATTCCGATGCAATGGCGCTGCGTGAGAAATACAAAATATAAAAGGTGTATCCAGATGAAATACTTTATGGGAATCGACGCCGGTACCAGCGGAATCAAGGCTGTCATTGTCGATGAAAACGGCACGGTAGCGGGGAGCGGATATCACGAGTGCGATATTGTTATGCCCCGCCCCGGATGGGTGGAACAGTCTCCCCAGACCTGGTGGACGGCTTGCAGCGCTGCCGCCGGGCAGGCGGTGGAGGCTTCCGGGCACGGCAAAGACCTGGCGGGAATTGGATTTTCCGGCCAGATGCAGGGCTGCACGGTGCTGGACAAGAATTTCCAGCCGGTCGGCAATTGCATCATCTGGCTTGACCAGCGCTCAAACCGGGAAGTGCTGGAGATCGGTGAGCTCATGCCGGACGAGGAGTCTTTAAAGATCACTTCCAACCACTGCCTCAACAGCTTCTGGGCCCCGAAGCTGCTGTGGCTCAAGAGAAACCGTCCGTCGGACTATGAAAAAATACGGTATGTTCTGTTTGCCAAGGACTATATCCGATACCGTATGACAGGGGAGATCGCAGCGGAAGTCAGCGACGCATCCCTGTCGTTCCTGATGGACGTGCCGGGGCGCTGCTGGTCGCAAGAAATGTTTGAACGGCTAGGTATAGACCCGCGGCTGGCGCCCGCGCGTCTGGCAGAGTCCTGGGAGGTCACCGGCACCCTCAGAAGCGAAGTCGCCGAGGCTTGGGGCGTCGCGGCCGGTATCCCTGTGGTCGCCGGCGCCGGAGATCAGCCGGCCGGGGGCGTTGGAACCGGCATTGTTCGCCCCGGAGTGATCGGAACCACGATCGGAACAAGCGGAGTTGTTTTCGGATGTACCGCCGCCCCGCTGATTGATCAGAAACAGCGGGCGGTCATGACGATGGCGCACGCGGTGAAAGACAAATGGTGTTTCCTGGGACTCGAGCTGAGTGCCGGCGGCGCGTTCAAGTGGCTTCGCGATACTGCTTTCCCCCGCGAAAAGAGAGAATGCGCGGACAGAGGGATGGACGTGTACGACTATATGACCGCGCTTGCGGAAAAAGCCAGGCCGGGCTGTGAAGGCCTTGCATTCCTGCCCTATCTCAACGGAGAAAAAACGCCCATGTGCGATGAGAACGCCCGCGGAGTGTTTTTTGGCCTCTCTTATCGGCACGGGCTGCCGGAGATTTGCAGAAGCGTTATGGAGGGCGTTACCTTCGGTCTGCGCGATACAATCGAAATTTGCCGGGAAATGGGACAGACGGTGACGGAGGTCAGGGCAAACGGAGGCGGCGCAAAGAGCCTTCTGTGGCGGCAGATGCAGGCCGATATATACAATGCCAGCGTGGTAACCACTAATATTGAAGAAGGTCCGGCTGCCGGAGCGGCCATCCTTGCGGCGGTAGGCGCCGGCGCTTTTTCCAGCGTGACGGAGGCCTGCGATACATGGCTTAAGATCTCAAGCCGCGTCGATCCCGATCCGCTGCGCGTGGAAATCTACGATGATTACTACAAAACTTACGGAAAGCTCTATTCGGGCCTGAAAACAGCTTTCGCGGATCAGGCGCAGCTCGTTGAAAAATACAGATGAGCGGCAAAAAAACGAGGCTGGTTTGCTTAAATAAACCAGCCTCGCAGACGATGCGCCCTTCAAGGGCGGGCGTCCAGCAGCTTTTCCGCCGTATTCGTGTCGGAAATGAGTATGTTCAGGTAGCCGCCGTTCAGCGCCCCCAGAATGGATTGGACTTTCACGTCGCCATTCGCAATTCCGATGACTTTTTTACATGTTTTCAGGGAATCCAGATTGATTGATACGATCCGGTTGGAGATGCTCGTGCTGCAGATCCTGCCGTCGATATCAAAGAAGTTGCCGCAGATATCCCCCACGGCATTTGCGGAAATAAGCTCGGTGATGATCGAATCTGAAAAATGATAATAGCCGTTTTTAAAAGAGTCCCAGTTCGGCTTCTCACCGACGCCGACAATGGCAAGATCCAGATTTTGCGCGGCGTCAAGGATGCCGGCAATGGACGGCTCCAGGCGCAGCTCGGAGCATAAAAGCTCCGAATGGCAGATATAGGGCGCGTTAATCACATGACTGTTTCCCGAATAAAATGACAGAAGCTTCTGGACCATCACATTCGGCTGCAGATCCGCTTCGTCGCTTTCGCCGCCCAGGAGCGTATAAACGTCTATATTGTGAATGCCGTCGTTCGGGGTCAGGTAGTTGAGCATGGCGCGCAGTGCCCGTCCCCATGCCAGGCCGATCTTCATCCCGCTGCGGATACAGAATTCAACATAGCGCGCACTCTCCAGCGCTAGCTTCGATGCGGGGTCGCCGGTCAGCGAACTGCTGTCGATCAGTTTTACATCAGAAAGATGATAGCGGGTCTTGAGCTCATCCTCCAGGATGAGCAGACGCTTGATATTTCGCGTATCCACAATTTCAAATTTTATCATGCCCTCCGCTTTTGCTTCATCAAGCAGACGGTACAGGGTCACGCGGGAAATTCCCAGCTCCATGGCAGTGTTCGTGTACGAATAACCTTTATTGTAGAGATAATACAGGGCCTTATATTTCAGGTAGTGGCGCTGTTCCGGCTGAATCGCCATAGTTTAACCTCCGGGTGTATGGTCTTGATGCCATTATTATACAGTGCGTCAATCAAAACTGCAATCAATAATTTCACAATAATATTGACAACCCAGGAGACACAGCATATATTAATACTCGCAGTAACAATGTAAACATAGTATACAATTGTAAACTTTTTTCGGGAGGCAGGCATGAACGACCAGCAGACGACAGTTGAATATGACCGCGGTTTTTTAAAAGAATTGATGGTTAAAATGATGACCGTGCGCAAATTTGAAGAAAAACTCCAATGGTTATTTGCGCAGGGCCTGATATATGGGACCATGCATCCGGGTATCGGCGAGGAAGCGACGGGGGTCGGCACGACGGCGGCCCTGCGAAAAGAAGACTATATGCTGGCTACGCACAGAGGCCATGGCCAGGTGCTGGGCAAAGGCGTGGATATCAACCTCATGATGGCGGAGATTCTGGCCAGAGATACCGGAACCAACAGGGGCAAGGGCGGCTCAATGCATATAGCGGATGTCGATAACGGTATTCTCGGCGCAAACGGTATTGTTGCCGCCAATACACCGCTGGTTTGCGGCGCGGCGCTTACGATCAAACTGAAAAAAATACCGGATCGCGTCGCCGTTGCTTTCTTCGGCGACGGCGGCTCCAACGAGGGCGCCGTCCATGAATCCATGAATCTTGCGTCCGCGTGGAATCTTCCCGTCATATTCGTGCTTGTCAACAATACATACGGCATGTCGACGCCGCTGCGGAGGGTCGTAAAGGACACGGATCTGTCAAAACGGGCTATCCCCTTCGATATGAAGGCCTACGACATCGACGGAAACGACGTTCTTGAGGTCTACCACACGGTAAGTGAGGCAAGAAAATATGTAGTCGAAGGCAATGGCCCCGTTTTGATTGTTGAGCATACTTACCGCACCTCCGGGCACAGCAAGAGCGATGGAAATCTTTACCGCACCAAGGAAGAAATCGCTGAATGGAAAGCAAAAAATCCTGTTATCCGCTTTACGGACTATTTGATTTCAAACGGGATCTTTGATCAGAGTGATATAGATGAGATGGATCGGGAGGCCGCGGATGCCATCGAGAAGGCCGTGGAGTACGCAAAAGCCAGTCCGATGCCGCTGCCGGACGGAATCGAAGACAGCGTTTATGCGGAATAATAGGAGAGTACCGAAATGAGTATTATCACATATGCGGAAGCAATCAGGCAGGCCATGTGCGAGGAAATGCGCAGAGATGAGGACGTCGTCTTCCTGGGAGAAGATATTGGAACATATTGCGGCGCTTTCGGCGTTTCAAAGGGAATGCTGGACGAATTCGGGGATCAGAGGGTGATCGAGACGCCGATCTCCGAAACCGCGTATGTCGGCGCGGGCGTCGGCGCGGCGCTTACCGGAATGCGCCCCATCGTGGAGCTGATGTTTTCCGACTTCATGGCGGTGTGCTATGACCAGATCATCAATCAGGCGGCAAAGATGCACTTTATGTTCGGCGGCAAAGTGAATGTGCCCATGGTCATCCGCACCGCCGCCGGCGGCGGCACCGGCGCCGCTGCGCAGCATTCTCAGTCTCTTGAGCAGATGTATTGCCATGTCCCGGGGCTGAAGGTCGTTGCGCCGTCCACTCCGTTTGACGCGAAAGGGCTGCTGAAAACGTCCATCCGCGACAATAACTGCGTGGTGTTTTTGGAACAGAAGAAGCTCTACCGCACGAAAGGCGAAGTCCCGGAGGAAGATTACACGATCCCGCTGGGCGCTGCGGATATCAAAAGAGAAGGCGGAGATCTTTCCTTTATTACCTACGGCAGATGTGTCCAGATGTGTCTGGAGGCGGCGGAAAAGCTCGCGGAAAAGGGGATCGACGCCGAGGTGCTCGATCTCAGAACGCTCAGCCCGCTTGACAAGGAGGCAATTGTCCGCACGGCAAAAAAGACCGGCCATGTGGTCGTCGTTCACGAGGCCGTACGGTTTGGAGGCTTTGGCGGCGAGATCGTAAGCACCATCGCCGACAGTGAGGCGTTCTATTATCTGGACGCTCCCGTTAAACGCGTGGGCGCTCTGTTTTGCCCCATACCGTTCAACCCCACCCTGGAATCCGCGGTTCTCCCGAATACGGACAGGATTGCGGCGGCCGCATACGAAGTGCTGAAGGAGGAAATCAAATGATTACAGAGATGTATATGCCGAAAAACGGCATGGACATGACGGAAGGCACCATTGTCAGATGGCTGAAGAATGTGGGGGATCAGGTTCAGGAAAATGAACCCATCATGGAGATCGAGACCGACAAGATTACAATGGATGCCGAAGCGCCGGGGAGCGGGGTCCTGCTGAAAAAGCTGTATGAGAACGGAGCGACAGTTCCCGTCCTCACTGTTTTGGGCTATATCGGGGAAACCGGCGACGCAATTCCCGAAGGCGCGGATGCCGTCCGCGACGGCGAGGCGCCACAGACCGCGCAGGCCGCTTCAGACGACATCGCAGAGAGGACACAGCTCCCAAAATCCACGGATTCCGCCGCAACGCCGCGCGCGCGTCAGCTGGCAGAGGAAAAAGGGATCTCTCTCGGCTGCGTGGCGCCGACCGGTTCGGCGGGCCAGATCGTCAGGCATGATGTGGAGCGTGCGGCAAACAGCACCGGGGTAGCCCGCGCGCTGGCGGCAGAGAAGAATGTTAAGCTCAATCAGCTCGACGGCAGCGGCGCCGATGGGAAGATCAGAAAAGCGGATGTGTGCGCGGCGGGCCGGCCGGAAGTCTCGCAGAATCCCGCACCGGCGGCGGAACTGCCTGCCGAGCGGCGCAAGCTCACATCGATGCGCCGGGTCATCGCCAAACGCATGCTTGAAAGCCACACCGATATTCCAACGGTCACGCAGAATACCTACGCCGATGTCACGGAACTCCTGTCTCTGCGAAAGGAACTCAACGAGGACCGGGACCGGCGCATCAGCCTCAACGACTGTATCATCCGCGCCACGGCAATCGCGCTGACTCAGTCCGAGCGGCTGTGTATGCAGCTGTCGTGGTCCGAATATGTGCTGTTCCGGCAGATCAATATCGGCGTCGCCGTATCCACGGCGGATGGACTGCTTGTTCCCGTCATACGGGATGCGGACCGGAAAACGCTGACCGAAATTTCCGCCGAGGCCAAAAGTGTAGCTGAAAAGGCGCGCGATAACAAGCTGGGCAAGGAGGAACTGGGGGACGCGAGAATCACCATTACCAATCTTGGCATGTACGGGATACACAGCTTTACGCCGATCATCAACGAGCCGGAATGCGCCATCCTCGGTATCTGCGCGGCGGAGGACTATCTCGTGCTCAGCGAGCAGAAGGAAGTGGAGAGCCGCAAGCGGATGATGCTGTGCCTGACCTATGATCACCGGATCCTCAACGGAACGGAAGCGGCTGAATTTTCCAATCGGGTAAAGTATCTTCTTGAGCATCCGCTTACGCTGCTTTCATAAGGCGATACCCGGACGTCTGCTGTGCCGAAAGCGTTTCGCGGCTGCCTATCCTGCCGGGGAACGCACCAGATACGTTATTCGCCCGGCGCGACGTTTCGCGCTACGGCGGGAAAAGCGAAGTGAAAAGGAACGATGATCGAAGTGAAAAACAACTATCAGATTGCTGTGATCGGCGGCGGCCCGGCCGGTTATGTTGCCGCCATACGCGCGGCTCAACTGGGTGCCAAAGCCGTGCTGTTTGAAAAAGACAACGTGGGCGGTACCTGCCTCAACCGTGGCTGTATTCCGACGAAAACCTTCCTGAAGACCGCGGAGTACATTCGGCATATTCGTTTGGCACCGGAACGGGGCATTATGACCGGCGGCGATTATTCCCTCGATATGCCGAAAGCCGTTCAGTACAAGGATGGCGTGGTCAAAACGCTGACCGGCGGAGTTGGGGCGCTGCTCAGAGCGAACAACGTCGATGTGGTCAACGGCACGGCCTGCCTGTCCGCTGAAAATACCATCGAGTGCGGCGGACAGGTCTATACGGCGGACACCGTGATCCTGTGCGGCGGATCTGTCCCTACGCTGCCGCCGATCCCCGGCATAGACGGGAGAGATGTGCTTACCAGCACGGAGCTGCTGGACATCGACCGGTGTCCTGCAAGACTGTCTATTATCGGCGGCGGCGTGATCGGCTGCGAGCTGGCGACGGTCTTCAGCGCTTTCGGCGCACAGGTTACCATCGTTGAAGTGTCGGAACGTCTGGTCCCTGGGTTCGAAAAAGAAATTTCCGATGAAATTTCGGCATCGCTGAAAAAGAACGGCGTAAAGCTGCTGCTTGGAAGCCGCGTTAAAAGCATACGGACGCTGGAGACGGAATCCGGTGTGGAGACGGACGACTGCACGATCGCCTGCGACAAGATACTTGTCGCGGCAGGCCGCAAGCCGGATCTGCTCTGTCTTGGCTCGCTGCGCGAAAAGATCGCTCTTGACAACGGCCGCGTCGCGGTAGACGAATATCTGAATACCAGCATTCCAAATATTTATGCATGCGGCGATATCAACGGAAAGATGATGTTTACGCACGCGGCCTACCATATGGGCATGATCGCGGCGGAAAACAGCATGGGCGCACACAGAAAATGCGATTTGAGCGTCACGCCAAGCTGTATGTACACCAGCCCGGAGGTCGCGGCCGTTGGATTGAGCGAGGAGGAAGCCAGAGCGCTGCACGGGGATCGCGTCTGCACGGGCAGATTCCGGATTGGGGCGAACGGAAGGGCGATTGCCTATGATGAACGCGCCGGATATGTCAAGGTCGTGGCAGACAGGCTCAGCGGTGAGCTGTTTGGCGCTCAGATCGTGGGGTATATGGCAACCGAATTGATCAACGAGGCCGCGGCAATCATCGAAGGGGAGATGACAATAGGGCAGGTAACAGACCATATTGTTCACCCGCACCCGAGCTTCAGCGAGGCATTTTACGAGGCTTGTCTGGATGCGCAGTCCAGAAGTATCCATCAGCCGCCAAAAAGGCGGGGATAAAACGGGCCCATTTTTGCGCACGGACTGAAAGGGGTGAAAATCATGGAGAAAATGGCCAATTCACCTGCAAACTGCATCCAGAGATCGCTGCAGGGCTTTGCTTGCACAAACAGGAGCTTATATGAGATCGTCGGGGGAACACAGGCAATCAAGCTAAAAAAGCTGAAGAAAAATCAACCGGCTATCGTTGTGGGCGGCTGCCATGGGTATGAACCGGTTTTTGCGTTTATGCTGGGGAGCAATCTCGCCGACGCCGTTGTATGCGGAAACAGTTTTGCGCCCGTGGATCCCAACGAGATCATGCGCACGGCCTTGTCGGTGAACAACGGAAGCGGCATTTTGCTGATCTGCGGAAACAATGCCGCGGAAAAAATGCTGTTTGATTACGCCGACGGCTTGCTTGATGAGGCAAATATCGACAGCAGAGTGATCTATGTCTGGGACGATGTCCTTTCAGAGTCCCGGGAACGGATAAAGTATCGCCGCGCACTCGCCGGAAATCTGCTGATCCTGAAAATCGCGGGTGCCGCCGCGACCTCCGGGCTTGGGCTGGAAGAAACTTTCAATATCACAAAAAAGGCCCGGGACAACACCTTCAGTATTGGACTCGGGCTGAAAGGCGATCTGAGAGCGGATATCTTTGACGACGTGGAATACGGCGTGGGCATGCATGGTGAGCCGGGAATCAAAAGAGCCAAACTCCAATCGGTAGATGAGATCACCGACTCGGCGGCAGAACTGCTGCTGAAGGAATCGGATATCGCCCAGGGCGATTGTGTCAGCACTTACATCAGCGGAATCGGCGCGATTGACTACATGGTGCTGTGCATGATCAATCTTGAGCTCTCGCGGACGATGCGGGAGAGAAACGTGCGGGTCCATGAAATGATCATCAATCCGGTGGTGTCAAAAAACGACATGGTGGGCGCCTCCATTACTCTGATGAAAATGGACGACGAACTGAAAAAATACTACGATACGCCCTGCGACTCGCAGTATTATCAAAAGAATGTTTTGCCGTTGGGACAGACCGAGATAAAACACGCCTGACCTCCGCGCCCCCCTTTCGCAGAAAGACCGGGTCCGCCGCAAAATGCGGCGGACCCGGTCTCCTTTTCGGTTTGGTTCGGCAGATCCCGCGCTTCAGCGCCTTGAGCAGAATCCCGGCGCTCTTTTATAAAGCGGGATCAAGCTTCGTCAAGGCTGCGATCGATGGGCCTGCCGTCCACCCGGGCGACCCAAAGGGCAAAAGCGGTTTTGATGTCCTTGTAGGAAATGCAGGGAATGTCGTAATCGTCACAATAACGCTCCACTACATCGGGCTCGGAAGAGTCCCAGTCCTTCAGGGTGTAGCGGCTGCTCTGCATGGCCTCATAGACCTCGCGCATGGACATATCCTTGTTGTCGCCGGTGCTGCGGGTGTCGTCCAGCATGCGGTTGATGACGGCAGTCGCCTGTTTCTTGGTGAAAAGTGTGTTTGGGCTATACATATCGTTTTCCCTCCGGCCTTGTGGCCAACATATGTCTGAAATGGATTATACCGCGAACGGTCCCGCGTTTCAAGGGGCGCGTACCAACAGCCGCAAAATATTAGATCCGGCGAAAAAAATCCGGCGGGGAAGCCCGCCGGAGGATTACGATGCCGGATTATAGTTTGCCATCAGCGCCGCCACCGCGTCTGGATCGGCCACATAATAGGAGCCGCGGCCGATATAGGCGGGGGTGCCGGGCAAAATGTCCGTGGTCATGTTGGATACGCCGCAGCTGAGGATGGCGCGGCACAGCCACATCATATTGGCCGCTGAAAGGTCCGTGGTGACGTTTTTCCGCAGGATGCCCATCAAGACAGGCAGCTTCACAACGCTCTTCACGTTGGCCCACTGGGTAAACGCGGCCTTCACAAAGTCGCGCTGGACAGAAGTGCGGGTGATATCTGCCATCGCGTAGCCGGAGCGAAACCGCACCAGCTGGATCGCCTCGGCGCCGTCGAGATGCTGTTTTCCGGCGGAGAGTTTGATCTCAAGGCCCTGGGAGGGGTCGGAGTAGCGCATATCCATGGGCACGTCGAAATCCACGCCGCCCATGAGATCCACGATCTTCACAAAGGCGTCCAGATCCACCAGCGCGTAGCCGTCGGGCTTAAAGCCGACAAGCTTGGTCACCTGGGTCATCAGCTCGGCCATGCCGGCCTTGCCGCCGCCGGCGTAGCCGCAGGCGGAGTTGATCTTGGGTACGCTGTAGGGGGCGTCCACGTGGGTGTCCCGGGGGATGCTCAGCAGGCGCAGGGCCCGGTCGTTTCTGTCAATGGACAGCAGCATGAGGGTGTCGGTGCGGTAGCCGTCCTTATCGGTGCCGGCGATGAGAATAGTGCTGTGGCCGGCGGCGTTGTCGGGGTCGGCCTTGGGCTGACTGCCGATGCAGACATATACCAGCGCGGCCGCCAGAATCAGTACCAGCCAGCCCAGAACGCCGTGCCTGCGGCGGCGATGGCGGCGGGGCGGGCGCGGTTCCCGCTCGTAAGCTTCATCACGATCCATCACAGGCCGTCCTTGGCGTGCCGGTCCGCGCGCCGCGCTTCATCGGCGCGGGCGGCGGGGCGGCCGGCATAGTCCGGCAGCGGCGCCAGCGATTTGGACCCGGAGCTGACGGACACGGTGCCGCGCAGCGGGAGATAGACGCCTGCCTTCACCGCGCGCCGCGCGGGCGTCCAGATGACGTAGGTGGTCTCGGCGGAGACGGTGGATTCCGCGCGGGCGGCGCGGACGGTCTCGGCCACGTCGAACAGCAGCACCACCAGCAGCTCGTTGGGCAGGGGGCAGAACTCGCCGGGGTTGGTCATGGACACCATCAAAATGCCCAGATAGGATAGAACCAGCATGGTCTCGCCGGAGAGATGCAGGGTCTTGAGGTACTGAAAACGGTCACGCAGCAGCCAGCCGTAGGCGATCACGCCGATCAGGCCCATACTGCCGATGATCTGGGCGAAGTAGTTGTGGTACCAGACCATACTGCCGCCCACGCCCAGGAAAATCTGGCTGTTTTTCATATTGGCCAGTCCAATGCCGTTGATGGGACTGGAGAGGAAATCCAGCACGGATTGCTTGAGGAACAGGATGCGGGAATCGGTCACGGGGAAGAGCTTGCCGTCCACCAGGCGGGAATTGAGCACCGTCTGCCCCAGCGCGAAGATCACCACCGCGGCAGCCACGGCGAAAGCAGCCAGCAGCCACAGCGACTTCCTGCCCAGCTTTTTGCCGCCGGCCAGGGTGAGGAAGGTGCCGGCAAAGAGAATCACCGTACCGAACACCAGAGCGCTTCTGGAGCCGGTGAGCAGCAGGGCGGCGTACATAAAGGCGATGGCCGGCGCGTGGACGCGGCTGTTCTTCACATAGCGGAAGGGGATTGGCAGCGCCAGCACCAGCATGGTGGTGAGATAGTTGCGGAAGTGGATATAGAGAATGGTCTCGCTGGACAGAAATTCGGCGAAATGGGTCAGATAATAGTTGACCACCACGAGCCCGGTGAACAGGCCCACGCAGTACAGGATGCGGCAGAAGCGGTCGGCCACGCTGTAGCCGTGGGCGCGGGCCATGTTGGTGCTGTACATCACGGCCAGCGCCAGCATACCCAGCCCAAGACCGAAAGCATACATAAAGCCGTTGAAGGAAAAGTATTCCTTTGCGGAGATCACACCCACGCCGCCCAGCAGACCGGCCGCAGAGACGGCCAGCAGGCTCTTGAAGCAGGCGCATTTGCGGATGTGGACGGGCCAGTGGAGGAAATTGTACAGCAGGGAAGCGAAAAACGGCGGCAGGATCCACCAGATGGGCAGCAGGGCCGCAATGTTGTCGTAATACTTGGTGCCCAGCAGGATAAACAGCACGATGGGCAGCAGATTGGCCAGCAGGTCGCTGCAGGTGAACTGCAGATAGGTGGCGAAAGCCACCAGCGCCAGCATGCCGAACAGCTCCTGTCCGGTGAAAAGGCACAGCGCGGAGAAGCCCATTACCAAGGGAAAATAGAGACGGCTGTTCCAAATCTCCTCGCCGGTGAAGGCGCGCTGCCGTGCGGCGGCATGTCCGCCCGCGCGCACGCGGGGCCCGTTTATGGCGGGCGTCTGCGACACGGTCATTTTAAAGTGAGTGTCCATTTCGGCTCTTTTTCTCCTCGTATCGAAAGCGGAACGAAAATCTGGTCAAACAATACAAAAACGGGGCAAGAATTTGTGTATCTCGTTACAGCCGATCTACCATAACATACCCCCGCGGTCAAATCAAGAAGTAAATGTTAATTTATTATTATTTTTTATTAAGAAAATATTACATGGGCCGAAAAAGAGGAAAAATAACCGAAAAATTGAACATTTAACCCTGCATTTGCCGCAGCATCTCCCGGCGGAGCCGGGCGATGATCCGCTTTTCCAGCCGACTGATGTAGCTCTGGGAGATGCCCAGCAGGTCGGCCACCTCCTTTTGCGTATATTCGCCGCTGCCCAGCAGGCCGAAGCGCATGAGAATGATCATCCGCTCCCGCTCGTCCAGGGCGGCCACGGCCTCCATCAGCATCTGGCGGTCGGCGTCGTCCTCCATGGGGCGGCACACCTCGTCCTCGTCGGTGCCCAGCACGTCGGACAGCAGCAGTTCGTTGCCGTCCCAGTCGGTGTTCAGCGGCTCGTCAAAGCTCACCTCCGTCCGCTGGGAGCCGATCTTGCGCAGATACATCAGGATCTCGTTTTCAATGCAGCGGGAGGCGTAGGTGGCCAGCTTGATGTTCTTGCCGGAATTGAAGGTGCCCACGGCCTTGATGAGTCCAATGGTGCCGATGGAGATCAGGTCCTCCAGCCCCACGCCGGTATTCTCAAACCGCCGGGAGATGTACACCACCAGCCGCAGATTATGCTCGATCAGCGTCTGCTTGCCCCACGTCTCGCCCCGCTCCATGGCGGCCACGGCCCGCTCCTCCTCCGCCCGCGGCAGGGGCGGGGGCAGAACATCGCTGCCGCC
>Ga0268263_1002344_pt1 | contig 12694 bp, 13 predicted proteins | sample Biomet5_FD_190358 | JGI IMG/M metagenome (GOLD analysis project Ga0268263, IMG submission 190358) | Microbial communities from bioreactor (seeded with sewage sludge) at LBNL, California, USA - Biofuel metagenome 5 (SPAdes) (version 4) | ecosystem: Engineered > Bioreactor > Anaerobic >... | reverse complement strand
GCTCATCGATGATCTCGCCAGTCACAGGGTCGATCATCTCCATCATCTCGGTCGTGTCCGTCACGGCCAGTTCCTTTCGGTCAGGCCGGACCAGAAACACCGAAAATCAGACAGTCCCGGCTAGGGCCGTGGTCAGCGGGATGGCTGCGACTAGGGCGACCGAGGCGACCAGGGTGGCGATCACTTCCTCGGCCACGGTGTTGAAGGTGAGCAGCTGCACGATGGTGAAGTCGAGTCGGGAGGCCAGCAGCAGCAGCGCCAGCGCCGTGCCTACGTAGGCGAAGGCGATTGTGTAGACGGTGGAGGCGATGTGGTCGCGTCCGATCCGCATGGCGCTGGTGAAGATCGTCCGGCGACTCGCGGCGGGGGCGGTCTCGCGCAACTCCCAGACTGCCGAGGCCTGGGTGATGGTGACGTCGTTGAGTACGCCCACCCCGGCCAGCACCATGCCGCACAGCAGAATGCCGCGAGCATCGATGCCGGGGAACTGGGACGGGAGTTGGCCCATCACCTCGTCCTGCAGCGGAGTCAGGCTGGCCGCCGGGATCGCCCACCAGGCCAGCCCGGCGACCACGGCGATGCCCAGGAAGGTGCCGATCAGGGCGGTGGTGGTCTTCACCGAGATGCCGTGGGCCAGGTAGACCACCACGAACATCACCATGGCTGCGGTCACCAAGGCCACGGCCAGCGGGTTCCGGGCGATGCTGAGGGCGGGCAGCGTGAACGTCCACACGATCGTCAGTGCGGCCGCCAGGCCGACCAGCGCGGCCACGCCCTTCCAGCGGGCCACCGCAATCACCAAGGCCACGAAGACCGCAACCAGGGCGAGCATCGGCCCGCCCCGCTCGTAGTCGATGAAGTAGGCGCCCGGCTGGCCGGGCAGGGTCATGGCTTGCACTCGCTGGCCCAGGTGCGACTCGCTCAGCGGTGCGCTCGGGTCGCCGGGCACCTCGACGGTGCTGCCGTCGTCCAGACGGACGACCAGATGCCCGGTCTCGCCGTCGTCAGGGACGACCTGGACGACCTTGCCGATGACCAAGGCTGCGCTGGGATCCAGCCAGGGCTGCTTGGCCGGGACGTCCTGCGGCCACAACAGGATCGCTCCGACGGCGGTGGCGGCCACCAGGATCGCCATGACAATGCCCAGGATCAGCTGGGTGGTCCGGCTGGCTCGGACGGGTCCACCGTGGTCGTGGGTCGTCACGGGCTCTGGTTCCATGCCCTGGAGTGTGCCAGCGCGGATGCCTCACCCGGCTGGCGCGGGCTCCGAAGTGGGTAAGTCTTCGCCGCTCAGGCCGGGGTGATCCGCAGGCTGTCCAGGCTGGCTTCGGGCGGCAGGTCCACGGCCAGCCGGACCGCGCGAGCTACCGCATCGGGGTCGAGGTAGCGCTCGGGACGGTAGGTCCGTCCCTCCAGCTCGTTGAGGTGCATCTGCATCGGGGTGGCCACCCGTCCCGGGTGCAGCGAGGTGACCCGGATCGCGCCGTGCTCCTCGCCGCGCAGCGAGTCGGCCAGTGCGGTCAGCGCGAACTTGGACGCCGCGTAGACCCCCCAGCCGGGGTGCGCGGTGAGCCCGGCGCCGGAGTTGATGAAGATGACCAGGCCGTGGGCTGCACGCAGGGCCGGGAGCAGGGCCCGGGTCAGCGTGGCCGGGGCGATCACATTGGTGGCCAGCACCTGCTGCCACTCCTGGGTGCTGCTGTCGGCGAGGGTGCCGTAGGCGACCAGGCCGGCCGAGTGCACGAGGACGTCCAGGCGCTCGATGCCGGCGGTGGCCGCAGTGACGGCAGCCTGATCGCCCAGATCGACGGCGAAGGCCTCTGCCGACTCCAGGAGGGCGACCGTCTCGGCGACCCGGGCGGCATCGCGTCCGCCGACCAGGATGTGATGGGTGCTGCTCAGCGCCAGCGCGATCGCTCGTCCAATACCGCTGGAGGCGCCGGTGACCAGTGCGACCGGGCGGCTCATCCGAACACCGCGATCGCTACCGGGATCACCCACAGCACGGCCAGCACCTGCAGCGTCCGGTCGCCCAGGACGACATCCTCCGGCTCACCGGCCTTGCCCTGATCGACCTTCATGGCATAGCGCAGCAGGGCCAGGGTGAAGGGGGCGATCGAGATCGCCGTCCAGCTGATCCCCAGTGGCTGCACTCCGGGCAGCTCGAAGGCCCACAGGCTGTAGGACATGATCACCACGGCGATCGAGATCGACCACACCTCGCGCAGGTACGACTTGGTGTAGCGCTCCAGGCTGGCCCGAGTGCCGGCCTCGGTGCCGAGCTCCTTCAGCTCGGAGTAGCGCTTGCCGGCCACCATGAACAGCGAGCCGAACGAGGCCACCAGCAAGAACCACTGGCTCAGCGGCAGCTCGGAGGCCACGCCGCCGGCGACAGCGCGCAGCAGGAACCCAGCCGCGACCATTGCCAGATCGATGATCGGCTGATGCTTGAGGAAGAACGAGTAGGCCAGCTGGAACACCCAGTAGACGGCCAGAGTCACGCCCAGCATCGGGGTCGTCCAGAAGCCCAGGACGAAGGCGGCGATCGCGGTGACGGCGGCCAAGATCCACGCCGTGCGCGGCGACAGCTCGCCGGCCGCGATTGGGCGGAACTGCTTCTTCGGGTGCAGCCGGTCGGCTTCGACGTCGCGGACATCGTTGACCAGGTAGATCGAGGCGCTGATCAGGCTGAACGCGACGAAAGCCAGGGCACTGGCCAGCAGCACACCAGGTTCCAGCAGCCGGCCCGAAGCCAGTGGCGCAGCCAGCACCAGGACGTTCTTCACCCACTGCTTGGGACGCATCGCGCGCAGCCAGGCCGGCCATGCGGACGTCTTGGCTGCGACAGCGGCAGATTCTTGGCTAGTCATATCGGACCTAGGCTACCGGCCCCAGCTGGCCCGGTCAGGAGCGCCAGAGGCTGTGCCAGGCAACGCCGAGTTCGCCGAACAGCCGGCGCAGCAACGGCAGGCTGATTCCGACCACATTGTGCGGATCGCCGCACAGGGTCGTCACGTAGGCCCCGCCCAACCCGTCGATGGTGAAGCCACCGGCCACCCGCAGCGGCTCGCCAGTGGCCAGATAGGCGTCGATCTCGGCCTCGTCCAGGTTGGCGAAGATCACCTCGGTGGTGGCCACCGAGGAGGCCTGCTCGACGCGTCCGTCGTGCCGGTACCAGATGTGATGGCCGGTGTGCAGCCGGCCGGACGCACCGCGCATCCGCAGCCAGCGCTGCTTCGCCTCGGCCAGGTCGGACGGCTTGCCGAACGGCTCACCGGCGAACTCCAGCAGCGAGTCGCAGCCGACCACCAGCACATCGTCATCGGTGACCCGGTTCAGCACATCGGTGGCTTTCGCCTCGGCCAGGACCTCCACCAGCGAGATCACGTCGGCGGCGGCGAAGCCGGACTCGTCCACCTCGGACACCACGACCTCGGGGGAGAGCCCCGCCCGGCGAAGCACGAGCTGGCGGGCCGGGGAGGCGGAGGCCAGGACCAGCCGCGGCCCCTGCTCAGCGGCCAAGGATCTGCCCGAGCAGGCTGCCGAGGAGGTCCGCCCCGGACTCTGAGCTCGCCGAGCTCTTCTTCGTCGACTTCTTCGACGTGGACGTTGTGGCCGTCTCGCTGTCGCCGCCCAGGAAGCTGCCCAGCAGATCGCCGATGGCATTGCCGGTGGACTCGTTGCCGAGCAGGCCACCGAGCAGATCGCCGAGGCCGCCGGAACCGGACTGGCCCGAGCCGCCCAGCAGCCCGCCCAGCAGGTCACCCAGGACGCCGCCGGAGGAGGATCCACTGGAGCTGACTCCCAGCTTCTTGGCCAGGTAGCTCATCACCACCGGCGCCAGCAGCGGTAGCAGTTTGGCCAGCAGGTCGCCGTCCAGGCCGGCCAATCCGGCCACCCGCTTCGGGTCCTCGGCCAGGGCGTGGGCGACGATCTTGCGTCCGTCGGCCACATCGACGTCGGCCAGGTTGACCGAGTCGGAGTAGGTGCCATCGACATGCTGGCCCAGTGCGCCCAGCAGTCCGCTGGCGCCGTCCTGGTCGCTGCTATTTGCCTGCAGGCCGCCGATCAGGGTCGGGATGGCGGCTGCGGCGGCACGCGTGGCCGATGCCTTGTCGGTGCCGAGCAGTTGAGCGAGTTGGTCCAGATCGAGGCTGGACAGGATCTCCTCGGTTGCCCCCATGGTCGAGTCCTTTCTGATCGAAGCGAGCATGCCCAGAATGGCACGTCCCCGTGGCTTTTGGGCAAGCCAGAGTGAACTCTGCTCAGCGACGGAAGGTGCTGCGCCAGGCCTCTCGTCCGGGCAACAGCGGGTTGCGCACCGTGTGCCAGTAGGAGCGCCAGCCACCGGCCAGGGTCCCGGTCACCGGTGGGTGCGGAGTCGGACGTTGTCGGCGGACCGCGATCAGCACGGCAGCCAGCGCGGCGAGTTCCTCCTCGTTCGGCTCACCACCGACGATCTGAACCAGGTTCTCCGGCGATGGTGTGCTCACAGCGGGATGTTCCCGTGCTTCTTGGGCGGCAGCTGCATTCGCTTGGTGCGCAGCAGTCGCAGCACCTTGATCACCTGAGCCCGAGTCTCGTGCGGGTAGATCACCTTGTCCACATAGCCGCGCTCGGCGGCGATGTAGGGGTTGGCCAGTTCGTCGTTGTACTCCTCGATCAGCTCGGTGCGCCGGGTTGCGGCGTCTGAGGCGTCGGCGAGCTCACGCTTGTAGAGGATGTTCACCGCTCCCTCAGCGCCCATCACCGCGATCTGCGCGGTCGGCCAGGCCAGGTTCACGTCCGCGCCCAGCGGCTTGGACCCCATCACGCAGTAGGCGCCGCCATAGGCCTTACGAGTGATCACGGTCAGCAGCGGCACCGTCGCCTCGGCGTAGGCGTAGATCAGCTTCGCGCCTCGATGGATGATGCCGTCCCATTCCTGGTCGGTGCCGGGCAGGAATCCGGGCACGTCCACGAAGGTCAGCACCGGAACATTGAACGCGTCACAGGTGCGGACGAATCGGGCGGCCTTTTCGGAGGCCTTGATGTCCAGGCAGCCGGCGTAGACCATCGGCTGGTTGGCCACCACGCCGATGGCGCGGCCCTCGACGCGTCCGAAGCCGCAGATGATGTTCGGGGCGTACAACTGGTGCACCTCGAGGAACTCGTCATCGTCCAACACGCGGCGAATCACCTCGTGCATGTCGTAGGGCTGGTTCGGCGAGTCGGGGATGACATCGTCCAGAGCCAGGTCGTGCTCGGTGAAGGTGAGGTCGGCTTCCTCCTCTTCGAATACCGGTGGATCCTCCAGATTGTTCTGCGGCAGATAGGTGATCAGCTGCCGAACGTACTCCAGCGCATCGGTCTCATCGGCGGCCAAATAGTGGGAGTTTCCAGAGCGGGTGGAGTGGGTCCGGCCACCGCCGAGCTCCTCCATGGTCACGTCCTCGCCGGTGACGGTCTTGATCACCGCGGGGCCGGTGATGAACATCTGGGAGGTCTGGTCGACCATCACCACGAAGTCAGTCAGGGCGGGGGAGTAGACGTGGCCTCCGGCCGCAGCACCCATGATCAGCGAGATCTGTGGGATCACCCCCGAAGCCAAGGTGTTGCGGCGGAAGATCTGGGCGTACTGGTCCAGAGAGGCCACGCCCTCCTGGATTCGGGCGCCGCCACCCTCGTTGATCCCGATGATCGGGCAGCCGGTCTTGATCGCGAAGTCGAGGATCTTGACGATCTTCTCTCCGTACACCTCACCCAAGGCTCCGCCGAAGATGGTGACGTCCTGGCTGAAGACGCAGACTGGGCGTCCGTGGATCGCGCCAGTGCCGGTGATGACGCCGTCGGTGTAGGGACGTCGCTCGTCCAGGCCGAAGGCAGTGGAACGGTGTCGGGAGAATCTGTCGAACTCGGTGAAGCTGCCCTCGTCAAGCAGGGCGTCGATTCGCTCCCGGGCAGTCAACTTGCCCTGAGCGTGCACCTTCTCGACTGCCGCGGGGGGAGACGGGTTGAGCGCCTGGGCTTTGCGTCTGCCGAGATCGGCGATTCTGCCTCTGGTGGTGTGCGTCTCCTGCGACATGTTCTGACCATATCGGCGCGTCCTCAGCGGTGACATATGGTCTACGAGTGATTACCAGCTTTGATCGCGAATGGCTCGCCGAACGGATCGGTGGACGGGGCAGTTGGTGGTCGCAGGTCGAGGTGGTGGCTGCGACCGGTTCGACCAATGCCGACCTTGCCGCCGCTGCCCGCGCCGGCGCCCCCGGACGTGCGGTGCTGGTCTCCGAGCACCAGTCCGCCGGGCGTGGACGGTTCACCCGCACCTGGGAGGCTCCGCCGGGGGCTGCGATCGCGATCTCGGTGCTGCTACGTCCGCCGGCCACGATCCCGCTGGAGCGTTGGACGTGGCTCCCGCTGCTTGCTGGGCTGGCGGTCGCCGATGCCCTGCAGGACATCGCCGGCGTGCCGGCCCGCCTGAAGTGGCCCAACGACGTCCTGATCGACGACCGGAAAGTCTGCGGAATCCTTGTAGAGCGGGTGGGGGACGCGGCCGTGATCGGGATGGGCGTCAACACCAGACTGCGAGAGGATGAGCTGCCGGTGCCGACCGCGACATCATTGCTTCTTGCGGGGGCCGAGATCGCCAACGGAGAAGTGGCTGCTGCCGTCTTGGAGTCGCTGAGCGGTTGGTATCAACGCTGGGAAGCCGACGAGGATCTCAGCCCGGCTTATCAGGCTGCCTGTGCGACCATCGGACGCCGGGTCCGAGTCGAGGTGGGTCCGGGGCAGTCGCGGCATGGCGAAGCGGTCGGAATCGACGGCGTCGGGCGGCTGCTCGTCCGGACCGATACCGGCCTGGAGGCCTTCGCCGCCGGCGACGTGATTCATCTTCGCTGAATCGCCGCGCGAGAGGGCTCGTGCTGTCCTGCACCCATTCGGGCGTAACGCTGTGTCAACATTGGGCCATGGGTTTACCGGCTGAACTTCTTGGCCATGGCGAGGTTGAGGTGCTCCACCTGCGCACACATGCGAAGGCACTGATCCCGCCTGCGCTGGTGCTGATCTTCTTGGTGGTGCTGACCGCCAGCGGCCTGGCCATCCTGCCGGCGACCGTCCAGCCCTGGGCCGGCGGCGTACTGTCGGTGCTGGCCCTGGTCGCGCTGGTCGTGTGGGTGATCGCCCCCTTCCTGCGCTGGCTGACGTGCACCTACACCTTCACCAACCGGCGGATCATCACCCGCCGCGGCATCATCAACAAGAGCGGCCACGACCTGCCGCTGAGCCGGATCAACAATGTCGCCTACCGGCGCTCACTGATCGACCGGATGTTCGGCTGCGGCACCCTGGAACTCACCACCGCCGCCGACGAGCCGGTGGTGCTGGACGACATCCCCGACGTCGAGCGGGTGCACGTGATGATGACCGAGCTTCTGTTCTCCAGCACCGATCCGATCCAGCAGCCCGTCCTGAAGGACGAGTGAACGCGCTGGTGAGTGATCCCCAGGCTCCGGCCCGGGCCCCGTTGGCCAGACAGCTGACCCGATTCATCATTTCCGGTGGCATCTCGGCTGTGGTCGACTTCGGTCTGCTCAACCTGCTGATGGCGTTCGGCCTGAACCCGAGCGTGGCCAAGGCCCTCTCCTTTATCGCCGGCACCACCACCGCCTACCTGATCAACCGGCGCTGGACATTTGAGGCCGAGCCGTCGAAGCGGCGTTTCGCTGCGGTGGTGGCCCTGTACGGGCTCACTTTCGCCATCCAGGTGGGGTTGTGGACGGTGTGCTACCCGTGGCTGCTCGGCGCGACCGGCAGCGAACTGTGGGCGCGGATCGGCGGCTTCGTCATCGCCCAGGGCGTGGCGACTGCAGTGAATTTCGTGGTGCAGCGCAGCCTGATCTTCCGCTAGAGCACCGTCATCTGTTGCGGGGCGACCAGCACCCCCGACGATGTCGGCAGATCCGAGGGCAGCACCTGGTAGACGCTCTTTCCGGACGCCTCGGCCAGATACTCGGTGGCCACCCCGTTCTCATAGTGGATGCCGGCGCCGTCATCGGCGCCGAAGCCGCCGGGCAGTGCACCGGATGCGATCGCGTCAGTGAAGGCCGGCGCCCGCTCAGCCTCGCCGTCGAAGTGCGGGCAGAAGCTGCCCTCGACCAGGCCCAAACCGCCGCGCCAGGCACGGAAGTCGCCGAAGGAGTCGGTGATGCAGCCGGAGTACCAGCAGGCGCCACCGGCCGAGACGCCGGCCAGCACCACGTCCCCGGCCGCGTAGCGGGAGCGGATCGCGGTGTCCACACCGTGGGCCTGCCACAGCGCCATCAGGTTCACCGTGTGGCCGCCACCGACCAGCAACAGATCCACATCGGCCAACCGGGCGACCGAGCCGGCCGAGCCGCCCTGCCACAAGGTGAGCACCATCGTCCGCACGCCCAGGGTGCCGTAGGCCAGCAGAAAGCGGTTGATGTACTGCGGGTCGTCGGCCGAAGCTGTCGGAGCGAAGCAGACCAGCGGCGAGCGCTTGCCGGTCAGCTCGACGAGATACCGATCCAGGTTGGTCGGGGCGCCCAGCGGAGACATCGAGAAGCCGCCACCGCCCATTGCGACTAGATGCGCAGTCATGCCCCCATCTTGGCAGAATCCGGCCCGAGCGCACCGACGAACTAGGCTCTGCCAGGTGAGTGAAACTGCTGCGACGATCGGGGTGATCGGCGGAGGGCAATTGGCTCGCATGATGCACGCCGCCTCGATCGGCCTGGGCCTGCGGCTGCGGCTGCTCGCCGAAGGCCCGGATGTGTCCGCCGCCCAAGTGGTGCATGAGGTGTCGGTCGGTGACTACACCGACCCGGCAACGGTGGCGGCTTTCGCCGCCGGGTGCGATGCGATCACCTTCGACCACGAGCATGTGCCGACCGCGATCCTGCACGATCTGGAGGCCGGCGGCGTGGCCGTCCGACCAGGGCCGGACGCCCTGGTGCACGCCCAGGACAAAGCGGTGATGCGGTCCCGGCTCGGCGCACTCGGCGTCCCGTGCCCGGCGAACCGGGTGGTTGCCGATGCCTCCGAGCTGATCGCCTTCGGCGACGAGCTGGGCTGGCCGGTGATCGCCAAGACCTCCCGTGGCGGCTACGACGGCAAGGGAGTCTGGAAGCTGGACGGCCCCGCCGATGCGCAACTGCCCTTCGACGGCCTGCACGGGTTGAGCCGGGACGCAGTGGTGATCGCCGAGGAGTTCGTCGATTTCGCCAGGGAACTGAGCGTGCTGGTGGTGCGGCGCGCCGGCGGCCAGGCGGTCGCCTACCCGGTCAGCGAAACCGTCCAGACCAACGGCATCTGCACCGCGACGATCACTCCCGCGCCGGGGCTGCGCGCCGACATCGAGCGCGACCTGAAGGCGATGGCCATGCGAGTCGCCGAAGCCCTCGGCGTGGTCGGAGTGCTGGCTGTGGAACTGATGCAGGCCCGCGACGGCCGGATCGTCGTCAACGAGCTGGCGATGCGTCCGCACAACACCGGGCACTGGACCATCGACGGCGCTCGGACCAGTCAGTTCGAGAACCACCTGCGGGCGGTGGCCGACCTGCCGTTGGGCTCGACGGCGCTGCTCGCCCCGGTGTCGGTGATGGTGAACGTGCTCGGCGGTAGCCGTCCGGACCTTGTCGGCGGCTTGGCCACGGTGCTGGCCGAAGATCCGGCGCTGCGCGTGCAGCTCTACGGCAAGACCGTCGTCCCCGGACGCAAGGTCGGCCATGTCACCGCAGTCGGCGACGACGTGGATGCGACCATGGAGAGGGCCTGGCGCGCGGCCAACTACCTGATGGGAGCAGGCGAATGAGTGAACAGCCTCTGGTCGGCATCGTGATGGGCTCGGATTCGGACTGGCCGGTGATGTCGGCGGCTGCCGACGCCCTTGCCGAGTTCGGGATCGGCTACGAAGCCGACGTGGTCTCCGCGCACCGGATGCCCGAAGACATGGTTGCGTACGGACGCCGGGCGCACACCCGTGGCCTGAAGACCATCATCGCCGGTGCCGGCGGGGCAGCACACCTGCCCGGCATGCTGGCCGCGCTCACCCCGCTGCCGGTGATCGGCGTGCCCGTCCCGCTGAAGCACCTGGACGGGATGGACTCACTGCTGTCGATCGTCCAGATGCCGTCGGGAGTCCCGGTGGCCACCGTCGCCATCGGCAATGCCCGCAACGCCGGGCTGCTCGCCGTCCGGATCATCGCCGCCGGTGATCCGGACCTCACCGCAGCCATGCTGGAGTTCCAGGACGAGCTGCGGGCGACAGCCCGGGCCAAGGGTGCAGTCGTCCGCGGCCAGCAACACCGCTGAGCGGCAAGCCGGGGCCCACCGGCGCGGCTGACTCGGGGCGCTTCGGTGGCCGGGCAATACTGGACGACGAGTTCCGCTACCGAGGAGGCCGATGTCGGACGACGCCAGTGCGCTGCCCACGCCACAGGTACGCAGCCAGGGCATAGCCCTGCGCCGCGGAGTGGTGCTCACCATCTTCAGCGCCCTGTTGCCCGGTTCGGCGCAGGTGGTAGCCGGCAATCGCCGGCTCGGCCGCGCGGTGCTGCGATTCCTGCTGGTCGTGATCGGCCTGATCCTGGTGGTCGGATTGCTGGCAGCGGCGATCCCACCGCTGCGCAACCCGCTGCTCGGCTTCATGCTCGGCGCCATTCCGCTGCGAATCATCCAGTGGGGAGTGCTGGCCTGGGCACTGGTCTGGATCGCGCTGTTGGCCGACGCCTGGCGGCTGGCGAACCCCCGGGTGATGTCGCTGGCCGGCAAGCTGCTGTCGGGCACCTTGGCGCTGGCTCTGGCCGCGGGCGGCGGGACGGCCGCAGTGGCTGTGTCACGCAGCGTCGGTGCACTGGCCGGACTGTCGGACTCGGTACTGGTCGGTGGCGGCTCGAGCAAGACCAATGCCGGCCGGATCAACGTGCTGCTGCTGGGTGGCGACGCCGGTAAGGGACGCGAAGGGCTGCGTCCGGACTCGATGACGGTGGCCAGTATCGACGCCGAGACCGGGCGGACGGTGCTGTTCAGTCTGCCGCGCAATCTGCAGAAGGTGCCATTCCCGGCCGACTCCCCGCTGCATCAGCTGTACCCCAATGGCTACTACTGCCACGTGAAGAACCTCTCCGACGCGTGCATGCTCAACGGCATCTACACCCTGGCCACCTCGCACAAGAAGCTCTTCCCCCATGAGAAGTACCCCGGCGTGGTGGCCACCCAAGGCGCGATCGAAGAGGTTCTCGGGCTCAAGATCAACTACTGGGCGATGGTCGACCTCGCCGGCTTCCGTAAGCTGATCGACGCCGTCGGCGGCATCACTTTGGACGTCGGCGTGCGCGTCCCGATGGGCAGCAAGGAGACTCCTGGCGGTATCAAGGAGTGGATCGAGCCCGGTAAGGGCCAGCACATGGACGGACTGCACGCGCTGTGGTTCGCTCGGGCCCGCGAGGGATCGAGTGACTACGCCCGGATGATCCGCCAGAAGTGCGTGATGAACGCCATGCTCAAGCAGCTGAACCCGACGACCCTGTTCACTCGGTTCAGTGAGATCGCCGAAGCCGGTGGCCAGATCGTGGCCACCAATCTGCCCACCAGCGATGTGGGCACCATGCTCGAACTGGCCGGCAAGGCCAAGTCGTTGCCGATGGCCTCGGTGAGCTTCGCGCCGCCGATGATCGTCACCTGGAACCCGGACTTCGCCCTGATCAAGCAGACCGTGGCCGACACGATCGCCGCCAGCGAGCAGGCCGACATCAAGGCCACAGCGCCGGCTCAGACCGGGAAGCCGAGTTCGGCGTCGTCGACGCCGAACAGCTCGTCCAATCCGACGCCGAGCAAGCCGGCCAAGACCAGCAAGACCAACAAGACCGACAACCTGGATTCGATCTGCAAGGCCTGAGCCGGCGGTGCTGCCTCAGGTGGAGGCGGCTACTTGGTGGCTGCGCCTTCGATCGTGAAGACCCATTTGCCCACGGTGCTGGTCAGTTCGCGTCCGGTGTCGAAGTCTGGAACCCGGGTCATCACCGCCAGCCGGTAGTCGCGGCCATCGCCGGACACGGTGCCGATCGAGTTCACCGCCCACAGCCCGTCGCTGGACTTGAACTGCACCCAGCCGTTCTTGAGGTGCACGTTCACCGTGCCTGACTTCGGCTGTCCGACGCCCCAGGTCTGATCGTCCTGAACTTGGCCCATCAGGTCGTAGATGAACTTCGCCTCATCGGCGGTCAGCGCTGACGACGTCCCGCCGGCCAGGACGTCCAGCAGCTTCATCTGGTCGGCCGGGGTCGTCCAGGTCCAGCTCCACTGGGTCGGCTTGCCCTGGTCCAGGTGGGTGTTGGCCATGCCCAGGTCGGCGGCGAGCGCGGTGTAGGCGGGGCCGCCACCGGCGTAGTCCCACAGCGCCTGGGCGGCGTCGTTGTCGGAGTGGGTGATCGCTTTGCGGGCGTTGTCCTGGTTCTCTGCGCTGAGCTGGGCCACGCCGCCGGCCTTGCGCAGCGCCATGGCCACGATCATCGGCTTGGCCATCGAGGCGCTCTGGCTGGCGTAGTCGCCGTTGTAGTTATAGGTGGAGCCGGATTTGAGGTCTTCCAGATACACCCCGAACGTGTCGCTGCCGCCGGAGATCGTCTTGAGTGCCTGGTCCAGCTGGGCCGAGATGGCCCCGGTGGGGGACGGGCTCGGCTCGGGGATG
>Ga0268263_1002342_pt1 | contig 12709 bp, 7 predicted proteins | sample Biomet5_FD_190358 | JGI IMG/M metagenome (GOLD analysis project Ga0268263, IMG submission 190358) | Microbial communities from bioreactor (seeded with sewage sludge) at LBNL, California, USA - Biofuel metagenome 5 (SPAdes) (version 4) | ecosystem: Engineered > Bioreactor > Anaerobic >... | reverse complement strand
CTGCTGTCCAGATTATTTCGTAGATCAGCGAATGTCCCGGACATGTCCAGATAAACGGTTGGATCCCCGCCGTACATCCAGGACTGGCAAGCACGAATGGCAAGTTCCACACCGAAGGGTTCTCTGCTTTCCCGGTTGCGGAATTCCATCCGATTCAGACTGGCAGTAAGCTCTTTCGTATCCAAGCCTCTTTTCAAAATTTTTCGGAAGATATTTTGAATGGCCGCCTTCATATCAGGAAGCTGCTCTTCAGTACAGTTTCGTACCTGCAGTGAAATATAAGGCTGCGCAATATCGTCGTTCAGGGCGATCTGCAAATCCTTACCCAATCCCTGCTCCAGCACGGCATGCGTCAACGGTGCACTGTTGGAACAGGACAAATAATCGAGTAGCACCTCCAGCGCAAGCAGTTTTTCGGCATCCTGCCACGTGCCCAAAACCTTACTCATGACGAAGTGGACCTTACCGTCTTTATCTTCTCCCGGAGCGATTTCATACTCTGCTGCCTCTGTGCAGCCGGAGATGGTCTGCTGGTAAGCCAATGAAAAGCTCGGTTCCCGACGCTCAAACCTGCTTAAATATTCTGCATCGATATCGGCAAGGATATTTTCGATATCCAACGTACCATCCAGAAAAATCCTTGCATTGGAGGGATGATAGAAGCGGCGGTGACTTTCAATAAACTGCTCATTGGTCAACTCCGGGATATGCTCAGGATCACCACCGAAGCAGAAGCGATAGCAATTATCCGGGTAGAGCATCCGTTTCAGCTTCATCTGGATGATCTCATCCACAGATGACATCATGCCCTTCATTTCTCCAAACACCACGCCCACATAACGAGCCTGTCCGTCCTCGTCCAGCTCGTAGTGCCAGCCCTCTTGATGGAAGATATTTGGGTTCCGATAAATATTGGGGCAGAACACCGCATCCAAATACACATGGATCAGATTGCGAAAATCCGTATCATTTCGGCTGGAAACCGGGAATATGGTCTTGTCCGGAAAGGTCATCGCATTAAGGAAGGTATTGAGAGACCCCTTCATCAGTTCCACATAAGGCTCCTTCACAGGATACTTTTCGGATCCACAGAGCACGGAGTGCTCCAGAATGTGAAATACGCCGGTATCGTCCTCGGGCAAGGTCTGTAAAGCCACGGCAAAGGTCTTATTTTCTGATGCTCGATCCAACCACAGAAGTTCAGCGCCGGTTTTCTCATGACGAAACAGATGAGCTGTTGCGCAAATACCAGCCAGTGGGGTCACAGAAATGCGGTGGAATCCACCGATGGGGGTTATCATGTCTATTTAACTTTGCTCCTTATTTACCTAAAGATGACGAATCACATGTGAGCAGCCACATTTCTATCTCCCATTGCTTTTGAAAGCTGACCGGGTGTATCGGTGCAATTATTCATCGATGAATTGTTCTCCTTCAAGATCTGCACATTTTCCCGTTTGATACACTCCACGGAAGAATCGGAAGAAACCTACCTTTCCTGTCGGTTCAGATAGATTGTCTCATTCTCAAATCTCTTGTCTATACACATGGCCGTTTATCCCCGTATTCAGAATCCTGCTACATGCGGCAAAGTAACTCCGTAGTAGTTTACATTGGCATGCCTCCCATTTCAATTTGTTGTGCGTATATGGTTAAGATTCGTGTTAATTTGGATGATATAGAAGGTTCGTTTAGCAATAATAATCAGCACATTGCCTTCCGTTTCGGCGTAGACGAAAACAGGACCTCGCCGCCGTAATCCATGAGATTACACATGAAAAGTTCAAAATGTTCTGTCTCGCTCATAAGCGACAATATTCGGCATATTCCTCACCTGTAACAACAAACATAATATCACCTACTCTGATCGTTCCTTTTTTATGTTGCTTTTTATAATGATTCTTTTTCATCCCAAACCTCCATTTTGATAAATATTGGTAGATCAGAATAGAAGTCGGTGAAGCGCGTATATACACAGCGATTCCTTTTTTAAATAAAAAGGATCGTGTATTTTCCTGCGATCCTTATAGTAGATGATTATTGATTGGAAAATGGCATCAACTAGCTCCAGCCCGTTCTACTGGGCTGGAGCTAGTTGATATGTTTTCTGATATAGCTATTTTATCGTCTTAACGACATGCCATTTCCACCACCATTAACTTTATGCAGCAGTACAAAAGGAGCGGGCGTTATGTCCACTGACAAGTATAAGACCGATATCCCTGATGAAGTGATAGAGTCTTTGGCCAGGACGTTGCTTCCGTCCATTCGGGCATATTTTGAAAGCGAGGATGGGCAAAGAGAGTTTGCGGAATGGAAGAAGAAAAAGGGTAATGAACGGATGGCCGCGAAAGCTGTAAACCTGAATAACATGAGTGGGAGAACCGAGCTTGGTTCTCCCGCCTTTTGTTTTATTGGTTGTAATTAAGTTATTAGTTTAGATTTTATGAATCATTACACATTTCAAAACTGTACCTGTGTCTGTCTCCTCCGTCTCTGTATGATCACCAGCAGAAGAATAATCAACACCAACAGCACTCCGGCAGCAATGCAAACGATCCAAATCCACGGACCGGTTGCTGCCGTCTGCTCTACGCTGACGACCTGGAAACGGCTGAACTTGCTGATGTCGAACTGTATGCCTGTGGGCATGTCGTCCGTATACACCAGCGTACCATAAACAAGTTCCGTCGTTCCGTCATCGTGCTCCACATAAACGCATAGCGTTTTGAGAAACGCCTCGTCTGCAAGCTGCTTCTCACTTAAGCCTTCCAGCGGCAGCGTAATGGTCGTCGCAAAACTTTCCATGTTTGTCTGTATCGTTTTGGGTGTGCCAAACACCTGACCCGCAACATTTGAGAGAGAGAACACCGCCCCGTCCCTGTGGAACGCTTCCGCCGCCTCGTCTGATTCGTCCGTCACGGGCACAATACGGAAGTATAGGGATGAACCAGTCTGCGCCGCCCGTTCAAGCGCTTCCGCCAAGAGCGTGATGCTGCCCGCAGGGGATTCCAGCGTGACGCCCATACCGCTTTGAATCAGCTCCGATACCGTATCAGCAGACACCTCAAACGCAAATTCATCCGCGGGGGAATCTAAATATTGGTCTATTTTTACGACGACGGTTCCAGAATTTGTGTCGCTTTCAATCAATCTCTGCAAGGTCTCCGGTGTCACCGTGACGTAATCAATATTTGTACCATCGTTCAGTGTCGTTCTGTATATCGTCTCAGTTTGGCCATTCGTATTACCTGCGAGATTCACAGAAGCGGTACGTTCCGTAACCTCGCGCGTTTCGTTCTTAGAAGCGCCCTGACGCTTGATGACAAGCAGGAAAGTTTTAGAGACAGAATCGCTGCCCTTTGTTATCGTGGCTGTAATAACAACGCTCGCGTCGTTGTTCTGCGAACGCTTGACGATGCCTGTCGCGCTGCCGTCTCTATTCTGTTCGATCCGAACCACATCAGAATTGGAAGACGTCCATGTGATCTGTGCGACGGAATTGACGCCGCCAAGTATAATAAAGTTGCTCGTCACGCATTCCCATGTATCGCCTTCTGCGAATTTGAACGCTGTTTCCAGCGTCAGTGACTGTGCTACTTTCTGCGCGGTATCCGCGGCCTCCGTCCACTTGGAGTATAATATCATATCTGTCACGACTTTAGCGCTGAAGTCATACGCTTTGTTGAAGCTACTATCCGAATACCAGCCGCCGAACGTATACCCGTCCTTTTCAGGGGCTTCCGGCTGCGCTGCACTGCCGCCGTATTTGACATTTTGGCTGGATACACTACTTCCACCGCTTGTATTAAACGCAACCGTATAGGTGTTGATTGTGTACTGTGCCCTCACCGTCATATTATATGTTATCTCGTCGAAATCTTGATTCCAGCCGGTGAAGGTATATCCCGTTCGCTCCGGGTCATCCGGGGCCGTGGCCGCCTTTTCATATTTGACCGTCTGGGTTTTCAGCACTGTGCCGTCCCAGTCCTTGAACGTTACGGTATAGCTATTTATTGTCCATTTGGCGTACAGCGTATGGTCGGAAGCCGTATTAACCGTCGTAGAATCCGTAGCCTCACTGCCCGTACCATCCGCGCCCGTCCACCAGCCGCCGAATGTGTATCCTTTTTTTGTCGGCGTGGGAAGCGCATCGTCCGTCGTGCCATCCGACGCTTTGCCATATGTGCTGTCGTACAGCTTTGTTTGCGAAGCCGGAGTTACCGTGCCGCCCTCCGCGTCAAAAGTCACCGTGTAGGCGTATGCTCCCCACACGGCATACAGAGTTACCGTCGCGCCGTCCGCGCTTGTCAGGTTATCGGTTGTGCCGTCAGTCCACTCCGCCGTTGTCGCTGCGGGGTCTGTCGACCAGCCCATGAAATCGTAGCCTGTACGAGAAAACGCATTGGCTGTCAGCGCCAGCCCGTCGTCGTACACCCGGCCTTGAGCCGCCATCGTCCCCGTAGCTGACGCCGCGTTTTTATCAAATGTCACCGTATAAACGTGTGCTTCCCATACAGCATACAAAGCCACCGTCGTGCCGTCCGCGCTCGTCAGGTTCTCGGTTGTGCCGTCAGTCCACTCCGCCGTTGTCGCTGCGGGGTCTGTCGACCAGCCCATAAAATCGTAGCCTGTACGAGAAAACGCGTTGGCTGTCAGCGCCAGCCCGTCGTCGTACACCCGGCTTTGATTCGCCATCGTCCCCGTAGCCGCCGCCGCGTTTTTATCAAATGTCACAGTATAAACGTGTGTTCCCCACACGGCATACAGCGCCACCGTCGCGCCGTACGTGCTCGTCAGGTTCACGATTGCGCCGTTAGTCCACTGCGCCGTTGTCGCTGCGGGGTCTGTCGACCAGCCCATGAAATCGTAGCCTGTACGAGAAAACGCGTTGGCTGTCAGCGCCAGCCCGTCGTCATACGCCCGGCTTTGATTCGCCATCGTCCCCGTAGCCGCCGCCGCGTTTTTATCAAATGTTACCGTATATGTGTTGGCCGTCCACTTCGCATACAGCGTCATGGAATAGGAAACCGTATCGTTATTAAAATTCCATATATTCGTACAGGCGGGTTCCTTGTACCAGCCGCCGAAAGTATAGCCGTCCCGCGGCGTAGGATGCGTTGGTTCTGCCGCCTTGTTGCCCTGCGCCACCGTCTGAGATGCAATCGTACCGCCGCCGTTCGTTTCGAACGCGACGGTATACGCCGGCGTCCACTTCGCGTACAGCGTAAAGGAAGAGGAAACCGTATCATTATCAAAATTCCATACATTCGTACAGGCGGCTTCCTTGTACCAGCCGCCGAAAACATAGCCGCCCCGCGACGGGTCGTCCGGCCGATCCAGCTTTAGCCCCCAGCCTTCCACATAACCGTTCGGAACGGCAGAGCCGCCCTGACTGTCGTATGTGACTTCCAAAAGCGCGTGGAACGGGTGGCTGTTGTCGGGGGCATTGGCATAGGTTTCGGCTGTGGAGCCGGAGAAGCCGTAGATGCCGTCCGATCCAATCGATGTACTTGAAAAAATCATGACGTCAAACGTCGCTGTTTTACTGTATATCGTTGCTTTCTGCAGAGAAGAGCAGCTATAAAATGCCATCGCTCCTATGGAAGTCACGCTGGATGGGATCGTGACGGAGCCCAGCTTACTGCAATACGCAAACATGCTCCTCCCTATAACGGTCAGGCCGTCTGAAAGCGTTACGCTGGTTAAGGCGGTGCAGTTACTAAATGCGCCGTTCTCTATGGAAGTCACGCTGGATGGGATCGTGACGGAGGTGAGTGCATTGCAACCAATAAACATTGAAACCCCTATAACGGTCAGGCCGTCCGAAAACGTCACGCTGGTTAAGACGTTGCAGTAAGAAAATGCGCTATACCCTATGGAAGTCACGCTGGATGGGATCGTGACGGAGGTGAGTGCATTGCAACCAGAAAACATGGCACTCCCTATAACGGTCAGGCCGTCCGAAAGCGTCACGCTGGATAAGGCGGCGCAGTAAGCAAATGCGTAAATCCCTATGGAAGTCACGCTGGATGGGATCGTGACGGAGGCCAGCTTGGAGCAAGACATAAACATTCTATCCCCTATAACGGTCAGGCCGTCCGAAAGCGTCACGCTGGTTAAGGCGTAGCAGTAACTAAATGCGTTATTCGATATGGAAGTCACGCTGGATGGGATTATAACGGAAGTCAGCGTACTGTTACCAGAAAACGCGTTGGAGCCGATGGCGGTCACGTTCCTGATATCGCCGCCGCCGATATTGTATGACGACGGGATGGTGATATTCCCGCCGCCCAAATACTTTGTGACGGAAAGCGTCCCGTCCGCCAGCTCGGTATACTCTAACGTGCCGTCATTGTACTTGCTGCCCGCCGCCGACAGCGCCGCCGCGGGCAGCATGCACAGCACCAATGCGGCACTCAGTATTACCGCAATTGTTTTTTTCATATTTGTATCCTCCGCCCACCATTCCGTGAACACATTGTTATTCAGTAGTCCCAAGTTAATAGTATCAGTCAATGCACATCGGAAGCACACCAAATGGTGTCGGAATAAATCATTATTTGTTTCTTATTGTCTATTTATTGCTTAAATAACCTGTAATCATTTCCGCCCAGCTGTAATTGCTCATAAACCCGCCCATGTACGCATTCACAGCAGCAGAATCCCCTTTTAAAAACCGGTAATAATCACAATCCACCTTTGTGACGTCTATAGAAATATTATTGCGTTTTTTTATAATAATATCCCCGGCTCCGGCCTTTCTCAATGTGCTCATCATGTCGGATATTACCGTTTGCATCTGGTTTTGAAGAGAGCGGTTGTAATCCCTTGCTTCCCATATGACCGTGGCCAGTTCCGCCACGGTCACACTCCCGCCGTTTTTGCTGACGATATACGCAAGCGCCTCTTTGGCTTTGGCGCGATAAAAAGCGAGCGGCGCATCATCTACAAAGATGTCGAAATTACCGAAAGTCTGTATACGCACGCGGGAGGATATAGCGGAAACCGGGTTGCGCAGATCATCCAGCTCTTTGCGGATGTCTTCCGCCAGTACAGGCTTCATCAAGTAGCCGCTGGCGTGCAGGCTGTGGGCATCCATCGCGTATTGGGAGTAGCTTGTCACAAAAATAATATTTGTTTTCGGGTAGATGTCCTTGAATCTTTTTGCCAAGTATAGGCCGTTGATCCCCGGCATCTCGATGTCCAGAAAAGCCACGTCGGGTGCAAGGCTGTCCTTGCTCAGCATTGTGAGCGCCTCAGAAGAATCGGTGAAACCGGCCACATCGCATTCCGGCAATACTTTTTTGATTTCCTGAACCAGGCCTCTGAGTGCCAGCGGCTCATCATCGACCGCGATTATTTTCATTGTTCCTTCTCCTTTGAGATGCGCATCCGTACCGTTGTCCCTTCGCCTGGTCGGCTCGCAATCTCCACGCTGCCGCCGCACATGGCCTGAACCCTCATACGGACGTTTTCTATCCCCGTATGTGTTTGGCCGTCATCGGTTTCGAATGGGTCGAAGCCCCCTCCATCGTCGCTGACTTCGATCACCACGCCATGCGCGTCCTCATATGTCCGGATCGTCACGGTTCCTCCTTCGGGCTTTTTAGCAACACCATGACGAATCGCATTTTCAACCAACGGCTGTATTGACAGCACAGGCACGAAGAACTGTATACAGCCGATATCATATACCACTTCCACCCTGTCGCCAAAACGCATCTTTTCGATATGAACATAGTTTTGAACGTGCCTCAATTCATGCTCGAAAGGAATCAGGTCGGATTGGTTGAGCGATTCCATATTGCCGCGAAGATACCTTGTAAAACTAACCAGCGCCTCTTCGGCCTGGTCGGGCTGCTCCCGGTACAAAAAGCGGATATCATTGAGCGTATTGAAAATAAAATGCGGCTGAATCTGACTGAGCATGACAACCATCCGATTTTGCAACAGCTCGTATTTAAGCTGCATGTGTTCTTCATTTTTTCTCACATTCGCCCGTATCACACGGACAAACTGATAAAATTGCAGCAGAATTGATAATAAGAACCCGTATTTGACGATCGACCGTTCGGGTATATTTATTAATAATCCGTTGATATTGTCAATAAATGACGATATAAATAAGGGCAGCCACGAAAGCAGCATCAGCAGCACCTGTTTGTTTTTCAAGATCAGCCCATCATAACCCATCAGCAGTATCAACATGATCACAGCAACAGCGCTCCATATAATCGCCAGGCTTTGCATATCATATAGGTCGAATATCCCAAATATCTGTATGAGGATGGCAGTTAGCAAAAACAGCAATGATATACCGCCAAGAAGGCCGGCCAGTCTTTTTGTGATTTTGTTTTCCAGAAAAGTATAGGTATAGAATAGAAATACGGACGGAATGATGTATACCATCATGATATCAAGAGTATTGTATAGAAGTGCATCCTTAAACAATAACGTTAAATACGGATATCCTCCGTCAAATAAAATCAATACGCCTCCAAAAATTGTGACACAGGCAAGCCCTACACCACGCTCCATACCGGACATTTTATAACATTTAGCAACAATGCTGAATATCAGCACAGCAATGCCGATAATCACAAACGCAAATCCCAAAATGATGAAAGGCATCTTATCCTGCAGCAATCCATACAGTTCATATCCATGCCCCAGGTATAAGCAATTGATAAAATCGTCAAAGACGTTTGCCGCCCTGCCCTCATATAGATTCTGGAGAACGATTTGCACATCGTCGAGCTCGTTGATCCCAGGCGAAGTATAGTAACCCCATGTCATTCCGGCCGTTTTGGAAAAGGCCGAAAGAGACTCCTCGCCGCCAAAGCTGTAGACTTCCTCGCCATTGATGCGGATACTTGCCCGGATATTATCAAGGCGCAGCATAAGGACCCATCCTTCGGGAATATCCATGGAAAAATGTCCGTTAATGGTTATGGTATGAAGCTGCTGACATTCTATAACCGCATCTTTCGTTAGCTCTATAGGCTCTTGCCCATCCACGCTGTAGCTGCCAACAATGCGAACCCGAACAGCAGATTCGGTTATTTCATTATCGCCGCCGTGTATCGTTAGGCAAATCAATAACGCGATACTGATCACACATAAAAGCGCAAGTATGTAATAAAGGTATTTGAAGCGCATGATGTTCTTTTTACGTCCATTCCATATAATGATACTATTTCATTATGTCTGGAATAACCGCGCGCGTCAACTTTAGCCTTTTAATTTTTCTGAATGCAATTGATTTTATCGTTCTATTACATTATGAATTGGCCACTAATAGTGGTATAACCGGGGCTATGACATCACGAGGTAACAGGATAAAATAAAACTAGAGGCATTATGAGCGTTTCCCTAAATAAACAACAAATCCGAACGCCTCTCCGATAAAGAGAGTGTTCAGATTTGATTGCTGTGGTGAAACCAACATCCCAAAAGAAAAACATCTTCTATTTCTTGGGTGGGTTTGGTGTCTGTATTACTTTGTATTGACTTTTCTAATCATCAGAATATTCAGAAAAATCGAAGGAAAACGTCGGCACAGGAGCTTGCGAAAACGTTGGTAACGGAAATGAATATGAAGGTCTCAAAATGGATGTTGGCATCACATGTGGCGTAATGATTGGCACAGAATAAGATGTAAAACTTGGCAGAGAATAATTGTAATCATCGTAATTAGGGCTGCTATATGGGGTATAATTATAATTATTTGAATTTGCACAAGATATTATAAAAGCAAGCAAGAGAACAACGCCTACAGCCAAAGCAATTATTTTATCTTTTTTATTCTGGACTTGGTAAGCTTGTGCCTTTGTCTTCAGCTTGGCCTCAAGTTCTTCCACCGCTAGATCAGCCTCATCGTGCTTCTGTTTTGGAATTGCTGTATCATGCCTGTTCAGCTTAATCATTATTGTCTTTTTCAGGGACTGGATATACAAATCGCCAGGGTTTTGAATGAGTGCCTTTTCGCATGCTTCTATCGCCTCATTATAGAGCATGATACTGTCAAGCATGATACCTTTTAATCTCCAACTGCTAAAATGCTGAATATACAATTTGGCAAGCTGAATGACTTTATTCCACCTTATTTCATTCCCGTTCCTTATGTAATTGATATAAGAAATAATACCGGATATATAGGGCATTATTGCGGGTAACTCAACCTGAATGTCATTTAAATCTTCCGAATCTTCAAATTCTACCACGTCATCCGCCATAGTAAGCGCAATGCACCCGAGAAAGGATCTTCCCAGCCTGTCGATGTTTGTATCGGTATAATAACTACATTGCCCGAAGAGGCTAATGGCTTCGTCAAAATCTTCTAATACAATATTTGCCGAAATCATCCCTAGCCAAGCAGCGCTCTCAGTTGGCGACTTGCTTATACATGTTCTGTAATCTTCAATGATCCGTGTTAAGGGCTCTTTGTTAAGAGGCAGATATTTGCGCGAGAACTTAAAATCTCCCCTCAGCCGATAATACTCCCCCGTCTGGGTCAAGTTCGATAGCTTTGGTGATGTCTTCGGTTGCACCGGCCACTTCATTCAATCTGTATTTAATCTTGGATCGTTCAGCATAATAGTAAGCTTCAGGATTTGAATTAATAATCTCATCATATACGGCTAGTACCTGCCGCAATAATCCTGTATTTTTATAATGTTCTGCTTACGATCTCTGATCCTTTTTTCGTTCCCTCTATCCTAGCAGATCGCCCCTTCTCAGATAATACCTTTTCAATCACCTATTATTCGAAAGCATAGCAGGCATGGTCGGAATGGGCTCTCACGAGAAGGTTGGCGGCGATACGATGATGTCTGACATATCAAAGCTGGGTAACGGGGTTAGTAAATCTATATCGGGAAGATGAAAGTGAGTCTCTGTCGGGGTTGTTCTAATCTTGCTATCTTGTTTCTGTAATACCGCTAAAGTACCTACACCCACAAAAATGGCCACAATACCTAATAAAATGAGTATAGCAATGATTATGCTTCTGTTTACCTGCTTTATGTGTTTCCTGACCTCTAGCGCTGTTTTGCCCCTGGGTTCTTTTGCGCTAGCCGCTACAAATATAGCCCGTACCTTTCGGTCGTTAGTAACTTTTTTGAGCAACTCTTTCTTCAACTCCCCGGAGCCTGTATCATCAGGATTTTCGCTAAGAGCCTTTACAGATGCATCAAATGCCTCATAGTATGATTTGATTTGATTCAGTGAATTGGCTTTCAGTTTCCAGCTTTCATAATGCTGAATATACATTTTTGCAATAGGGACTACCTTGTTCCATTGTTCCTTGTCCTTTTCTTGCAAGTATGCCAGATATGACATTGTGCTTGTTATGCCGATGAAAACACGGCTAATTATCAAGCCGGTATCGCTAAGCTCTTTCAAGTCTTCCTTTTCGATTTTATCTCCTGCCAGCGTCAGTGCGATGCATCCGAGCATTGACCTTGCAATCTTCTCGTTATCGTTACTCATATAGTTGGTACACTGTCCATAAAGGCTGACGGCCTCATCGTAATCTCCAGCCATGATATATACGGAAATGAGACCAATCCAAGCCAGCCCCACTGTAGGATCTTTACTGATGCATACCCGGTAATCTTCAATCGCTTTGTGCAATACAAATTCGTTACACGGAAAATGACTTCCTAATGTAAAATTGCGAAAATCAGCCCGTCTGCGATAATTGACCGCTTTATCCGGATTAATTTCGATTTGCTTATTGAGATCATTTATTGAACTTCTAATTAGCAAATACTCATCCATCTGAGAATCATCCATATCAACATCTACTCCCTACCGATTATAAACAACTTATTCTCAAACGATAAGAGCTTATCCAACAATTCATTGTATTCTTTATTGACCAGAAGCCCTCTTGAATTAGCATTCCAGAACAAGCTGTTCAACTTTGTGTACACTTCTTCATAGTCTGAACCTTGAGCACCCATTTTAAATAACTGTTCCAGTTCATCCAGTATCTGCCGAATTATCATTTGCGGTAGCATATAGTTCTCAGCTTTTCGCCTGATGAACCCTGCGGTCGCCTGAGCCCATTGATAGAATTCATTCAGTATTTCATTTGCCGGCCTTACCTTTTTAACTACTGATCCGAAAATTTGAGGCGCCAGCGTCTCGTTAAATGGATAGTGCATCCCTACGCAGGCATATTGATTCATCCCAATATAAGTCACAACTTCATTTGTATACAGATTTCGAATGGTCACCACTAGCTCCTTATTTGCATTATATCCCATTTGAACAATCACCTTACAGAGGTTCGGATTTTTTACGGCAAACTTCTGTATACCCATAAATCTGTATTCGTAGCCGAGCTGATCAATCTCACTCTTTGGAACCTGCTGTATGATCTTAATCTCATATAAACCCGTCCTCATCATCCATCCAATGGAATAATAACTGCTCATATATGGATAGGGGCAATCGCGAGGAATAAGCATCTCGGGCTGTTTTGTCAGCAGGTTCTCGCTATAAATACAATCCTCTATTCCATGTCCATACGGAACCTTATCATCAACGTTGCGTTCTGCCGAGGCAGCGGCTCCAACAGAAACCGCTGTCATTCTGTCCACCTTCTCGCTTCCCGAATAGAACTCTTCCATCTGCCGGAGTATCTCCGGTTTGCTGTAAAAGACAACCTTGAGTACATCTTTAATACAGGGAAGTCTCG
>Ga0268263_1002335_pt1 | contig 12753 bp, 10 predicted proteins | sample Biomet5_FD_190358 | JGI IMG/M metagenome (GOLD analysis project Ga0268263, IMG submission 190358) | Microbial communities from bioreactor (seeded with sewage sludge) at LBNL, California, USA - Biofuel metagenome 5 (SPAdes) (version 4) | ecosystem: Engineered > Bioreactor > Anaerobic >... | reverse complement strand
GTCCGCGAGGAATTCGGGGCCGTCCGGCGCGAAGGCTTCCGTGCGGCTGCCGGTGGGCGCATCGGCACTGTCCGCGAGGGATTCGGGGCCATCCGGCGCGAAGGCTTCCGCGCGGCTGCCGGCGGGTGTTTCGGCCGTGTCCGCGAGGGATTCGGGGTCGCCCGGCGCGAGGACCTCCACGCGGTTGCGGCCCTTCTGCTTGGCGCGGTACAGCGCCTGGTCCACCGAGCGGTAGCAGTTGATGGCCGAACCGGCGTTCAATTCCGCCACGCCGAAGCTGGCGGTCAGCCGGACTTCGCTTCCGTCGGCCAGAACCACATTCGATTCGATCAACTTTCGCAGCTTCTCGGCCGTGACCGCCGCGCCCGTAAGGCCCGTCCCGGGCAGCAGCAGGATGAATTCTTCGCCGCCGTAGCGCGCGAATACGTCCGCCCTGCGGATGGCGCCGCTCACGAGGGGCGCGATCCGCCTCAGCACCTCGTCGCCGGCGGCGTGGCCGTTCTTATCGTTGATCTCCTTGAAGAAATCCAGGTCGAACTCGATGACGCCCGCGCTCGGGCCGCCGCGCTCGATGGCGGCCAGTTCCCGCGCCACCGCCTGGTCGAAGTAGCGGCGGTTGGGCAGGCCCGTCAGGCTGTCGGTGAAGGCCATGTTCTGAAGCTCGCGGTTGACGCGCTCAAGCTCGCCGCGCTGCGCCTCGATCTGGCGGCGCTGCCGGATCTCCACCTTGAAGTGTCCCCACATGGCCAGCGACAGGCCGAAGCCGATCGCCGCCGCGGCCATGCCGTTGGAGCGATTGGAGAGGATGATGTCCGGGTCCGCGCCCCGGTCGATGGCGAAATAGAACACGGCGAAACTCGCGGCGAACAGGAGCGCCGACAAAGAGGGGCGGATCAGGAACGCCGCGCCCACGATCATGCAGACCAGCAGATAGGGCGTGATGTTGGTGGTGACATTCTGGTCGACCACCGCGATTGCGATGCCGATGGAGAGCAGCGTCGAAGTCACCGCCAGGTGCAGGATCCTGGCGGCCAGGATGTGCTCCGAGTGCCTGAGCTTCCACGCCGTCAGTCCATAGCCCGCCATCAGCGCCAGCAGCACCGCGTGGCACAGGATGATTTCGGCCCGCCAGAAGGCTTCCGCCGCGCCATCGGGAGTCCGGAGCGAAAAGATGATGATGGACGCCAGATCGATCAACAGGGCGACCAGCGCGCAGTAGACGATCCGGTTCAGGTTGATCGTGGCGCACTCCCGGAGGAGACCGTTGTTTTCCAAGAAAATCGCCCTCAGCCGGGCTATCGGCGCGAAATGGGCGTGCGCGGCTTTGTTGGATTTTGGACGCATGCCCGTCACCTTCCTATTGCGCCGGATCTTTACCCGAAACGCACAATTTACTTAATGATACGACAAAAATCCTGGGATGGCAAGCGCATCCTAAAAATTCGCCGGAACCGCGCAGCGCGCTATTTTCCGGAATCCGGCCCCTGACGGATCTGATACTATTTCCGAATATGAATGCATCGTCGCAGGGGATCTTTTCGCGCAGGGCGTTGTCGCCTTCCGCTCGACGTAGCGCTGCTACGCCTCGCTCCGGCTCCTAGCCCTGCCTCGAAAATCTCTCCCTGCTTTGGATGCATTAATATTTTTCAATAGTATGAATTTTCGACAGCACCTCGCCGATGGAACCCTGGATGAAGAGGTCCGCCTGCTGGCTGCCCAGCGGCGTGCGGTTGATGACCACCAGATGGCTGCCGCGGAAGGCGTCTACCAGGCCCGCCGCCGGATAGACCGCGAGCGACGTGCCGCCGATGATCAGGAGATCCGCCACGGCGAGGCTTTCGATCGCCCGCTCGATCACCGGGGCGTCCAGCGACTCCTCGTAGAGCACCACCTCCGGCTTGACCGCGCCGCCGCAGGGGCACGCGGGCACGCCGGGCGAATCCGCGATGAACCGGGCGTCAAAGCGCTTGCCGCACTTCAGGCAGCGGTTGCGGTGCACGCTGCCGTGCAGTTCGATCACGTTCTTTGACCCCGCCGCCTGGTGCAACCCGTCGATGTTCTGGGTGATCACCGCCTTCAGCTTGCCCGCCCACTCCAGTTCCGCCAGCTTCCGGTGGGCGGCGTTGGGCTGGGCGTCCAGCGCCAGCACCCGGTCCCGGTAGAACGCGAAGAACTCCGCCCGGTGGGTCATGAAGAAGTCATGGCTCAGAATCTGTTCCGGCGGGTAGGCGTACTTTTGATGGTACAGCCCGTCCTTGCTGCGGAAGTCGGGGATGCCGCTCTCGGTGGACACGCCCGCACCGCCAAAAAACACGATATTTTTCGATGAATCGACCAGCCCTTGCAGGCGCTCGATGTCGTTCATTCCGGATCATCTCCCACCTTATTATACCACTTTGCGGGGTGGATGGCGCTTCGGCCTTGACACTGCCATCACGCGATGACCCCGCCGTGGAAGCGGCACTCGCACACCATGACGCCCTCCGGGAAGATCTCCTCGTGGCCCACCGGTAAGCGCCGGGGAAGCAAAAAGGCCCACCACGTGGTGAGCCTGTCAGGTGGCGCGGCCGGAGGGATTCGAACCCACAGTCTTTCGAGTCGGAGTCGAAAATGTTATCCATTGCACCACGGCCGCAGGAACCCTTGTATTATAGCGCGCGCCGCGCCAAAAGGCAAGAAAAACATTGATGAATTTGAGGGCGCGCCGGGGAGGAGAAGCGGCCGGCGCAAAAAAACTCGGAATCAAGCGGCGAGAAACAACATTTATCCTGTGGACAGGGGCGCTCGTTTTGGGTATCCTATATATAAGTGTATTTCCCCAGGGAGGTTTTTGGCATGAACACACTGCATTTGAAGTACGCGGTGGAAGTGGAGCGCGCGGGGTCCATCACCCAGGCGGCCGACAACCTGTTCATGGCGCAGCCCAACCTGAGCAAGGCGATCCGCGAGCTGGAGGAGGGCCTGGGCATCACCATCTTCGAGCGCACGCCCCGCGGCGTGGTGCCCACCCCCAAGGGCGTGGAGTTTTTGAGCCGCGCCAAGGAGATCCTGGGCGTGGTGCGGGAGATGGAGGCGCTCCAGGACGCGGCGGACGCCGGGCGGCAGGTGTTCAGCCTGACGATGCCCCGGGGCAGCTACATCGCCAGCGGGTTTGTGCAGTTCGCGACGGAGCTTCAGCTGGACAAGGACATCGACGTGCATCTCAAGGAGACCAACTCGGTGCAGGCCATCATGGGCGTGGCGGAGGGCGAGTTCCAATTGGGCATCATCCGCTACCAGACGGTCAACGAGAACTACTTCGTGGACTTTTTGACCGAGAAGGGCCTGCGCTACGAGCCGATTTGGGAGTTTGAAAACCTGGTGCTCACTTCCGCCAAGAGCATTCTGGCCAGCGTCGAGACCGTGCGCCCGGAGGACCTGGCCGACATGATCGAGATCGTGCACGGTGATGCGGTGGTGCCCTACCTGCAGACGGTGGAGAGCCGCCCGAGGCCCTTGGGCAAGTCGGTCAAGCGGCTGTACCTGTATGACCGCTCGATCCAGTTCGACCTTTTGAGCGAGATCCCCCAGTCGTTTTTATGGGTGTCGCCCATCCCGGACGACATCCTGAAGCGCTACCGCCTCAAGCAGCGGCGGTGCGTGCCCGGCCCGCCCAAGTACAAGGACGTGCTGATCTACTCCAAGCAGTACCGCCTGACCGAGCTGGACGCCCGCTTTATCGACAAGCTCTACGAGGCGAAAAATAAGGTGGCCTTCAAGGAATATCCATAGCGGGTCGATGGAAATCCGCTGCGCGTCTTTCCATCGAAGGCGTTGAAATCCGCTTCGCGTCTTTCAACGCATAGGGAAAGAACTGCGCGGGCCTGAAACGCTGCGGCGTTTCCGGGCGGCCCGCTGACTTGTGGAAATGTTTCCTTCACCAGTGTGCGCACTGGTTACGGAAACGGCATTCCCACCGCGCAGGTCGGTGGGAATGATTGGAAGGCACGACGGGACTTTGTTTGACAGTCGGACGCGTTTCCGGCGCGGGTCGCCGGAAACGATTAAAGCACGACGGGACTTTTTTACACAGGCCTCCGGAAAGGGTTTAAAGGGGCGGCCGGTTTGCGTCGATTTAACCTCACACCATATTCGGGCGGCATGCGCGGCATGCCGCCCTTCATATGCCGCCGGCCCGGGATGCGCCCGGAAGATGGGCTGAGGGAACACAAATGCCCGGAAATCAATCGACATTATCATATCGATATAAGAATATCAATATTCCAGATCGATATTTCCGCGGCGCGCAGGCCGGTGGTATACTTGCTTCGCAGGCGGGGAAAAAATAAGCCCGCTTTCAAAAGAAATGGGAGGCATCCGTATGGCGAGGTTCACGCTGCCCAGGGATCTGTATCATGGCAAGGGCTCTCTCGACGAGCTGAAAAATTTGAAGGGCAAAAAGGCGTTCGTGGTGGTCGGCGGCGGCTCGATGAAAAAGTTCGGCTTCCTGGACAGGGTGGTCGAAAACCTGAAGGCCGCCGGCATGCAGGTGAAGCTGTTCGAGGGCGTGGAACCCGACCCGTCGGTGGAGACGGTCATGAAGGGCGCCGAGGCGATGCGTCAGTTCCAGCCGGACTGGATCGTGTCCATCGGCGGCGGCTCGCCCATCGACGCGGCCAAGGCGATGTGGGCGTTCTACGAGTACCCGGAGACGACCTTTGAAGCGCTCTGCATCCCGTTCAACTTCCCGACGCTGCGCACCAAGGCGAAGTTCTGCGCGATTCCGTCCACCTCCGGCACCGCCACCGAGGTCACCGCGTTCTCGGTCATCACCGACTACCACAAGGGCATCAAGTACCCGCTGGCGGACTTCAACATCACGCCGGACGTGGCCATCATCGACCCGGATCTCGCGGAGACCATGCCCAAGAAGCTGACCGCCCACACCGGCATGGACGCCATGACTCACGCGGTGGAAGCCTACGTGTCCACGCTGCACAGCGACTTCACCGATCCGCTGGCGCTGCACGCCATCAAGATGGTGGACGAGTTCCTGATCGATTCCTTCAACGGGGACATGGACGCCCGCGACCGGATGCACAACGCCCAATGCCTGGCGGGCATGGCGTTCTCGAACGCGCTGCTCGGCATCGTGCACTCGATGGCCCACAAGACCGGCGCGGCCTACTCCGGCGGGCACATCGTGCACGGCTGCGCCAACGCCATGTACCTGCCCAAGGTCATCGCGTTCAACGCCAAGGTGCCGGAGGCCGCGAAGCGCTACGCCGAAATCGCGAAGTTCATCGGCCTCAAGGGCAACAGCGACCTGGAGCTGACCAAGGCCTTCATCGATCACCTGCGCGATATGAACGCCCAGCTGGACATCCCGGACTGCATCCGCGACTACGAAGGCGGCATCATCGGCGAGAAGGAATTCCTGGAGAAACTGCCCTCCGTGGCCGAACTGGCCGTGGGCGACGCCTGCACTGGCTCCAACCCGCGCCCGATCACCCCGGCCCAGATGGAGAAGCTGCTCAAGTGCTGCTTCTACGACACCGAAGTGGACTTCTGAAGGTTTTGATCCATCGCGAGCCCGGAATTCCCGCGGGAATTTCGGGCTCGCAGATTTTTGGGCGGCGCCCCCCGTGTTGCGCGGGGGGTAAAATGGTGTATACTATCTTCAGGCGCCCCTGATATTCAAAAAGACGGGAGGGACGACCATGAATGACGAACACAAGGGTCATGCGCATCATTCCCATGAGGAACACGCCCCGGATTGCGACTGCGAGGCCCACGGGCACCACCACGGCGAGGGCTGCGGCTGCGGGGATCACGACCACGGCGGGGGCGGCCCCGACTACGAGAACGGCCTGTCCATCGCGGAGAACAACGTGCTGATGGCGCTGCTCGACCGGGGCGCGCTGCCGGTGGCGCGGTTTACGCTGTCCTCCTCGAAGGAGCCGTCCGCCTACGCGGTGGCGATGGAGCCGGTGTACATCGCAAGCCCTTCGGACTCGCTGGACGATATCCGGGAGTACGGGCAGCTGTTTTCCGGGATGGAGGACAAGGGCCTGATCGACCTGGACTATAAGTTCCCGCTGCCCAGCTACCCCTACCACGAATACCACGGATCCGACGCCTGGCGGCGCTTCATCGAGACCGCCGCCGAGGCGAAGAAGCGCGGCTTCACATTCGACACGCCCCGGCTGGAATTGGGCGGCATCGCGTTGACCGAGCTGGGGCAGGAAACCATCGACAAGATGCTTGATTGATCGGGAACGGGCGCCGCGCACCAGTTCCAGGGGGGGTTCGGGGGGCCGAAGCCCCTCCGAGTTCAATCAGGGCAGCCGGGCGCGGCTGGCTTCCGCTTAGTACAGAAGTGCCCGCGGGCCGCAGCCCGCGGGCACTTCTGTACCTATAAAACTCCCTATTCCGTCAGGTAGCACGCCACCTGGTGGCCGGGGGAGACTTCCTTGAGCAGCGGCGCGCTTTCCTTGCACTTTGGCATCGCGCGGGGGCAGCGGGTGACGAAGGGGCAGCCCTTGGGCATCTTCGACGGGCTGGGCACGTCGCCGGATAGCGCGATGCGCTTTATATCCTTGGCGCGCTTCGGGTCCGGGATCGGGATGGCGGAGAGCAGCGCCTGCGTATAGGGGTGCAGCGGGCTTCTGTACAGCTCCTTTGAGGGGGAGATCTCCACGATGTGGCCCAGGTACATGACGCCGATGCGCCTTGAGATGTGCCGGACCATCGAGAGGTCGTGGGCGACGAAGAGGTAGGTGAGGCCCATCTCCTCCTGCAGGTCCTCCAGCATGTTGACCACCTGCGCCTGGATGGATACGTCCAGAGCCGAGATCGGCTCGTCGCACAGCACGAATTCCGGCTTTACCACCAGCGCCCGGGCGATGCCGACGCGCTGGCGCTGGCCGCCGGAGAACTCGTGGGGGTACTTTTCAAGGGCGGTCTCGTCCATGCCGACCTTTTGGAGCATCTGAACGATGCGCTCCCGGCGCTCGGCCTTCCCCAGCTTTTCCCGGAGGTCCAGCGGCTCCGCGATCAGTTCCTCCACGTCCATGAACGGGTTCAGCGACGAATACGGGTCCTGGAATATGATCTGCATCCGCTGCCGGTACGGCGACAGCGCGCGGCCGGTCAGTTTGGTGATGTCGTTTCCTTCGAACTTCAAGGCGCCGCCGGTCACGTCGTAGAGCCGGATCATCGTGCGGCCCAGCGTGGTCTTGCCGCAGCCGGATTCGCCCACCAGGCCGAATGTCTCGCCCTTTTCGATGGCGAGGCTGACGCCGTCCACCGCCTTCAGCACGCGGGAGCCGCCCATCGCGCCGCGGATGGTGAAGTATTTTTTGAGATCAACCGCCTCCAAGAGCGCGCTCATGCCTTCGCCTCCCTCGCGGCCACCGGGCAGCGCGCGCGCCGGCCCTCGCCGTATTCGATGAAATCCGGGATGGCCGCCTCGCACGCCGGCTCCCGCATTGGGCAGCGGGGCGCGAAGGGGCAGCCCTTGGGCGGATCGATCAGGGACGGCGCCTGGCCGTCGATCGGTACCAGCCGCTCGTTCTCCCCGGAATCGATCGAGGGTACCGAGCGGAGCAGCGCCCGCGTATAGGGGTGCATCGGCCGGTAGAAGATGTCCTCCACCGAGCCGGTCTCCAGGATCAGCCCGCCGTACATCACCATGAGGCGCTTGCACAGGCTCGCCACAATGCCCAGGTCGTGGGTGATCAAAACCACCGCCATGCCCGTCTTTTTCTGCAATTCCCGGATCAGGTCCAGAATCTGCGCCTGGATGGTCACGTCGAGCGCGGTGGTCGGCTCGTCCGCGATGAGCAGCTTCGGCCTGCAGGCCAGCGCCATCGCGATCAGCACGCGCTGGCGCATGCCGCCGGAGAACTCGTGGGGGTACTGCTTCATCCGCTCCTCCGGGGAAGGGACGCCCACCATGCCCAGCATGTCCACCGCCTGCTGCCAGGCCTCCTGCGGCCCCACCGGGCTATGGCGGCGCAGCACCTCCACGATGTGGTCGCCTACTCGCTTCAGCGGGTTGAGCGAGGTCATCGGGTCCTGGAAGATCATCGAGATATCGTTGCCGCGGACCGACTGCAGTTGCTTTTCGGTCAGCTTCATCAGATCCCGGCCATCAAAGCGGATCTCCCCGGCGGTCAGCGTGGCGCTGTCCGGCAGCATCCGGATGATGGATTTCATGGTGACGGATTTTCCGCTGCCGCTCTCGCCCACGAGGCCGACGATTTCGCCGGGCGCGATCTCAAAGTCCACGCCCCGGACGGCCTGGATGGTCATTCCCTGGATGCGGAAGGAGGCGCGAAGATCACGAACTGTCAGAAGATTTTGTCCCATCCTGTCCTCCTACCGCTCGATGGCCTTGGGCTCGGCGAACACGCGGATCAGATCGCCCAGCTTATTGAACGAAAACACGGTCACCAGGATCATGACGCCCGGCAGGATCGCCATGTACGGCGCCTTGCCCAGCACCTCCTGCGCGCGGTTGAGCATCGAGCCCCAGGAGGACATCGGCTGCTGCACGCCCATGCCGAGGAAGCTGAGCGCCGACTCCATCATGATGGCGTTGGCGATGCCGGTGGTGGCCGCCACCACGATGGTGGGCAGCACCGACGGGATCACGTGCTTTATGATGATGAACAAATTGGATTGGTCGATGGAGTCGGCGTACAATACGTACTCCCGCTCTTTGACCGAGAGCGTCTCCGCTCGAACGAGGCGCGCGATGTTCATCCATTGGAACAGGCCGATCACCAGGATGATCGCCTGGATGCCCGGCTTCATATAGATCGATATGACCGTCACCAGGATCATCCACGGGATGGACAAGAGCACGTCCACGATGCGCATCAGGATGCTGTCCACGATCCCGCCGAAGTACCCGCTGACCGTGCCCACCACCACGCCGATGAATGTGGAGATCAGCATCGCCACCACGCCCACGAGCAGCGAAATCCTGCCGCCGTAGAGCACGCGGGTCAGGTAGTCGCGCCCCAGGTCGTCGGTGCCGAACAGGTGTTGAAGGCTCGGCCCCTGGAGCCGGGCGGTCATGTTGAGCGCGTCCGGGTCGTAGGGGGACAGGAACGCAAACACCGAAATCAGCGTGATCAGAATCAGCGCCGCAATCGCGAACAGGATGCCCTTATTGTACTTCAGCTCCCGCTTGAGCTGGCCGGCGCGCCGCTTTGAAATGGCCACGGGATCACCTCATCGCCTTGATTCTCGGATCCACCAGGCAGTACAGGATGTCACCCAGCAGGTTCCCCAGGATGACCATCGCGCTGGAGAGCAACAGTACCGCCATGATGACCGGGTAGTCGAACCCCTTGATGGCCGCCAGGAAGTAGGTGCCCACGCCCGGCCAGGAGAAGATCGACTCCGTAATGAACGCGCCGGTCACCAGCGTCGGCAGCGCGATGGCCACCAGCGTGATCACCGGGAACAGCACGTTCTTCATCACATGCTTGAAAAGGATATGGGCGCGGCTCGCGCCGAACGCCTTTTGAACCATTACGTAGTCCTCCTTGAACTGGCTGATGGTGGAGGAGCGCACGTAACGGACGGTTTCCGGCAGGAAGGACACGGTCAGCACCGTGCAGGGCAGGATCATGTGGGCGAGGAGATCGTGGATGTTGTTCTCCTGGCCCATCGTGTGCATGCCCAGAACCGGCAGAAGGTTCATCTTATAGGCGAAGAGGTAGAGGATGATCATGGCGATCCAGAAGGTCGGCGTGGCGAGGCCGATCGAGCACAGCGCGTCGATAATCCGGTCCGCCTTGCCGCCGCGGTTGGACCCGGCCACCAGCCCCAGCGCGATCGCCAGCAGCACCGCCAGGCAATAGCTGGGCAGCACCAGGAGGATCGTGTTGGGCAGCCTCGCGGCCAGCGCGCCGGCCACCGACTCGTGGGTGATCAGCGAAAAGCCGAAGTTGCCCTGAACGGTGTTCAAAAGCCAGCGCCAGTACTGCATGTAGGCCGGCTGATCCAGCCCGAAGCGCACCTTGAGCGCGGCCACCACCTCCGGCGCCATGTTGGGCGTCACGAAGGTGTCGATGGCGTCATAGGGCGCCAGCTGAATCAGCGCAAAGCAGATCACCGAGATCACCAGGAGCAGCGGGACCGCCTGCAGGATGCGCTTTACGATGTATCTGAGCATAGGGAGCTCCTTTGACCGGAGTAATCAAAGCGCGGGGCGGGAGGATCCGCCCCGCGTGGAACCGAGGGAAAACGCAGCAAGGGCTTGATTCGTTTCCGGCGGCCTGTGCGCCGGAAACGTGTTTCATCAACCAGCGCGCACGCCGGTTGATGAAACATTTCCTTCGGTCAATGCGCCGCCCGGAAATTCGTGAGAATTTCAGGCGCACGCAGGACTTCCTTCGCGCTCAAAAGCCGCCTGCGGATTTTGAGCGCAACTTCTTTATTGGAAGAACAGCTTCGACATGTCCTCGAAGGTGTAGATCGGGACCAGGCGCGCTTTATCCACGCCGCCCACGTCGTTGGTCACCGCCAGGAGGCGGCTGTTGGTGACGATGGGGTAGAACACCGCGTCGTCCGCCAGCTTCTGCTGGGCCTTCTTGTAGATCTCGGCGCGCTTGGTGTCGTCGGTCTCGACGGAACCCTGGCGGAACAGCTCGTCCAGGTCCTTGTCGGACATCTTGGAATAGTTGGCGGCGGAGCCGGTCACAAACAGCGTCGCGTAGTTGTTCGGGTCGACGCCCATGATGTAGCCGCCCAGGTACATCTCAAACTCGTCCGTGCCCTTGTTCAGCTTATCCTGCAGCGCGCTGGAATCCATCGCCATCAATTCGCAGTTGATGCCGATGGCCTTCAGGTTCTGCTGGATGACCATCGCCTGGGTTTCCTGCTGCACGTTGTTGGCGGTGTACGCGAGGCGCAGCGTCGGGATCGCGCCGGTCACCTTGGCCAGGTACTGCTTGGCGGTGTCCAGGTTCTGCTGATAGGTCTCCACGCCGTCGGTGGAGTAGAAGGCCGCCTTGAAGGGCAGGAAGGTGGCGGCGTCGGCGTAGTAGTCCTTGGACAGGTACGCGCCCACGTTCATGTCGGTGCGGTTGAGGGAGAACATAACCGCCTTGCGCAGGTTGACATCCGCGACGAGGGGCGAGGCCATCATGAAGGACATGTAGCCCACGCGGTCCTCCGGGTAGGCGTTGATGGTCACGTTGGTGCCCTCATAGTCCGCCGCGGCGGAGTTCGGGATCACCAGCAGGTTGATCTCGCCCTTTTTCAGCGCCAGCTGCGCGGAAGACATGTCGGAGATGATCTGGAAGATCACGGTGCCGACCTTGGGCGCGCCGCCGAAGTAGTCCGGGTTGGCCTTGAACTTCACGTACTGGCCCGCCTTGTACTCCTCGAGGGTGTAGGGGCCGGTGCCCACCGGCGTCTGGTTCTTCGGGTTTTTGTCCAGCGTCGCGTCGCCGTCGTAGATGTGCTTGGGCATGATGTAGTGCTCCGCGCTCAGAGCCTCCATGAAGTTCGCCGCGACCACCGGCAGCTTGAACTGCACGGACAGGTCGTCCAGCTTGGTGACTTCGACCGGCTTTCCGTCGTACACGAACGCGTCGTGGCCGTCGGCGTAGTCGAATTTGATGATGTTATCGTAGGTGAACACCACGTCGTCCGCGGTGAAAGGCTGGCCGTCCGTCCACTTGACGCCGTCCCGCAGCTTGACGGTGTAGGTCAGCTTGTCGCTGGACACGTCCACCGCGGTGGCCAGGTTGTAGGTGATGTCGTCCGGGCCGTAATAGTTGTAGAGGTTGGAGTAGAGCATCCGCTCGGTCATCAGATCGAAGCGGCCGGAGGTGGTGATCGTGTTGATGTCGTTGCCCGGATCGCCTTCGATGCCGTAAATCAGCGTGTCGTTCGCCTTGTCCGCCAGCGCGGGGGCGACGACGCCCAGCGAGAGGACCATGGCCAGCGCCAGTGCCAGGGCGAGGGTCTTTTTCATGGATATTCTCCTTTCGGGTCGTGCGATGGTTCAGCATAGTAACGGGTAGTATTATACCGGTGAAACCGTGCGTTTGCAACCCCCATCGGACCGAAAGGAATATGGAGAATTCAACCTTCGCGCTGGAGTGTGCAAACCGGGCGCCCTTCCGTTAAACCCGGAAAAGCGCCCTAAAGGATATCCTTATCATATCACAAAACGGGGGAAAAAGTCAAGCGTTGGAAATAAATTCCGTGGAACGGACGGGCAGATTCACCAATGCATACTGACCTCCGGCGCGGAGCTGATCTTCGCCCCTTACCACTATATACCGGCGGCGGGGCGCCGGTTGATTTGCCGCCGGGGCGGTGGTAGAATGGGTGCAGATTTTACCGGTGGGCCGGGACGCGTCTATCCGGGCGAGCGCCGGAAAATGTCAATCGGGGAGGGCATGATTTGGAAATTCAAACGGTGGCCATTGTGGGCCTGGGCGCGCTGGGCGTGCTGTTCGGGCATCCGCTTTCAAAGGAGCTGCCGGAGGGCGCGCTTCGGATCGTGGCGGACCGGGACAGGATCGGGCGCTACGAGCGGGAAGGCGTGTACTGTAACGGCGAAAAATGCCGCTTTCACTACGTGGCGCCGGAGGAGGCGGGGAATCCCGCGGATCCAATGTCATTAAGATAATAAGAGCCGACGAACCGAACGCGGCGGAGAGCGAGTGAACGAACGCACTCTGCCGCGTAAATCATGGGCAGAAAAGAGATAGGGGCAAAGCAAATAGGCAGACGGGAAGT
>Ga0268263_1002333_pt1 | contig 12756 bp, 11 predicted proteins | sample Biomet5_FD_190358 | JGI IMG/M metagenome (GOLD analysis project Ga0268263, IMG submission 190358) | Microbial communities from bioreactor (seeded with sewage sludge) at LBNL, California, USA - Biofuel metagenome 5 (SPAdes) (version 4) | ecosystem: Engineered > Bioreactor > Anaerobic >... | reverse complement strand
GATATAATCACCAAAAATATGCCTATAAATACAATTCTTTTCTCCTGAGTGTAAGCCACGGAATTTCTTCTTTTTTCTTCCTTGCTGCGGAAAGATCAATGTCCGCCGCCACAAGCTGTTCCCTGTCTCCTGCCTTTATCACAAGATTACCACAGGGATCTGCAACAAGCGACTCCCCGGCGAATTCCATTTCATCTTCTTTTCCGACACGGTTGCACATGGCGATAAATACGGAATTCTGCATTGCCTGCACGCGTATCTCCCACTCAAACATTTCCAGCGGTTCCTTCTTCGTATTTGCGGTTGGAATAATGACAAGATCAGCACCCATCAGGGAACAGGTACGAATACTCTCCGGTATATGCCTGTCAAAACAAATGACAATTCCAACCTTTCCGAAAGGTGTATCAAAGACCTTGAAGCCATCCTCTGACGGAGAATAGTAATCCTTCTCACAGAACTTTTCTCCCTGATAAATGTGCACCATAGAGGCAGAGCCTTCTATCTGTCCGTCAGGAGTGATCCATAGAGAACAATCAGACCTCTTTCCATCCTCCTCAATAAACATATTCGGCGAAAGAAACATGCGGCTATGCTTTGCCTGTTCACATAAAGCCGTAACATTTCTGTCTTCGACATTTGTGACATACCTGTCAACATTTTTCCCTGGATACTGCGGAAAGAACGGTGTCAGCTGAATTTCCGGAAAGATGAGAAGATCACTGCCCGATGCCTCCCGACAAAAGTGCAGAGACTTTTTCAGATTCTCATCCATATTATCTGTCATACTCATCTGAGCCATGCATATTTTCATATATCAACCTCCAATGTCTTAATATCTAATCCGCTCACTAAGCGGCAAAAAACAACTGATCCGCAGCCTGCCTTTGACATCAATGCTATCGTCAGCCGTCTCGCGGTTCCCGGATCACGAAGTGATCCGACCGCTCCGGCAAGCTGTGTCTCTAAGTTCATACTTCGCTACAAGCTCGTCTTCTCAATAAGGCTCACGCTTTCGACGTGCCTCGCGACGACAACAGGTATGTCGCCTGAACTTGGTTGTTATTTATAACTGCTCCACCACCTATAATAACTATTATGTTTTGTTATGTCCATATAAGTTCTACTCCGAACAGATAGCAAGTGTTATTTCTGCATTTTCCACTTCTTTTCCGAACTGTTTTTTGTGCTTTTCCGTTTCTTGCCTTCAGGAGAAGGTATCTTTCTTGTCAAAGTGGGTAGCACAACTACCCGCTTCGGTGTCTTTATGATAATATGAATAATCTATTTCCTTAATCTATCTCATCATACGTCTCATACGTAATTTCCCATTTTGTATATTTCACAATTGCCATCACTGTACCATGTAATATGTTTTATTGTGTCTTTTTTTATTATCTCATTGATTGGCTTAAACACATAGCGTTTGCTATAGTAAGCACAATGTAAACAACATTTAAGTCATGGTATGTGGCATTTTTTTCGTCTATTATAAAAGACATTTGGTCATAATATAATCAATGATTATGAAAGCGAGGTATTTTCAATGGCAAATAATATCAAGAAGCTGCAAGATAAACTTGATCTGGTGGCACAGGCCAAAATTACAGAAGCTGCATTTAATGACCGGGAAAATCCAATCGATGGCGATGATGCTAAAGAATACTACGATGCAGTTGTGAAGCTGGACAAGATGGATCAATACGATCTGATGGAAGAAACACAGGACAACCTGACGACGAAAATCATCGACGACAATATCGACGATGCCTGGTTCGATGAACCGATATGAAAGCTTCAACTATTAGGAAGCGGACGCCGAACGGCGTCTTTTTCGTGGTAGAAAGTAAAAGTCTACACTCGCCCCGTGTATTCAATAAGAACGTATCCGCAACTACCAAAATGACTTCCGTGGATAAGTTTGCCTAAGAACAACTGAAAGCATATCCGAAACGTAGCCATACTGTCTCAATGCCTCCTGCCCTGTAACGATCCCGTCAACACAACCCTATCCCTTTAATAAGTCTGTCAACACAACCTACCCTTATGGAGCACTTTCCACTAACTCAATTTGACAAAAAATAAGACTCCCCACAGATGAATGATACTCCATCACCTACGAAAAAGCCTTATTTACTGGGCTTTCAGCCCTTCTTATTTATCATTTCTTGACATCAATGCTATCGTCAGCCGTCCCGCGGTTCCCGGATCACTTCGCGATCCGACCGCTCTGGCAAGCTGTGTCTCTAAGTTCAGACTTCGCTATAAGCTCGTCTTCTCTAAGAGACAACACGTCTCCGCAGTCGGCTGCACTCCGCTCATTCTTTGCGGGCAGCCTTTGCATGGGACGTACATCTGCTTCTGCTTCACTGCGTTCGCATAAGCAGTGTTACGACCTCAATGTGCCTCGAGACGACAACAGGCACGTCGTTTAAACTCGGTCGATAATGGTATCTGTTTCTTATCTTTAATTACCATCTGGTCGTTTTCAGATGAACGTGCTTCATCCAGATATGCTCCGGCTATATGCGGAAAATTATCCAAAGGCAAAATCAATCGAAAAATGTCTGACCGAAGGTCACAAAAATACTGAAAGCCAGAATAACAATTTCCCATATTTCAGATATTTTTATTTTTGGGAAATAGTCTTTTGGTCTTTTCTCAGCCAATTCGCTACATCGACTATTTTTATTCCTTCATATTGATAATCCTCATGTCTTGTTCTGGCGATCAAAATCTTAGGATAGGCGTCCTTAATCTGTAAAAGAGGAGTTATCTCCCTTTTAAAAGTACTTTCACCGGAAATATCATCTGAAACCTGAACATAAAATTTCTCATCATGCTTCATTGCAACAAAATCGATTTCTTTTTTATAAAGAACACCGGTATAGATTTCATATCCTCTACGCATCAGTTCAATGGCAACTATATTCTCAATCATTCTGCCATAGTCCATATTTCTTGTTCCCAGCTTTGCATAGCGGAATGCATGGTCACTCAGATAATACTTATCGCTTGAGGCAAGATATTTTTTTCCACGAATGTCATATCTTCTGACTTTATAAAAGGCAAAAGCATTACATAAATATTCCAAGTATTTTCCAACCGTCTTATGGTTGATCCTGTCATTGTTTTTCGTCATCGTATCTGCAATCTGACGAATAGAGGACAGATTTGCAACGTTGTCCATCAGGAAATCTGATATACGATCCATCAATACAGTATTTCTGATTTTGTACTTTTGCCTGATATCACGAATAATCAGCGTATCAAATACATCTTCGATATAGTGATACCGTTCTTCCTGCTCACGGTACACATAAGAGCCTGACAAACCGCCATCTTTTATATATCTGTCGAACGCTTTGTCCATATCTTCAAGCTGATAATATTCCACATACTCTTCAAAGGAAAACGGGAATATCTCTATCTCATAGGTTCTTCCGGTAAACAGCGTCGCCAGATCACTGCTTAATAAAAATGCATTAGATCCTGTAACATAAATATCATATTTTCCAGAAGAATGCAGACTGTTTATCGTAAGTTCAAATTGTGGACACATCTGTACTTCATCCGCAAAGAGATAATTACTCTTTCCCCACTGATAGTGTTCCTCTACATATTTATTAAGAGCATGATATTCTTTTAAATCTTCGAATTGCAAACTGGTATAGTCAATATAGATAATGTTTGCATCTTTATCTGTATTTTCAAGCCATTCAATGTAACTTTCCATCAGCCTTGACTTGCCGCTGCGCCTGACGCCTGTAATTACTTTAATATCAGGAGTGCCTTTCAAACGTTTCAGTTTCTCAAGATAAGTGCTTCGCTCTATTATCTTCATTCATGCCACCTCTTCCGAATTTATTGTATCAGTTCTATTTCCCAATATCAACATTATTTTGATTTTGGGAAATAGAGCTCTATCTTTCTCTTAGTACATTCGGGAATTCCTTTGCAAGTGCTATAATCTGATCGTAATTCATAACATTGGACAGGCGTTTCTTTCCATTCAGAGCAAGCAGCCTCATCTGGGTAGTGACACTACCCAGTTCATTATTGTTATTTATAAGTTTCGCTTTCAGATATTTCCAATAAATAGCGCCCAGCTGAAAGCCAGACGCTAAAGTCATTTTCACTTTTCTATCTCAACCTTGATCCCTGATTTGAACTCCACCTCGTAATAACTGTCATAAACAGTAATACGCTCGATATACCTGCGAACCATCTGTTCATCATAGTCAATGAGCATATGATTCATTCCGGACAGGAATTCGGTCATCTCTTTGATCCGCAGCTTCTTTCCCTCCTGTTCAGCTTTTTCTGCAAACACTTTCTTCTTCTGATCACGAAGATCTTCAATCGCATCTGCTATGTCATCATACGGTTTCATTTCCTGTGTTGCCTTAAAAAGGTCCTGCTGCCTGGCAGCCATTTTATCATCAATCTCCGCCATCTCATTTTTCGTATTGTTATCGATCACCGAAGTCAAGTTCTCCTTCAGGATTTTCAGCATTGAATCTGAGCACTGGATCGCTTTGTTAATTGCGCGGACTGTTGCCATCTGCAGATCTGTTTCCTGAATGGTCTCAGCATCGCAGGCGGATGGTCCTTGCTCTACACGCGTGCAGCATCGCCAGACAACTGAGTGCTTACCGCGGTTGTTCCAAGCGATCCTGCGGTAGATCTCTCCACATTTTGAGCAGCAAACCATACCGGAAAGCGCGTACTTACTGCTGTAAACCCGTTTCTTTCTGTTCCCCCCGCTGTAAAGGTTAGATCGGCGGACCATCTCTTCCTGTACCTGCATGAAAATGTCCTTTGGAATGATGGCTTCATGGCTGTTTTCGACATAGTACTGTGGAACGATGCCGTTGTTCTTTACACGCGTTTTCTCAATGAAATCCGTTGTGTATGTCTTTTGCAGGAGCGCGTCTCCCATGTACTTTTCGTTCCGTAGCATCTTCTTGATGGTCTCCGGCCGCCACTTCTGTTTACCCGCGCCGGTCAAGATGCCGTCTGCCTCAAGTCCCCTTCCGATCTGCATAAGGCTTTCTCCATCAAGGTACTCCCGGAAGATTCTCTTAACGGCTTCAGATTCTGTCTTATCAACGATCAAATTTCCGTCCTCATCTTTCGTATAGCCTAAGAAGCGGTTATGATTTACCTGAACTTTTCCGCTCTGATACCGGAACTGAATACCCAGTTTCACGTTCTGTGAAAGTGACTGTGATTCCTGCTGCGCAAGAGATGCCATGATGGTAAGCAGCACTTCGCCCTTAGAGTCCATCGAATTGATATTTTCTTTTTCAAAATAAACCGGGATATTCTTGTCCCGAAGCTGCCTGATAAACTTAAGGCAGTCCAGCGTGTTACGGGCAAACCTTGATATCGACTTTGTAATAACCATATCAATGTTTCCAGACATGCATTCCCCTATCATGCGGTTGAACTCATCACGCTTTTTTACATTCGTTCCCGAAATGCCGTCATCAGCAAAGATGCCGGCAAACTTCCAGTCGGGATGCTGCTGTATATACTCCGTGTAATGTTTGACTTGAGTATCATAGCTGGTCTCCTGCTCATCGGTGTCAGTACTGACACGGCAGTAGGCCGCAACTCTGAGCTTTGGATGCTCATCCTGCTCTTTTACTGTATTTCCAATATGCCTTCTTGCAGGGATGACGGTAATGTTACTCTCCATCTTCTTCCTCCGTTTCGATCAAACTGTAAATGAATTCTGCTTGTTTGTATGGGTCCTTATGTTTCTCCGTGACCTCACCCAGCTTGAATTTAATTGTTTTCTTTTCTGTAGGCTCCGAAGTGTCCTCTGTGTAATCACGGATGCGCCCCATGCTTTTTGCATTTTTCATGCGAAGCTGCTGGGCCTTTTCAAAGGTTGACCCATCAATTATCGCTGGGTAGTAATCATCTCCCAGGTACCGTTTATTCTTCAGAATACGTCCTATGCATGTTGGGTACCCGCTGATCCTGGCTTTCTCTGCAGCATTCTTTATAGAAAGGCCGTCATTGTATGCTTCAAACAATGACCTTACCTTATTTGCACCAGCCTCTTCGATTTTTGCTTCACCATTTTCAATCCGGTAGCCTAATAACACTTGTCTCATTTTCTCACCAACCTTTCCTTTATTTTCAGTCCGCATTTTAATTGAAACTCTAGCTCATCTCTCGATAGAACACGGATCTCATTCACATAATCATTAAATACCGAATCATCAAACTCTGTAAGAACACCTGCTTTATCGATAAATCGTATAAGCATCTTTGCTTCTTTTGCATGAACCAATGATCCACTGATGCTTTCAGAAAGCGCTGCTTTTTCATTCTTCAAATAATCGTATTTCGACTGTATTTCATTTCTGATCCTACTAATAAGCTCCGTATCAAGGTAACCGCTGGCCAAAAGTTTTTTAAGAAATTCTTCTTGTTCCTTGTTTTTCTCTAGGCGCTGTTCAAGATTTTGCATACGGCGGATGTTTACTGTTCCATTGGTGCCACTAAGTGCCTCTGCGAATGGTTTCAGAAGTTGCTTCTTTGAAAAGATCAGCTTGTTCATCATTGTAATAAATGCTTCCTCGATCTCACTTTGCTCAATGTACATCATCTCGCAGGCGTTTTTATCAGTAAGGTGCGTGCTGCAGGCCCAGACGATGTAATTGCCGGATGGCTTATAATGCTTTCTCCTCTTAAATTTGGACCCGCAGCTTCCGCACCTGATCTTTCCCGAAAACGCGTATCGTTTCTGGTACTTGCCGGTCTCTCCGGTGTTGCTCTTTTCTTTACCACGCTGAGCAAGGACCTGAGCTGTCCGGTCGAAGTCCTCATGGCTGATGATCGCCTCATGATGGTCCTTTACCAGGTACTGGTCATATTCTCCGTAGTTGACGTGACGGGTAAAACTGCTGTCCGTATATGTCTTCTGGAAAATAACGTCGCCGGTGTACTTCTCGTTTGTAAGAATCCCCTTCACAGTAGATGAGGTCCAACAGCCGTTTCTTTTCGTTTTCACACCTTTTGCATTCAGTCCCTTCGCGATCTTATAAGTCCCGGTCCCAGAAAGAGAAGCCGAGAAGATTTCTTTTACGATCTCAGCCTCTTCCTCAGCGATGACCATTTTGCCGTCCTCGTTCCTGTAACCGTACGGCGGGTAGCCAATGACGAAGCTGCCGTTTTTAAATCTGCGCTGGATGCTCCATTTCTCGTTTTCGGAAATAGAAACCGACTCGCTTTCGGCAAGGCTTGAAAGGATCGTCAGCATGAGCTCCGACTCCATGCTGCCGGTGTTCAGGTCTTCCTTCTCAAAGTAAATGTAAATTCCAAGTCCCAGAAGCTTACGGACGATCTCCAGGCAGTCCGTCGTGTTACGGGCCAGCCTTGATATCGACTTTGTAATCACAAGATCTATCTTCCCCGACTCGCAGTCAGCGAGCATCCTAAGCAGGCTTTTCCTTTTTTCCTTCTTGGTACCTGTGATGCCTTCGTCGTAATAAAGTCCTGCGTACTCCCACTCTGGATTCTTCTTTATGTAGGTTTCATAGTGGTCTTTCTGCGTAGCAAGGCTGACGAGCTGTTCTTCTGAGTCCGTAGACACCCTGGCGTATGCTGCAACGCGGATCTTCTTTTTAAGCCCCGGCGCCCCTTCGATTTTTGTTATCCTTTGCATCAACTCACCTCCTTCCATGGTAGTGACATATTGGCTCTGAATGTGATATATAGCAAGTCATTTAAAGCATCAACTCCGCCATGTATGGAAAGAAAGTCTCTTTATTTTTTGCGGTGATTTTGTCGAATTCGCTTTTGGTTATATATCCATTGCCAAGAAGAGTTTGCGTCATTTTCTGTGCCATCATGTAATCAAAATCCTTCTGCATCGTTTCTTTTGTCATGCACCTTGGATCGGTCTTTGAAACAAAGTCTGCGGTTACCTTTTTTACGTGCTCCATAATATGTGCCTCCTTACTATGCGCGACTTTCTCTAACTTACTAAGGAGACTTGTGAGATGCTTTTCCGGCTTATATGCAAAGTTTTTGCCTCAGTTCTACGCAGGCCTTCCTCTATTCCCTGACGAGAAAATCAACCCCAAATAAAAAAGCAATAAAAAAATAGCAGGAGCGTATTTGCTCCTGCCAAAGTGACAGCGTTTTACATCTTATATAGTTCCCACCTGGGATCGTCGATTACGTACTTGAGTTCGTACCTGGTATCAAGACCGCCTATCCTGCTCTTGCATGAATAGTTTATGGTACGGATACCGGCGATCTTCTTTTCTTCGATGTTTATGAATTTATCTACGTAAACATCCTGTGCCGTTCCCTTATCGTCAACGTATCTGAACCGGTACGGCATGGGATATTTTGATTCTTCGAACACAACTATCGTGTTTATTGGTTTTGCTAATATCTTCATACGGATATTATATCGAACGTCTGTTCGCAAGTAAAGATTTTTTTGTAATACATAAGGAGGCAGTTACTGGCTGCCTCCTCGATAGTTATGAGTTTTGATTAATTATGGTGTTATGAGATTTCCTCTTGAAATATTTGATCCAGAGGATTTAGTCGCAATGATAGCATCGATATTTGTGCAATTTGACGTGTAGTTTACCGTCAGGTGCGTTCCTTCGTTGATCGAGGCCGAAGCGAAACAAGCAACATAGCTTGTTGGATTGGCGTTTATCTGCATCGTGCCGGTGAGCGCTTTGCAGCCACTGAATGTATTGCTCATATTCGTCACGCTGCTCGGTATCGTCGGTGCTGTCGTGAGCGCGGTGCAGGCACCGAATGTAGAATTCATATTCGTCACGCTGCCCGGTATCGTCGGTGCTGCCTTCAGTGCGGTGCAGCCATTGAATGTACCGGTCATATCCGTCACGCTGCTCGGTATCGTCGGTGCTGTCGTGAGCGCAGTGCAGCCATCGAATGTATGGCCCATATCCGTCACGCTGCTCGGTATCGTAGGTGCTGCAGTAAGCGCGGTGCAGTTAGTATACCAGCACTCCATATTTGTAGGCGTGACGCCGGATGCTATCGTCGACGTCTTTACCTGTGATTTGTATGTATCTGAAGTCCACGGAGCCTCGGCGTTCGCACCTAAAGAATCGAACACTACCGTATTGCCTGTACCTGTCACCTCAAGTAAGCCGTTATCATATAAAGTGGCAACTACATCTGAAGTACCGTTTCCGGCGCCTGATTTAGCTGAAGCATCATATGTCGTAGTCCCATTTGCCGCTCCTATATTCCAGCTCTGCACTGACTTAACAACCTTTAACGTTCCGATGGCCTCTGCAGTCTGTCCATAAATATCCGTTACTACGCACTTATATTGCTGGTTTGGTTCCGAAGTAACTGTAACTTCTATAGATGGACTATTCACAGAGTAAAAATCAACTCTATTCCCATCGCTATATTTAGTCCACTCATACTTATATGGCGCAGTTCCATTTGAGACATTTGCAGTAAATGTTACGGTATCTCTTTCTCGCCCTGATTGATCAGCTACAGATACGCTAAAAACGGGTTCAGGGGTAGATGTCTGTGATTCTATGACCGTAATATTCAGATTACCTGAATTATCGGTCTTAATTGTCTCCATAAGCGGTGAATTTCCCGATGTTACGGTTATGGTAAGGTGGCAGTCCTTATTAGTCGCTGCTCCGGATACAAAGCCTATGCATGATGTTTCGTTACCGCAGTTTACCTGAATTGCTCCGGTCAAGCTGCTGCAGTCCCGATACATGCCCGTAATGTCATTAGCCGTACGCGGAATATCCGAACCTGTCGCAAGCTGCCCACACCCCGAAAATGCATGATTCGCATTCTCTACGCCATTCCGCAGCTGCGGCGCCTCTGTTATTCCTGTACCAGCCCATGCATATGCAACGCTGATCACGCATGTTTCATTCCCGCTCACTTCCCTGGTCCGTTTAGCCGTTGTCTCTGCAGTCGGAAGCTCCGGCGCCGATGTCATATTGCTGCACTTATAGTACCAGTAGTCCATGTTCGTCGGTTTAACATTGCTCCCGATCGTGCCGGATTTTACCTTTGTCCTGTAAGTGCCTACCGTCCACGGCGCACGGTTCTTACTGCTGAAGACCACCGTATTGCCGCTGCCCTTCATTGCGATCACGCCTTTTGTTGTAAGAGTCGCGGTGACGCTGCTGCTTCCGTTGCTTCCGTCAAATGCCTTCCCTGAAGCAGAAGCTCCTATATTCCACTGCGCCGCAGCTGATTTATTGCATGTCGTAACAGTCTTTACCGATGAGCGTTTTCCGTATATCTTTTTGCCGTGGGAAGTCCTGTATGCCTTCACGTAGAATTTGTATGTCTTTGATGCCTTGAGCTTCTTTACGGTATATGTCCTGCTTCCCGTAGTCTTGACCTTGACATACTTCCCACTCTTCTTCTGGTACACCGAATAGCCGCTCGCTTTCGATGCTTCCTTCCAATTCAATGTGATCGTGGTCTGAGTTTTGCTCTCTGACGCCCACGATACTTTGCCCGGCCTTGTCGCTGCCGATGCACTCTGCGTGAATGCTATCGCAGGCGTAAATGCTATTACTGTAGCAACCGCCAGCGCGAAGGCCAGTATGCGTTTTGATACATTATTCATATGAACAACTCCTCTCGCGTAGCCCTATTCCCTAAGTATATTTTATACCTTTGCTCCGGCATATAAAAGATGCCGAACCTCTTTTTTTGCAGAGGTTCAAATAGGCAGCCGCGATGCAGATATATAAGAGAAGGCAGTTACTGGCTGCCTCCTCGATTGGTTATGAGTTTTGATTAATTAACTGTCAGCATACCTTCGCCGTATGCTGTACTTGATCCATTGCTGACTACGCATCTGTATATGTTGCCGTTATCTGATGCAGACAATGTCGGTGTTGTATATGTCTGACCTGTTGCGTTATCTATACTTGTACCATTTTTATACCACTGATATGTATATGTACCGCTTGTCCCAGTTGTTGCTTCAAACGTTGCTATTCCGCCGCTTGGTGTAGTATTATTTTCTACATCTACCGAAGTGAAGGCTTTTGCGATATGCGATGATCCAGAACTTTGGGTCGCAATGATAGCATCGATAATACTTGCATTCGCAGACGTGTAATTCACCGTCAGGCTCGTTCCGGAGTTGGTCGCGGCATTATCGAAACAGCCCGCATAGTTTATTGAGCCAAATGGATATGCCTTTATACGCATCGTACCGGTGAGCGCACTGCAGCCATTGAATGTATTATTCATATTCTTCACGCTGCTCGGTATCGTAGGTGCTGTGGTGAGTGCTGTGCAGCCAGAGAATGTATAGAACATATCCTCTACGCTGTCAGGTATCGCAGGTGCTGTTGTGAGCGCGGTGCAGCCGTCATACCAGTAAGCCATATCAGTTGTTTTGACTGTAGAGGCTATCGTCGACGTCTTTACCTGTGATTTGTATGTATCTGCAGTCCACGGGGCATTAGAATTGAACACCACTGTATTGCCTGAACCCGTTACTGCCAATTCTCCGACACTGTACAGTGTTGCAACGACTTTGTCAGTTCCATTTGAGCCCGTATAATTATTTTTTGCCGTATCAGATCCAATATTCCAGCTTGCGACCTTGTAACCGCCGTATGTGATATGAGAACCTGTGCTCTTGGTGGCTACGATTGCCTTTACTGCTGACTCATTATTAATATCAAGTCCGTAGACTTTCAGATCAGTACCTGTGTTTGTCGCGGCACCGTTGAAACAATGATCATAATTTGATGTATTGGTCTTTATAAGCATCGTTCCGGTGAGCGCGCTGCAGCCATAGAATGTGCTTCTCATTTCCGTCACGCTGCTCGGTATCGTCGGTGCTGTAGTCAGCGATGTGCAGCCTCTGAATGTAGAGTCCATAAACATCACACTGCCAGGTATCGTCGGTGCTGTAGTAAGCGCGGTGCAGCCATTGAATGTATTACCCATATACTTCACACTGCCAGGTATCGTCGGTGCTGCCTTCAGCGCGGTGCAGTTCTCGAATGTACCGCTCATACTCGTCACGCTGCTCGGTATCGTAGGTGCTGCAGTCAGCGCGGTGCAGCCTTCGAATGTATTTATCATATTATTCACACCATCTGGTATCGCAGGTGCTGTTGTGAGCTTGGCGCAGCCACTGAATGTACTGTCCATATTCGTTACACTGCTCGGTATCGCAGGCGCACCTGTTAAGTTGCTGCAGTCGTAATACCAGAGACTCATATCTGTAGTTCCAATCGTCGATTCGATCGTTGACGATGTTACTTTGTCGTTATAAGTATCTGTGCACCACGGCGCATACCATGCAGATCCTGTTCCTATACTTGCTGTACCGAACACCACTGTATCGCCAGTTCCCGTCACTGCAAGTTCTCCGTCACTGTACAGAGTAGCGACGACCTTATCAGTTCCGTTCGAGCCAGTATAATTATTTCCTGCCGTATCAGACCCTATGTTCCAGCTTTTTACTACTGTCCTGGTGGCCGTGTTATATACCGTCACGCTTCCCGCTTCTTCCGAAGTAAGGCTCTTCCCGTCAGGGCCTGTGACTTTGCAAGTGAACTTGGCGCCGCTGTCTGATGAACTGAGTGCTGCTGTATAGGTGCTCTCCGTCGCGCCTTCGATCAGGACGCCGTCTTTGTACCACTGATACTTTAGAGGCTTCGTCCCTCCGGTAACTGTCGCAGTGAACGTGACATTGCTGCCCGCGGATACTGACGATGCCGA
>Ga0268263_1002332_pt1 | contig 12757 bp, 14 predicted proteins | sample Biomet5_FD_190358 | JGI IMG/M metagenome (GOLD analysis project Ga0268263, IMG submission 190358) | Microbial communities from bioreactor (seeded with sewage sludge) at LBNL, California, USA - Biofuel metagenome 5 (SPAdes) (version 4) | ecosystem: Engineered > Bioreactor > Anaerobic >... | reverse complement strand
ACGATGGCAGTATCAAGTCCAGACAAGGCTGATTGAGCATCAGACTGTGTTTTCACATCGTAATCGCGAAGACCAAGTGTTGCGGGCAAGTTGTATTGAGAAACATAATAATAATCCTCTGCCGAGCTGTTTCCAGTTCCAAAATGAATTTTTGTATTCCAATTTGTAAAATTATATCCATTAACAACGCCGTTATAATATGATTGTATGTCGTCTGACGAAAGAGCATGATCATATATGCGAAAATCTTGTGTCTGCCCTATGAATTTCTCGTAATCGGCAACACCAAGCCAAGGATCGTGTGCGATATAAATTGGCGACGAAAAATCAACAGCTCCCGTTCCAGAGTTGTCTGAAAGAATAATATTGCCATTTAGATAAACCTTGTATTCCCCATTGTCATAAGTATTTGTTAATAAGTACCATTGGTTCTCTTTGACAAGTTCAGAGTCGGATGTTAATTGCTTTCTTACAGAATTCGTATGATACGTATCGACGGAACCGTCATCAAGAAGCTGTATCTCATATCTATGATCCAAAGGATTTGCTGTTGAAGTAAAAATCTGAGAAACTCCAGAATGAAGATCGCTCACATTAAACCAAAGTGAATAAGTGAAACTCGATGTGTTCATACTGAAATTAGCGCTTAGGTCGTTATTAGTTCCATCAAAGATAATCGATTGACTCCCGCCTATCCCATCTGTGAATTTAGCATTTGATGTTACTGCTGACGACACGCTCCCAGATGAATCTTTCAGTGTGCCATTGAATGAATAGTTTAGCAAAAGACCACTGTTCAGCCCAGAACTATCAGAAAGTAATTTGATCCCATTGAAATCTGTTGCCTCAGCGATTCTATTAATCTCGCTAGCCATGGCTTGAAATTCAGAATCAATGATCAATCTTTGATCCGAAGTGTATGTTCCTGTCGCTGCCTGCTCAGCCAACTCCTTCATCCGAATCAATTTTTCATCAATAACCTGCAACGCACCGTCGGCAGTTTGAATCATCGAGATGGCATCGTTCGCGTTTCTGATCCCCTGGTTCATGGTGGCGATGTCGGAGCGCATCAACTCTCGAACAGCTAGTCCGGCAGCATCGTCGGCAGAGGAATTGATCCGCAAGCCCGACGACAACCGCTGGGTCGAAGTGCTCATCGCCCCGTAGTGGTTCGACAAGTTTCTGGCGGTGTTCAGCGCCATCAGGTTGTGGTTGATGACCAATGCCATGGGGCGGCATCTCCTTCCCTGTCTCGTGTCCGGTTTCCCGTGATTTCCCGGAATTCTTTGCCGGCAATCCGGCTCCTGATCCGCCAGAAACCCTGTCCTCATGGGACAATTTGGCAAAACATAAAGTTTACTTGTTAATATCTAGCAAATTGCATACCTAGTTTGCTTATAGAGGAAGTCCGCTTGCCCTAGACTGACCGAAAAGGACGGTCATCATGGGCGAGATTCTTAAGATTTTTGGAAAACGTCTCCGGTCGCTACGCCGGGCCAAGGACATGACCCAGGAGCAGGTTGCTGAACGCGCAGGGCTGTCCCTCCAAAGCGTCGGCGAGATCGAGCGGGGCAGGGGGAATCCGACCTTGGTGAACGTCGAACGCCTTTCTGATGCTCTCGATGTCGAACTGACTGAGCTTTTCGACCTGGGGGACGTCAAAATGACGAGGGAACAGGCGGTACAAGAGATATTGGCCCGGCTGGAAGGCGCAACCGAAGAACAGGTCCGAGCTCTTCTGACGATGGTCAGGGTTTTGATCCAGAAATGACGGAAACTTGGCGTGACCAGTTTAAGCATGTGCAATTTACTCCTAACCCTTCGGGAACACAGAGTTAGAAGAAGGATACCCTCGGCGCTGGGGCCAGGTCACGGGGGAAGCGGAGAAATTGGATACGCCGGCACCGGAAACGGACGTTGGCTCGGAGCGGGGTTTCCCTGAGCGTTGGGATCAAGGGGGGGGCAATGGGGGAGGCCCGGGGGAAACGCCCAGGAGGGGGCAGGAGGGAGCGAAATACAGGGGTGTCCGGGGTGGGAGCACAACCCTCAAATTCCCCAGGGGGGTGCTGGGACTACTTTCTCTGTGAAAGTATTGTTATTTTAGCTAGTTTTGGGATGCATGGCGCTGCTTCTTCTGATTTTTAGAAGAGGGAGTAGGGAATAGGTCGGGTGTGAGTGGGGGAGTTTCGTTGACGGCGGTTGAATTTTTTCTTGCAAACACAGTCAGATGCATCGTTTTTTGCGAAAACGGTCCTAAAACGATGTGCTGGATGGCAGGAAGCTGCCATTTTTCGGTCCCTGTTTCTGCTGAACTGACGGAATGAGGTGGAATGAGCCATGAACTGGGACCATTGATGGTGGAGAGCAGTAGACAGAACCATATCAACATGAAATGCTAGACCTTTTTAAATACGCGTTTCCCCGCGCTTTTGTCTTCTCATCCAATAGAACAAAGCAGTTATACCGACATCACTTCACATTGTTCGTTGCCAGCTATTCAAAAAAGGTCTTTGCCGTTGTTGACAAAAAATACCCATAAAGCTTATTTGCCCAATCAGAGCTTTCTGAATCAGAAAATAAGGAGTCCCACATGATCGATAAAGAAGTTTGGGCCGAAGCTTTGAATCTGGCGAAAGACCAACTCCGTCACGGGAAGGTTCATTTCAGTGAACTCGAAGTCGTGACCAAGAGCATCTATGAGAAGCTTATTTCTCTGAAAAGTGGTCCGATCATCGATATTGAACCAGAACCGATGAAGCAGCTTGAAGCGCAGCAGCATACAAAGACTCGAAAAGGTGTTAAATGCGGTATCTGTGGTAAAGAAGGCAAAGTCCTCACCTCAAAGCATCTTGCATCTCATGGGCTTACTCGCGAAGAGTACATGGAAAAATTTGGTGTCACCAAAAAGGACATGTCTGTTAAGATCGCCAGGAAAACAACCACCGGCGACGACAATCCTCTCAAGCAGATGCAATTGATTATGAAAGAATTTGGTTTGAAGAGGGGAGATGTTAAGAAATTCGTCACCGACAAGGGCTTCGATGGTCTGAAAGGTCTTGCAGCTACTGCCAAAGAGAAAAACGTCGGCATCCTTGAGTTGCTGAAGAAGTAGTACTTGTCCAACTTCATCCGTTTAGGAGAAGCCCACGCCTTCCATCGGGATGACGTGGGCCTTTTTGTATGGATATCAAAGAACATGAGTAAGTTAAATCTATTTTTCTGCAACAGTCTTAAGTGAATGCAGTTTAGGCATGACAAATATAATAGCAATAAGCGCCACCAACGCTACTGACCCACCAAGGATAAACGGAGACTTCGGACCAATGACATCCCAAAGCAGACCGGCGATAACACTTCCAGCCAGTGAAGAAAATCCGATGGACATATGAAAAATTCCCATTGCTGTGCCTTTGATGTTTTCATTGATCTGATCGCGAATCAGGGCTTTACCAATTCCTTCTGTTAATCCCATAAAAAGTCCATAAAGAGGGAAGAAAAACCATACGCCCAGCATTGTTGAATAAGCGAAACCAAAATATACGATGGCATAGATAACCCACCCGGCAATAATCATACGCCACCGTCCGAAACGGTCGCTTAATATGCCAAGAGGATATGAACTGATGGAGTATACAAAGTTGAAAAGTGTGTAGCCAAAAATTGTTTGTATATCAGAAAGTCCTAGATTTTTAGCCCGCAATATAAGAAGCGTGTCGCTTGAGTTGGCAAATGCAAAAATTACAAGCAAGGAGAGAGTAATCCAATACCCTTTCGAAAGTTTAGACGACGATCCCATTGTTTGAGGGATACATGCTTCAGCTTTCTCTAAATTTCTTGGTTTTGCTTCTTTGAGTTTGAATGTCAGCCATACAGCTGCGATCCCAGGGGCTGTGGCAATTAAGAAGATTGTCCGATAATGTCCGGGCAGAAGTGCTAACAGCCCCATAGCGATGAGGACACCGACAATGGCCCCGGCGGTATCCATCATGCGGTGAAAGCCATAGGCTCTCCCACCTTGAGAAGAATCAACGGCATCGGCAATGAGAGCATCGCGGGCTGTTGTCCTGAGTCCTTTCCCGAAACGATCCACGGAACGGGCGAGGAAAACCAAAGGCCAGGAGAATGCTAATGCCATGAGAGGCTTGGATAAAGCACCTAACCCATATCCCCATTGAATATAGGGCACACGACGCCCAATCTTGTCACAGTGCCAACCTGAGATGCCTTTCATTATGCTTACGATGGCTTCGGCGACACCTTCGATGATCCCTAGGACGACGACTGGTGCACCGAGCGCAGAGGTTAGGAAAAGAGGGACGACAGGGTAAAGCATTTCTGAAGCGACATCCGTGAAGAAACTTACCCAGCCAAGTTTGATAACGGATTTCGGCAACGATGGCGTAGAACTTCTTGTCTCTATTCTCATGGATTTCCTCACAAATAAGCGCAAGCAAGTATTATTGGCGGGGCTTTCCCTGGGGCATTGGGATAGTGGGGGGACACGTGACCCTCTGGCTCTCAGGAAAAGCCCCATGTTTTTAGCCTGTTCGAGTGAGCAATGCCTCCAACCCAAGGAAGGTGGTTGCGGTCTTGAAATTGGAGGGGCTTTTCCTGGACCGGAAAGTCAGGTTTGGGTCCAAAACGCATGACCAGTTCCAACAACCAGAAAAAGCCCCATGTTAGTTGCATAAACTTATCAAAACGGCGAAAAAAAACTCCTACCGATCAAAAGACCGATAGGAGTTATCAGCAAACAGCGGTTAAAAGGGGAACTCCATCCCCAGTTTCAGCATATCCTTTTCTTTAGTCTGGTCAACTTTAAAAAAATCAAAAAATATGGCATGATAGCAAAATTCGTTGAATCCTCGGATGTGAGAGACGGGAATGGCAGAGTCCTGCCATCCGACAAGCCTCCAACCCCGTTTTCATGATTTTTGCCTCAAAAATCAGGGCGGTTCGACACTTACGCATCTCCCCGCCCAGCTGTGAAGTCAGCGCCCGCTGAATCACGATTTTTAAATAACCCGTGTCGCTAGAAGGGACAAGGTGCTTTGGCTTTTTTCCCCATTAACTCTTGTTAATTTTAGCATAGAGGCTTATAGGATATATAACCTCGCCGGAAACAGAAGGTTGTATGCGGAAACAAATTGCCACATGGATCGGCTGGGTTGGTACTGGATGTTTAATTATTTCAATGGTTCAAGGATATTGGCCAGGGGCTGTGATCGGTGTACTTATTATCCTCCTGGCAGGTTATCTTTGGAAAAGGGTTGAGAAGTAAGCTGGTGTCCAGGGAAATGTTGTTTTTCGATGAAAGTCTGTGCTACTGGAAACCAAAGAAAAACCCGCACCAGCGAACCAGTGCGGGCCATTCGAGGGGGGGGGCGCAAATTATTTGGAAATCGCTTCAGCTGGGCAGGCATCAATGGCTTCATCGACACATGTGGCAGTTTTGCCAGCGTCCTTCACGATAGCCTTCCCGCTGTCATTCATCTCGAACGCATCGGGGCAGGTTTCAATACAGGCTTCGCACCCCATGCAGGCATCTTCGTCAACTTCGATGGCCATCTTGTCCTCCGGGAGTTTTTGTGAAGAAATAAAGATAGCTGAGAGTGGAGCAGAAAACCGCCGCCAGAGTTTGGTTAAATAAAACATATGAAAAAGCAAGCAGAATCTTTTTCAACAATATGCCGAAATAGCAGGATAAAACTATGCTTACAGCAACAGCAGACAGCTTTATACCTTATCTTATTGTAATTATTGGTGTTATCATTCAGACTGTCATTTTCTTTGCGCTTCCTCCAGACACGCCTCCAGAGAAGAAAAAGTGATCACGCTGAGGGTACTGAGCCTCATAACCTCTTGATATTTTTCTTAACATACTAAAATTATTAATCATCACGCTATCCCGTCCCCGTCAACGCCCGTTTCTCCTCCCTCCGTGAAAAAATCCCAACAAACCCCTTGACCTCCCCAGGTCAAATCCGTACTTACCGCGAGCCAACGACGCGCCAACGAAGCCAACGGTTTTGGCCCCCAACTTTTTCTTGGGAACGAAAGATTTGGGGTTGACTTCGGGACGAGTTTGGGGCATTTAGCCTGTTCCCTGATTCTGTTTATAGGACCGTAGCTCAGGGGGAGAGCGCTTGCTTGACACGCCACAAGCGTGATTTAACCCCCTAAAATCCTTCCAAAAGCCCCTATCACAAAGTGATCCTGTTGGCGAAGTGCCAACGGGATCTTCTTCTATTTATTGGTCTGGAATTCGGACTTTGGTCGGACGTTGGCGCATCTGTGGCATGACTGTGGCGGTGGCTGCAATTTTCCTCTCCTTTACTCATTGATTTTATTATATATTCGTCAACAATCCTGTCCCTTCTTTGGCGTTACCCCTTGACGGCTAGTAACATATTTGTTACTTAAAGACTGTGTCATGGGAAATACTCTATTATAGCGATTGGTTGCAGGAGGACATCCTGGCGATGCCAGTCACCCTCCAAGCTCGTTATCTGCACCTCACTGCACGAATGCGAATATTCGGCGCTGATCTAGGGTTACCGCATACCAGGGCGATGGGAGATGGTCTCTTTGAACTTCGTTTGAAAGGTGCCGAAGGAATTGCCAGGGTTTTCTATTGTACGCTTGTCGGGAAGAAGATCGTCATGCTTCATCACTTTATCAAGAAATCGGATAAGACTCCCAAGCGAGAGCTGATAGTAGCGATAAGACGAATGCAGGAGGTCAAAGCATGTTAACCCACGATGAACTTTCAAAAAAGATGCTTGCAAATCCTGCTGTCAAGGAAGCCTATGATGCCATGGCCCCAGAGTTTGCTCTCCTGGATGAGCTCCTGCGGGCAAGGAAAGAAGCTGGTCTGAGTCAGGCTCAGGTGGCTGCCTTGATGGGAACTAAAGCTCCGTCCGTCGCACGCTTGGAATCTGCTCTGTCCAGCGGTAAGCACTCGCCGTCCGTGGCGACACTGCGGAAATATGCCAAAGCGGTAGGCAAGGAATTGGTTATTCAGTTGAAATAGTTTGTATTTCACTGCCAAGCTCAAAAACGAAGGAAAACGCGTTTTTCGAGCCTCCCCTGGGCCAGGATCGCAGAGTGCTGCCATCGCCAAGGTCATTTTCCACTCCAGATCGACAATGTCCTTCAAATGAGGCGTGCCCGGTCAGAGCTGAGGAAAAGCCCGTCATCTCCACCAGTTCCGCCAGAACCCTGCGTTTGGGATTCTCGTTGTCACCAGCCGCCAATTTCCTAAAATCAGCGCCAGCGCCAGTTTGTATTCACCTACCCTGGGCCTAAGCTTGATCCCTCTTAAAAATAAGGTAGATTTCCGGGGCAGGTCGCTTGGTCAATTGTAAGGCCTTGCTCTCTTTAATGTAATTTCAGTGAACGCCCATCTTTTCGATAAAAACAGCCCATGCTATCGTTTGTGACAGCATGGGCCAGTGACTACAGGTATATTTTCTAATCACACGCGTTTTTGACGTTCCAGTTCTCCCAAACGTGTCCAACCAAGTCTGGACCAGGGGTAAGCACCGGTTTGCCAGCACTCCATCCTGACGGAGTGGCTTGGGTGCCCTTGCTTTCACGAACTAACTGGAATGCCTGGATTTGACGTAAGCTTTCACTTACATTTCGTCCAACAGGTGGTGCAAGAACCTCAAAACCCTGTATAATTCCATCAGGATCAATGAGGAACCTGCCTCGTACATCAACTCCAGCGTCATGATCATAAACACCATAGATGTCGCCAACCTTTCCTGCTGCATCAGATAGCATAGGGAACGGTATCTTTTTAGCTGTCACCATCTTTGACAATTCGTGATCAACCCACATCTTGTGGACGAACATGCTATCGGTACTCATGGAAAGGACTTGAACGCCAAGGTTCACAAAGTCAGCATGCTTTTCGGCGACCGCCGAAATTTCGGTAGCTCAGACAAAGGTGAAGTCGCCAGGATAGAAGCAGAGGACCACCCATTTCCCAAGATATTCGGATAACCGAACTGAAGCGAACTTACCATCGAAATAAGCTGGTGCGGTAAAATCCGGTGCAGGCTTGCCAACAGCAATCATAGATTTCCCCCCTTCCATTGTTCCTTCAGGTAACTCGGTCGGAGCGTTGGCCCTAGGTGATTCCGTGACGGGGCCTCCAGTTGGTCTTGCGCAGCCGATTGGCTTTTCTTCTGGCATTCTAGTCCTCCTGGGGTTGATATCGAAAAAAATAATTAGATATTACCGTTGCCAAAGATTTTATCAATCGATAACGAGTGTCGAAACTAAAGGCAAGGGGGGGTCGAAAAATCCCATGCCTCACAATGAAAATGATGTTGATAAGGGAAGTCGAGATACTTATTGCAATATATGATTGATTTTTTGAAAAGAATGATGATTATGATGGTCTGTCCAGCTCCTGTGGAGTCGGAGCTGAACAGACCGAATCGCACCTAATATGATTTAGGACTTGCTATAGCCCTTTTCAATGCGCTCACCGATTCCCTTGTCAATGTTTTTCCAGTACAGGAACACCCGTTGGAGGACAGCCTCCGAAACGCCGGAGAGGCTGCCAATGACGTTGCTCACAAGCTGGTCACGCTGTGAATCGTTCATAACTTCGCGTACAAGAGTCCCGGCTTGGCCAAAATCGTCATCATCTTTTCGAAGAGTATACGCTGCCCGGATGAAGTCACCACTCGCACTCCAAGTGGCCTGCTCGGGGTACTTATCCGCATCCGGCTTAGGTCCTCCCTTAGAGTTGGGAGCGTAGACAGGGTCAGATGCCTTGTCGATGCGCATCGCTCCACCTTTGCTGTAATTATTGACAGGGACTATGGGGCGGTTAACGGGAATCTGCTTGTAGTTAACTCCAAGTCGAGCTCGATGGGCATCGGCGTAGGAGATCAGTCGAGCTAAAAGCATTTTATCCGGGCTCGCGCCGATTCCTGGGACCAAATTGTTTGGTTCAAATGCAGCTTGTTCGATTTCTGCTTGGAAGTCGGTCGGGTTCCTGTTGAGGGTCAGCTTGCCTACTTCGTGCATGGGATAGTCATTGTGCGGCCAGACCTTGGTTAAATCGAAGGGGTTGAATCGATAGGCTTTCGCCTCTTCGAAAGGCATGATCTGCACCCTCAATGTCCAGCTTGGGAAGTTTCCTTCCTTAATCGCGTTGAATAAATCACGTCGGTGGTAATCAGCATCAGTACCAGCTATGCGATCGGCTTCTTCCTGGGTGAGGTTCTGAATGCCCTGATCGGTTTTGAAGTGATATTTAACCCAGAATTTTTCCCCCGCAGCATTGACCCACATGTAGGTATGGCTAGTGTAACCGTTCATGTGGCGATAGCTTTTGGGAATTCCTCTGTCACTCATTAGGATAGTAACTTGGTGAGCAGTCTCTGGAGAAAGGGTCCAGAAATCCCATTGCATATCGGCATCACGGAGTCCGCTGTCAGCACGACGTTTTTGTGAATGGATGAAATGGTGAAATTTCATTGGATCACGAAGAAAAAATACTGGTGTATTGTTGCCGACCATGTCATAGTTTCCCTCAAGTGTATAAAACTTGAGGGCAAAGCCACGCACGTCGCGCCAAGTGTCCGGGCTTCCACTTTCACCAGCCACAGTGGAAAATCGAGCGAGGACTTCCGTTTTGGTCCCTGGTTGAAAGACAGCAGCTCTCGTATACGCACTGACATCCTGAGTCACTTCGAACTGGCCAAAGGCTCCAGACCCTTTTGCGTGAGGTTGGCGGTCAGGAATCATTTCACGGTTGAAGTTCGCCATCTGTTCCATGAGATAATGATCATGCAACAGAATCGGACCATTTGCCCCAACGGTTAAGGAAAACTCGTCACTGGCAACGGGAATCCCGGAGTCGTTTGTGGTCATTTTCGGTTCTTTGTTTCTCATGTTCACTAACCTCACTAGCTGGTGGTTTATTGTTAACAATTACAGCTTCTTCCGCTAGGAAGACTATTCGGAGATTTTCATTTTGAACGTAGTACGAGTCGGGGGTTATTGCAACGGATTTTGGAAAAATCAGGTGAAGTGATTTTCCCATGATGAAGTGAGGATCGAAGGTAGATTTTGTGAGAAAAAAATAATAAGAGCGGGGTGATATATGCATACCGCCCCGCCCAGGTGTGAAAGCAGCGCCCTAGCTGAATCACGATTTTTCCATATGCCGTGACTGTTGGTGAGTCAAGTACCCCGAGTCACTTTGTAATCTACACCGCCCTGTCTCCTTCAGCTTCTGCCACTCGGCAGTCCCGACGACGCTTCTGAACCCGTCGCTCACCTTCTGCTTCTCCGCCAGCTTCTTCTTGAAGAAATGATCCCGAAGCATTTCAATATCATCGAGAAGAATGGCGAGAATGCGATGAGTTGAAACGTATTTCTCTGTAAATGCCCCTGTTACAGGCATTAACCTGGGCTGTCCCTGGTCAAAAACGAAAAAAAAGTCGTATTTGGCCCTCCCCAGTATCAAAAATCGCAGACTTCTGCGGTCGGAACAGGTCAAATTCCCTGTAAAACGACATTTTCGTTGCAATTTAAGGTGATTTCGCTCCTGGACAGCCCATGGAGAAGCAAAAAACCACAGAGTCCTGTGAATTTACCCAGCAAAAAACCGTGTTATCCCCCATTTTCACGCCGATGCAGCATCCTGCGTCCCTGGCATTGGTTATTACCATGGCACGCTCGTCTAGGGAAAATAGAATTTTCTCCCTTGATTTCATAGATTTTTTTCAGCAACGGCGACACCAGCGACCTTCCCAACCCGCCACCGATAAGCTAAACTCCGCTCCAGCTGCCCGGGAACGGCACCATCTCCGCTTCTGGGCCACGGGGACGCTGACAACCACGCCCTCCCCCACCTTTAAAAACGGGTGGACCTCCGTGCCAGGGAAGTCCACCTTTAATGAGGCCAGCGCTTAAATTAGATCGTTGTCAAATAAATCAATCTTAACAAGGACATCTACGCCGAGTGTTTTGACAATCCATTCTTCAGCTTCAGACCATTTGCGTTCCATGGTTCGTTTTCTTTGTTCTTTGATCTTGTCAATATTTGCTTCAAAGTCCTTTGGCTTGTACAACGCCTTATAGTTATAGTAGATTTCTTCATTGCATTTTTCGCATAAAAAATCGCATGGATATTTGTAATTCGGAAAGAACAAATGAGATTTATCCCATAAGCATCTACGTGCCATAGCATTTATTCTCCTTAGCTCTTTGACAAAAGAAAGACGAGGAGTCGGGCAAGGATTCCTCGTCTTTCCATAATTTATTAAATTTAATTGTTTTTCTGCTTAGCTTTCATTTGCAATTTCAATTAATCTATCTATGAGCTGATCTGTGCTTTTAATTACTCTCTTCAGATTCAATATAAGTTCTTTGATTTCTTTTGAGCTACGAGATTGCTTAAGCGGGAAATAGCATTTCATTACGCAGCTTGGACAAAGATATCGATAGGAATCATTTTGCTTTACAGAGTACGATTCTCCACAAATCAGACAAGTCATTTTTAATTCTTCAGTATCAGGCTTAGACGCAGCAAACTTCATAATATTGTTCTTATAATAAGTATCAAGAACAGCTACATATTTATATGCACGTTTAATGTTTTCGATATCGTCAACAAAGCTACCCCATGGAATTGCTTTCTTAAACACATCTACATAAATATTGTGATAGCACTCGCGACAAAGTTGACGATATGTATCGTCTTCATCTGCTTCAAATGTGTGGGAATTGTCCCACAGACACTTACGACTAGGCATTTTACTTCTCCTTTACTTATGTGTTGAGTAAAATAAGAAAGACGAGGAATCTCTGGTCAGGTTCCTCGTCCTTCAGGACTAAGCCACTAGACCGGGCAGCAACCGAACTGCCCGTTCCTTTTCACCCTCCATGTAGTGGTAATAAGTGTCCGCCGTCATCTTCACTGTGGAATGTCCCATCATCTTGGAAACGGCAGCCAGATCGGCACCTTTGCTGAGTAACGTGGTCGCAAACAGGTGCCGCAAGTCGTACATCCGAGTCGGGTAGGTGATGCCAGCACGCTGACACGCGTTCTTGAAGGATTTCCGAATCGTCGTCAGGCCGCGACCCATGTACTCGATGACGAAGCCAGACACTGACTGGTCTCGTTCAACTTCCATCCGTTTCAGGAACTCAGGATTGATCGGAACGGTCCGATAGGTCTTGGTCTTACTGGCGTAGATGCGGACGGTGCCGGCGGCGAAGTCTACGTTCTCCCAGCGTAGTGAAAGGAGCTCCGACTCCCCAGGACGGGTGCCCAGGTTGAAGCAGACTTCCATGGCCCATTTCAGGTGCGGTTCAGCGCACGCCATGATCTTCTTGGCATCCTCGAGGGTCAGCTTCAAATCCCAAGGCTGAACCTTCGGCTTCTTCCAGTTCTTCAAAGGGTTGACGGTGGTGAAACCGTTGTCCATCCCGAAATGGAAGATGAAGCTGAGATAATCACAGTACTTGTTGACCGTGAACTGCGATCGGGCTTTGCCGGTGCTCCCGCTGACGCCCTTGAAGTGCAGAATGAACGGAACCATGTCGCCCTGGTAGGTCAGGGCGTTGACCGGCTTATCACCGATCACCGGCACGAATTGGTTCTCCAGAAGTCGTTCGATGTTGCGAATGTGCTTCTCGGTCCGCCCGGATGCTCGCATGTGATCCAGGTACCGGCGGCCAAGTTCAGCCAGATTCATCCCTGACGGTTGCTGGCCCAGGACCT
>Ga0268263_1002328_pt1 | contig 12773 bp, 14 predicted proteins | sample Biomet5_FD_190358 | JGI IMG/M metagenome (GOLD analysis project Ga0268263, IMG submission 190358) | Microbial communities from bioreactor (seeded with sewage sludge) at LBNL, California, USA - Biofuel metagenome 5 (SPAdes) (version 4) | ecosystem: Engineered > Bioreactor > Anaerobic >... | reverse complement strand
GTGGTATCGTTTTTCTTGGCCATTGGTGTGCTCCTCCTCTTTGAATGCCTAGACATCATTCATTCTAGCGAAGTACCAATGGCTTTGCCATTACTTTATGAAATTGCGAACTCTATTGTATTCCACCTAGTAATCGATAAGAATCCATGGGTTTCATATGATGATGCCTTACTGATAAATTATTTGTATAAAACGTATATTATAGACGAAGATGTCACAGTAAACGAAATGCTGTATAATAATGTAATTGTTTCTACAGAGAGACTCTTTAATATGCTTAATAAGTACAATCAACTTTGTATTTACACTGGAAGCGATAAAAACATACTTAAATATTTGATATCAAGAAAGAATTTTATTGGATTTAATGATTTGCTAGGCTCAAATATCTTTATGAGTAAACTTGATAGTCGTCTCGCCGAATTTTTGGTATGTGTATATAGAAATGATAAAATGAGCCTCAGAAATCAACTTGCTCATTGCTCGTACGGTAGTATCAATTATTATCATTATAGCGTTGTATATCTTTTATTGGGAATTTTTCTATCTATTACAGGAGGTGATGCCCATTGAAAGTAACTGAACCCCTCATCAAGCTGTGCCTTGCGGAACTGACCAAGCAGGCCGCATCGAAGCAACGCTACAAAGACTACTACGACGGCAGGCACGCAATCCTCACCGACTACGCCATGCAGGATTCCCGCTCAAACCGAAAGCTGATTTTCAATTTTCCCCGCAAGTTTGTGGATAACGAGACCGGCTACCTGTTGGGTAAGCCGGTTAACTTTATCTCCAAAAGCGATCACCGGCAGGCGGTGGAGTGCATCGACCGCAATACTGCCCATTGGGAAAAGGAGCATAATATTTCCCTGCGGAAAGCCAGCGAGATATTCGGGGAAGCCTACGAGCTTAATTACATCGACCCCGGCGGGAACTTCTGCGCCGCCATCCTCACCCCGCTTAACGCCTACGTGCTGGAGGACGGTACCGCCGCCCATACGCCGCTTCTGGCGTTGCACCGGTTTGAAAAGCCCTTCGAGGAGGACGCGCAGTATCTGGACGTGTATACCGATCAGGAAATCCTGCACTACCGATTATCCGTCGGTAATGATCTGACCTTCCTTGGCAGGCACCCGCATCTGTTTGAGCGGGTGCCTGTTATTGTTTGCCCAGCCAATGCCGATCGAAAAAGCGGGTTTGAGGACGTCGTATCCCTGTTTGACGCCTATAACGCGCTCAACTCCGATCTTGTCAACGAGATCGCCGATCACCGCAACGCCTACCTCATCATCGAAAACGCGAAGATCGAGGAGGACGATCTCAAGGCCATGAAAAGCATGGGCATCATTCAGGTACCCAAGGGCGGGAAGGTCAGCTGGCTTATCAAGGATATCAACGACAGCTTTGTGCAAAACGAACTGGAAAATATCGAGCGCAAAATCTACGACATGATGGACGAAGTGAATTTCAACGAAAACTGGGCGGCGAACACCTCCTCGCTGGCGCTTCGCAACAAGCTGCTCAACCTGGAAAACCGGGTGGCCATCCGGGAAGCGTACATGGAGCAGACTATCCGGCAGCGCCTGCGGAACCTGTTCACCTTCGTGGCCAAGAAGGAAGGCAAAACCTACGATGTGCTGGATATCGCCATCCGCTTCACCCGTAATCTGCCCACCGATCTGGCGGGCCTTGCGGACGTGATATCCAAGCTGCAGGAGGTCTGCTCGCAGGAAACGCTGCTGACCCTGCTGCCCTTCGTTGAAAATCCCACGGTAGAAATCCAAAAATTCAAAACCGAACAGGCGTCGGCTGGTTCGACCGATGTGGCCGGGGCCGGAGAAGGAGAATCGTCATGACACTACAGGAACTGAAAACTTTTCTGGAAAGCGCGGATGGAAAAACCGAGGAGGTCACCGCCTACCTGCGCGGATTGTTCCCGGCAGACCTGAAAACGGCGCAGGCGTTCGCCGAAACCGCCGAGGGAAAAAGCTGGCTGGATTCCGTAAAGGACAAGCACCTGCAGAAAGGGCTGGAAACGTGGAAAGCCAATAACCTCGAAACCCTGCTGGATGCGGAGGTCAAGAAGCGTTTCCCGGAGAAAGACCCCAAGGAGATCGAAGTGGAGAAGCTGAAAAGTGAGATCACCACCATGAAAACAGAAAAGCAGCGCGAAGCCTTGCAAAACAAGGCGATGCGGCTCGCAGGCGAAAAGGGCTTGCCCCTCGAGCTTGTGAGCTTTTTTGTAGGCGAAAACGAAGAAACCACTCAGCAGAACCTCGGCAAGCTGGAGGAAACCTTCGCGTCCGCCGTGCAGAAAAGCCTTGAGGCTAGGCTCAAAACCGACAGTTACACCCCGCCCGCCTCCGGCGCGGGCAGTACCGGCCTTGAAAACCTGTCCATGGACGAGTACATCAAGGTCCGACAGAAAGGATAAGGTGAAACCTTATGGCAAACACGTTTCTCACCCCCGCGATCATCGCCCGGGAGGCCATGATGCAGCTGCGCGCCAACTGCGTCATGGCCGGGCTGGTACACCGGGATTACTCTTCCGAGTTCGTTTCCGGCGTCGGCGACACGGTCACCATCCGCAAACCCGCCTCCTTCGAGGCACAGGAGTTCGACCGCACCAGCGGCATTGCCATCCAGAGCGCCGAGGAAAACGGCGTGGATGTGAAGCTGGATAAGCTGCTGGACGTATCCTTCGAGGTTACGGCGGAGCAGCTTACGCTGGAAATCGCGGATTTCTCCGCCCAGCTGCTGCAGCCCGCCATGCAGAGCTTCGCGCAGAAGATCGACCTGTACCTGCTGAGCCTGTACAAAGATGTTTACGCCGCACGGGGCACGGCGGGCACTACGCCCACCGCCATCACGGATATTACCAACGTCCGTCAGGCGCTCAACGAAAGCTACGCGCCCATGACCCAGCGTCGGCTCGTGATCGACCCGTCCGCCGAGAACTGTTTCCTGCAGCTCGCCGCTTTCCACGAAGCGGACAAAGTCGGCGACAGCGGCACGGCGCTTCGGGAAGCGTCGCTGGGCCGCAAGTTTGGGTTTGACATCTACTGCGACCAGAATGTGCGCAAGCACACGAAGGGCACGCTGGCGGTCGGCGGCGGCACCAGCCCGAAAATCCATCCCAAGGCGGCGGGCAGCATCGGCGACAACACGCTCACGCTCAACGTAACCGGCGGCACCAGCCCCACGCTGACCGGCACGCTCGCGGTCGGCGACTACATCACCATCGGGAGCAACACCTACATGATCACCAAGGCCGCGACCGCCGCAAGCAATGAGATCGCCGTGGAGTTCACCCCCGCGCTGACGGCGGCGGTGGCTACCAGCGATGAGGTGACGGTCGGCGCGTCCTACACCGCAAACCTGGCCTTCCACCGCAACGCCTTTGCGCTGGTCACGCGCCCGCTGGCGCTGCCCAAGGGGCTGGCGGATTCGCAGAAGGCGCTGGTGAACTACGAGGGCTTCGGCCTGCGCGTGATCTACGATTACAACAGCCAGTACAAGAAGGACGTCGTTTCCATCGACATGCTCTGCGGCGTGAAAACGCTGGACAGCCGTCTTGCCTGCAAGATGCTGGGCTAGTGGGCGATGACCACCCCCAGTTTTGAGTGGCAAGACGGTTAATGTATCAGGGCAACAAAGCAAATCAACCCATAACCGAAACAAAAGGAGGTGCCCGCCTTGCTGGAACTGGTGAAACTGCTGCTGGGAATCTCGGATACGACCAAGGACACGCTGCTTGCGCATTTCATCGAACAGGCAAGGCTGACCGCCTGCGCGCTGTGCAACGTGGACGAATTGCCCGAAGCGTATGACGGCACCGTTGCGGAGCTGGCGGTGTATCTGTACCGCCACCGGGAAAACGTGGGCATTCATACGCAGAAACAGGGCGAGCGCTCCAGCACCTACGAGGATGGGCTTCCGCAATCCATCCTCGCGGCGCTGCCTCTGCCGAAGGTGAGGGTTGTCGATGTTTGAAAACGCAACAGCCACGATCTACGATGGGAGCTTCACCCTTTGCGGTGAGGCTCCCGTTGATTTACAGCCCTATCATCAGACGCTCTCCTTCGAGGACGGCCTGTCAGTCGAAGTCACGCATCGCGCGTTCGTCAACGGCCAGCCCGCCGTGGATGAAAGCCATTATCTGCAGATCGGCCCCAAGCTCTATAAGATCATGCGGATCAGTTTCTGGGACGATTATACGGAGCTCTGGCTCGCCCGCTGCGCAAGGGGTGTGCCTGTATGAAGAACGACGCCTGGATTGACTTCCTCCTGCACGAAAAAGGAACCGTTCTGTTGGTGAATGGCGAGCAGCGCGTCGGCCTGATCACGGACGCGTCAACCGACGGATATTTCCACGACCGTATGATTCGCATCAAAGAAGCATTGCATCCCGGCGACCTGATTACCTATCAGGATGCAACGTGGATGGTAACAACCCAGATTACCCGCGAAGAAAACAATTCCTTTGCCCGAATGCGCCTGTGCAACCATGTCACGAAGTTTATTCTGGAGGATTGGCTGTATTCCTATCCCTCCGTGCTTGAAATGAAGCGGCTCAGCATCGACTCGGCAGGCACGTTGCTGATCGCCGACGGCAGCCTGCTGTGCACCTTGCGCGCTGACGATACCGCCAATACCATCGTCATTAATCAGCGCTTTGTCGCGTCGGATGCCGTATGGAAAGTGCTGGGGGTGGATAAAACCAACCCCGGCCTTGTGATCCTGAACACGGAGCGAAGCCTGCAAGCCTCCGGCGACGACATGGTCAACGAGATCGCCAACGCCGATACCCTGCCCGTGTGGACGATCGCTCTGCAAAGCGCGGTGGAAACGGTGCCGCTGGGCGATACCCTCACGGTAACGGCAATCCTCTACCGGAGCAGCGTTGCGCAGGAGACCGCAGCGTTTCTGTGGTCGTCAGCCAACGAGAGCATCGTTTCTGTCGCGGATGGTGTGCTGAGCGGCGTTGCGGAGGGCAGCACCACCGTTACGATTCGTTGGGCCAAGCATCCTTCCGTTTCGCTGGACATCCCTGTGACCGTCGAAGCGATCCTTCCGGAGGTCGTATCCTACAAATTCTACTGCATCCCCGGCGACGGCTCCGGAAAAACCTACACAAGTTTCGATATCTTCCAAGGGGATACGAACGTCTACGGTGTTGAGAAATACATTAACGACGTGCTTGCCGCGACCAACGACACTTACGCATTCACCTTCACCCCCAACGGCGCGACCTCCAGCAACTATACCTACACGGTGCTGACCGATGCCACAGTCAGGCTCTACAACAAACTGAAATATCTGACCCACGCCTGCACGCTGAGCGCGACCAGCAATCAGACAAGCGAAAGCCTGCAGGTGAGCATTCTGCTGAAAGGCTCTTGGTAAAGAAAGGAGTATTCCCATGAAAAACATCTTCCAAACCATCCTCACCGCCATCGGCGGTTTCCTTGGCTGGTTCTTCGGCGGTTTCGACGGTTTCCTGTACGCGTTGCTCGCGTTTGTGTGCATCGACTACCTGACCGGCGTGATGGTCGCCATTGCCAACAAAACGGTTTCCAGCGAAGTGGGCTTCAAGGGCATCTTCAAGAAGGTGCTCATCTTCACGCTCGTCGGCGTGGCTAATATCATCGATGTGAACGTTTTACAAAGCGGGAGCGCCATTCGCACGGCGGTGATCTTCTTCTACCTGTCCAACGAAGGCTTCTCCATCCTCGAAAACGCCGCCGCGCTGGATTTGCCCATTCCCAACAAGCTGAAAGAGATTCTGGCGCAAATCCGCAAGAAGGACGATTCGTCCGATGAAGGGGATGACGGCGATGGCGACGCCTAAGGATAATCTCAGCCTCGTGAAATGGGCGCAGGCGTGGCTTGGACAGGCATACTGGTACGGCACCTGCTGCTACGACTGCACCGCTGCGCTGTTGACGCGCAAGGCGAAGCAGTACCCCTCCTCCTATTCCGAAAGCCGGATGAGCCGGTATAAAGCGGACATCGCTGCCGGAAAGAAATGCGCCGATTGCATCGGGCTGATCAAGGGCTACCTGTGGACGCGGGAGGACGGCAAGATGGTTTACAGGCTGGACGGACGGCCTGACAAAGGCGCAAACGGGATGTTCACCGCAGCAAAAATCAAGGGCGCGATCGGCACCCTGCCGGAAATCCCCGGCCTGCTGCTCTATCATTCCGGCCATGCCGGGGTGTATATCGGCGACGGCTGGGCAATCGAAGCGCAGGGCTTCTCCGCTGGGATCATCAAAACTCAGGTGAGCAAACGCAACTGGACGCACTGGTATGTGTGCCCCTATATGGATTATCTCAACGCGGACGGTACCGCCATCACGGAATATGCCGGAGTAGCATCCGCTACTGTCAACCGCACGCTTTCCTATCAGGAAGGCAAGCCAATGATGTCCGGCGACGACGTAAAGGAGCTGCAAGGCCGGCTGTTTTATCTCGGTTACGACTGCGGCGAGGCGGACGGATATTTCGGCCTGCTCACCTCCGCCGCCGTCCGCGCGTTTCAGCAGAAAAACGGGCTGGAAGTGGACGGGATCGTCGGTGCTCAGACCAGAGCGGCGCTGCAGACTGTTATACCTGTGGTTCAGGAAACAAAGAAACATTACCTTGTAACGTTTGAAGCAATGCTAAGTGAAAATAACGTGGATACGCTGATTGAAAGGATTAAAACACTGGGATATGAAGCGACGCTGACCATCATTTCGTAAAGGAGCGTCAATCCCATGAAAGATATGGAAAAACGCACAATCACGAGGTTACGGGAAGGCGGCAAGTCCTACGCAGAAATCGCGGAAAACCTCCACTTTTCTGTTAACACCGTCAAATCCTTCTGCCTGCGAAACGGTGTGAAAACCCTGCAGGCGCTTCGTAAGGAAGCTGACCCCAACCAGTGTATGCAATGCCACAAGCCGATTGAGCAGCAAACGGGGCACAAGCGAAAGCGCTTCTGTTCCGACCGTTGCAGGCTCAAATGGTGGAATCAGCATCGCACGCAGATGAACCGGAAGTCCTGCGTTGAAAAGACATGTGCCCACTGCGGCAATGCGTTCGTGAGTTATCCGCATGAACGGCGCAAGTACTGCTCCCATGCCTGCTACATCCAAGCCAGATTCGGAGGTGGCCGCCATGTCTCCGGAGCAAGGTAAGCGGGAGTTCGATTATCAGATCGCGCTTCTACCCGCTCGCGGGATGCTGAAGCAGGGCCTGATCACTCCGGAGGAATACCGTCATATTGAGACGATATTTCAGGAGAAGTATCATTCAGTTTACTGCGGATTGTGCCCGGATACCCTTGCTATTCCTTCGTTTCAGAGCTAACATGACGTACCTGAAAGGAGGGGTTCGAGTATGAATAATCGGGTAGCAAAGACGAAGTTTCCAAAGCGACTCGTTCCAAAGAAAAAACGTGTTACCGCCTATGCGCGGGTATCCAGCGGAAAGGACGCTATGCTCCACTCGCTGTCGGAACAAATCAGTTATTACAGTGCCATGATCCAGAACCGACCGGATTGGGAATATGCCGGGGTTTTTGCCGACGAAGCCACAACGGGCACCAAGGAAAACCGAGCGGAGTTCCAGCGAATGCTGACCGCCTGCCGGGAAGGGCAGATCGACTTGATTCTTACGAAGTCCATCAGCCGGTTCGCCCGCAATACGGTCACGCTGCTGGAAACGGTACGGGAGCTGAAAGGCATCCATGTGGATGTTTTCTTTGAACGGGAGCAGATTCACTCCATGAGCGGGGATGGCGAGCTGATGCTTTCCATCCTCGCATCCTTTGCGCAGGAAGAAAGCCGGAGCGTGAGCGACAACTGCAAATGGCGTATCCGAAACAACTTCCGGCAGGGTACGCCTTCCTGCTGCCAGATTCTCGGCTACCGCTGGGTGGATGGGCGCTATGAGATCATTCCCGAGGAAGCGGAAACCGTCCGGATGATCTTTCGGGATTATCTCAGCGGCATGGGACGTGTACTGATACACAAAAAACTGCTGGAGTTGGGGTTGCCCACCAAGACGGGCGGTCAATGGACAGACAACGGTATCGCGCATCTCCTGCGAAACGAGAAATACTGCGGTGACCTGATGCTGCAAAAAACGTATATCGCCGACCCCATTACCAAGAAAAAGTGTATCAACCATGGAGAGTTGAAACGCTACTACGTCCGGGACGCCCACGAAGCGATTGTTTCCCGTGAGGATTTCGAACGGGTGCAGGAGATGCTCCGTGCTGGGCAGGAAAAGTATAAGCACAGCCCGCAGGCCCCGGTGCATTACCCCTTCACCGGAAAGATCGAGTGCGGGGTATGCGGAGCCATGTACCGGCGTAAGATTGCCGGTTCCGAACCCAAGTACAAGAAACCGGTTTGGATCTGCCAAACCTTTAACCGTCTGGGCAAGCAATTCTGTACCTCCAAACAGATCCCTGAGGATATCCTGAAAAGCATAACGGCCTCGGCGCTTGGGATAGCAGCGTTCGACGCCGGACTCTTTGAGCGACAGATCGAGCGCATCCGCGTGATCGGCCCAAACCAGCTTTTGTTCCTCTTTCGTGATGGTCATTGGATATCACGGGAATGGCAGGACGCTTCCCGCAAATGGAACGACAAGCAAAAAGATGCCGCCCGAAAGCGTTATTACGAGCAAATAGAAAGGAGCCGAGCCCATGAGTGAAGCAGCAACGACCATTGTCCGCGAGATTCCCGCCACGATCGGCAGACTGGCTCCCCAGCAGACACAACAGGCGCAAATCAAGCGGGTAGCCGCCTACGCCCGCGTTTCCACGGAAACCGAGGAACAGCAGAACAGCTACGATGCGCAGGTTAGTTATTACACGCAGTATATCCAAGGGAAAAAGGAATGGGCCTTTGCCGGTGTGTACAGTGACGAAGGCATATCCGGCACCAGTATCAAAAAGCGGGACGGCTTTAACCGAATGGTCGCCGACGCGCTGGCCGGGCAGATCGACCTGATTGTCACCAAGTCCGTCAGCCGCTTCGCCCGAAACACGGTGGATACCCTTTCTACCGTCCGCAATCTGAAAAAGCACGGCGTAGAGGTGTATTTTGAGAAGGAGAACATCTACACGCTCGACAGCAAAGGCGAGCTATTGATTACGATCATGTCCAGCCTTGCGCAGGAGGAAAGTCGCTCCATCAGTGAAAATGTTACCTGGGGTCAGCGCAGGCGCTTTGCGGACGGCAAGGTATCCCTGCCCTACAAACAGTTCTTGGGGTATCAGAAGGGCGAGGACGGCAGGCCCTGCATCGTGCCCGAGCAGGCGGAGATTGTCAGGCTGATTTATAGGTTATTCGTCGAGGGGCAGACGCCTGCTGCGATCGCCAAGCATTTTACCCGCACAGGAATACCGACCCCGGCAGGTAAAACGAACTGGCAGGCTTCCACGGTGCGCAGCATCCTGACCAATGAAAAATACAAGGGCGATGCCATCCTCCAGAAAACCTTCTGTGTGGATTTCCTGACAAAAAAGATGAAGCCCAACGAGGGCGAGGTGCCGCAGTATTACGTAGAGAACAGCCATCCGGCGATTATCACGCCTGCGGTGTTCGACGAAGTCCAGCTGGAGATTGAGCGCCGGAGGCAATGTAAATACACCTGCCGAGGGGATTGCTTTTCCAGCCACATCATTTGTGGCGAATGCGGCGCTTTCTACGGCAGCAAGGTCTGGCACTCGAATGATCCCTATCGCCATACGGTCTGGGAGTGCAATAACAGGTATAAAAACGAACGGATTTGCACGACCCCGTATTTGACCGAGGAAGAGATCAAAGCTGCCTTCGTGAAGGCGATCAACCAGATGGTTTCGTCAAAAGCAGATATTGTAAGAGAATATCGGGAGATCATCGACCAGCTGACCGATGCGGCGATCCTTGAGGACGAACTGGCCCGGCAGCGTGAAGAACACGAGGTGGTTGAGGGGCTTCTTCGCAAGCTGATTGCCGAGAACGCACAAAAGGCGCTGGATCAGGAGGAATATTCCCGCAGAGAAACTGCGCTACAGGAACGGTATGAGGCGGCTCAGCGGGAGATCGCTGCTCTTGAAAAGCAACGCAATGAACAGAAAGTTCGCAGCGAGCAGTTGAGCGCTTTCCTTGACGGGATCGAAAAACAGCGGGATTTGCTTACGGAGTTCGATGAACACCTTTGGCGGATGACCGTAGAGAGCGTTACGATTCACAGCAGGGAGAGGATGGTTTTCAGGTTCAAGGGCGGAGTGACCATAGAATTGAAATGATAAACACAATTCACCCGTCGAGCATGGGTTATGATGCACGGCGGGTATGAGATTATTATTGCGCTAATACACAACGTATCTTAACGTGGCCATGTTATTTTGTCCTTCTTCAAATCGACCTTTCGGAATACAACAGATCATTTTAACGTACTTTTTACCAGCGGCCTGTGTTTTATCAAACAAATTTTGGTAACTGTTTCGATAGCAATATATATACCACGCATCTGAGTATTTCCCATTCTCGGGTGTCACCTGAAGACAGAAATATGAAGATTCTAATTTATCATCAAAGCCATAATTATAATAATCGTCAAGCTCTGCATAACCGACCAATGAAAACTCCTTGTCAAGATTATTCGCCATGTTATACTGAACATCGTAGTTATCGAGCGTGATACTATTATCGCTGATGTATTGAGCAAAAGAATCATTCACTGGTTCTTGACTCGTTTTATTTGGATTTCCCTTATATAATGTGCTTACATATTCATCCATTGCGCTACCGCGTGTCTCATTCGTTGCGCTATTGCCAATTGCTACGGCTGCATCAATCTGCTGTTTTGAGAGTCCGTAGTAATCCTCAAGTATTGTATAGTAATCTTGTATAATTACCCTCTGGACATCAAGCATATCGCTTGTCAGGGACAGATCACTCTGTTTGGATGCATACCATGTGTTTTTAGACGCAATCCAAACAGAAGAAATTAAAGCCCCTAACGCGTCTTCTTCAGAATTATACCCTGCTTTGTAATCAAGATAAAACATAAAAGATGAATAACCAAAACCAATACTACCAGCATATTCCAAGGTTTCACACTCGGCATCAATAAAGTACGCAGGAATTTCATTTAGCTTCCATGAGAGTTTCTGATACTCTTTTTGTGAATAGAATTGCCGAGCCTCTGCTTTCTTTCCTTCGGCATCTTTTAACATCACCGAATAAGTAATAGCACCAGCAAGCACTAGGCATACGAGTAAAATTTGAACTAACCATACCTTTCTTTTCTTTGTTTGTTTCTGCTTTTTTTCATCATTAAGCGGTGTGCTATTTCCTTGCTTGATATCTGATTCTAAGAAGATTTGCTCATTATCTGGTTGGCAATCATTTTTATTTTCTGCGGTGTCATTCTGTGCTATCTCAGAATTATTCTTCGGCTTGATATTCACATTTTCATTGTTTTGTTTTGCTATTGGATAACCACATTCTGGGCAGCTTTTAGCAAAACTTGATACACGCTTACCACATTCTGGGCATTGAATAAGTGCCATAAACTCGTCCCCTTTATCAGAAATGTAACAGTAGCTTGAGAAAAGGCCAAAACGTTGTCTTATCATCTAATATACCATATTTAGGTAAAAGTCAAGTCCAGGGGCACATGGAAATGAGTAGCTATATATCAATATCTACCATATTGTTAAAGGCATGGTTGGTTCTTGACAATAAAACGATCACCAAATCGCTTCAGCGTTCTATACGGGCGTTGCACTTTTTTATATGTTTGTTTCGATTGCACACTAACGGATTTGTTATAACGGAATTTGATATCATCCAGCTTTTTTACTATCCCATAAAGCGTTTGCTATTAAGGGTTTTGAATATATAAGTAAATGTAACAACACCCTCGCATAGTATCAATGCAAGGGTGTTGTTATGGTGCGATCGACGGGACTTGAACCCGTACCCTTATCGGACACGCCCCTCAAACGTGCGCGTATGCCAATTCCGCCACGATCGCAAAATGCAACGTTGATATTATATGCAACCGCCGGATGAATGTCAACCACTTTCTTGTGTGGCCTGCGTCTCCGGCTTTCCGGCGAACGGAAACCGCGCGCTCCGTTTATCCTGCGGAGACGGGCGACCATTCGCCGCGCGTGCCTCCCCATCGGGGGCAGGCAAAGCAAATTTGGGTATAAAAAAACACCATCCGCCAAGAGTGTGCTCCGGGACAATCATGGTGTTGCTGCTGGTAGCTCCAAGGGGAATCGAACCCCTGATTTCGCCTTGAGAGGGCGACGTCTTAACCGCTTGACCATGGAGCCAGACTGGCTGGGGAACTAGGATTCGAACCTAGACAATACGAGTCAGAGTCGTAGGTGCTACCATTACACAATTCCCCATTGCGCTAGCTGCATCGACTATTATACGTAGGCGCTTCCTTCCTGTCAAGCGGTTTTTTCCGGCTGTGACTGTTATTTTTCCGATTCAATCCGGCAACCCCTCCGCCAGCGCCCCGCCTCCGCTTGACGGGCAGGGCGCTTTTGCGTACAATAACAGCAACAGGAAAAGGGCTACCCCGGGCCGGGCGGGGAGATTGAACCCCATTCCTCCGCCTTCCCCATACGACCTTCAACAGGCGGCCGTCCGCCGGTTGCCTAACGGAGTGTAAAGATGTCTTTTTCATCGGATTGCCGGGAGGAGCTTTGCCGCGTAGCGTGTGACAAACCCTGTTGCCGCCTTTCGGAGCTGGCGGCCCTGTAT
>Ga0268263_1002326_pt1 | contig 12781 bp, 12 predicted proteins | sample Biomet5_FD_190358 | JGI IMG/M metagenome (GOLD analysis project Ga0268263, IMG submission 190358) | Microbial communities from bioreactor (seeded with sewage sludge) at LBNL, California, USA - Biofuel metagenome 5 (SPAdes) (version 4) | ecosystem: Engineered > Bioreactor > Anaerobic >... | reverse complement strand
CCAGTCCGCGGACACGGCATACGAACCACACGGGGGTCCCGGGATCGACCTTGAACTTGGCGGCCAGCTCGCTGTCGGCCTCCTGCCTGGCGATCGAGGCCCAGATGGTGGATGGCGTCAGCCCGAGCCGCTGAGCCTCCTTGGTGAAGCCACAGCCCCAGCGGAAGGCCGAATAGCGCGGCCGGATGGCCACGAAGGTGCCGCGGCCTTTCTCCTTGTACAGCACGCCCCGGTCGACGAGGTCGCGCAGGGCGATACGCACCGTGGTGCGCGAGGCTCCCGTCCGTTTCACAAGTTCGCTTTCCGAGGCGATCATCTGCCCCGGGTTGTAGATGCGTCTTTCGATCTGTGAATTGATGTGATCCTTCACCTGCTGAATTTTACTTGCCATTTCACTTGCTCTACGGCTAAAAGGTTTATGCCGACAACCAATTGCCAATTCCTTGTGTTTTTGATTATACAACAAAACTATCGTACAAAAAGCTTAAAAAAAAGGTGTTTTAGATAAATGCGATGGTATAACATAATATATTGACAACATGTACACACAAGTAATATACTTATACGAGGTAAGCGCTTCCGCCACCATGCTTATGACGGGGCCGCCCGGAGGTAATGAATGAAAAAGGAAGAGGTATTGAGCAAGCTGCGTCATGGCGTCATCGTGTCGTGCCAGGGCGACCCGAAGGTCAACCCGATGGGGACCCCGGAGAACCTGCTGCTGATGGCCCGGTGCGCCAAGCTCGGCGGCTGTGTCGGCTTCCGCGCCAACATGCCGCAGAACGTCGGCCCTATCAAGAAGGAGTTCCCTGACATGCCGATGGTCGGCATCTGGAAGATCGTCTCCCCGGGCTCCGACGTCTATATCACCCCCAACATGGAGGCTGTCGACACGTTGGTCGGGCTGGGCTGCGAGATCATCGCCGCCGATGCCACCGACCGTCTCAACGCCAATGGCGAGAAGGCGTACACCATGATGACCAAGATCAAGGAGAAGTATCCTGATGTGCTGGCCATGGCCGACATCGCCGACATCAACGACGCGCGGCTGGCCGCCAAGGCCGGGGCCGACATCTGCTCCACCACGCTGTCGGGATACACCGCCTACACGCAGGACAAGCAGGGCAAGTGCGATTTCGATCTGGTCCGTCAGATCCGGCAGGAGAATCTTGGCATGTTCATCATCACCGAGGGAAAGATCTGGACCCGCGAGGATGCGGTGAAGGCGTATGAATGCGGTGCCGACTGCATCGTCATCGGCACGGCCATCACCGCCCCGATCGCCATCACCAAACGGTTCGTCACCGCCGTCGACGGTCATTTCGGCAAATGAGGCATTACCTGGCCAAGGGAACACACATTGGAAAGCGAGGGGATACAGCGGACCTTGCCCAGGGTATGGTATATGGCATGAGGCATAGAAGTAAACCGAAAGGGAAAGGAGTTTACGTATGTCATTAGGTTATGCGTTGTATGTGACGCTGGTATGCACCGTCTTCGACTGGTTCGGGTATGGCATGTACAACATGTCGCTCAACGAGCCGGTCGTCACCGGTGCGCTGGTCGGTCTGCTGCTGGGCGATATCAAGACCGGTATCACCATCGGCGGTACGCTGCAGCTGGTCTACCTGGGTGTCATCGGCGTCGGTGCCGCCATCCCGGTCAACAAGACGACGGCCACCGCCGTGTCCGTCGCGCTGTGCATCGTCTCCAAGATCGAATATGAGACCGCCATCGCTCTGGCCGTCCCTGTCGCCGTCATGGGTCAGCTCAGCAACATGCTGGCTTGGACGGTTAACGCCTCGCTGATGCATCTGGGCGATAAGTACGCCGAGACCGCCGACGTCAAGAAGATGACCAACCTGACCTACATCGGGTCGCTGATCTTCTTCATCTGCAAGTTCATCCCGGTCTTCCTGTGCATCTACCTGGGCTCGCCGTTCGTCTCGACGCTCAACGACAACATGCCCGCCTGGATCACCAGCTGGCTCAAGACCGTCACTGGCATGCTGCCGGCGTTGGGCTTCGCCATGCTGTTCTCGATGATGTACAAACCTAAGTATATTCCGTTCTTCATCATCGGCTTCGTCCTGTGCGCCGTCTTCAAGGGTTCGCTGCTGGCGATCGCCATGCTGGGCCTCGCTACGGCTCTGATCTATTACTTCTATTCGGCCATGGCGGGCAAAGCCAAGAATAAGGGGGCTAACTAACATGACTGAGATGGCAAACAAGAACGTGATCACGCTGACCAAGAAGGAGTTCTTCCAGCCGATGTGGCGGATCACCTTCTTCCCGATGTGCACTATCAACTACGAGCGTTTCCAGACCCTGCAGTACTTCATGGCCATTTCTCCGGTCCTGAAGAAGCTGTGGCCGAACAAGGAGGACCTCGTCTCCGCCTGCAAGCGTCATATGGCCTTCTTCAACACTACCCCCGGCCTGTGGCTGGCCTTCATCATGGGCATCTCGGTGGCGACCGAGGAACAGGCTGCCAATTCCAGCGACCCCCAGGAGAGGGCCGACCTGCTTGATTCCGTCAACGTCGTCAAGGCCTCGCTGATGGGCCCGTTGGCCGGCATCGGCGACTCGCTGGATGCGACCATCCGCGCCATCTACGGTGCCATCGCCGCCAGCGTCGCGATGAGCGGCAGCTTCTTCGGCGCCGTCATCGAGCTGATCTGCGGCAACCTGTATTACGTTTTGCTCAGCTACTACACCTATCAGTACGGCTACAACAAGGGCATGACCTTCCTGACCGACATCAACAAGAGCGGCCTGCTCGAGAAGCTGATGGACTGCGCCTGCATCATGGGCATGATGGCCGTCGGCGCCCTGGTCCCGTCATGGATCGGCTTCAACCTGAACCATGACTTCCTGATCAACGGCTACACGCTGAACATCCAGACGGCCCTTGATTCCATCCTGCCGGGCATCCCGCCGCTGCTGCTGACGCTGCTGTTCGCCAAGCTGTACTCCAAGAAGATCTCCTCGCTGAAGCTGGTCGGGATCATCTTCCTGGTCGCGTTGGTCTTCTCACTCATCGGTTTCTGATTTAGAATGTATCTAGGGTGCTCCGCACCAAAGGAGAATGGGTATGGCTGTCGTTCAATATCGCGTTGATGGTAGAATGATTCACGGTCAGATCAGAAGCGCATGGGGTCCATATCTGCATGTCGACGATTTCATCGTCGTCAACGAAAAGACCGCCAACACACCGATGCAGGTGACGTTGCTGGAGCTGGCCGCCTCCGGAGACAGCGTTATGGCCTGCTCACCCGCCAAGGCGGCGGAGGTGCTTAAAAGCGGCGAGTTCCAGGGCGATCGCACCATGGTGGTGTTCAAATACATCCAGGATGCGGTCGATGTCGTGAAACTCGGCGTGAAGATCGACGAGATCGGCATCAGCGGGATCTATGACGTGCCGGGGGCCAACAAGAAGAAGTATGACAAGAACTTGTTCCTCGGCGATGAAGAGATTGCCGCCATGCGGTATCTTGATTCGCAGGGCGTGAAGATGGTCATGCAGATCGTGCCTGACTACACCGCCAAGAACGTCAAGGACCTCGTCAAGTTCTAGGCAATGCAAGGGGGTCGGTACCGATGGTATCGGCCCCTGTTTTTTCACGGTCCGCAAGGAGGAAGCCATGAAGGACGAATTGATTGATTTCAACCGATGCTTCGGCAAGCGGCGGGCGCGGCACAAGAAGAAGATATTCATCGACAATACCGTCAACGCCCTGTCGCCACTGGGCATCAAGGCGACCGTCGCGGCCGCCCGTGTTGGTCCGTTGGCCGTCAAAAACGTCTATCTGGGCGATGTCGCCACGGCTGCCATCGTCGTGGCGGCCGGCTATGACACTTCCGAACGGGCTTTGCTGGCAAGGGGCTACCGTCCCCTGGAGACGGATTACAACCGGCGTACGCAGCTTTATGAGATGCTGATCCGCCTGGCGGCCAGCCTGCTGGCCATCGCGGCCGTCTACCCGCTGTTCCGCTACGGGCTGGCCGCCCATGGGCTGATCGGCGCGGCTTCGATCGCCGCCAGCTTCGGGCTGCTGGTTTTGGCCCTGGCCATGGCGCGGGGCTTTGACAACACGACGACATTCGGCAAGAGCACCAGCCTGTTCACGCTGCTGCAGCTGGCCCAGAAGCACGGGACGGCGGAAGCCGCTTATGCGCTGGTCGACTACGGCAGTTATTCACGCATCGGCCTGGATCGTCTGAAGGCCGACATCGGAGCTGAAACGACGGTCGTCTATCTGGACGCCCTGGCCGTCGGCGACCGGCTGCTGATCGCCACCCGCGGCCGCGGTGCGGCCATCGGCCGGGCGATGGCACAGGCCGCCGGGACCCAGGCCGTGGTGGTCGGATATGACGAGCCGGCCGGGCGCTTCGCGATGTTCGACGACTTCGTGCTGGTCAGCGCTGTCGATGAGCAGGCCGGACATTATGCCATCCGTAACGCACGGACGGAGCATGACCTGTCCTTCGACCCGGAGCTGGTCGAAAGGATGCCGGATATACTGCAGGCCGGTCTGTTCCGGCCCATCATCAAGAATGGACGGATGAAAAAAGGAGGTAAGGCCGCCGGATCGACGGCGGAAACAAAAGATGACGGAAAGCGATAAGTTGTTCGAAGAGGCGCTTAAGCATATAAGGCTGGTGCAGCAGGACCAGCGCGTCCAGATAACGCAATGCGCGCGGATGCTGACGGACTGCATCGTCGCCGGGGGCATCGGCCAGCTGTGCACCACCGATTCCGGCAAGTCGTTCTCCATGGAACTCAACTTCCGGGCCGGCGGGCTGATGCCGTTCCATCAGTTCAATACCCGTGACCTGGCCCTGCGCAAGGTCATGGAACCGGCGGACATCACCCCGGAGGCCTTCGACGACGACCCTTCCAAGGCCGCGGCCTGGTGGGGCATCTACAATATCGACCCGGCCGACATGTTCTTCATCTCCAGCCCGTATGGCAATGAGGCGGTGCTGGTGGAGATCGCCATGATGGCCAGGGAGAAAGGCCATAAGGTGGTCGCCGTTACCGACCTGGCTTCCTGTGCCAAGGACAAGGCGACCCATCCTTCAGGTAAGAAGATAAACGAGCTGGCCGACCTGGTCTTCGATATCGGCACCGGATACCCCGACAGCGTGGTCGACGTCGATGGGCATGCGATGGGCCATCTCAGCAGCATACTCAACGACGTGCTGGCTCAGATGATCACCGCCGAGACTTACCGCTGCTTCAAGCAGCGCGGTCTGCAATGCCCCGTGTTGCTGAGCATGAACGTCACCGGCGCCGACGTCCATAACAAAGCCATCTCCGACCGCTATGACGGCCGCTGGAACTCATAGGAGGCGACAGAGATGAAAGAGATAACGATGGATCTGTTCTGTGACAGCATCACCGATCTTATCGGACAGCTGCGCGACAGCCAGATGCCCAACATTGAGAAGGCGGCGGCCATCTGCGCCGACAGCATCGCCCAGGGCGGTGTCGTCCATGTGTTCGGTTCCGGCCATTCCGTCGGTTTCGGCATGGAGATGCGTGAGTTCCCGGGTTCGCTGGTACCCATCCACCTGATCCAGCGCGATGACTTCGTGCTGGCCGGCAAGGTCAGCCTCCAGGAGTTCAAGGATCCGGTAAACGTGTTCGAAAGACGCTCGGGCATCGCGGACAAGCTGTACGACCTATATGACGTCCGCCCGGCGGACTGCTTCATAATAATCTCCAACTCGGGCATCAACGGCCTGGTCATCGACATGGCCATCACGGCCCGGCAGCGCGGCCACAAGGTCATCGTGGTGACCTCCTGGCAGCATACCAACGCCGAACCGTCGCGCCATCCCTCGGGCAAGAAGCTGTACGAGCTGAGCGACGTGATGATCGACAACTGCGGGCCGCGCGGCGACGCGATGCTGCCGACCGATGGCGTCGAGAAGATCTGTTCGGCGTCGGCCATCACCGGTGCCTTCATCGCCCAGTCCATCTCCATCCAGACCGCCGCCCTGCTTGCCAAGCGGGGCCTGGACGTCCCCGTCCTCATCGGGGGCGACGACCCGGCGGCCAAGGAGCATGACCGCCGGCTGCTCGACAGCTATCGCGGCCGTATCTGAGCATTTCTGTAAGTGGAACATCGAGGCCCATCAACCGTTGAACGGGCGATGGGCCTTGGACCGTCTTATGGCAAAGGAGAACGAAATGAAGATAGGATGGAGTCAAAGGAAGATAACGCCGTTACGCAGCGCCCGGCTGGGCGGTTTCGCCGCCGAAAGGTTCTCGCAGGGTGTTCATGACGACCTTTACGTCAAGGCACTGGCGATCGTCACCGACCAGGGACCGCGGTACATGCTGACGATCGACGTCCTGGGGGCGGATGATACCTTCCTGGACCGTCTGCATCGGATGATGGGCCGTCAGGGGCTGGACCCTTCGGCGCTGGTCGTCTTCTGCTCGCATACGCATTCGGCCCCCGTGGGTCTTTCCCGTTTCACGGTGTACACCTTCGTCGATGACACCGATGTTGACGAGGGATGGGTCGACACGGTGCTGGAGGCCGGCCTGAAGGCGCTGAACGACGCGGCGGCCGATGTGATGGACTTCTCCGTCACCGCCGCCACCGGGGACATCGTCGGGGTCGGCAGCAACCGGGATGATCGCAGCCGCCCTGGCGACCCGCAGGCGCTGGCCCTTGCCTTCACGCGCACCGACGGCCGGCGGTGCCTGCTGTACAACTACAGCTGCCATCCGACGGTGCTGGGCAGCTCCAACCTGATGATCACGGCCGACCTGCCGGGCCAGGTCGCTTCCGACTTCTCCGCTGAGTATCAGCAGGTCATGTTCATCAACGGCTCCTGCGGCGACATCTCGACCCGGTACAACCGTCGCCGCAACGGTTTTCCGGAGCTGCAGCGGATGGGGGCCATCGTCCATGATGCCCTGGACGCCATGCTGGCCAAGCCTTTCTATCAGGGTCCCCTGACGAGGTTCGCCATCGACAGGCATGACATGGTACTGCAGTACAAGACCGCCGTCGATGCCGACCAGGCCGCCGCCGATGTCCGCCGTCTGCAGGCCGACTACGACCGGTTGGCCGCGCAAGGTCAGGACGCCGTGACGCTTAAGAACGCCCATGTGCTGCTGGAGGGGGCGATGGCCGTCAGCAACTATGCCGCCAGCCGCTATCCCCGAAAGAAGACCGCCCGGTTCACCGTGTCTCTGATCCATGTCGGCGACATCGTCATCGTGACGGTCCCGTTCGAGCTGTTCTCACAGCTCAGCAAGCCCCTGAAGGACCGATACCACGTCTTTTTCGCCGGCTATGCCGATGGCTACCTGGCCTATCTGCCAGACCAGGAGGCCTATCGCCGGGGCTTCTACGAGGCCGGCGGGGCTTTGGCGGCGCCGGGTCAGGGCGAGAGGCTGATGGAGGCCATCGATGAACTTTTGGCCCGTGACGGCGTAAAGACGCTATAATATTCCCATCGTACAATAGATAGGAGATTGCTACCATGGAATATGACTTCACTTCGATAATCGACCGCCGCGGCAAGGATGCGCTGGCCGTCGACCGCATCCCCATCCCGCAGGCCACGGTCAGGGAAGGCTTCACGGCGATCCCCATGTGGGTGGCGGACATGAACTTCGCCACGGTGCCGACCGTCACCCAGGCCATCATCGCCCGGGCGCAGCATCCATGCTTCGGCTACTTCGACCTGCCGCAGGCCTATTTCGACGCCATCATCGGCTGGCAGCGGCGCCATAACGGCGTGACTGGCCTGACCAAGGACGACATCGGCTATCAGAACGGCGTGGTGGGCGGCGTCGGGGCGGCGATCCGGGCTTTGACGGCGGCCGGCGAGCCGGTGCTGGTCCATGGGCCGACCTACATCGGCTTCAGCCGGGCCCTGGCCAGCCTGGGCCGTCCGATGGTCGTCAGCCCGCTGGTCCGTGACGCGGCCGGCGTCTGGCGCATGGATTACGCCGACATGGACCGGAAGATCAAGGACAACCATATCCATCTGGCCATCTTCTGCTCGCCGCACAACCCGGCCGGCCGGGTGTGGGAGCGGCAGGAGATCGAGCAGGCCATGGCCGTGTACGCCGCCAACGACGTCTACGTCATCTCCGACGAGATCTGGAGCGACCTGACGCTGTTCGGCAACCGCCACGTGCCGACCCAGTCGGTCAGCCCGGACGCCCGGCGGCGCACCATCGCCTTCTACGCGCCGTCCAAGACGTTCAACCTGGCCGGCCTGGTCGGGTCCTACCACATCATCTACAACACCTACCTGCGCGACCGGGTGACCCACTGCGCGCAAATGACCCATTACAACGGCGCCAACGTCCTGTCGGTCCACGCCCTGATCGGCGCCTACACGCCCGAAGGCGACCAGTGGCTCGACCAGCTGCGCCAGGTGCTCTCCGACAACGTCAGCTACGCCTATGACTTCATCGGCCGCCGGTTCAAGGGCGTGACCCTGGCCAAGCCGCAGGGGACCTACATGCTGTACGTCGACTGCCATCAATGGTGTCAGGACCATGGCATTTCCATGGACGACCTGCTCAAGGCCGGCGTGGCGGTGGGCGTCATCTGGCAGGACGGCCGTCCGTTCGGCTGCCCCGACACCATCCGCATCAACCTGGCGGTGCCGCACAGCCAGGTCGTCGAGGCCTTCGACCGGCTGGATAGATACGTCTTCAACGCCTGATCGGCAGGCGTCGGGGGCCGGCCCGCGCCGTCATGGGGATGACGGCGGGCCGGCCTTTCATCTGGTCGCGGCCGGGCGGTGTTGAATCGGTCGGGGGTTAGTGTATAATGTTGCGTATGTATCAAGAAAAGGGGCAACAACCAATGCTAGAGATCCAACATCTGACCAAGTCCTTCGGTGACAAGAAGGCCGTCGACGACCTTTCGATGTCCATTGAGCAGGGGGAGATCCATGCCTTCATCGGGCCCAACGGCGCCGGCAAGACCACGACCATCAAGTGCTGCTGCGGCATCCTGGGCTTCGACAGCGGTTCCATCACGCTGCAGGGCCACTCCATAAAGGACGAGCCGCTGGCGTGCAAGTCGATGATCGCCTACATACCGGACAACCCTGACCTGTATGAGTTCATGACGGGCATCAGGTACCTCAACTTCATAGCCGATATCTTCCAGGTCTCGGCCGCCGACCGTCAGAGGCGCATCAGCCAGTACGCCGACCTGCTCAAGCTGACCGACGACCTGGGCACCCCGGTGTCGGCCTATTCGCATGGCATGAAGCAGAAGCTGGCCATCATCGGCGGTCTGATCCACGATCCCAAGCTGATCATCATGGACGAGCCGTTCGTCGGCCTGGACCCGATCGCCGCCCACGACCTCAAGGAGCTCATGCACCAGCACTGCGCCGCCGGCGGGGCCATCTTCTTCTCCACCCATGTGCTGGAGGTGGCCGAGAAGCTGTGCGACAGGGTCACCATCATCAAGAACGGCCGGCTGCTGATCAGCGGCACCATGGAGGCCGTCAAGGGCGAGTCCTCGCTGGAACAGGTGTTCCTCGAGCTGGAGGACGACCATGCTTAAGGTTCTCATCAAAGTCCGTCTGCAGGCCTGGCTGGCGTCGTTCATCTCGCCCCGCACGCGCCTGTCCATCAACCGCCGCAAGCCTGCCAACCCCGTGCTGCGCAGCATCGGCTACGGCGTGCTGTTCGTCTATCTGATCGGGGTGTTTGGGTTCCTGTCGTATACCAATTTCTCGACGCTGGCCGCCCCGCTGCATGCCGCCGGGGTGGACTGGCTCTATTGGGCGCTGGCGGGCGCCTCGGTGTTCGGCGTCGTCTTCCTCATGAGCCTGCTGATGGCCCCCAGCCAGCTGTACCAGGCCAAGGACACGGAGATGCTGCTGGCCATGCCCATCAAGGAAAGTGACATCCTGGCCAGCCGGATCTTCGGGCTGTGGCTGACCGATCTGGTCTTCGAGGCCATCATCGTGGTGCCGGCCATCATCTGCTACCGTCACGCCGCGGTCCTGACGGCCGCCGGCATTCTCGGGCTGGTCGTCGGACTGACCTTGCTGCCGCTGGCAGCGCTGGCCATCGCATGTCTGGCGGGCTACGGCATCACGCTGGTCACCAGCAAGGTCCGCAACAAGACGCTGTTCAGCGTGGTCTTCACGCTGCTGTTCATCGCCATCTACTATTACGCCTCGTTCAACGCCCCGCAGCTGCTGATGACGCTGGCCGCCGACGCGTCGGCCATCAGCGGACGGCTGGCGGGTGTCTATCCCCTGTACTGGCTGGGCCGTTCCATCGCCGCCGGCTCGCTGGCCGATTTGGGCTGGCTGACGCTGGTCTGCCTGGTGCCCACGGCGCTGATATATCAATGGCTTGTCCGTTCCTTCATACCCATCGTCCTGTCGCTGACGGACGTCAAGACGCCGCACAAGGCCTACAAGGGCGGCCCGATGACGGCCCGCAGCGTCGACAGGACGCTGGTCGGCAAGGAATTGCAGCGTCTGATGTCGTCGGCCAACTACCTGATCAACGGCTGCCTGGGCCTGGCCTTCCTGCTGGCGGGCACGGTCTACATGGTGATCATCCGGCACCAGATATATGACGTGCTGGCGGAGCAGTTCGGCGTCGCTGACTCGCTGGGCGCCCTGATGGTCGTCGTGTTCATCTGCGGCATCCTGATGACGGTCACGGTGTCGTCCTCCTCCATCTCGCTGGAGGGCAAGAACATCTGGCTGCTGCGCTCGCTGCCGGTCAGCTCGGGAGCCGTGCTGCGCGCCAAGGCCGGGCTGCAGATGTGGATCACCATCCCGTTTGTGGCGGTGGCGGCGGTGACCGCCGCCCTGGTGCTGGGCGCCGACCTGGCGACCGCGGCCGTGATGCTGGCGCTGCCGCTGCTCTTCGCGGCGCTGACCGCCATGCTGGGGGTCATCATCAACCTGCGCCACCCGCGCTTCGACTGGATCAACGAGGTCCAGGTCATCAAGCAGTCCTGGGCCGTCGGCCTGACCATGATCATCGACCTGGCGCTGGTGCTGGCCATCGCGCTGCCCTACTTCTTGTGGCTGGCCGACCGCGGCTGGACGCCGACGGCCTACATGGCCCTCTGGTCCGCGGTGCTGGCGCTGGGGGCGCTGGGGGCGTATCGCTGGCTGATGACCCGCGGTGCCCGGGCCTTCGAGCGGCTCGGTTAGACAAACCCGTGAATTGGTGCTAGAGTGTCTGCGCAAGGAAGGCGGATAAAATGTATCCTACTGAAGAGACAAAGGCGCGGATGGAGGAACTCAGGCGGCTGGGGCACAAGGTCCCGCCGCTTTCGATGATCAAGACCCCCGAGCAGATCGAGGGCATCCGGGCCAGCGGCATCATCAACACGGGCGTGCTGGACTACGTCGCCAGCCGCATCAAGGTCGGCGTGACGACCCAGGACATCGATGACTGGGTGACCGAGTACACCGAGGGCCACGGCGCCATCTGCGCCCCATACAAGTTCGAGGGCTTCCCCAAGCATGTCTGCACCTCCATCGACGAGGTCGTCTGCCACGGCATCCCCAGCCCGCGGCGCATCCTGAAACAGGGGGATATCATCAACGTCGACGTCTCCACCATCTACAAGGGCTACTATTCCGACGCCTCGCGCATGTTCTGCATGGATCCGGTCAGCCCGGCCAAGCAACAGCTGGTCGATGTTTGCAAGCAGTGCCTGGACACCGGCCTGGAGCAGGTGAAGCCCTGGGGCTTTCTGGGGGACGTCGGCTATGAGATCGAGCAGCTGGCCGAGCGCAACCACTACAAGGTGGTGCGCGCCTTCGGCGGCCATGGCGTGGGTCTCCAGTTCCACGAGGACCCCTTCGTATACCATTACGGCAAGCGCGGCACCGACTACCTGCTGGTGCCAGGGATGACCTTCACCATCGAGCCGATGCTCAACATGAAGAAATCGGCGGTCTGGGTCAGCCAGGCCGACGGCTGGACGACATACACCAAGGACAAGCTGCCCAGCGCGCAGTGGGAATACACCGTGCTGGTCACCGAGCATGGACATGAGATTCTGACGCATTGAACCGGCGGTCACGCCGGTTTGTTTTGTGACAAGAAGGAGGAAGGCATGCGCAAAGGGATGATCCTCGCCGTCGTCGGCTCGATGCTGTGGGGCCTGTCGGGCACCATCAGCCAGTATCTGTTCACCCATTACCAGGTCGCCACCCTGTGGCTGACCGCCTTCCGGCTGCTGACGGCCGGAGCGATCCTGAGCGCTTCCGGCCTGGTACGCCAGGGACGTCAGGCGCTGAGTGTCTTCGCCAGCCGCCGCGACCGCGTCGCCCTGGTGATCTTCGCCCTGGCCGGCCTTTTGACATGCCAGTATTCATACCTCAACGCCATCCGCTGCTCCAACAGCGCCACCGCCGCCGTCATGCAGTATCTGGCGCCGCTGTACATCCTGCTGTATGGCTGCCTGGCCGCCGGCCGCCGGCCGCATGCCGACGAGACGCTGTGCATCGTCATGGCGCTGGCCGGCGTGTTCCTGCTGGCGACCCATGGCCGGCTGGGATCGATGGTGCTGTCCAGCCAGGGTCTGCTCTGGGGTTTTCTGGCCGGGGTCACCGCCTGCCTGTACCAGACGCTGCCCTACAAGCTGATGCGTACCCATGGCAGCCTGCCCATCATCGGCTGGGGCATGCTGATCGCCGGGGCCGTGCTGGCGCTGGCCGGCCGCGTCTGGACGATCTGGCCGACGCTGGACGCCACCGGCTGGCTGTGCGTGGCCGGCATCGTGCTGATCGGCAC
>Ga0268263_1002323_pt1 | contig 12793 bp, 13 predicted proteins | sample Biomet5_FD_190358 | JGI IMG/M metagenome (GOLD analysis project Ga0268263, IMG submission 190358) | Microbial communities from bioreactor (seeded with sewage sludge) at LBNL, California, USA - Biofuel metagenome 5 (SPAdes) (version 4) | ecosystem: Engineered > Bioreactor > Anaerobic >... | reverse complement strand
GAAACCGCAAACGGAGGTGTCCCATGTATGAAGATGTGATGGTCGCGAAAATCGTCTCTCCGAAGCTGGTGGAAGTCACCTGCCCGGAATCAGCCTGCAAAGGCTGCAAAGGCGCATCGTTCTGCAACACCAAGGGACAGTGCTTTGAGGCATTGAACACAAAGCGCCTCCATCTGGAAGAAGGCATGCATGTCCGCATCCTGCTGAGTCCGTCGAAAACCATCATGAGCAGCCTCATCACCTTGATCTTTCCCCTGCTTCTCTTCCCTGTCGGCTACTTCATCGCCTCCCGTCTCGGCCTCAAGGAAGGCGGCTCGGTGCTTGTGGGGCTTGGCTTCATCGCCATCGGGTTCACCCTCGCATGGCTCTATTTCAAGAAAAGGAAAACAGAATACACCCCGACAGTCGATACGATTCTCGACTGAGCGTCACCTTTCTCTGGACGAGTGCTCTCCATCAAAGGTATACTTGAGGGTATGAGACGTATCATCATGGCATTCCTTCTTTGCCTGCTTCTCCTCTCCTGTTCGTCTGATTCCCGTCAGGCGTCACAGATTGATGTCTCCGAGGAAGAGCGTCCCGACATGGTCCTCAACAAAGCCGTCTATACCCTCGCCACAGCGTCCATGGATCCCATCACCATCACGGCGGGACGCATCACCATCGATGACAAGAACCATAAGGCAATCCTTGAGGATGTGTCGTTTGTCCAGCAGAGCCAGCAGATGACCGGCCGGGCTGACCATATCGAAGTGCAGACGAAAAGCCACGACGCCACGTTGGACGGGAACATCAGGATCGTGAAAGAGAGCGACGGTTTCTCCCTGGAAGCGCAACATGTCGAATGGAAGAACGACAGCGAGTCCATCACGACGGGAAGCGAAGAGGAAGTCACCGTCTCGATGGACAGGAAGAGCAGTGTCCGTGCGGTCGGGTTCCGTGGCGACCTGAAAACCAGCACCTATGAGTTTGCCCGCATCACGGAAGGGAGCATCGGCTTATGAGAAGATTCATGATAGGCATCGCCATCCTTCTGCTTTCATCCGGCCTGTTCGCCGAAGAGACCATCACGTTCAAGGGCGGCTACACGAAAATGTCCATGAAGGACGGCGACAGGGAAATCACCCTCTCCGGAGGGGCGACGGTCGATTCCGGCACCATGCGCCTCACCGCCGACGCCATCACGCTCTCCGGAGAAGATTACTCCACCCTCTCCTGCAGCGGAGGCGTCACCGTCATCGATGCGGACAAGGGCATCACGGTGAAAAGCCCGAAGATCGAGTATGACAGGATCAAAGAGACAATCGCCATAGAGAGCTGGGTCGAGGTGGAGGACACCACCAACGAAATATCGGCTTCCGGCGGTTCCCTCAACTATGATATCGACAAAGGGACTATGGAGATGGAAGGACATGTGCGTCTGATGCGTGCCGCAAGCAAAGGGATCATGGCCTGCTCCAGTGACATCATGGCCTATGACCGGGAAAAGAAGACGCTGCGTCTCACGGGAAACGCCGTCATCAACTGGCAGGGCGACACCTACCAGGCACACGCCATCAACGTCGATCTGGACAGCGAGGCGATCACCATGGAAGGCGCAATCCAAGGCACCGTCCATGGATAACATCCTCTCCATCGAGCATCTCGCCAAGCGCTACGGAAAGAAATGGGTGGTGAAGGACATCACCTTTTCGATGCACGCCGGTGAAATTGTAGGACTCCTCGGGCCGAACGGAGCAGGCAAGACGACGACATTCTACATGGTGGTCGGCTTCATCGACGCCAACAAGGGACGTATCCAGCTGGATGGGGAGGACATCTCCCCGCTTCCCATGTACAAGCGTTCCAAGAAAGGACTCTCCTACCTTCCCCAGGAGCCTTCCGTGTTCCGCAAGCTCACGGTTGAGGAGAACATAAGGCTCGTCGTCGAGACCAGGGCAGACCTCTCCAAGCAGGCGAAGGAGGAGGAAATCCTCAACCTTATGGACGAATTCGGCATCACGAGGCTTCGCAAGCAAAAAGGGTACACCCTCTCCGGCGGAGAGCGGAGGCGTACCGAAATCGCACGGTCCCTCGGGACGAACCCAAAATTCCTGCTGCTCGACGAACCGTTCGCCGGCATCGACCCCAAGGCGGTCTATGAGATCAAGCAACTGATCAAGACGCTTTCCAAACGGGGCATCGGAGTTCTCCTCACCGACCATAACGTGAGGGACACGCTCGCCATCACCGACCGGTCCTACCTGATCAACGAAGGCACCATCCTGATCAGCGGAACCAAAGAGGAGCTTGTCAGCAACAAGATGGCGCGGGACATCTACTTCGGCGACGAGTTCGAGGGGTCGTGAGATGGGATTGCAACTTGACCTCAGTCTGAAACAGCAACTCAAGCTCAGCCCCCAGCTCATCCAGAGTCTGGAACTGATGACGTTGCCGCTCACTGAACTGCAGGCCCGCATCCAGACGGCGCTGGAAAGCAATCCGACGCTGGAGCTCCCCGACGGGAACATCACATCGATCGATGCCCTCCCCGATGACGACAAACAGCGGGACAACGACGATTATGCCTCGGAGAGCGGTTCTCCGGACAGCGAGGCGAGCGACCGGCACCAGCTCTTCATGGAAAACGCACTTGCGGGCAAAGAGACACTCTCCGACCATCTTCTCAGCCAATTCGGCTGCATTCCAATGGACGAAGAAAGTTACAAGACCGGCGAGATCCTGATCACAGCTCTCGACTCCAACGGCTTTCTTCCGCAGAATCCTGAAGCGCTTCTCAAAGACAACCAAAAGAGGTTGCTTCCCTCCGTCCTTTCCGTCATCCAAAGTCTCGACCCGATCGGTGTCGGTGCCCATGACTGGAAGGAATCGCTGATGATCCAGGCAAAAGCGAAGCATCTCGGAGAAGAGGAACTCACGCTGTTCCACGGTCTTGTCTATGACAACCTCGACCTGATGCGCAGTGGAAAGATCGACCAGGTCGCCAAAGCGCTCAACACAGACGAGGAAGAAGTAAACGCACTTTTTTCCTTCCTCAAGACCCTGACACCGTTTCCCGGACAGGATTACGCCTCAGGACCCGAGCAGTTTGTCATCCCCGACCTCTCCATCCATCAGGAAGAGGGGAAACTGGTGATGCGGCTCAACGACTCTTCCCTGCCCCGTCTCACCATCGACCCGATGTATGAGGAGATGGAGAAGACGATGGGAAAGAGCGAGCAGGAAAAGCAGACGAAAGAATACCTCCAGTCCCAGCTCAAGGACGCAAACCTTTTGATCAGCCAGATCGCCATGCGCAACCAGACGCTGGACAAAGTCGGCCAGGTATTGCTTGTCGAGCAGAGCGAGTTCTTCCTCAAGGGCCCGAAATACCTCAAACCGCTGACCCAGCGGGATGTGGCGGACAAGATTGGGGTCCATGAGACGACGGTCAGCAGGATAGCGACGGCGAAATGGATCGACACCGACTGGGGCATCCTTCCCTTGAAGCAACTCTTCAGCAACGCCGTGGGAGACGGAGGGCAATCGAAGAATTCCGTCAAGGAGCTGGTCAAGGAGATCATCCTCTCCAATTCCAGCGGGAAGGCGCTGTCCGACCAGAAGATCAGCGACCTGCTCCTTGAGAAAGGCGTGAAGGTCGCACGGCGCACCGTAGCGAAATACCGTGGGGAACTGAACATCGACTCCTCCTTTGTCCGTGGCCCGGGGGAAAACTGACCGCCAATCTCATCCCCTCAGTTTTTCCTTGCAACGGAAAACCAATCTTCCTATAGTTGTCTCAGGAGTAACATATGAAGAAATTGATTCCATTTCTGTGTCTTGCGGTGCTGCTTGCCTCTTGCGCCACGACGAAGAGTCAGGAACCTGTCACCTTCGATGTAGCGGGCAATCCTGTTTCCACAAATCTCTACATTGAGACCAAAGTCCAGTTCCAGGCGAACGGAAGGACGATCATCGGCACGATCTGCATGCCGAAAGATGCCAAGAATGTTCCTGGAGTCGTCATGCTCCATGGCACCGGTTCATCCCGTGACGAGGCGGGCAACGGCTACGCATACTGTGCGCCCGCACTTGCTTCGGCAGGAATCGCAAGCATCCGCATCGACTTCCCGGGTTGCGGGGAGAGTCCTGAGGACTATTCCGTCTACAACTACAAGACCGCGACGGAAGATGCCATCGCCGCGAAAGCAGAACTGGTGAAGAGTGGTTCTGTCAATGCGAAGAAAGTCGGCGTGCTCGGCTGGAGCCAAGGTGGAACCAACGCCCTCTCAGCCGCCGCGGCAGATCCTTCCTTCAAGAGCGTCGCACTCTGGGCAGGAGCGCTTGACCTCACCACAATGGTCAACCAGCAGATGTACGACGAAGCCATGAAACAAGGCTACTCGATGCTGGAGATGGGATGGAGAACCCCACTCAAGATCGGAAAGCAGTGGTTCATCGACGCATATACCACCGATATGGATGCCGTGGTGAAAAGCATCAAGGCCCCAATCCTTGCCATCAACGGTTCCAAGGATGAGGATGTCGATCCGAAGAGCGGCACCCACATCGCCGAAATCGCACAGAACAAGAAGTCCAGGCAATATATGGTGGAAGGCGCGGACCACACCTATGGCGTCTTCACCGACCCAAGCCTCAAATACCTGAGCGAGACCATCAGTGAGACGGTGAACTGGTTCAGGGACACCCTTTAGACAATATGAGGACTGTTTCCAGAAGTGGAGGCAGTCCTTCCCCCTCTCCGCACGTTCAGCTTTTGATCTCCACCACACGCACCGTTGTCCCCTGTTCCCGTATCAGGGAGACAAGATCATCACTTTCCATCAACACGCTGGTCGAATTGTCATCCGGATGGACGTAGATCAATTTTCCCTCAGATGACTTGTCCAGATAGACCACCACCTTGTGCGCCTCGTCATGCAGAAGCCCGAAAGGCATCACCGATCCTTTTTCAAGCCCAAGAAGGTCAAACAGCTCTTCTTCCGAAGCAAAACTGAGCCGTTTGAGGTTATTGTCCTTTGCAAACTTTTGAGGTCGATGCGTTTCTCATCAGGAAGCGTCACCAGAAAGAAACCTCCCTTCTCGTCCGTCAGGAACAGGTTCTGGGCCCGTGCCTCATCATGGGGCAGGTGAATGGTACGGGACTCATCCACCGTAAAGACCTTCGCATGGTCGTACACCTCATGCCACACACGCTTTCCCCCAAGAAACGCCAGCACTTCGTTTTTGTCCATGGTGCAAGAATAGCGCAAAACAAAGAGAGAAAAGGTGAAACAAATCTCTCAATCTCTTATTTTGAAAACAAATCAATACCTTTTTCTTCAAGTTTCTGCTGAAGGACAACTACATCAAGATTCTTAGGACTAGTTTTTTTCTGTACACATAAAGAAGAAGCAATACCGACGGCTTCTCCCATTGCCATGCATATTGACATAACTCGGTAGGAAGCATGAGCTTCATGAGTGCCTGATATACAACGTCCTGCGAGATACAACCCGTCAATTTCTTTTGGGATAAAGCATCCATAAGGAATATCGTATGGATTGCAATACTGGATTTTCTGTTCTGCCTGTCCAGCCCCATTCGGGTTGTGGATATCGACGATAAATTCTGCTTTATGGACAACAACGTCAGGAAATCGTCTCCCAAATACGACATCATCCCGTGTAAGGACATACTCACCTATAATCCTGCGAGATTCCCTCACTCCCAAAGTTGTCCCACTTGAGGAAACGACACACTTCTCATATCCGGGCAAATGGGAACGTAAAAAATCTGTAACGATGGGTATTTGATCCCTCAATTCAACTTCAGCCTTAAACAAATCTGCCGTTTGTGTACTGTCGATATAGTTCATTTGGGTCGTATTCACTCTTCTTTCACCACTTCTCGTAGTCCGATGGAGTCTGACAGCAGCAAGTTGCGCAGGGAGTTCGCCCTTATCAGCACAATGTTTACAATAATCCAGAAATCTCATTCCATCAAAGGTGACATCATCCACATCTCCTATGCAAACAATGGCCTTTGATTCGTCTACATTTGTCAATGTAAATTCCAAAGTGACTGGTTGCATGAGACCATCATCTCTGCCCTTCTTCCATGATGCACCCGCTAAAGAAGCAACATCACCATCTCCAGAAGCATCTATGATGACTTGTCCCATGAGCACTTTCATCCCTTCTTTTGTTGAAACGATGATCCCTTTAATCACAGTTTCTTTCATGACCACATCAAAAACAACAGTCTGGAGGAATACTATGATATTATTTTCTGCATGGACAAAATTCGTAAGGACAATTTTTGCCTGTTCCGTGTCATGGGCAACTCCAACTCTACCAATCATATCATTCTGTGGAACGCCCAAGAGACTGACAAGTTCATCCCTCATCGTTCCTTTAGAAACCATTCCCAAGATTGGACCAACATGACCTGCCGTAAGGTTTCCACCGAGAACACCATATCGCTCAACCAAGGCAACCTTCATTCCCTGACGAGCAGCAGAAACAGCCGCACATACGCCCGCAGGGCCAGAACCAACAACAATGACATCAAAATAATCTACGATGGGTATCGACTTCTGATAATTCAAGAATTTCATAGGACATCCTTCAAAGAGGCGATGGGAGAGGCCCATCGCCAACAGGTTGTTATTTGGAAGCAAGATATGCAGCGAGGTCAGAGCGAACAGCCTCTCCGCCATTGTTTTTCCAGTCATTAGTATAGGTCTTGATATCATCTACAGAACGAGACCCCGACATTACTTGAAGAACAAAGTCATTTATACTGTTCAAAAGCGTTGTATTGTACTTAGCCATGTTCTCGGAAGCAGGCATGAACGCGAACTCATTTTTCACAAAAATCTCAGGCCTTTCTTTGTTGGTCTTCATAGTCACATTGTCAAATGCAAGCCATTGAGCTGCAGACTTCCTGATTCTTGATGGCCATTCAAATTTAAATTCCGCTTCGTTGGTCACATCGTTATAATAATACGAATTTCCACGCTCATCGGCAAAAATGGGATTAATCGGTTTAATAGAACCATCAGTATCATACGTAAAATGAATACCTTCTACGCCAATGTTAATGAACAACTGGTTCTGTACTTTGAGATTCATCCAATTGACTGCATCAGACGCATTTTTACTATTCTTTAGTATTGCAGAAACATGATTGATAGCTGTCGATTCCAGATACGTACATGTTCCATCAGAACCTTCAAGGGCTGAAATGAACCCAAAGTCATCATCAGTCAAACCCAAGTTGCTTTTCAAAACTGGAATACTAGACTGTGCAAGATTCCTGTCAGCACAAGCGATGATGGCCTTGCCAGAAGCGAATTTCTCCGTGATGGAGGACGTTGTGTTTGCGGCCCAATCAGAATCAAACAATCCTTCAGTTGCACATTTTGCTAAGAAACTCACAAGAGCCGGAAAATTCTTGTGTTCAGATAAATAGATGACCTTTCCATCCTCGACCATCCAATCATTATAGATACCGAATGCTGAAGAAATGATACGTGGGAAAGTTAAAGCTTGAGATCCTTCAGCTGCATTTCTATAAGGACCAGCCAAAATGATGTATTGATCACCATAGAATTTTTTTAAAGTCACAAGCATGTCGTAGAACGCATCCAGTGTCGTCGGAATTTCTTGTATTCCAGCTTTTCTCAGGAGATCCATACGGGCAACCATAAAACTGCTAACTTCTGTTCCATAAGGATACATATATGGAACGCCGTAGATTGTTCCTTTTTCATCTGAAAGTGCTTTCCATGTTTCGGCAGAATTCCCTTTTAAGATATCTTGTCCATACGAGTCAAGTAAATCATTCAAAGGCTGTAGTGCTCCATTCGAGACCAATGTTCTCCATTGGTCTACAGTGAGATTAACCACATCGTAGTCCTTTCCAGAGGCAACTTCCATCAACAACTTCTCATCTGCGTTTTGTGCAGGAAGAGCATAATACTCGACATCGTATCCGGTCGCTTGTTTCGTTACTTGAACGATTATATCCTTGTTCACGTCAAACGCAACATTGTACCCAAGACGTTTAAGAGTGACATTGCCAGGTCCCTTCAACGCCGTACCGAAATTTGATGCAGACGAGGCTTCCTTGCTACCTGAAGCAAAGACTGAACACACACAAGAAAGAATCAACAACACGACGAACAATCTCTTCATTTTCTCTATCTCCTTTTTTATTTCTTCTCACACAACGTGTGATTTTTTACCCTTTTACGGAACCTATCGTAATTCCTTTGATCATAAAACGTTGAACAAATGGATAGACCATAACTATAGGAATGATTGAAAGTGTTACAGCTGCCGCCACCATTCCGTCTGCAGTCATGTTCGTATCACTGACGACACCGACACTGCTCCCGAAAGCACTTCCATATAAGTTTTCCATTATTGCTTGTCCATTGTTTATGAGGTCATACAGATATACCTGTAGGGTCCTCATGTTTGGAGAACTCGTGTACATCATGGCATGAAAGTAATTATTCCAATAATTAATAGCATACAAAAGAGATACAGTAGCAGCTATGGGTGTCGACATAGGAAGGACAATACTTACGAGTGTCTGACCGTCAGAAGCTCCGTCGATATAAGCCGCCTCTTCAATGCTTTCAGGAAGACTCTCGAAATAGCTTTTAACCACGAACATATTGAATTGGACAATTGCAAACGGGAGAATCATTGCCCAGTATGTATCAAGTATTCCCAGAGTGTTCACGACCATATAAGCGGGAACAATTCCTCCGAAAAAAACCATGCTGAATACATACAACATGATGAAAAGTTTTCGACCAACGAATTTTGGTTTGGAAAGAGGATATGCTGTAGTGATGGTGGTGAACATACTGATGCACGTCCCTACAATTGTGACAAAAAGTGTGTTTTTCAAACTGGTAATGAATCCTGTCTGCGTAAGGATATAAGAACATGTCCTGAATTGAATCCCTTTAGGCCAGAAGGTGATTTGTCCTGAAAGTATAGCTGATCCTCCACTAATTGACTTGGATACAACATGCAGGCACGGCAATAAACAAATCATTCCAAGAATCGTCATAAGAACGTATGAGACAAATGAAAAAATTCTTTCCGAAGAAGTGTTGAGCTTCATTTTATTTGTTCTATCGTTGAGTCTCATTTCTTTCTCCCTTTTACCAAATGCTTCTTCCGAGTGCTTTCTTGCTCACAGCATTTGCTCCAACGACAAGGATGAATGCCACCACGGAATTAAACAGTCCAAGAGCAGTGGCCAATGAAAAATTTGCTTGGCCAAGACCTATTCTGTAGACGTATGTCTGAATGATGTCAGCAACGTCGTAAACAGCGGGATTATAGAAAATCAAGACTTGCTCGAAACCTGTGTCAAGGATGTATCCAATCTTCAAGATAAACATGAGGACTATAGTTGGAAGCAACCCGGGAAGCGTAACCGATTTAATCTGTTGCCATTTATTTGCACCATCTATCCTCGCAGCTTCGTACAATGTGGTATCAATGCCCGTAATGGCCGCAAGATAGATGATTGTATTGTATCCGGTCTCCTTCCATCCTTCAGTAAACACAAGCAATCCTCTGAACAAAGATTTATCTGTGAAAAACTGTAACCGAGACAAGCCAATCCTCGCAAAAAAGCTATTAACAATTCCGTAAGAACCAAGAAGAGAATAGAAAATACCATAAATGACAACCCAAGAGAAAAAATATGGAATGTAGATTGCAGTGGTCAGAACCTTCTTGTATGGTGCCAATCGAATTTCGTTGAGCAAAATTGCTGCAATAATCGGGATAGGAAATAGTATTAGAATTTTTAATCCATTTATCTCAATTGTGTTCTTAAGCACAATTAAGAACTGAGAACTGGCAAACAACTTCTTGAACCATTTCAAACCAACCCAAGAGGAAGCAGAAACAGCATCCATTGGGTTTTTGCCTGCAAAAATATTGTAATCCTTAAAGGCCATTTCCAACCCATATAACGGCCAGAATTTATAAATACATAAGAAAAAAAGCCCAGGAATAAGCATCAGGTAGAGAAGAGGATGATCACATACATAACCCCATATTCTTCTTTTTTTCTTTATTCCTATCTTTTCTCTTCTATTTTTTTCCATATGATATATCCTCCAGTCATATCAAAACAAAGGAATCTACTTTCTCAGTCCAAAATGGCGCCCATTTGGGAGAGTCGTTCTCCTAATCGTTTTCCATCGATGTCTTGCACATCTTTTGCTTTCTGTACACACATAGCAGCAGCGACACCGGCTGCCTGTCCCATTCCCATGCACGAAGCTTGGACACGAAGAGAGGCAAACGCTTCTTTTGAGGCTGAAAGAGATTTTCCCGCTACGAGTAGATTTGGATGATGTTTCGGAACCAACGATCGGTAGGGAACATATGCGGCTTTATCCAAAAACTTACATTCTTGTTTGCCTGTTTCAGTTGAATGGATATCAATAGGATGCGCACAGCGAGAGATGCTATCCTCATATCGAAATGCCGTCAGGTATTCTTCTGCTGTAATCATATGCATGCCTTGGATATGTCTCGATTCTCTTGCCCCGGCTTGAGGAGCAATGCTTGAGACATAGCAATTCCTAAATTCTTCAAAATTTTCTTTCAAAATCCTAGTGAAAAAAAACACATCTTCTCTCATTTTTTCTTCTGCATGGACAAACTGTCGGTTGTCACATGGATTTGCAGAGGATCTTGTCATATTCACTGCTACAGAACCTTCGTGAAGAACGGTACAGAACCAAGGTCCTCCGAAAGAAGGAAGATTCCATTTCTCCGACTCTATCAAAAGTTTTTTTCGAATGGGCTCACATTGGCAATTGACAGCTTGTAGATGATGATGCATGCATTCTTTTATCAAATCTGACTGTGTGTCGACACCAGAAAGGACAAAACAGAGCGATGCAGGCTGAAGGTCTTTTTCATTCTCTTTTTCCATCGGAACTCCAGACATGAACGCAATGTCAGCATCTCCCGTGCAGTCGATAAAGACTTTTCCTTGTACAGCTTCACTTCCGTTCTTGTTCTCAAACACGACTTCTGTAATTCTGTTGCTTTCTGCTTCAACTACGGAAGAAATGAAAGAGTGCACGTATATATCTACTCCAGCCTCGTTTATCATACGCTGTGCACAAAGTTTATAGAGTTCGATATCAAAGGCCACATTGTTCAAAGGATGTTCGATACAAGCTCCACCCATCTTTTCTAGGCGAAGTACGAACTCCCAGGGAATTCCCCCGATATTCCTCTTGTTACCATAGCTGAAGACACTCATCGGAGTAACAAATCCGGAAGTCGCCATTCCACCAAAGAAACCATATTGTTCGATAATTGCAGTTTTTGCTCCCTCACGCGAAGCTGAAATTGCAGCCATGAGTCCCGAAGGGCCTCCCCCGCAGACAACCACATCATACGATGCAACGACAGGAACTCTTTTTTGTATGGTTACAGTATCCATAAACCCTCCCAAAGATATGGTGGAACGTTCCACCATGAGAAAAAATAAAATTACCTATCCTTTACGCTTTCTCTTTCAACGAGCGAAAGCGGTACGCATATATGCTCTGTACTCATATTCTTCTCATTGATAAGACGAATCATCATTTCTGCAGCACATCTTCCAGACATTTCCTTGTTTATGTTGACGGAGGTCAGGGAAGGGGATGAGTATCCGCAAAGAACGGAATCCTCATATGCTGCAATCGACAAGTCTTGAGGAACCCGAATATCGTTCTGGTAGCAAAAACGAAGGACACCCAATGCCATCATATCATTTGCGGCTACAACACCATCAAATGGACCAGATTTTTTCCATGCACAATCAATGGCCATACGTCCACCTTCTCCGTTGTTGTGCATGCTTGTCTCAACAACTACAGTACCCTCCGGAATGTTTTTTTCCCTAAGCATTTCTTCAATGGCTTGTAGACGTACTTTTGAAGAAAGGAAGAAAGAAGGAGCATTGATGAAACAAATTCTTGAATGACCTCGTTTCAGCAGATACTCAACTCCCATTCGAGATCCCTCTCCTGGATCTGAATAGATACAGTTCGTATCCTTGACATTTCGGCCTATCACAACCAATGGGATATGTGTTTTCTTGATTTGCTCGAAGAGAAAATCATCATTATATGTTCCAATGACAAAAAGCCCGTCAACACATTTTGTCTGTACAAGACGAGGTAAATTAACCTTCTCATTTTTCCATCGTTCTGTGATAAGGCCATATGGAGATTCTTCAAGACCAGAAAGAATGCCATAGGTTACATTAGCCGCATACGTTCCAGTTTCATGAGAGATGTCGTAAGCCCCATAATACTCATTCTCAACGCATTCGATGACACCAAAGTTATAGAAATGGCTATTGATGAGCCCTCTTGCGTTGGTATTAGGAGAATATCCCAATTCTTTCATTGCTTTCCTCACCAATGTGCTCGTCTTCTCAGGAATACGCTTATTGTTGTTCAGAACAAGAGACACGGTACTTTTCGACACTCCTGCTTTTTTTGCAACATCAATGATAGTAGCCATGTTTGCCTCTTCAATGCAACTTTAAAGTAGAACGTTCCACTTGTCAAGAAAAATCTATATTTAATAAATTATTTTATAAAATTTGCTTGATAAGTTAAGGCTTATTTCGACAAAAATAGTGCTTGAAGGAGTGGATTTACATTTCAAATGAAATCTTGATATTGTTGGAGACAATAAGAAGAAAAAGAAGCTTTTTGGATATACAATGAGCGTATAAATCTAGATTCCTAAAATCC
>Ga0268263_1002322_pt1 | contig 12796 bp, 9 predicted proteins | sample Biomet5_FD_190358 | JGI IMG/M metagenome (GOLD analysis project Ga0268263, IMG submission 190358) | Microbial communities from bioreactor (seeded with sewage sludge) at LBNL, California, USA - Biofuel metagenome 5 (SPAdes) (version 4) | ecosystem: Engineered > Bioreactor > Anaerobic >... | reverse complement strand
CACCCGGCGGCGCAGTTCCACCACATCCAGCGCGGGCGTGTTGATCTTCTGGCCGTCCAGCAGCACATCCCCGGTGGACCGGGCCGAGGGAATCAAGTCATTCATGCGGTTCAGGCAACGCAGAAAGGTGGACTTGCCGCAGCCTGACGGACCGATGAGGGCTGTGACCTGATTTTCGGGTATCTCGAGGTTGATGCCGTCCAGGGCCTTGAAGCCGCCGTAATAGAAATCGAGATGCGCCGCGGCCATCTTTGGTTGTTTTTTCATATCGTCAATTGTCCCCTGGCATTGTGGACGTGATTGCACCGTGAACGGGAGGGACAATGGCAGTCGCGCATGACGATCGCGCCGAGGGATTGTGGCAAAGCGGTGACAAACCCGGGCCCAAGGAGACGCGACGGTGAAAGCGGCCTTGACCGAAGGAAAGGCCTTGTTTATTTTTGTGAGCTCCGCGCCCGTAGCTCAGTTGGATAGAGCATCTGCCTTCTAAGCAGACGGCCACAGGTTCGAATCCTGTCGGGCGCACCAGAATAAAATCAAGGGGTTAGGCCATGTTTGGCCTGACCCCTTTTATCATGTGGATAACAGGGCTGGATAACATCTTGGCCAACCATACGGGATAACGATGGAATTTTGGATAACATCTGGGCAGATGCTGTCCCGCGCATAGGCAGACGGCTGGGGAGACGGCTGTAAGCGCTCAACCAAAATGAAAAATCGTATCAAGCAAAGTGAGAAGGATCACCCGCCCCGAAAATCTCATTTTGGTTGACAAGCAGAGGCTTGAGTATAGGCCGCCCGCTTTGGGTTGGTGATCCAGCCCCAGCCACGCGGCGCATTGAGCCCAAGGAGTGGCGCACGACCCTGGCCAGGGAGGTACGGGCGGCGATGCGCTTGCGCAGCGAGGGGATACGTGGTCCGATTTTCATAATGTGATTATTTAAATTGGAATAGCTTTAATCTGTTTCAATTCAGCGGCTAGGTTGTCAAGGTCTGGGAACAGGGAGGATCTTCTAATACCTAGACTCCCTAAGTCTCTACGAATACGCGAAAAACTTGTCTGCTTGATTATATATTTTTTTAAAAAAACATCGCATGATGGTATCTCATCAAGAGGAGTTGGCATGTCGTGGAGTGTAAAACAAGACATTTGGTTAAACATGCGATAATTTCTTTGAATAGCAAAAACAGCAATGGGAGAATGGATTCCATTGCGGCTAGTTTTCATATTAAAAGCTCTGCCACATATATCATGCACTTTCTCATACCCTGTACTATCAAGTAAAATAGTCTCAGGAGATTCATGCAGCGATTTATTCATTTCTCCACAATCTAAGGAATAAAGTGCAGCGTCATCTTACTTGTTGTCGCCATTTCCATTTTCGTTTTCATCAGATTGAATTGCAAAAAACAAAGCCACCAAAGGCGATTCTGACCAATCAAGAAGCCTTGTTGGTAACCCATAATGCTGCATCAATGGAAGCCATTTTTTATAATCAGTTTCATGCGGACATTTAGCATCAAATAAGGGAGCTTTTGATTTAAAACGTTGTGTCAAATGCGCTTCTAGGGCCTGACGCTCTTCGCCTCTAAAAGCAGATGGCTGTAGCGGCCAAGAACTCTTTCTCTGTCCACGAAACCAAAACAGTGTGTCGAATTCATTTATTTCTTCAATAAGTTCAGGCACACTTGATATTTCTTTTGTTTCCATAAAATTTGATTCCTCATAATTTCGACAATGCAATTTTTATATGGACAAATATTTATGAGTAAAGGCGGGATTGTCAACCATCCTTTCGGCGCGCCGCTTCACGGCAGCCGCTTTCCGAGGTAACGCGCACCGGCAGGTCGGGATGGCGTTCTAACCGCCCCTCTTCGACCAATTCGTAAAAGTAATTGCAGTCCACAAGGGCCAGCATCCGGCGTGGCGGCATTTTTTAGGTCCGGTGGATGACGCAGGTCACGACACCCCAAATCTCGAAGAATGCCTCGGGAGACACTTCGAGAAGGGGTAGGCAGATTCTCTGGAGCGAGGTAAAGCCGCCCTTCCTTGACGCGCGGACGCTTGACAGTCAGTTCGCCGTCCACGGCGGCGATGACGATCCTTCCCGGCCGAGGTTCTCCGCCGGTCACCTGCTTGATGACCGCCTCGGGCACAGGTATACGAGGACCTCGATCATTGGGGCAGCATGCCTTTCATGATGTTCCAGTACAATGCTGCAGCCTCCTGGTTGTTGGACCGGCCTTCGATAACGGGGCGCAATACCCCAAGCGCCTGGGGAACGTTTCCGGAGTGATAAAGAGACAAGGCGTATAGATAGGCATAACGCGGGTTGTTCGGCCGCAGTTCATGCGCCTTGCGACCCCATCCAAGAGATTCCTTGGGACTTGTTTGGGCCAGAAGGAGGCTGAGATTGTAGGCGGCTTCAGCCATTTCTGGATCGGCCTCAAGCGCCGCGCGCAGGTGCTTCTCCGCATTCGGTGTGTCATTTCGCTCGGCAACAAGCAGGGCCAGGTTGAAATGCGCCGGAGCATCGTCCGGGGCCAAACGGAGCGCTTCCCGTAGCGCGGCTTCGGCCTTGGCCGTATCTCCCCGCTGGCTGCTGGCGATGGCGAGATTGACCAGCGGCGGCACCGCGACTGGGTCGAGTTGCCGCGCCTTTTCGTAACAGGCGCTGGCCTTTTCTGGATCGCCCTGCCCAAGGGCGTAGTTGCCCAGGTTGTATTGCGAGGTCCACAGATCGGGCCGCGTGTTGAGGGATTCCAGATAGTCCGCTGTGGCCCGCTCCACCGCCGCCAAATGCTGCGGCGCGATAGCTTGGCGGGGAACGCCGGAGAGGGCTGCCGCCGCCCGCACCCGCACCAGCCGGTAGTCGTCGGCGGCAAGCGCGGTCAGGGCCACGAGCGCCTCCGAAGAGGGGGCCTCGGCCAGGGATTCGGCCGCCGCCGCCCGCACCAGCGGCGAGGGGGACGTGGTCGCGGCAAGAAACGCCGGCCATTTGCGCACATCGGGACAGCTGCGCAGAATCCGGAGCAGCGAGGCGGTATACACGGCGTCCGTCTTGCCGTCGCCCAAAACAGTGAGCATATCCGGCAAGTTGCTCCAATCACCGTTGCGGGCGGCCTGTATCAGGGCGGCGCGCGTCAGGACCGGGGCCTGAAAGTCATCGGCGTGCCACTGGCGCACGTGGCCGTCGGCCCAGGCCGCGTCCTTGTCCGTATGGCAAATGTTGCAGGCGTTCGGCGAGCCGAAGGCCTTCGTCGCAGCCGGGGTCGGCGGCAGCATGGAATGGTCGCTACGCCGCATGCGGGCGAACTCGGTCATGGGCATGTGGCAGGAGATGCAGCGGTTGCCCGGACTGCCTTCAGGATGATGGGTATGGCTCGGCGCGTCGGCCACCCGGGCGGCATGGCAGGGATTGCAGGCCTGGTTGGCCTTTTTGGGCTCGGCGAATTTGTAGCGGCCGCTCGAGGTGTGGCAATGCAGGCAGTCGAGCTGACCGGACAGCACGCAGGGACTGCGAGACCAGGAGGTCAGTGTATAGTTTTCCCCGAGATCGCGGCCGTCGGGATAAAAGTCCGGACTTTCGAAGCCGACGAGATCGTAGTGGTCGAAATAGCGGTCCCCGGGCTTGAAGGAATCCGTCAGCGGCACGGTCTTGGCGTGGCAGCTGGCGCAGGTGTCGTTTTGCTGGGCATGGGTGAAGGCGCGGCCGCCCCGGATGAGCTTCATATCCTTGGGAGGCTGATCCTTGGGCGCGGCCTGGCAGACCTTGACGTGCTCCTGTCCCGGACCGTGGCAAGTCTCGCAGTTGATGCCGGGCTCGGTCCAGGTGGTGTGGTAGGTGTCGGTTTTGGGGTCGTAGTTGGTGGAAAGCTGGCTCACGTGGCAGCCGTAACAACCGGTGTTGAAGGTGTAGGGCCACTGCTTCCAGTTGACGGTCGGGCTGGCCCCGCCCGGGAAATGGCGCACGGAACTGCCAGCCATGTCGAACCATTCCTTTTTGCGCACGTCGTAGGCCAGCGGCAAGGTTTGCAGGCGGCCACCCCGCAGGGGCGTCAGAAAGTAGAAGACGTTCTTGCCGCCGATGACCTGGACGATGCGGTAGGCCTTGGTCTCCTGGCCGATGCGTTCTTCCAGAAAGCCTTCGCCCGCGCCCAGGCGCATGCGGTAGGCCGCGCCGTCGATGGCGATCGGCTCCGCTTGCGGCGTCAGGGCCGAGCTCCCGAAGGCGTCGTCGTAGGGGCGCATGGACAGGCCGTGGAAGGAGGTGGACCACAGCCGGTAGAAGCGTTCATGGCAACTGCGGCAACCGGCGGAGCCCGTAAAGGAAGCGTTCCGGGACGGGGCCGAGGTGGATGTCGCTGCCAGGAGGGCCGGACCCGTTGCGAGCAGAAGACACGCCGCAAGGCAGGCCACGGTCGCAACCCGTTTCCTCTTGCCGGTCATTGGGAAAAAGCCTCATTGCCCTCGGGGAGTCGTGTCATTTGCGTGGTCCTCCCTTGCCCTGGATGAGGGCCTCGGGGTGGCGTTCGAGAAAATCGGCCAGTTCGCGGATGGCCCGGGCGGCGCGCGCGATTTCGCCGAGGGCCCGGTTGAGGTCGGTGACGGTCGGCGAGTCGGGGTTGACGATCTTCTGGAAATTGCCGAGCCCGCCCCGGGCCTCCTTGAGGGTGGCCCCTAGGGAGCCCATGGTGGTGATGGCGGATGCCGACAGACCGTCGGCGCGACGGTCGATGTTTTTCGCCAGGACGCTGTAATTCTCCAGGGTCTGGCTCAGATCCTGGGCCAGCGGGTTCACCTTGCTTTTGATGTCTTGCAGCATGGCCGCGATGCTGTCGAGGGCGGTGTCGAGCTTGGCGGGCATGCGTTTGCTTTGCGGCGAGTTGACCAGCTCTTCAATGCCCGTGATGGCGCTGATGAGACGGTTGACGAGTTCCTGGAGCGGGAGCTTTTCGATGGTCTTGGTCAGCTTTTCAAGCGTGGATGGCACGGTTGGAATCTCGACAAGATCGCTCATCCCGACCAACCGTTCCGGCGTGTCGGGCATGAGGTCCAGGGCAATGGCGAGCTGGCCGGTCACAAAACTCTGGGTGACGAGCTGGGCGCGCAGGCCCTTTCGGACCAACAGATGGATCAAGGCCTCGGGCGAGGTCTTGCGCGCCTCAAGGAGCGTTTCGGCGGTCGTTTTTTGTCCGGGGCCGCTCAATTCCACGCGTCCGCCAAGGATTTCGACGACCACGGGAATGGAGAAGCTCAAATGCTCCGGGTCAGCCAGGATGCGGATTCCCTTGACCGTGCCCAGGGGAACACCGCGAAAGAGCACCGGGGAACCGACCTCCAGGCCGCTGACGGAATTGGGGAAGAACATGATGCAGCGGATTTTTTTGGTCAGAAGCGTGCCCGAGCCCAGGGCCACAATGGCCCCGAGCCCCAAGGCCAGGGCTCCGAGCACGAACAGGCCGATCAGGGTTTTGTTGGCGTTGGCGCTCATGGTCTGCCTTTCTCCGTGTCCCGGCAACGGAGTCCTCCCCGAGTCAGAACGTGGCGCAGGTTGGGGTCGGTCGCGTGAGCCAGAGATCCTTGGGGTTGCCTCTGGCGCTCACGGTCCGGATTTCGCGGCAGAGGCCCTGCCGCGGCGGTCGGCCATGATGATGCCGGCCATGACCGCGCCCATGCCCCGGACCATGGCGACGGGAGGGGGCTCACGCGCGAGACGACAGACAGCGGCGAGGCGATAAACGCACCCTGCACGTTTCCACAATGTGGTCGGCCGGCGACGCGAAATCACGTCGCCGGCCTTGTTTCTTGTCGCGCTTACGGCGTGGGCACGATCTCCCCGGGCCGCCACGTTTTGGCGAACCAGGGGTCAAGGGGGCCATACAGGCGCAGGATCACGTTCCAGCCCTGTCCGGGGATGGTCTGGACCCAGTTTTTCTCCTTCCCCGCCGGAGCCTTGGGCCCGAAGTACACGTCCACGGAACCGTCCGCGTTGACGGCGAGCCCCTTGGTCTGGCTGCTGACGCTCGGGAATTCCTGATCGGTCTGGAGCATGGAACGGGTCTGGTTGCTGTAGACGATGACGGACCAGAAATCCTTGACCGGGATGTTCGACGGCAGGTGCAGGGTGTAGTTCCTGCCACCATCAAGCGGGTTGCCGTGGGCGTCGAGCAGGGCCCAGGCGTACTGGGAGCCCCGGCCGACCATCTGCACCTCCATGGCCGGAGTCACGCCCGTGGCCGCGAAGAAGAACATGATGGCCCCGTCGAGGTTGTCGACACCGGGCTGACTCTGGAACTTGTAGCCGCCGACGAAAGGCACCCGCCAGGCGCTGTTCGCATAATAATAGCCCGCTTTCTGGCGCATCTTGTAGGCCACCGCCCGGGCCGTGCCGTCGCCCACGGCCGCGGCCTCGGTCAGGATCTTGCGCATGCGGGCGTCAGGCGCAAACGGCTTGCCCTTTTCGATGCCGATGGATGCGAAATAGCCGAGCGTCACCGGGTCGAGGGCGTCGGTCGGCTCCTCCTGCACCACCTGATTGAGAAGCTCCCAGAAGCTGGAGTCGGCCGGGGCCACCGTATTGAAGTCCTTGCCCGAGAGATCCACGAAATGCATTTCGGGGGCCTTCCCCTTGTGGTCGAGCGGATAGATTTTGGTGAACTTCTTGACAAGGTCCACGCCGGGCTTGGGGTCGCCATCCACGAGGAAGCTGCGCCAGGGAATCCAAAGACTGTAGGTCGGCGCGTGGACCACGTGGTAGCCCTTGGGCACGGCACCCTTGTAGCCGGGGGGCAGGAGCAGATACTTGCCGCCCTTGCCGTGGTCCGGGCCGGTGATGCCCACATCCCCCACCCACCTGTACCACATGTCGTCGATGAGCCCGAGGACCTTGGGCGGCACTTCGAGCACCAGTGGCCCGTCTTTGAGGTCGACCCAGGTCCAGCTGTAGACGGTGTTGTCATTGGCCGTGAGAAAGATCGAACGCGGGTTCACGAGTTGCTCGAAAATGGGCACGGTGGCGTTTTTCGGGCCGAGCGTCGCTATGGCGTTGCGGTTGGCGGCCTGGTTCACGGCCGGCAGCCCCAGCAGATAGGCCTGCACGGCGCGTTGGAAATCCAGGTTGTCGTAGAGCTTGGCAACGGTTTCCGCGTCCGGGAAGCCGGTGTCGAAACGCAAGGTGCCCAGGCGCGTTTCGACGCTCGCCGGCGCGGCCACGCCCGGCGGCATGGGGGTCGTCATTTTATACGTCTGCGGAGGCGCGGCAGGAAGCGGCGGGACAGCCGTCCCTTTCGTCCGGGTGCAGGCGGTCAGGGCCAGCGCCACAGCCACGAGCGCTATCGCTTTGTATTTCATATCGCGCTCTCACTTTCGTTAATTTTTCAATGACGACAGCCGATATCCGGCTATCAAGTTGTTTCGTTAAAAGTCTTTGGAAAGAGGGTCCGGGGGGAAACCTTTCGGAAGACAAGGTTTCTCCCCGGATTTCCCCCTCAATCGCTGCTGCTCTTGGCCCGCTGGGTTGCGGCCAGCTTCTTTTCCTCCTCGGGGGAGAGCTTGGGCCGGTCCACGGTCAGGGTGATCTTATCGATCTTGCCATTAAAGGGGAATGGCGTCTGGTAATCCGCGTCGTTGACGCCGGTCAGCGTATCCGAGCCGATGTCCAGGGATTCGTCCCATTGCAGGGTAAACGGCAGGCTGTGTTCCATCTTCTTGGTGTCCACGGTCTGGCCGTCCACCTTGAGGGTGCCCGTGCCGCCGCGACCGACGCCAGAGAAGTTGTTGTAGGCCAACGTCCCCGCGCCCAGGCCGCCATAGGCGAAGTCGAATTCCAGCACGTGTTTGCCGGGAGTAAGCTCCTGGCCTTCCCACTTGACCCGCTGGAGGTCGACCAGGTTCCACAGGAACACGGGCTTGCCCCGCAGCACGTAGAAGCCGTAGCCGCCGAAACGGCCGCCCTGGGTGATGAGCATACCCTCGCCGCCGCCTTCGGGGATCTCGACCTCGGCCTTGAAGTTGTAGGAAGAGTTGAGCAGCGACGGCGCGTCGCCATTTGGCGTGCCGATAAGCGGCCGGGTCCAGGTGAAGACGTTACGCCCGGCAGTGATGCTCGGACGCGGCGCGATCATGCGCGTGACCACCGAGGTGTCCAGCGGCAGCACCTGGTACTTCTTGGCTTCCTGCATGAAAAGCGCCTGCATCTGCTTGACCTTGTCCGGATGCTGCGCCGCCACGTCCTGGAATTGGGTCCAGTCCTTGGACAGGTCGTAGAGCTCCCAGGGGAAGGTCATGGGGTCCTTGGCCGGAGAGGCCATGTCCCAGGGGGCGCGCATGACCTTGGTGCTGGCCAGCCAGCCATCGTGGTAGATGGCCCGGTCGCCCATCATCTCGAAGTACTGGGTCTTGTGGGTCGAGGGCGCCTTGGCGTTTTTCGCATCGAAGGTGTAGATCATGCTCACGCCTTCGATGGGGCTTTGCTTGATGCCGTCCACGGTCTGGGGCGCTTTGATGTGCGTGGCTTCGAGGATGGTCGGCACGATGTCGATGACATGGTGGAACTGGTTGCGGATGCCGCCGGCGTCCTTGATGACCTTGGGCCAGGAGATGGCCATGCCCTGGCGCACGCCGCCGATGTGCGAGGCGATCTGCTTGGTCCAGGGAAAGGGCGTGTCAAAGGCCCAGGCCCAGGGGACGGCCATGTGCGGGTAGGTCTTGTCCGAGCCCCAGGCGTCGTAGAAGGCCTTGAGCTGGTCCTCCACCGGCACCATGATGCCGTTGAACATGGCCACTTCGTTGGGCGTGCCATTGAGCGTGCCTTCCGAACTCGTGCCGTTGTCGCCGTTGATGTAGATGATCAGCGTGTTGTCGAGCTTGCCCATGTCCTCCACGGCCTGGATGACGCGGCCGATCTCATGGTCCGTGTAGGCCACGTAGGCGGCGAAAATATCGGCTTGTCGGATGAACAGCTTCTTTTCGCCGTCGTTCAGCGAATCCCATTTCTTAAGCAGGTCGTCGGGCCAGGGCGTGAGCTTGGCGTCGGCCGGAATGACGCCAAGCTTCTTCTGGTTGGCGAAGATCTGTTCGCGAAGGGCGTTCCAGCCCTTGTCGAACAAGTGCAGCTTGCTGATTTTCTCGATCCATTCGGGGGTCGGATGGTGCGGGGCGTGGGTGCCGCCGGGCACGTAATAGACGAAAAACGGCTGGTTGGGGTCCAGGGCATTGATGCGGTTCATGTAGTCGATGGCATCATCGGCCATGGCCGTGGTCAGGTTCCAGCCGGGCTTGCCCAGGAAAGGATAGATCTGCGTGGTATTGCGGAAGAGGTTGGGCTCCCATTGGTTGGCGTCGCCGCCGACGAACCCGTAGAAGTAGTCGAAGCCCATGCCGATGGGCCACTGGTCGAAGGGGCCGTCCTGGCTGGCCTGGAAGGCCGGGGTGTTGTGGTCCTTGCCGAACCAGGAGGTGCGGTAGCCGTTGTCCTTGAGGATGCGGCCGATGGTGGCCTTGTCCTCGGGAATGAAGCTGTCGTAGCCGGGAAAGCCTGTGGCCTGCTCGGCGATGACGCCGAACCCCACGGAGTGGTGGTTGCGCCCGGTGATCAGCGCCGCCCGGGTCGGGGAGCACAGGGAGGTGGAATTGAAGTTGGTGTAGCGCAGGCCGTTTGCCGCGATGCGATCCAGGGCCGGGGTGGGGATCACGCCGCCGAAGGTGCTCGGCACGCCGTAGCCCGAGTCGTCGGTCATGATGAGCAGCACGTTGGGCGCGCCCTTGGGCGGCACGATGCGCGCCGGCCAGTAGGGTTTGGACTGCTGCGCCGTGTCCTTGATGACGCCACCGAATTTCTGCGGCGGGGCCGGGAGCTGGTTGCCGGGGATGGTAATCGTGGCGCTCGGCGAACCTGGGGGCCCGCTTGGCTGGGCCGCCGCCGGAAAGTGGCCGAGGGCCGTCAGCACAAACGTCGTCAGGATGAAGGCGAGGACGCGTCGCATGTGTTTCCTCCGTCGGTAAGGTTGGTGTCGACTAAAAAGCCGACCAGGGCCGCTTTGTTGCTCACCGCAGGCAGGGCGGCGGGCGCCATTCCTGACAGAACCAGGGCACACTCCAGGCGAAAAGGAGGATCAGACGGTTGCTCACGGGGACTCTCCGTTAAAGAATGAACGCCTTGCCTGGCGGTCGGTTATTCGTTTGGGGGGACGGCGGGATTGCGGGGGCGCGAAAGCCCTCCCCCGCCGGATGCGACGGATCGGGCCGAAGCCCAGCGTGTCAGGGGCCTAGAACGTGAAGGCCAACCCCAGGATGGGACCGCTCAAGGTCGCATCGAACTTAAAGGCGTTTTTGCCGCTGCCCTCTTCATGGTTGACGCCCACGGCCCGATAGCCGAGCAGCAACGTGCCGTGTTCCCACAAGGTGTAGCCAAGCGCGGCCGTGGCATCCCAGGTGAAGGCGGAACTGATGGAGAAGCCGCCGATGCCGCCGCGCAGGCTGACCAGCCAGGATTTGGCGAAGTGGAATTCGGCCCTGGCCCCGACGATGGGGTCGGCCCAGGTCTTTGACTTGAAGATGTCGCGGCCGCCATGGGCCGTGTCCACATCGAGATTGAGGGCCAGACTCCAGATGCGCGCCCCGGCCAGCAGGTCGAAGTTCATGGAGGCGTTTTGCGCTTGCCCCAGGGAAAAGGTTCCCAGGCGGTAGAAGGCGGCGATGTCGACGAGCAGCAGGCTGGTCTTGCCGTCGACGGAGATGTGCTTACCCGAGGCCTGGTCGCCGAGCAGTGAATAGTTGAAATCGGTGAAAAGCCCCACACGATCCCTGTAGATGCCCTCGAGGTGCACCATGGCGGCCATGTTCAGGTGCTTGGAAAGATCGGCGAAGGAGGCGTCGACCGTGGTGTCGAAGCCTTTCGCGCCGATGGTACCGTTTAAGCCTGTCAGCCAGGCATAGGGAACGACGGTCCAATGAAAGTCGCTTTGTGTGCCTGGGGCGGTCGGTTGCGCCTCGGCGGGTGTGGCCACGGCAAGGATGCAGGCGATGATGAACAGTGGAAACAAGATGTTGCGCGGCATGCCAGACTCCTGTGTGTTCCATGACACGGGAGGCCCATGTCACGGCGCGTTGGCAGCGGTCCATGGAGTACGGCCGTATGGACATCTCCGCCATGATGTATGAGAAATAGCGCAATACTCCGCCGCTGTCTTATCCAATGGCGCAAAGTCTGATACGATAACGCAAGCGCCTGTTTTTTGCGCCGCGGCAGCGATGGCGGGCTCAGGATTTCGCGGCGGTTTCCGAAGGCGTTTCGCCAAAGCGCTGGCGGTAGAGACGGCAAAAAAGGCTTTGCGAGGCAAATCCGCTGGCCAGGGCAATGGACAGCAGGCTTGTGCCCGGCGCGGCCCGACGCAGCATGTTCCGCGCCCGAGCCAGACGGCATTCGCGCAGGAAACGCGACGGGGAATAACCTCGGTGTTTTTGAAACGCCAACTGAATGGAGCGCGCGCTCATGCCGGTCAGCGCGGACAGGTCGCCGAGGTTGAGCGGCTTGTCGGCATTGGCTTCGATGAAGGCCTCGACCAACTTGACGATCTTGGGTGGTGCGGGAGTCGACGGTGCGCGCAGAAGATCCTGGGCGTTATGGTCCAGACAGGTGAGCAGAGCCGTCAGCAGGAGTTGTTCGTATTGACCGACGAGCAGCGGTTCCCGGGGCAATGCCGTATCCTGCTCGAAGAGGGTGATGACTTGGTTGACAATGGCTATGAGCCGTTGCGGACCTCGTCGCGACAAATCGATCTGATCCACGAACCGGAGGGGATTTCGTACTGCAACCCCAACAAGTTTTTCCAGCGTTTGCTCAATTGCCGCGCGCGTGAAACGTAATGTCACATTATTATAAAAAGGCTGAACGGAAATAACGGAAGGGTGTTCAAAATCGAGGACAGTTGCAAGCTTGTTCGGGATACAAAATGACATCCTATTTCTTGCTCGGACTTCAAGTTTGCCATGCGTCACGTAGATCAGAGCAAAACTCCTCATATCGTTGTTCGCATGGATATTGAAGCCTGAGGATGTTGCGGCGGCGTTGAGCGATAAATCTCCTAATTTGACGTAATTGTATACCATTTTGAATTTTTTTTCTTGAAATATTTTAGCATATCCATCGTGAAAATTGTCAGACAATGCCATATTTATATCATCAGCATTATTTGTGCTGAAAAAATTATAACTTGAGAGAGGGATAGGTAACTTATCAAGATTGAGGACTTGATCGTTTTTAGACATGGCATGCATACTCTATAATATATTGTTTTATTTTGCCATCAATGTGATGCGTCTTGCTGACGTCACATCGATCATGATGTCTTTATCTAATCGGATACTGTGTAGCGCAATGCTGGTGAGTGCTCCCATTTTTGGGGATTTCCGCTGGACAAATCGGGTCCACAATTTCCGGGATATGGTAGGCTGGGCCGAATACCCAGGCCTTCTGGCGCATACTTCCTCCGATTGTCTCAATCTCTGCCAAAATAATTTTTTTTCAAGAAGCAATGGGGAGTCGCGTGTTCCCTCTCGGGTTGACGCCGGAATTCTAGACCCCGTTCTTTTTTTGGAGAACCGGGCCTGACAACCAGGCTGGAAACATCAAGGCCATTCCGGCTCTGTACGCGCTCAACCACGGCTGGGGCATGTCCTTAACCGAGACCGATGCACGGAAAATTTTAATAAAACATTGTAAATTTAAGTATTTGATGTATACTTTCTCCATCCCAAACGATGGAGGCGACCATGAGTGAACGCACTTCCAAG